>Ga0208897_1000099_pt1 | contig 42752 bp, 60 predicted proteins | sample ColrivemetaGS697_FD_187594 | JGI IMG/M metagenome (GOLD analysis project Ga0208897, IMG submission 187594) | Estuarine microbial communities from the Columbia River estuary, USA - metaG S.697 (SPAdes) (version 2) | ecosystem: Environmental > Aquatic > Marine > Intertidal zone > Estuary | place...
GGTAATTCGCTTAGGTTTGGCTATGTGGAGACCTTAGAGCGGGCGATCAAGGGGCTAAATTGTCGAACGATGCTAGATTACGGTTGCGGCAAGGCGCAAATGTATCGTCGGTATAAGTTCCACAACTTGATCGGCATTGAGGATCATGGGCTGTACCTGTACGACCCAGCGGTGCCAAGGTATGACTACCTAACGAAGGACTTAGTGGATGCGGTGATCTGTACTGACGTTCTGGAGCATGTGCCAGAGGATGAGATAGACGTCACCCTATCGACCATCTTTAGTAAAGCGAAGAAGATGATTTTCTTCGTCGTCTACTGCGGTCTGGCTAACAAGACGTTCGAGGACGGCACAAACGTTCATGTAACGGTCAAGCCACCGGAATGGTGGGACTCCAAATTCGACGCTCACAACGTAAACGGCATCAAGGTGATGGCGAAGTACCTTTTCCCGCTGAACCCAGAGAAAGACATTCTGAACACGGCGCAAAGGGTTTCTGATGCTTAATGTCGTTATCGGCTATGACCGAGAGAACCGAATCCCCGCCTACACTTGCGCAGAAAGCATCATGCAGAACGCAAGCGTCCCAGTGGCGTTTACTTTCTTACACAGGGACATGCTAAAGCAGTATAAGCGGGAGCGCGGGGAGTTCGAGTCTACAGAGTTCAGTAATAGCCGATTTCTGACGCCTAGCCTCTTTGACTTCAAGGGCTGGACGCTCTTCATGGACAACGACATGATCTGTAAGGCGGACATCGCCGAGCTTTTTGGGATGGCTGATGAGCGATATTCGGTCATGTGCGTGAAGCACAACCAAATCGTGAACGGTCCGACCAAGTTTGGAGGGCACCGACAAGAGAGCTATTCATTCAAAAACTGGTCTAGCTTGATGCTGTTTAACAATGCAAAGTGCCAAGCGCTGACGGTCGACTACGTCAACACGGCGCACGGGCTGGACTTGCATCAATTTAGGTGGCTTGGCGACCTAGACCTTATCGGCTCTCTGCCATTAGAATGGAACTATCTTGTGGATAACCGCAACCAATCGGTGGCGGCGCCTAAAATTATCCACTACACAGACGGCGGACCGTACTTCAAGGAATACGACTCTTGTGGGTACAGTGAAGATTACAAGGCGATCTATTCGTTGATTAACGACTATCAGAGGGGTTAACGATGGCAATCATCACCAGAGCCGGTAAAGGTTCAGCGCTAACGCATGCAGAGTTAGACACCAATATCACAGAGAACATGCAGGGCGGTAATTTATATACCGATAGCGGCGCCTATTCCTTTGGACCCAATATTAACTACAATATTTGCTCGATGAATGCAAGCACCGTTAGGGCAAGATATGCTCTGCGAGACATTACCACTACCGGCGGTCCAGCTGTTTTCTATTTTGCGTTTTTTGGGAGCACTAACATTAGCCTATTCGGGTTTCAAAGTCGTTTCACTACCACATCGACCAATGGTCAAGCCTTTACGAGGTCCGGCAGTAATCAACTTACGGTTTCTGGACCATCGGCATACATGGTGCCACAAACCGCAGTTTTAGAGATAGAGAGAGCCAGATCGACTTTCGGCTCAGGAACCACACTATATGACTTTCGCTTCACTGCAAGCAGTTACACGAGTTCATATCAATGGATCGGGTCCGGACGGGTTCTGTGTGACCCTAGTGCGTATGTGACTGGAATCGGTTTCCGAATGTCAGGTTATAGCGGTACGGCGTACTGCACAACCGGCTATACCCAAGTCTAAGGAGGGAATATGTCAGAAGAATCAACTTCTCCAACGCCGGAGCAGATCGCGGAATTTGAAGCCTACGTCCGACAAACGACTACCGTCCCAGAGTGGACGCCTTACGACCAGCGCAGGGAGATGGAATATCCTCCCTTTACAGATTATCTAGACGCCGTCGTCAAAGGCGATCAGGCTCAAATGCAGGCGTACATAGACGCTTGTCTAGCTGTTAAAGCTAAATATCCTAAACCAACGGCTTAAGGGACAAAAATGGCATCAACCCTTAGATTAAAAAGAGGCGCTACAGCGGCGTCAGACGCATTTACAGGGCAATCGGGCGAGGTAACTGTTAACAGCACGACCAACGCCATTGTGGTGCATGACGGTTCAACGGCTGGCGGCTTTCCTCAAATGCGGGCTGACGGAGCCAATTCTCAGATATCTCTTGGACTTGTTTCTATAGACTATTACGAAACGGCGGGTAACCACACTTGGAGTAGACCGTCAGGCGTCAATTACATACTCGTCGAGATTCAGGGCGCCGGAGGCGCTGGCGGAGGCGGTAGCAATGGATGGACCAATACTTGGACTCCCGGAGCGGGCGGCGGCGCTGGTGGATATATCAAATTCTGGTATCCACTAAACGCCGGAATTTCCTCTTTTAGTCTCGTTGTCGGAGCCGGTGGAATTGGCGGACTTTCAAATGGTCCCGCGGGTGGCAGTAGCAGTTTCGGCAATTTTGCGAGTGGTAACGGCGGCGGAGGTGGCATCGGAACCGCTCCAATAGATTATCCGGGACCCGGTATAGGTGGTAGTGGCGGTACACAGCCGGGCGCCGTTTCCGGCTTAACATTGGTACCCGGTCAAGATGGAACAAGGGGTTTTCTAGTGACCACAAACAACTATTCCGTTCAGGGTGCAGGAGGCAACTCTTTTTTAGGCAAGGGCGGTCGGCTGGGCGGGATTGGTGTAGATGGCGTGAAAGGTGGCGGAGGTAGCGGGGCGCATTCTTCCAACTGGGGAGGAGATGGCGGAGACGGATTGGTCATAGTTTGGGGATATAAATAATGTACGCACTAATTAAAGATGATGTCGTTGTTGGTATTGAACCGAGAGTTTTCGACGCCCCGAGCTTCTATACATTTGCAGAGGCTCCAGAGGGCTGTAATATCGGCTGGGTGGTCGTTGACGGAGTTATAGTTTCTCCCATTGACGCAATGCCCGCTAGCGAGCGTGAGGCGCTTAAGCTGTCTCAATTGCGGGAATACAGAAACAGGCTATTAGCCTCGACAGACTATCTCGCTCTGAGCGACAATACGCTAACGCCGGAAATGGCGGCTTATCGCCAAGCGCTGAGGGATATAACTAACACCTACACGTCTATCGATGACGCGGTTTTTCCAGAGAAACCATAAATAAGGATTAGTCATGGCTGGCTATAACATCACAACCCAACCCGCTACTGAGCCGGTGAGTTTGGCAGAAGCCAAGGACTTTTTGAGGATCGAGGATCGAGTCGACGAACGAATCATCAACATGATGATCAAGTCGGCTAGAGAGTGGGCGGAGAACTACACCGGACGGTCATTTATCAATCGCACGGTTACGCTTTATTTGGACTGGGTGCGAGATTTAGAGGAAAACTTGCTAGAGGGATGGTACGACGGCGCGGATATACCTCGCAAACGACGTTACATCCCCATGCCCATCGGTCCGGTTCATAGTGTGACTAGCTTTAAGACTTACGACGATAACGACGTCGGGACGGTTTTTAGTCCAGACAACTACTACGTCAACACGTCTGACCCGATCGGCAAGATCAATCTAAGAGACGGCGCAAGCTGGATCACCAATCTTCGTAAGCAAAACGGGATCGAAATTATCTATGTGGCTGGGTACGGCACCAATCAGAGCGACGTGCCGGAGTCGATTCGATTGGCGATGCTTCAATACATGGCGTTTAACTACGAAAACCGAGGCGATTACAGCGGAAACGCTATGCCGCCGAGCAGTATTGAGTCGTTGTTGCGACCACATCGCATCCTTAACTTCTCTAGTAACCCGTTCGGAGGATAAGCCATGTCTATAGGGGCGATGCGGCACCGAGTGGACTTGCAACAGAGGACACGAACATCGGACGGTGGTGGAGGCGTCGTCAGTTCATGGGGGACGACCGCTACTGTTTGGGCTTCTATGACGCCTAAAACAGGCATTGAGCGCTTTAAAGTCGGTCAGATTGAATCACCCATCACCCACATATTTAGAATTCGCTACAGGTCTGATTTCGACTCTACTTGGCGGATTAAGTATGGAGCTAGACTCTTCAACGTCTTGCGCGTCTTGAACGTGGACGAGCGGAGCGCCTATTTAGACGTCATGGCGTCCGAGGGGGTTGGGACATGAAAGTCAAGGTCAAGATTGTTGATAAAAGTCAAAACTCGATCAAGCAGGCTAGAGCGAAATACTCTTCGGCTTTGGCTAGCGTAATATTTCAGTCGGCTAACTTTTGCCGTAATCACGCGATCCAAAATATCGCCAGAGGCACGAAAACGGGTCGACTTTACACCCGTAACGGCATCCAGCATCAAGCATCAGCGGTCGGCGAGTACCCGGCGACAGATACGGGCGAATTGATAGCCAGTATCGCGGTAGAGATTGACGCCGATAAACTGGGCGCATCAGTCCAAGCCACCGCCCCTCACGCTGAATATTTGGAGTTTGGGACGTCAAAGATGCGGGCTAGACCTTTTTTACAGCCATCGGCAGAGGCAACTAGACCAAGAATGAGGGCATTTTTGCGAAAAGTGCTAGGCACCGGTAAGAAAGGTGGCAAAAAATGAGCCAACATAGCTTCAGCTTACAGTCGGTGGTGTACAGCGCCCTATCGTCTGATGGCGCCCTTTCTGATATTATCAACGGGGTGTATGACGACGTTCCAGAGGGGACGGCTTTCCCTTATGTGGTCATCGGTGAAGACACCGCCACTAACATTGGAACGAATACCATCGACGCCCTAGAGCATACGCTGACCCTACATGTATGGTCACAGTACAGGGGTAGGAAAGAAGCGAAGCAGATCATGTCGCGCATATATGAAATATTGCATAACGCTGATCTGCCCGCTACGGATGCCGTCTTAGTCAATCTTAGACAGGAGTTTGAGACCACTTTGGTGGAGGCTGACGGTTTAACGCGGCATGGTGTCATGAGATTCCGAGCCGTTATGTTTGATTTAACTTAAGAGGTACTAGACATGGCGGCTCAAAAAGGCTCTGCATTTTTACTTAAGATCGACACCGGCTCTGGCACTTTTGCCACCGTCGGCGGCTTGCGGTCTACTGGCATCACAATGAACGACGAGGCGGTCGACGTCACAACCAAGGACAGCGCCAACGTGCGTGAGTTGTTGGCTAATGGCGGCGTCCAAACCGTTAGCGTTTCCGGCTCTGGCGTTTTCACAGACGCGACCAGCGAGGCAACACTTCGGACCGCTTTCGGCGCGGCTAGCTTTAAAGACTTTCAGGTCATCATCCCTGATTTCGGCACCTACGAAGGCTCTTTCATGGTTGCCTCTTTGGAGTACGCTGGCGAATACAACGGCGAAGTGACTTATTCGGTGACGCTTGAGTCGTCTGGCGCCATCACGTTCACCGCCGCTTAATCGTTATGAGTTGGGTGGCTGTTGATATAGCCATAGGCGATGCCAAATGGTCGGGGTTTAGGCGCTCCGACCAGTCTGGCACCGTCTTGAGCGTCCCGTTTAACAGCGGGGTAAAAGCCGGTGACGTCTTAACTGTTGGCGATAAATCGTTTACAGCTATAAGCGTCACCAATTTTAATAACCGAAGTGAAGAGCTTTTGGTAGAGACCAAGGAGTCAAAAAATGACAAACCCACATCGCGGGGAAGTAAACGTAACACTGGCGGGGCAGACGTATCGAACAAAGCTGAATCTGGACTCGATAGCGAGACTGGAGAGTCAACTTAATAAAAGTATCCTAAAGGTCGCGCAAACCCTGTCAGAGGGCAATATGACCATAGCCGAAATATCCGCGATTTTGCATAAAGCCATTCGCGGAGGCGGTCAGGATATCGATATTAAGCAGGTGAATCAGCTAATTTGGGATGCTGGTTTGCCTGAGTCCATGAAGGCTGTCGCTGAAATTGTCGGCGGCATTTTTGGGGTTTCGGATGAATTGGGAAACGAGGGGGCGAACGTGTAGATAAACTCCCGTGGCGCCGGTTCCTAGAGATCGGCTTAGGCGTCTTGCAACTCTCGCCCGACGAATTCTGGGGCATGAGTTTACAAGAATTCTACGCCGCCTGTGATGGCGTCAGGCAGTTTAATTCGAGCGGTGAGAAAGCCCCTTTGACTCGTAACGAGTTACAAGACTTAATGGAAAGATATCCTGACTAATGGCTACACCAATCGACACTCTACTCGTTCGCATAGAAGCCGACCTAAGTGGACTACGGAAAGACTTAGACAAGGTCAAAAAACAGACCGAGGGCACCGGTAGCGCTTTTTCCAAATTGGGGGGAAAAATTGCCGGTGCTTTTGCGGCTATTGGGGCTGGCGCCGCAATCACTAAGCTCATAAGCGCCAATGCGACTTTTCAAAAGCTAGAAGCTAGCCTGATCACTTTCACCGGCTCGTCAGAGGCGGCGGCGGCTCAATTCGCCAAGTTACAGCAATTCGCGGCGACTACCCCATTCGCCTTAGATGAGGTGGTGGGCGGGTTCAACAAACTGGTAGCCCGAGGACTAGAGCCTACCATTCAGACTTTTGCGGCATTTGGCGATATCGCGTCCGGTACCGGTAAGTCTCTCGATCAGTTTGTAGAAGCCGTCGCAGACGCCGCCGTGGGAGAATTCGAGCGGCTCAAAGAATTCGGTATCAAAGCGAGCCAAGAGGGGGATAAAGTCAAGTTTACTTTCGGTGGCGTGACCACGGAAGTAAAGAAGGACTCAGAGGCGATTCTTGGATACTTAGAGAATCTAAGCGCGGCTGAATTTGCGGGTTCGACCGCTAGGCAAGCTGACACCCTGACAGGCGCCTTCTCTAACTTTGGTGACGCCGTAGACTCTTTTGCGGTCACGATCGGCAAATCCGGGGTAAATGACTTTATCGTCGAATTTACCCGAGGGCTAACTGACATTATCAGCCGCATGCGAGACGCTACCGCGGCTGGATTAAATCTGACGAGCATTATAAGACACGGACTTTTTGGCAAGAGCGGCACCGACAACCTTAAGGACGAGTTAGAGCGAACCGATCGAATCAGAGAAGTTCTCAAGCAAATTGACACCGCTATGTCCAATTTAAGGACAGAGCAGGAAATGAGTGGCGGCGGCTTTGTGGACACCCAAGAGCTGGAGCGAGTTCGTCAATTGCGTGAAGAGTTAAAAATGCTCTATGGCGTCGTTCGCGCCAATACTCGCGGGCAGGGCTTTGTCGATCCTAGGGCACTTGGCAGAGTTGGATCGATCGCGTCTCAAGAAAAAGCAAGCAAGAAGCCCGCCGAGGATGCGGCTAAAGCCTTAAAGGAAGAGAACGAGCGAATTGAAAAGCTGGTCAAGGAGACTCTGGGTCCAGACCTTATAAAGCGGGCGAAAGACATCAAGCAGATCATGTCGATCGTCGACGATCAGTTTTTTAGCGGCAAGATAGGCGTCGAGCAGTATGAGCAAGCCATGCAAAACCTCTTCAAAAGCACCGAAAAGGTTGGAGAGGCGGTAGAGGAAGTCAATAGCGCCCTAGGCTACGCCGAGGATATCAAGGCGGCGGTTGCTGAATTGATTACAGATAATGATGTCACTAGAGCTGACGCATACACCAAGAAAATGGAATTCTTGGACAGTCTCTATTTTGATCTGGGCTTGAGCGCTGAAGTTTACGACGCGGCTGTAAGGAAGCTGACAGGCTCGACGCAGTCACTAAGCGAGGTTAGCGACGAAATGACCACGGTTAACAAAGGACTAATGGACGCATTCTCAAGCGGAGCCAATCAAATGGCTGATAGCTTGGCTAGCGCTTTAGCCGGAATGGAGACGAAACTTTCGTCTTTTGGCGACTTCGCCCGATCAATTATCCAACAAGTTATCAGCATGTTTATCCGAATGGCGATTGTCAATAGGATTATGAATTCGGTCTTTGGTCTTTCTGGTGACAAGGCTTTGCCGACAATCCCGATACCGGGCATGGGTGGCAAGGCTGGTGGCGGTAGGATGCAAGCCGGGGTGCCGACGCTTGTTGGCGAGCGTGGTCCTGAGTTGTTTATCCCATCCAGCTCTGGCTCTGTTTTAAACAACATGAACACCAAAAACGCATTAGGTGGCGGTGCTCAGATCGTCTTTAACCAGACCGTAAACGTAGAGACGGGAGTGTCGCAGACCGTTAGAGCCGAAATGTTGTCTCTTTTGCCCGTGATAAAGTCTGACACCATACAGGCGGTAGCTGAGGCGCGTAGACGTGGCGGCTCTTTCGCGGCGGCATTTGGAGGTTAATAGATGGCATACGAGACATATCCGCTAGACTTGCCGACCAACGTCGGGATTGTGGGTTCAAATTGGGTTTTGAAGCGAGCTGTTGCTGTTTCTGCATCGCCTTTTAGCGGTGTTCAACAGGTGCAGGAGTACGACTTAGCCCTATGGCAGGCAACGATTAGCTTGCCACCCATGAAGCGGGCTAACGCCGCATATTGGCAGGCTTTCTATTTAAGGCTTCACGGCAGGCTAGGGACGTTTTTAATGGGGGACCCTGACGCCAAGCAACCGCGCGGCACGTTATCCGGCGGTGGGACTTTGGTCACAACCTCTGAGGTCGCTGTCTACGCGCACGAAATACCCGTAGTTTCTTCTAGGCTCAATGAAACAATCCTAAAGGCTGGAGATTACGTACAGCTCGGGACGGGTCTTTCTGCTAAGTTGCACATGGTTGTCTCGGATGCGACAACTAACGGCTCTGGTACAGCCACCCTAGTCGTAGAGCCTCAAATTAAGCAAGTCGTGCCTATCTCTGAATCGGTTATTTTTAGCAACCCGAGAGGGCTTTTTAGAATGGACGCCTCCGAGCTGGGTTGGGATTCTGACCACGTCTCCCGGTTTGGATTTAGCTTTTCTTGCACCGAGGCTCTTTAAATGGCTAGAAGTCTATCCAGCGCGTTAAATGATCAAATTATCGCCGCGCAGTTACGCCCATTTATGGCTGTTGAAATCGAGTTCGACAGCGGCACTAGCCGGGCATGGAGCGGTTACGGCACGATTACACTTGACGGGAACCAATATTACGGGACGGGTACGCTTGGCTCTATCAGCGCCGTTTCAGAGTCCACCGAAAACAAGGCGGCTGGAATCTCAATAAGTTTATCGGGCATCCCGGATGATCTGGTCGCTCTAGCTCTGAGTGAGCAGTACCAAGGCAACGAGACGCGGGTTTATTTGGGAGCTATGAATCATTTAAACGTCCCTTTCGGCGACCCATATCTGCTATTTAAGGGGCGGATAGACACCATGCAGATCGGCGAAAGCCCGGAGACCGCAACCATCAATCTGACCGTAGAAAATCGAATGATCGATTTAGAGAGAGCTAGGGTCAGACGATACACACCCGAAGACCAGAAACTCGATTATCCAAACGACAAAGGTTTGGATTTTGTCGCATCAATCCAAGACACTGAAGTGACGTGGGGCGTCAACAGCAAGAGTTGAAGGCGCCGTGGTTCTACCATGCGCAAAGGGTTGATGGCTGGCAAAGCCGACTTCGCACGACCATTGATACTTGGTCTAATTTGCCGTTTGAATGGGGTAAAACAGACTGTTTTTGCTTTGCAGGCGCCTGTATTGGGTCGATAATTGGGTCTGATCCAATGTCTGGAATAAAGGGTCTGTATAAATCAAAAATCCAAGCCTATAGAGTCCTATCGAGTGGCGCTAACCTCTCTGATAATCGGTTTTATAAAAGCCAGACGGGGGACATTGTTGGCTTTTGGTCTTTTTGGTTAGGCGACCCTAAGCCAGTTTTGCAGGCGCAAACCGGAGACGTCGTATTCTGTCGAATGGCGGACGGGTCCAACCTTACAGGGGTGGTGTCCGAGTGCGGCAGGAAAATTTGGGTCAAGAGTGAAGCAGGCTGTTTACAGATACCGATCTCAATGGGTACAACAAGTTGGCGCGTATGAACACCAAAATTTTGCAAATCAGTTTGATGGCTATTGCCACGGTAATCCCGTGCTTGGCATTTGCCGATCCAATTACCCTAGCGGCGGCGTCTTCGTTCATTACCTATACAACCGTCGCCGCATCTACTGTAACGTTTTTGGGGATGACTACGGCGACCATTGCGACTCTAGCCGCTATCGCCACATTCGCTGTAACGTACACCTCCGCCAAGCAAATGCAGGGCAATTTGAACGCCTTTAATGCCGAGGCTGTTCAAAGAACCGCCATGTTTAGACAGCCAATTACAGAGCGTCGGACGGTTTACGGCAGAATTAAGGTGAGCGGACCAATTGTCTTCCTACACACTACCAACAACGATGACGTCCTTCACTTGATAGTCGCTATCGCTGGTCACGAAATCGATGGATATGAGCAGTTCTATTTCAATGATGAGCCTATTTATTTTGAAGGCGACCCGGTAGCGGGTCTAACCAAGGTCTCCGGGGGAACGTATGGGAGCGTACTAGCGCAAGACGGCATTCGTCGTGGTGGCTACGCAAAAATTCGCGCATATCTTGGCACATCGTCTCAGGTAGCAGACCCGGACCTAATAAGCGAGGCTAGCGACAAGTGGACATCTAACCATAGACTGCAAGGAATAGCGTATTTTTACGCAAGACTGGAATATAACCGTGAGGTTTTCCCTCAAGGCATCCCGACTATTAGTTGCATCGTAAGAGGCAAAAAAATATACGATCCTCGATCTGGAAGCACCGGGTGGACGGACAACCCGGCTCTAATCTTGCGAGACTATCTAACCAATACTCGTTACGGTCTCGGCGCTAGCTCTTCGGAAGTAGACGACACCCGCATAAACGCGGGCGCTAACTTGGCGGACGAAATTCAGAACCTTAATCCCGCTTATGCAGAGATTCAATCTGTAGATATAACAACTAATCAGTTTTTGATTAAGGAATCAACTCAAAGCTCTATCGCCTACAGGACAGGTGACAGGGTTTATTTAACCGCTTATACACTTCCGGCGCCACTTAGCGCATCGACAACATATTATGTTATTCCGACCGGGCGGACTCACGTCAAACTGGCGCTGACACTGGCAGACGCTAGAGCCGGAATAGCCATAGATATAACCACAGCAGGCAGTGGTGTCATTAACATTGTGAGGACTGGCGAACCAAGATACACGGCAAATGGCACGATCAACACCTCCCAGACACCCAAGCAAGTTATCGCCGCCCTATTGGTCGCTCAAGGCGCTAGCTTGTCTTACTCTGGTGGGAAATTTTACTTAATCCCGGCTAACTACCCGACGCCTACATTAACTTTTGATGAGGACGACTTAAGGGCTGGACTAGAGGTCGCCCCGAAAGGTAGCATGCGCGATCGATTTAATCAGGTCAAGGGTACCATCGTTGATCCATTTACAGACTGGCAACCCACAGATTACCCGCCAATCACATCGGAAGCGCTCGCGACATTGGACGGGGAGACTTTAACCAGAGAATTAGCTTTCGAGTATTGCACCAGCCCACACATGGCGCAACGTTTAGCAAAAATCGCGCTTTTAGATGCACGACAAGAGCTAACCGTATCGGTTCAAATGAAATTAACGGGCATGCAGGCGCAAGTCGGTGACATTATCTATCTGAGTAATAAAAAATTCGGGTTTACGGCTTACTCCGAGCCGGTTTTAAGCGTAAGCACAGCGAGCAACTTTATTGAGGTGCCGTCTACTAGCCGATTCAAGGCTGGAGACAGGGTCACTATTTCAAGCACCGGCACATTGCCATCGCCATTGGTTAGTGGTACGACATACTTCGTAATTAAACTTAATAGTGCCGTCGCACTTGCAACGACCTACACCAACGCGATCTACGGGGTTCGCATTGATCTGACGACGACCGGTTCAGGCTCGATGACGTTAACTAGACCCACCAAGGCTTTCCGGGTAATGGAGCACACCCTTACGCCCGAATCGTCTGGAGACGGGGTGTATCTTGGCGTCAATATGGTTTTAAGGGAAGCTGACCCATCGATTTATGAGTGGACGACCAGCGAAGAGTTAACTATAGATGTGACTCCTAACACCAATTTACCTAGCCCATTTACACAATTAAAGCCACCGTCTGCACTGGACCTTTTTTCAGGCGATCAATACCTCGGTGTCGGCGTGGACGGTACCGTGTTTCCGAGAATTTATGTTACGTGGGTCCAGCCACCCAACAGTTTCGCGCTTTTCTATGAGCTAGGCTACAAGCGGTCGTCTGACACTACCTACACGACCGTTGTTATATCGTCTTCGTCTACTGAATACTTTATCGGACCGGTTCAGGATGGCGTTAGATATGACGTTCGAGTAGCTTCAGTCAATATCGCAGGCATGAGGTCTACCTATGCTACCAATTTGTCGTATTTGGTCGACGGTAAAAATACGCCGCCTCCCGACATAGAGTCTTTCTCGGTCGTTCGTCTGCCTGACGGGACTCGGCGTTTTTCTTTTTCAACGGCTAATTTCCCTCGTGATGTGGTCGCTGGCGGTGGCGCTTTAATCAAATACAGCACAAACCTGTCTGCAACTTGGGACCAAATGACCCAGATTAGAGACGTCTTTAGGGCTTCGCCATACGAGACCAACGAGCTTTCCGCCGGGACTTACTCGTTTGGCATCAAAATGATAGATTCAAGCGGGAATGAATCTACTAATGCTCATTTCATAACTGCTACGCTAGGTGACCCACGTATCCGAGAGGCTTTGCAGTATCGAGTCGAGGAAGACAGTTTCTGGAGTGGCACTTTAGGCGCAAACACTTGGTTGACAAATGAAAACACGCTGTCCTCAAAAGGATCGCAGACGTGGGCGTCTCTACCTGCAACATGGGATTTCTTGCCGAACGAGTGGTCTCAAATCGTGGATTCGACTTCACCTTTAGAGTATGAGACGCCGGTAATTGACGTCGGCAACGATGCAACCTTTACGCCTCTCGTGACCGCCAACGGCAGGGGTACACCGACCTATACAATGAAGACTGGCTCTTCGGTCGATGGAGGCGTTACAGGCTCTTATGTGCCGGTCGCTAACGTTTCTGGAGTTCGATACATCCAGATCAAAGTTAGCATGGCAGACACGGACCCATATATCACCGGGATGACCACGATTTTAGATGGCGAGTTCGTGGATTTTGACTTTAATGACATTGATTTATCCACCTATTCTGCCGCTAATTTCCTTAAAATTGGTACTGGTCACTTTAGATTGGGTCTAACGAACGGCGCGGCGAATATTTCGCAAGCCATGATTACGGCAATACAGAGCGCTAGCCCCAGTGTTTTGTTGTCTAATATTGTCACCAAGTCGGCTACGGTAGGAAGTTATCCAGCCGCAGAATTTAAGATATTCGATAAGGATGGCGTGTTGACGGATGCAATCGTCGACGTCTACCTAAAAGGTCCGAAGTCCAGCTAAAGGAGCGATAAAAAATGGCACTGCCTAGTAACGCAACCAAAGTCCACTTGGATTCATCTACAGACGACCCTAAACAAGCCAGAGGCGAGTTAGCTAGCTTGGTTGATAAATTCAACGCATTATTAGCGGCTCTAGGGAATGTCGCAGAGCTTGATCGTGGCGCTGGTCTCATCGAGGTTAGTGGCGCGTTAAAGTTGGAGGTATCATCTACCGACGTGATAACCATTGATTGCGGGAGCTTGTGATCATGGAATTGTCTCTTTTGTGGCAGATTGTGGTTACGCTCGTTATTTTGCCGATCGCGTGGTACATCAAGTCCCTGTCATCCGAGGTTCAGCGAATACAAATTTTGCTAAATATGACTCGTGAGGACTACATGAAGCGCAAGGATCACTCTGAGGAGAATGGTCGTATCTTGGACCACCTACGAAGGCTAGAAGACAAGATCGACAGACTTTCGGAGCGAGGCTCTAAATCAAATTAAGGGGTTCAGATCGTGAAACTTTCGCCTAATTTTTCTTTGGCTGAGTTGACCAAAAGTCAGACTGCGGACCGAATGGACATCGACAACACCCCGTCTGATGACCATGTAAAAGCTCTTGAGCTGGTCGCTCAAAAAATCCTACAGCCGGTTCGAGATCATTTTGGCATCCCCTTTGTGCCGTCGTCCGGTTATAGGTGTGTGGAATTGTGTGAGGCGATCGGATCAAAGGCTTCTAGCCAACACGCCAAGGGTCAGGCGGCTGATTTTGAGGTTCCAACGATCAGCAATTACGATCTGGCGGTCTGGATTATGGAAAATCTCGAATATGACCAGTTGATACTCGAAAACTATAAATCCGGTGATCCTAACTCTGGATGGGTTCATTGCTCATACGTTAGCCCGGAAGCAAACCGCAAGTCTGTTTTGACTTATCAAAAATCAACTGGCTACCGGCAGGGACTGGAGAAGTGAAATGATAGCCTCCCTCATCGCCCCGGTAACTGGCTTACTAGACAAGTTCATTGAAGACAAGGATCAAAAAAATGCACTTGCCCATGAAATTGCAACCATGTCTGAAAAGCATGCTCAAGAGCTTGCAATGGCTCAGATTGAGGTCAACAAGGCGGAGGCTTCTTCAGGTTCTATTTTTAAAGGCGGATGGCGACCTTTCATTGGGTGGGTTTGTGGTTTTGCTTTTGCTTACCACTTTATTCTTCAGCCCGTTCTTTTATTCGGGACAGCTATTGCCGGAGTATCTCTTCCACCTCTTCCTGAGTTTGATATGAGCCAAATGATGCCCGTGTTGTTGGGAATGCTTGGATTAGGCGGACTCAGAACTTTTGAAAAGACTAAAAGCGTAGCGGCTAAATGAAAGGGAGATAGTGAATAGATTGTCGAATAAGCAAAATATTCGCCTCGGTGGGCTTATCGCTGTATTAGGTGGTCGCGAACCCTACGCTAAGATTCTTGAAACGCTTGTCGCTGACGGTCTAGTAGAGCACAAAGACGGCAAGCTGGTTTTAAGCGTTAAAGGCGTAAACGAAAAGGATCGATTAGCTATCCTCGCCGGTCTAATGGTCGAGGCTGATTATGTCGCGCATCGACCCCGTAAGTTAGAGAGCATCAACAAAACCGGCGAAGCTGGGTAAATTTGGCTTCGGCTTGCTTTTCTTTTTTAGACCTCTGGGTTTGGTCTCGATGACGATTTCCCGTGTAGAAAATCTGTGCATATTCCCACACATGTAGCGTCTATATTTGGACCCATCTTGACGTTTTCTTGTTTCCTTCACCTCAGACCAAGCGGAGCATAATGGGCATATCATCCTCTCGGCGCCTTCAATTCCATTTTTGTTAGGCAAAGCTCGGAATCTTTTTTGTCGAAAAACTGCAACATTTCGTCTATTGAGTTAAATTGCTGGTGCATGGATGAGTTTTGATTTACGCCCGGTGTTTCGTCCAAGAATAACACCTCCACGTAGTCTTTGCAGACCACTATCTGTAAAGTCTTCATGGCTTCGATGGTGATTTTTTCTCGATCTCTTGGCAAAGCAACTGTAGCCGAGTCGGGACTTCAGCGTGACCCCTTTCGTAACGACACATTGCCGATCTGTTGGTGTAACCGAGGCGCTTTGCCGCCTCTGTCTGGTTCATACCCATGCGAGTCCGCCATTGGATTAAATCCTCTTTTGTCCATTTATTAGTCATTTGACTCCCTCTTTTTTGACTCATTTTGAGTTCTTTGACGATTCATTTCGTCGACAAGATACGCCAGACCCTTGTCGCCTCTTTTTTTGGCAATGTCTTGTTTTTGTTGGTGCCACCAAAACCGCCCCATTTGCGAGACCCGTTTCATCCAGTAACGAGCCTCGCACTCTAGCCGATGACGTTCGATAGAATCGCGCTCTTCAGGCGTCGTCATCTTGCAAAAGCCGGTTGATATACCAACGAGCTTTTGCCATCGACTCATCGCCGCCTTTTAGCCTCTCGCGCCACGTATATTTAAATACGTTACCTTTGAGGTACCCCCTAAACTCTTCGGGCGTCAAGGCGGCTTCAATCGCGTCTATGCACTCGATTTCGCCGGATTTGTAATGCTCTGGGTAGTTTACAGGGTCGTTTGCCTGAGCCTCGCGTAATCTAGCTCTTCGCACAATCTCTTCATTGGTCATTCTGGATAGCTCTTCGGCGTCGGGGTCTATCTCGTAGTCATACGACCCCATTCTCTCCATTTTCCCGATTATTGCGTCTTTGATCTTCATTTTTCAAACCTCCGATAGTTGTTCTAACAGGGCGTCCATTCGCCCGACTCGGTGCTTCACGTCTGCGATCTTGTGCTGTCTAAACGCCTCGCTCATGTGAGCGTATCGCTGATTTACGTATGTCTCCGAGTCACTTCGTGTGGCTAAGTAGTCTTGCACGATTACGCGAAGGATTAAGGCGGTTTCTGGCGTCATGGTTAGTGTGGTCATGGTCATGGTCTCCTTTGGTTTTAGTTGACGGCGGATTCGGTGCAGTAGACTCGATGACGAATCGTCTCTCGTTTCATTTCCGCCCAAGAATCAAAGGCTCTGACGCCGCATCCGGGGTCATCCTTAAAGCAATATTCGTCTTTTAGCGTAACGATCAAGCTGTTGCCGATGTTTCGCTCGTCGTCGATATAAGCTATCCACGGACGATCGCTAATCAATCGATCTATTCTGTTAAGCCTTGAAGCCGCTTGTGATGTCATGTCTAAAGTGGTCATGGTGGTGGTCTCCTTTTGGTCATTAGATGGGGGCTTTCACCCCCTTGGTCTTACTCTGCCTCTACGGGGTCAAAAATTGCGCAGTTGCTGAAATCGCCGAGCACTCGCACCCGATAGAGCTTATCGCCGCCCAACTCGTTACAGTTAATGCGAACGATGTCGCCATTGCGGACAGGCTCCTCGCTGTTCAATCGATTACGCTCTGCGATATCTTCAGCGCTGTAGTGGCTCTTCATTGTTACGCTGTGCTTCATTGCCCACACGATGCCGTCGTCGCGCGTGTGATAGTTCAAGTGCAAAGACACTTTGATGCTTTTCATTGCCTTGAAACCGCGAACCTCTAAATTGAAGGTGTTCTCGGTGTCGAAGTTGTCTTGGGCAAAGGTTAATTCGCGGGCTGTGGTTTCGATCTGGTTCATGGTCATGGTCTCCGGTTGGTCAAAAAAAGAATCTATGCGTTGAATTCTACTCACCTGTTTACACCTGTCAACAACTTTTTTGCAAAAATGTGAAAAAAAGACAAAAAAAACCCAAGACCGAAATCTTGGGTTGAATTAGAAGCGCGAGTCTCGCGGTCTCACGCCCCTAACCCGTGGCGTGGAGGGCACCACAGGCGTAACCAATATATCTATCTTTTAGCTAGGTTGTCAATCAAGCCATCGAGCTGTCGCTTGTCCCAAACCAGACGGCGCTCTGTGATTCGGATGGCTTGAGGGGCTTGTCCGGCTTTCACCATCTTTGAAAATGTGCCTACGCTGACCCCGACATACTTGGCGGACTCTCGTAAAGATAGGCATCTAGGCTCTATGTTGTTTCGTTCATCAGCCATTTATCATATTCTCCCTTGATTCGATTGAATGCGACCACCGTCTCCGGCTGATTGTGAAACTCGGTCCTAGACTTTACACCAAGCAAAGCCCGCAAGCCGTCGGCGATGCTGTTGGAGTTCATTGGCTCGACCTCTTGCATTCCGAGCTGGTCTCTTAAAAACTTCCCGAATTGAGGCTCTCTACACAGCATACCGGCAGATTGAATCGCTTTAGTCGCCGATTCATCTTTCTCTATCAGGTGCTCGTTCAGCATGGCTATAGCAACCCATTTTTCGCTCGTTGGGTCTGGAAGCCCAAAGACATTGACCGCCGCGTTTGCCTGTTCTAGTGGAACTTCGACGATAAATTGGGCGACGTTTCGCGTCTTCACAATTTTGAAGTCTGCGTAAGTACCTTGAATGACCTTAGCGTTCATACGCACCCCTCCAGTCTTGGCGACGTCCATCCGACCGGCTTTTTTATCTTGCCGTTGCCATCCCTCAGAGGCTCCCCATCCACGAACTTATTCCAGTTCGATTCATTGACCAGCGCTAGCGCGGCATCTATTTTCATGTGGGAGCAGTGGGCGACGCCAATGGCTGTGACGATTTGATCGCATAATGAGTCCAAAAACTCAGTTCTAGGCATTGGCTCGGCATCGTATCGACCATCTTTGAAGGCTGTAGCTAAAGATGACATTTGATACGCGATTTCGGACAGCTTGTTTCTTGTGACGGCGTTTTGTCCCTCAAGCGCGACAAGCATTTCGGATATCTCTTCAAAGTGACATCCAAGCTGTACATTAAAGTCGCCTTCCGATGGCGCTGGTCTTGCTTTCTCGTGCCACTGTTTGATGCTTTTTTCTGTGCTCATGCTCTATCCTTATATGTTGTAAAACGCCACGACGTCGCCTCTGATTCTATTCTTTGCCAAACGACCTCCCGCTCATCCTCTGTCATAAAAACCCAGTTCGCCACCTCCACGTAGGTCCGACCGCACCCTTTGCAGACTTCGTCGTACAGGGTGGTACAGACTGCGATGCAAGGCGAATCCGGTCTCATGTGTCACTCGCTACGTCTGCTTGTCGTAGTAACTCGTTGTCAGTCATAGGATCACCTGTTCTGTTATGACGCCGTAAATCCATCCGAGCATAAACGATGCCGTTATGACCCACGCCAACGTCTTGCCGATGGTGTAAACAATACCGTCGTAGTCCCAGTCGTCGTATAACTCCGCCCGCCAATCGACTGGCTCTTTCTTCGGCGCGTCGGCTTGCGGCACTTTTCGTGAGAACCGCTGTTCCACTAGCCTGTTCGTGTCGCGTATCTCTTGTTCAATCGTCATCATGTCGCCTCCTTTGCCATTCGCGCTCTCTTGTCGTGATATTTTCGGCGCCGGTCTTCCGGTGTTCGTCTTGATTTAGGCTTATCAAACCCGTCCCCTACCGAATAGACTGGTGTTTGATCTCGACCTATAGTATCTTTTCGCCATGCTACGATATGTATAAGGCGCTGATCGCGAAGTGCCGCCATCCAATGCCACGCCGTCCGCTTTGTAACCTCAAGCGAATCAGCTACATCGTGGGCGCTCAATTGTCTACCGGACTCAAACATTTTCCAGATTTTCGCGAAGAGCAAAAATTGCGGTGCGAATTTAGGCGGTTTTCTCATTTAGATTAAGTCTCTTTTTCTCTATACGCCGGACTCGAATACCACAGAAGCCTAGCCCTATTTTTCCCGGCGCTCTCGTCACCCATCAAGGACTCAAAAAATTTGCTTTCGTTGCCGTACTTGGTATGTAACTCGGAATGATGTGATCGACATAGTGGGACGGCGTTTTCGTCTCCCGCCCTCATACCCATACCCCTACCACCGCTCCAAGGTTTCATTAAGTGATGGGCATCGACGGTTGGATTGAAGCACACCATGCAAGCATGCTCTCTCACAAAAGCCAAATGCCGCTCACTCTTTATCTGGCTGTTTGCCAAAATCAGAACGGGATGTCGTCGGCGAATTCTTCAGCAGAGCCGCCACTTGCTTGGTGGCTTTTCGTTTGACTATTTGCACCGTTTCCTGAACCCCCACCGAGTCCTTTTTTCCCGGCGACCGAGACGGAAGTAAAACCCAAGCCGTTTTTTGATTCACGTTTACGCCCCCAAACCATAAACTCTTTGTCTCGGACCGTCATAGACCCAGACATATCGGCGTCTTTTTCGTCTCGCTTTCGTTCGTTCGCAAAAACAGCGCCGACCTTTTGGTACATTTCAAAGACCGTTTTACCAGCCTTTGTCTGCACTTGCACTAAGCAAAAATTCTCTTCCGCCCCGTCGACATTGATCCGACCCTGTCGGACTACTTTCATGTTTTCTGCGGGGAATAGTGCTCCGGTGTTGGTGTTGTCGTATTCAGTCATTTTTTAGCCTTTTTTGGTTAGGATGTATCGCGCGAAATGCGCACTTCTATTCGATTCTAATTTTGTTTCAATTGGATGCCCCTCTAGGCGTAGTTCGTAGACCCTAGCCGCTAGCCTGTAACAACCGATACCAATCGCATCTCTGGCAGTCATCCCCTTGTCGCCATTCTTACGAAGCATCTTTAGAATTTTGGACGCTTGCGTAGGTGCCGAGTCTTTCGTTTCCGCATCGTTCAGCATGTTAGCCACCTCGTTTTAAATGGTCTCTTCACCAAGCAACAGAGAGTCGATAGACTTCAACAGATTGGCTTTAGCCTTTTCTGTAAGCGTCTGATCGTCCTCGACTCCACGCCTGATCCGATTCACTTCGCTTGTGTTCTCGATTGAATCCATAACAGAGTGATCATTGGATGCTTTCTTTTTTAGCGCCAGACCCCAACCTCGAACGTCTGTAAATGAGTTGACGACCGTTTTGCTAGAGTTAAAAATTCTGTAAGGCGCCCCGATATAGTCAAAGTGTAATTCGGAATCTTGACCCTTACTGACAGGCGCGATAGCGTCGGCGTCTGCTATGTGTGTGGCTTCAGCCTCAGCATCTTTTTCGCCTGTCGGTATCTTGAATAAGGTCCGCATTACAAATTTTTCGGCATAGCTCAAGGCGCTACCGCAAGACTGAGCGCCCGTATATTGCAGATAGACGGTTCGTCGTAATGGGCACTCCCAAACGGCGCCGCTCTCGTGCATCAACGTGAATTCAAAAATCATCTTTAAAGTCTTGCCATCAGGAGATAAGCCGGATTCGATCTCGTTGGGAATGATCAATAGACCCGCCTCATTCAACCAAGGGCGAACGCTTTCATAGTAGCGATCGATCGACACGTAGGCGTATTTGGCGAAGTCGTTTTGAGCGTCGTGTCCGATGCGACGAACCAATTGCTGGACTTTGAAGATCGCCTCTGCGACTTCTTTAGGACATTGTTTGGTCTCCATTTTTTAAGCCTCCATTTTCCAAACGTCTTTAGCTACCGATCTCATCATGTCCGACCACATCCAATGGTCGAGGTCTGGATAGACCAGTTGACAACACTCATAAATATCGTCGCTGTGCGATAAAACGCGCTCTAAACTTTTGGCGGCAAGCATGAGCTGTCGCTCGTAAAACTCGACGTTGTCGACCTTAAAACTGCGAACCTCTTTTTTTGTCACATAGTCCACCCACGGCTCTTTCTTGGTCCCTTTGGCATAGACGGCAAGCTGTCGACAATGCGCTTGAGATAAGGCTGTAGGAGCGCTCGCGGTGGTTTTAATGTCTCGAACCTTATCTTTCATTAAGAGGTCGTAATAGCCAATGAAGGGCACTGGTATCTGGTCAATACTGACGGATACTTTGCCTTGCGAATCTACTGGCGTTTCTAACCCTCGAATCCATGAGACGCCCGTCTCCATGTATGCGCTCACAGACTTGCGCTCTTTTTCGAGCTTTTCCTGATTCGGAGGCTCATCGGATTGGCTGTGCTCATGATCGAAAACCTCGCAAGCGAAGCCGACCAATTCGTCAATAGATGCGTCTCGATCAAACGCCGCTTTAGTGATAGCCTTGTCTACTGCGGTTCCGCGCCATGCGGCAGGACCAGCTCTATCGTTTATACCGGCGATTTCCAGCAAGCAGAGTGCAGGCTGTGTGATCCACTTGTTAACGCGACTAGCGCTTAAGTGATCGATTCCATGCTTTTCAAATGCGTTCATGTTTACCTCTAGGGTTTTTGTTACGGGACTTCAATGTAACGCATTGTGTCTTATTGTGCAATATTTTTTTTAAAATTTTTTAAGGCTCTTTTGATGGTGTTCAGAAAATCGACCAATAAATACGGCGCTACGCAAGTTGTCATCGACGGTCATCGGTTCCACAGCAAGCGCGAGGGCAAAAGATATCTTGAGCTACGATCTTTGCTTGGCGCCGGTTTGATCAGTGAACTAGAGCTTCAACCTAGGATTGCGCTAATCGTCAATGGCTGTAAAATTGGTCACTATGTGGGGGACTTTCGATACGTAGAGAACGGCGAATCGATTCTCGAAGACGTGAAATCTCCCGCCACTGTCACAGACGTGTACAAGCTGAAGAAAAAAATTCTCGGCACCTATGACCCTCCGATGATTATTCGAGAGGTGTTCACATAACCAAGCCATGCGGCGCATTTCTCCCGACGTCTTAGGCGAGGCGACGGCTCAGAAAGCGACAGAAGGTAGACACCAGACGTTGTTTAGTCCAATTGATTGGATGACCTATGCTGGCAGAGTTAGCCGCCGCAAACGCCGCCATAGCGGTTATCAAAGAGAGCATCTCTAATGGCGGAGAGATATACGCACTGGGCAAACAAATGTCTGAGTGGTTTGATGCCAAAAGCCAAATTGAAAAGATGGCGGCTGGCAACACCAACGACTCCGAAGTCTTTTTCGCCCGAGAGCAAGTCCGACAAGCCGAGCGCGAGTTTTTGGAGCTTTTGAGGTATCACGGTCGGGCTGGCTTGATTGACGACTGGTGGCAGTTTCAAGCCGAGCGAAAAAAGCAGAGGGAAGCTGAAGAGAGGGAAATCCGGATCAAGGTCGCTAGACGTCGTCGGCGCCTTTACAACGTGGTTATGAGCGTTTTGATGATTCCTGTCATCGGTCTGGCTGTCGGGGCGGTGGTTTTCTTAATTTGGGCTATTTCTACGAGGATGGGTACACAATGACTGATTTCCAACAAGCAGATAAAGATCAAAGCGGCTCACTCGACGAAAAAGAGTTTTCCGCTTACCTAGCGAAAATCAATATAGAGCGACTTCGCCTCGAAATGGAAGACGAAGACGCAAAGCGCGATTCCCAGCGTCGAATGGCTTGGTTTGCGCTGGCTGGCTTTTTACTCTTCCCGTTCAGCGTCATTCTTACCGAGTGGATGGCTCTCCCCAAGGCTGGAACATTGTTGTCGGACATGTCGTCGATCTACTATCTGAGCGTGAGTGCTTTGCTTGGCGCCTACTTTGGGTTCACCAACATGAACCTCGGGTCAAAAGATAAAAAGTAACTAGGAAAAGCCGTACTCTTTGTCTCGATTACCAAGAAAGTACATGGTGTCTGCCTCCATGTATAGCTTGTCATAGTCGATAAGATTCTTTCGCCACCGGCTAGGTATGTCGTCAATCCCATAGATTCGACCCGCTATCATGCCCGCGACAGCGGCTACGGTATCTGAGTCCCCGCCGTACTGCACAGACCACTTGATCGCATCCTCGAAATTATCGGTGCAGAAAATCGATTGCCATGCCGAGTAATAGGTGTCCACCACCCATCCTGAGTTTTGCGCCTTGTGCTTTATGGCTATCTCTTTGTGCTCTTCGAGCATGTCGCCATAGAAGAGGTCGCGGGTTAGCAGGCTGGCAATGTATAGGCACGTCGGGCTAGCGTGGGTCGTTTGAGACTGTAATAAAGCGTCGTGCATAGCCATATTGATATCTTTGTGGTTCCGAACGATAGCCGGAGCCAAGCGCGTAATCCCACCGTTACTTTGATTGTCGGCATCAGTTATGCCATGTATCCCCTCTCTACCGGCGACCTCCCAAAGAGTTATCGCTTTGGCGCAAGTGTTGCCAATATCAAAGCAATAGTCCCTTGTCCCAAACGTGCCTTTGTACATCCACCTAGAAAAATTCTCATACAGCATGGCGACGTTTAGCGTCTCATTCTTGATATAGACGTCACTTAGGCATCTAGCCATTGCGGTATCGTCGGTCCATTCGCCGGTAACGCAGGCGTGAACGCCCCCATAAGACATTTCAACGTCTCTCCAGTCACCTACCCCGTCGGTAAACTCCAGAGGGGCGCCCACAGCGTCTCCGACAGCCATACCTACGTAGATTCCAATGGCTTGGTCTTCAGTCATCATTGTTTGTCTCCTGAGTCTGACTCGATCGCTCGTAAAGCGACGAAATGGTTATCTCTTCATTGGTTATTGGATTGGTCATTATGATCCTCTCTCCACAAGGCGAGCAGAACCCGACCATCTCTTTTGAGGACGAGACAAAGAGCCTTTTTATCCCACCATGAGGGTGGATGACTCCGCAAAAACAGCACTTTTTAGACATAGATAACCCCTCACTTGCGAGCGTACTTAACGCAGACTTCTTGGTAGATTCCCTTATAGTCAGGGTGCCCACGATGAGAGTCACGGTCTAGGTGCTTTGTCTCATTGAACTGCGACACCATTTCGCAGTAATATTTTTCGCTCTCTAGCTCCATTTCGTAGTCGGATTGACCGATCAAACCAAGGGTGGCTATTGCTAACGCGGCGACTGCAAAGATTAAAAAGCTGTTGCGATCTGATTTCATGGTACTGGTCTCGGTTGGTTAAACACACCGCTAATCTACCGACCTTGTTTACAACCGTCAACCACTATTTTAATTAAATGACAAATTGTCTCTTTTTTGTTGCATTACATCTTGGATGCGGGTACATTACTCGATCCACGAACCGACCAACCCAAGGAGGATAGATGTCTTTCAACGCTATGAGCTGGGCAGTAAAACAAGACTGCGCCACACCTACCGCGAAGCTGGTTTTGCTAATGCTGGCGAACTACGCGGACGAAGCTGGGTCATGTTACCCAAGCAAAGAGCATTTAGCGAAGCTGTGCTCGTGCGATACCAGAACCATACATCGAGCGCTTCGGTACCTAGTCCAAAACGGTTTTTTAGCTATTCATGCTAGGTTTGGCGCCGACGGCAAGCAGACGAGTAATCGTTATAAGGTCCAAGTTGACGAGTCCGCTTTGGGTGAGACACAGCCACCGGACGGTCGAGGACTGCATAGGGTAGATAGGGGTGACAAAAATGTACCCCCTAGGGGTGACAAAAATGAGGGGGTGGGGGTGACAAATATGTACCCCAATACAGTCAGAGATATACAGTCAAATACAAATAATGTTCGATTGCCTAAAAATCGAGCAGGTTATCCGCCTGAATTTGAGCTTTGGTGGGGCGTATATCCAAGACGAGACGGGTCAAAATCAAAGGCGCTAGAGGCTTGGCAAAAAGCATGTAGCCGTTATGATCCGGCGTGGCTACTCCAAGCTACGACCGACTATGCTCAAATCCGCAAGGGGAAGGACCCCAAATTTACGCCCCATGCGACCACATGGCTAAATCAGGCGAGATTCGAGACCGTTGGAGAAGAGTCCAGACCACAGAGAACCACGAACCTTAACCAATTGGCGGGATGACATGCAAGAACTAGAGAACCAAGGTATCCACCTTTATCGATCCACAGTGGGAGACCATAAAACCTACTGTCCACAGTGCCGAGAGACCAGAAAGTCTAAAAACAAACTAGACAAGCCCCTGTCGGTCACGATTCAACCGGATAGCTCCGCAGTTTGGATGTGCCATAACTGTGGGTTCAGCGGAGGCACGAGAACCGCCCAACAAGGCGCTTTTAGACCAAGGGATATGCCTACGTATAGGCAGGAGCCAAAAAGACCGCCAGAGCCTGAATTAAAGCCCGTGAGCGATGGTGTTATGCGATGGTTTGAAAAGCGCGGCATCAGTCAGTCAACGGTTGAGGCTTTTGGTGTTTACAAAGCACAAAAATCCTTTGGGGCTGGAGCGGAAGCCTCTATTGCCTTTCCCTACAGGGTCGACGGCGAGTTGGTCAACGTTAAGTACCGAACGCAAGACAAGCGGTTCCGACAGGAGAACGGCGCGGAACGAACCCTATTTAACATCGACGCAGTTAAGGATCATTGGGAGCAGACTGGGCGCAAAGAGCTGGTCTTCGTTGAAGGCGAAATGGACGTTATAGCAATGTGGGAGGCGGGCATCAAAAACGCCGTTACGCTCCCTGATGGCGCTCCGAAGCAGGCGAAGTTTGACACCCACGACAAGCGGTTCGAGGCTCTGAATAACTGCGAATGGATTCAGGAGGCGGAGAAGGTGGTCGTCGCGACCGATGCAGATGAGGCTGGTCGGGCATTGGCGCTCGAATTGACCCATAGATTCGGGAAAGATCGATGCTGGCGCGTAAGCTGGGGCGACTCCAGCGCTAAGGACGCTAACGAATATTTACTCGCCCACGGTGCCGAGGCGCTGGTCAAGATCATTGAAAGCGCGGAGGCTTATCCGATCGAGGGCTTGCACCAAGTCAACGACTATCGGGCAGAGGTTTTTAACATCTATGAGGGGCACGTAGAGAAGCCCCTAGACACCGGCTGGTCGTCGCTCGACGAAATCTACAAAGTCATGCCCGCCACGTTCCACGTCGTGACTGGTGTTCCGAACCACGGGAAATCCAATTTTCTTGATCAACTTACGGTACAACTGGCAAAAATCCATAACTGGAAGTTCGCGGTCTTCTCTCCAGAGCACTCGACGCCCCAGCACTTGCGCAGACTGTCAGAAAAGGTCGTGAGCATGCCGTTTGATCATGGACCTAGCGCTCGGATGAATAAGGAGATTCTGACGCAGTGCCTAGACTTCCTAAACGACCACTACTACTTTATCGAGTCGCAAGACGACATCCCAACGATTGATTGGCTACTGGAAAAGGCGCGGATCGCTTGCTTAAGGTTTGGGGTGCAGGGGATTGTCGTTGACCCCTACAACGAGATCAACGCGAACCGAGAAAACGGCAAGCGAGAAGACGAGCACATTCGGGATTTAATCTCGAAGTGCAAGCAGTTCTGTCGCAAGCATGACGTGGTGATCTGGATGGTTGCCCACCCCGCGAAGATGCAACGGACCCCAGACGGTGTGATCCCGCCGCCAACCCTATACGACATCAGCGGCGCGGCTCACTGGAACAACATGGCAGACGTGGGGCTGGTAGTTCATCGAGACTTCGAGAACAACACGACCAGAGTGATCACGCGCAAAATCAGGGAACAGGGTCTATACGGTCAAATCGGAGAGGCTCATTTCCGATACGATGTGACCAAGCAGTCATACGTCGAGAGCTTGCCTGAACCAACACAAAGGAAAGGCATCGCTAGCTATTATCAGCCTCCCTCTTACTGATTCTTGATCGTAACAAGTGCCTGAGTTATACTGGAATTGAGCGTCCCTTCTGGGAGGTTCGTGGTACATGGGTATTGGTCTACCCGGTTAGCGGTTTGGTCGCCGCGCAGAAGAGGCTGGGTGTTCGCACCCGGCTTTTTTTGTTTTTAGACCACCTTTTGCTTTCCACTTGCGACCACCCACCCCGATAAAAAGTCTTCCCCTCTGTTTGTGTTTACAATGGCAAACTGGCTCTATTAGCCGGTGGTCATTCTCTGAAAAAAAACGTAAAAAAATTGAGTTTTTTATCTTGCGCGTTAAAATTTGGAAACAAAGGGGCTGAATAACCGATGACCAGAACGTTAAAAAGGCTTAGTGCGTCAGAGACGGACGAAATGCGCGACCTTTACGTGCAGGGTGAGGACACCCCTAACGGCAGGAAATACCCGACATTGGTGGAGCTGGCGGAGCGGTTCGATGTGGGACTAGCCACTGTGCATCGACGGTCTAAGGAGGGCAACTGGGAAGAGGCTAGATCGGTGTTTGAGTCTCGTTTTGATCAGGAGCGAGACCAAGAGCGGCGGAAAGAGCTTTTAAGCAACTCGGTCGAATTCGACTCTAAATCGCTTAAGCTAGCCAAGACGCTACAGGCTGAGATTGGCAACGTCTTGCAGACGGCGGCTATCAAGCGTAAAAAAGACCCGGACGGTGATTACTCGTTTAGCGCATCGGCGCTTACGCAACTGGCGAACGCGCTATCTATATGTCATAAGACGGGGCGTCTTGCCCTAGGCGAATCAACAGAAAACACACATGTCAACGGAAGCATTAAAGCAAGCGAAGCCCTTGACGAGGCTTTCTCAATTGTCGAGCAATTGGCAAGAGCCAGAAGCGGCGGCTCTGCGGAGCTTCACTAACTGGGTAAAGACCGCCAGAGATAAGCAATTAGCCCCCTCTGGTGACTGGTTGTATTGGTTGATATTGGCAGGTCGGGGCTGGGGTAAAACACGAACCGGGGCTGAGGATATTGTCTCCTATGCAATGCGTAACCCCGGATCAATATGTGCCGTCGTTGCCCCTACTTTGGGCGACTTGCGGCGAACGTGCATTGAGGGTCCCTCTGGGATTTTGTCCTGTATCCCCGAAGAGTGTTTGGCTCCGAGTAAGGGTAGCGGCTACAACGCGCAGACAAGCGAAATAAAGTTATGGAACGGCTCTAAGATTATGGGTTTTTCGGCTGATGTCCCCGACCGCATGCGGGGTCCGCAATATCACAGGGCTTGGTGCGACGAGCTGGCGGCGTGGCGTTACGAGGAGGCGTGGGATCAGCTTCTATTTGGGTTACGCCTAGGCAAGAACCCCAAAGCCGTTATAACGACCACTCCAAGACCTACCAAGCTAATAAAAAATCTCGTTGACAGAGCTGGCGGTGACGTCGTTATGACAAGCGGTTCCACCTTTGAGAACGAAGACCACCTCGCAGAATCGGCTCTAAAGAGCTTGAGGGAGCTGTACGACGGCACTCGGATGGGGCGTCAAGAGCTTTACGCGGAGGTTTTAACGGACATAGAGGGGGCTCTTTGGAGCTACAGCATGTTCGAGAGCCAAAAAATCAAAGACCGATCGTTGTTGCCTGAAATGGTCGAAACTGTCGTAGCTGTTGACCCGGCGGTAACTTCAAACGAAAATTCTGATGAAACTGGTATCATCGTGGCACAGCGTGACGCAAATGGGCATTATTACGTCATCGACGACCGAAGCGGGGTGATGAGTGCCGATAAATGGGCGAGAACGGTCCTAGACTGTTATTACGAGCATCGAGCCGATCGGGTTGTCTGCGAGGTTAACCAAGGCGGCGATTTAGTTAGCAAGGTGGTTAGAGATATTGATCCCAACGTGCCGATCAAGTCTGTTAGAGCCACGAAAGGAAAGATGTTAAGGGCGGAGCCTGTCTCCGCTTTGTATGAACAGGGCAAGATTCACCATGTGGGTAACTTCCCCTTACTGGAAGACCAGATGACTACATACGACGGAAAAACCTCTGCGAAGTCGCCTGATCGACTGGACGCCCTTGTCTGGGCAATTACCGAACTAAGTGAGTCCAGCGGGACGGTTTACTGGAGAATTTCCTAATGGGCATCAAAGAATCAATCATCCGCGCTTTGGGCGGTAGTTTAGAGTCAAAGCAGTTACCGTCATTTAGTGGTAGCAATGCCTCGGTCTCTTATCAAAAAGTCGGAACCGACCACACCCGTAAAAACTCATATCTTGATTTTGCGGAAGAGGGGTACTCGCAAAACGCCATCGTTTATCGATGCGTGAACGAGATTTCACAAGGTGCGGCGGCTATCCCGTTCAAACTAAAGCTAAGGGGTGAACAACTAGAGTCTCACCCGCTATTAAGCCTCTTATATCGACCAAACCCACTTCAGGCGTCGGTCGAGTATTTCCAGTCCCTCTATAGCTACCTCTTGATCAGCGGAAACTCTTACGCCCTCAAGATTAAGTCAGGTGCAACGGGTGTAAGTGAGTTACACCTGTTCAGACCGGACCGTATGCGAATTGTGCCGTCAAACAATTACATGCCAAAGGCGTATGAATACGTCATAAACGGGCAAGTTGTACAGCGATATGACGCCGACGCCATCAACGGTATGAGCGACGTTAAGCACTTCAAGCTGTGGAGTCCACTTAACGACTACTACGGGTTATCCCCAATCTATGCGGCATCGGCGGACATCGACTTACACAATTTGATCGCCCGCCACAATGTAAACCTTATGAACAATGGGGCGCGTCCAACCGGGGCTGTAGTCTTCAATCCACGAGACGCTAAGTCTGGGATTAGTGTCCAATTGACTGGCGAACAACGCCGTCAAATCATCGCTGACTTAGATAGCCGTTTTGCCGGTGCGTCTAATTCCGGTCGAACAATGCTCCTAGAGGGTGATTTTGACTGGAAGGAAATGGGTCTATCTCCGAAGGATATGGATTTTCTTAACGCGAAAAACATGTCGGCTCGTGATATTGCTTTGTGCTTCGGGGTCCCGTCACAGCTCGTTGGTGTGCCGGACAATCAGACATACGCTAACGTCGCTGAAGCTCGATTGGCTTTGTACGAAGAGACCATCATTCCGCTAGCGCGACGTGTCGAATCTGACCTTAATGAGTGGCTATTGCCGGAGTTTGGCGAGGGGCTAGAGTTTATCTACGATGTGGATGAGATTCCCGCTATCGCAGAACGCCGCCGCCGCGTTTACGAGAATGTTATCTCAGGCGTTAGGGAGGGCATCATCACCCGAAATGAGGCTCGTGAGCGTCTTGGTTTAAGTGATGTCGAGGGCGGTGACGATATATATATCGGCGCTAATCTCTTCCCGCTGGGGTCAGCCAAGCAGTCACCCGTCGATACCGATACAAGCAAGTCTGTCGATCAAGACGACATGTACGAGTCGATCATGGCGGGATTCAACGAAGAGAAAATCGAGACGGTCGATTTAACGCCTACCGACGAAATGGCTCGTAACGCGACACGGGCGCTAGAGTGGCGTAAAGAGTACAACCGAGGCGGAACGTCTGTCGGTGTAGCCCGAGCCGTCCAGCTAAAGAACAAGGAAAAGCTGTCCGCCGAGACGGTTGGTCGGATGTATTCCTATTTCGCCCGCCATGAGGTCGACAAGCAGGCTCAGGGTTTCAACAGTGGCGAAGACGGTTTCCCGAGCGCTGGTCGTATCGCGTGGGACCTTTGGGGCGGTGACGCCGGGAAAGAATGGGCAGAGCGCAAGCTGGACCAACTTGAGGCGGAATAATGCTCCAGAAAGCCGAGAGACGGCGAATAGAGGTTCGCAAGGAGGCGGCTCAGATCGACCGTATCAAGCGAGGCTTCGAGAGAAAGCTGGAATCTCGGCTTAAACGGCTATTCACTCGGCAATTTAGAAGCGCGGCGGCGGGCTTTCAAGCTGGCAACACCGAGGCTGTGATGTCCGGGTTTTCCGGCGAACTAGACTCAATTATGCGTCCTCATTATGAGGAGGTTGTCAAAACTTTTGGTCAAAGGGTGCTAGATCAACGTGGAGTCAAATACGACTTTACCACCCTCTCCGCTCAATATCTCAGAGAGCGTGGCGCCCAAAATGTCGTAGAGATAGACGCTTACACCAAAAGACGAGTCGCCCAAACGATCGCCCTAGGCATCGAAGGCGGCGCCTCCCGTCGCCAAATCGCAAAAGACATAGAGACTCTAGGGCGGGAGTTTTCAGCCAGACGCTCCGCCGTTATCGCTCGGACCGAGACTCATAACGCTAGCTCATGGGCTAACCATGAGATGAACAAGGAATTCATGCCGCCGAATAGCCTCAAACAGTGGGTAGCCACTAATGACGCTCGTACACGCTCGCATCATTCTGTGATGAATGGAGTCCAAGTCGGCATAGATGATCAATTCCAAATGCCTACGGGACATTCGATGAGATACCCCGGAGACTACCGAGGCGGACCAAAGAACGTTATCAATTGCCGATGTGTGTTGATCTACATAGAGCCGGACGATCAAGTCTTTGATGACGCGCCAATACCACAGACTTCGCCCGTTGCACCAATACCGCAGACAGCGCCAGAGACTCCTAAGCTAGATTTTGCTTTCAAGCCGGTTTCTCAGGTTGAATTCGTCAGTCCAAAGGAATCTCGAAAGATTATCGACGACATGATGGCGGCTTCAGTAAAAGACCCCCGCCATCCGACCTCTCAGCGTTTTAAAGGTAATCCAAACAAGGAATGGGGTCGAAGTAGTAGGTTCAGCGACGAGGTTTCGGTGGCGCTTGCGGCATGTCTTAAGGATTGTGAAGAGCTAGCTCGCTTATTCAATGTGCCGCCTTTGAGAGGCGTGAGAAAGATGACTTCTAAAACAACCAACGCCACTATGGGGGATGGTGTAATGGGATTTAATGAACAATCCATGAGTGCAAGAGGAGCCATAGGAGCCGCTGGTCATTTCGGCGGTCTACCTAATTCACTATGGAAACCGGACCATAACGACTGGTATAGAAGCAAATTGGGCAGAAAGTGGTCGGTAAGTGAACACAGGGAAGCCGGTTTTGAGAGGTTCCGGTCTACGGTTTATCACGAGTTCGGGCACCATGTACACCAAATGTATAAGGTTGATCTGGAAAAATGGAACGATACGATAGGACGCGGAAGGTATAGAGGCTATATACCTCCCGTAGAGAGCAGAATTGATAAAATAAAAAACCGCATGTCACCATCGCGTTACGGGGACACTAATTCTAAAGAGTGGTTCGCCGAGAATTTCGCCGCCTACTTTAATGGCAATAGAGACATTGTCGACCCGTCTTTTGTTGAGATAATAAAGGAGTTGATCGAAAATGCTTACTGACGATCAGATTTTTTTACTATTGGATGAGGTCACTGCGCTACTTTCTGACGATCGTGGCTCGCCCGAGGACATCAAGAAGGCAAGAGAGTTAATGAGTAAATGGGGTGACGATATGGAGCCATATATCGGCGACATAGAGGAAGTCATATTTTTGCTAGAGACTCCTTCGGGCGGTTGATACGTTCAATAATATGTTGATTAAAATATAAACGGGGGCTATGATGCCAATACCTAAACCCAAATCGGGAGAGTCAGAGTCAGTCTTTATGACCCGTTGCATGGCTAACGCTACAATGCAGTCTGACTATCCCGACCAAGACCAGAGGGTCGCGGTTTGTCTCGGTAGCTTCCGAAAATCCAATGAGGAACCACAGATGACAGATACATACCAAGACCTCGACGAGCTAAACGAAAGCCAAAAGCGAGACATCTTTGTGACCGGCTCTTTTGACGTCGCCGCAGAGATCAAGGCTGAATCTGGCGACGAAACCGGAACATTTACCGGATATGGCTCTATTTTCGGCAATAAAGACCTAGGCGATGACGTCGTCGTCTCCGGCGCTTTTACCAAATCAATTGCTAGCAGAGGCGCCAAGGGCGTCAAATTGCTATATCAACACCGCTCCGACGAGCCTATCGGCGTTTTTGACGAAATCCTAGAGGACTCTCGTGGACTCAAGGTCAAAGGACGCTTGGCTATGGGCACACAGCGCGGTCGTGAGGTGTACGAACTAATGAAAATGGGCGCCCTAGACGGGCTGTCTATCGGTTATCGAGTTGACGCTAAAGGAATGGACTACGACGAGAAGGGCAAGCGCCGCCTACTCAAAGAGGTCGATCTTTTAGAGATTAGTGCGGTCACTTTTCCAATGAACCCTCGCGCACGGGTATCAGCGGTAAAGGGTGCGGATCGTACCGTCAGGGAATGGGAAGAATTACTGCGAGACGCAGGAAGTTTATCCCGATCCGAAGCGAAGGTCGCGGCATCCGCCGTCGCCAAGGCGCTATCTCTGCGGGATGCAGGAGAGAAGGCAGAGCCTGAAGTATTGGACGCACTTGCGCGTCTAACCTCTATCCTTAAATCCTAAATCCTTAAAGGGGAATCAAAATGGAACAAAACCAAGTACAAGCCGCTATTGACGGCATGGCAACCGCTTTCGAGCAGTTCAAACAGGCAAACGACGAGCGCTTGGCGCAAATCGAGCAGAAGGGTTCAGCCGACCCATTGACCGAGTCTAAGCTGGCAAAGATCGAAGCTGATCTGACCAAGTTTGACCAGATCAACAACGTTATCCAAGGTCAAAAAGCCAAGGAAGAGCAGATCGAGGCTAAATTAGCTTCTATCGAAACCATGCTCAAGCGTCCCGCGTCGTCTGACGTTGACTCTAAGTCAGTGGACATCAAGCTCAAGGCTTTCGACAAATTTATCCGCAAGGGTAAAGAGTCTCTGAACGACGCCGAATTAAAGGCTTTGACCGTTGGTACCGACGCAACCGCTGGCAACTTGGCTCCTACCGAGTACGTCAACGAGCTGATTCAGGTTATCACCGAAATCTCTCCTGTCCGTTCAGTGGCTCGTGTTCGTCAAACGTCCAACAAAGACATCGACGTGCCAAGCAAGACCGCAACTTTTGCGGCGGCATGGACGGCTGAGAGCGGTACACGTACCGAAACCACCGGCTACACCACCAGCTTGAACACGATCGCTACACATGAGTTGTACGCTATGGTCGACATTTCACAAGCCTTGTTGGAAGACAGCGTCTTCAATCTTGAGGCTGAAATGAACCAAGAGTTCGCCGAGCAGTTTGCCAAAGCTGAAGGCGCCGCTTTTGTTAACGGTAACGGCACCAACAAGCCCACAGGTATCACCAACGGTTCAACCGTTGCCACCGGCGTGACTTGTGCATCAGCTACAGCGGTTACCGCTGACGAGTTGATCAACTTGGTCCACTCTCTGAAGACCGACTATGCTCGCAACGCTCAATTCATGTTGAACCGCGCGACTTTGGGCGCTGTGCGTAAGCTGAAGGATTCAGCAGGCGCGTACATCTTCCAAGCTGGCTTCAGCGGACAAGCTGGTCTGCCTAATACGATTTTGGGTCACTCATACGTCGAGGCTCCTGACGTTGCCGACATCGCCGCTAGCGCGAAGCCGGTTATCTTCGGTGACTTCCGCCGTGGCTACATGATCGTTGACCGCGTGGCACTTAGCGTTTTGCGCGATGCTTACACCCAAGCCGCTGTCGGCAACGTGCGTTATTTGGCACGTCGTCGCGTAGGTGGCGAGGTCGTGTTGGCTGAAGCCATGACCGTGATGGCGATGGCGGCTTCCTAAGCGGCTATTGCAGAGGGGGGACAGGGGTCCCCTCTTTTTCATTCAATAGGAAGTTTCATACATGAAAATTAGTATTGTCAGACCTTGCGCAATGGCTACGGCTGAGGATGGCTCATCCACCAAGCGTTTAAGGACGGGCGATATTCTGGAGCTTTCTACTGAATGGGAAAGAAACGTCGCTAATGGAATGATTCGGAATGGCTTGGCTATGCGAATCGGCGGCAACGCTGAACCAGACGAATTCAAAGCAACCCCGGTGGCTAGGAAGCCAAGGGTAAAGAAGGCAAAAACTGCGATAGATGTCACAGGCGCCCCCACAAGCTAAGGAGTGTCCTAAATGGCGGTTTATCAATTGGTACAGGGCGACACCAAGCCTCAAATCCAGCTCACTCTTACTCGTGGAGATAACAACGAGATCGCAGACTTAACCGATTGCACGGTTTATTGTCACATCCGCAAGATCGGCTCTACCAGTCTGACCCTGACGAAAACGTGCGTCGTCAACAACCCAACATCGGGTGAGGCGGTGGTAGCGTGGGTTGATGGCGATTTAGATATTTCCGCCGGTCTTTACGAGGCTGAAATAGAGATAGAGCATGCTAACTATACCGAGACAGTATTCGATCTCTTGACGCTTGACGTTAGGGGGCAACTTGGGTGAACCTCTATAACGTCATTTTCAATGCGTTAAAGGCTGGGGTCCGAAGTGATGACCTGAAGCTGTCGACCGAGGTCGATTACCTGAAGCTGGCGGCGGAGCTTGGTGATTTTCTTAATCTGTACTTGACCAGACAGTCCGATTCGATATCGGCTACCGTAGATCAGGTCTTACTAGAATTCGCCAAGACAAGAGCGGACGAATCGGCTGTCGCCGAGTCATTGGCGTTATATCTCTCCAAATCAATATCGGACGCCGGGTACTCAACCGACCAACTGGCAATCTCTTTCATTAAGCAAATATCGCCGGATTTCGCTCAGGCGACAGATAGCGACACGATATTATTCGGGAAAACCCTAGCTGATCCGGCTACAGCCTCTGACTCAGACCCGATTTTTCTCGTAAATAAGCTAATCAGGGACTTTGTTTCCGCTACCGACGACGTCGATGGCACCGCGACGATCGAGGACGATCAAGAGATCAGCTTCCACAAGATCAAGCAAAACAACACGCAGGCGGCTGAGAGCCTATACAGGCTCGTTTCATACGTCAGGCAATATCAAGACAGCACCGGAGCCATAGAAGCCGTCCAGCGGGCTTTTGGCAAGGCTGAGGCAGAGAACCCGACAGCTACGCAGATCATCGCCTTTGAAGTCACCAAGGCACTGGCAGACGCTGGCGCCATAAGCCAACAGGTCGCCTTATCGGTCGCTAAGGGTTTTACCGACGCGACTGGGGCATCCGAGCAGATCGGGTTGCTTGTTTCGTATATCCGACCATTTAGCGACTCTGGGCAGGCTGTCGAGTCTCTGGATAAGAGCGTGATTAAAGCTCTAAGCAGTTCTGTCGGGGTATCGGAGGACATCACCTCTCTTGCAAGGGGTAGGTTGTTAGGAGAAGGCTCAGGCGCATCGGATTTTGCGTCGATCGCTTTTGGCGCGGTTCGTGTAGAAAATCCAACATCAATTGATGCGTTAGCGTATGATCTTAGGAAGGCGCTTAGTGAAGCACCGGACGCGGCGGACAGCCTCGCGCTGTCTTTTCTTACGGCTAGATCGGACAGTAGTTCGATTAGTCAAATTTTAGTAAAATCGCCACAAAAGAACCTACCAGACTTAGGCTCTGCCTCTAGCGCTGGTACGTATCGAGGTCAAAATTACTGTAGTTTTGACTATTTCGCCGAGGACTATGTCGGATATTCAGGAGCATTCACATGATTAAAGAAAACCTCAATCTGGTTGGAACATTATCGGTCGTCTTGCGCGACAGCAATGGCAACCTAAAGGACGAGCGCAAGGTCTATAACATTGTCGTAAATACCGGTTTGGCATTTATTGCCTCACGCATGAAGGACGCCACCGCTACCGCGATGTCTCACATGGCAGTCGGATCGGTCAACACCGCCGCCGCCGCTGGAGATACAGCTCTGGGCGGTGAGTTGGGACGAGTTTCCCTGACATCCACGACGGTAACAAATAATTCGGTGGCTTATGTCGGCGATTTCGGGGCTGGCACCGGCACCGGCGCGGTCGTTGAAGCTGGCATTTTTAATGCCGCAAGCGGTGGCGACATGCTATGCCATACCGTCTTTGATGTTGTCAACAAGGCGGCGGACGACACTCTCCAAATCACTTGGACGATCACCATTAACGCCGCTTAACCAGCAGACAGGGCGAGCCAATGTCGACGATTACAACTCGGGCGGGCAAGGGTTCGCCTCTCACAAATGCAGAGGTAGACGCTAACTTCACCAACCTCAACTCGGACAAGTACGAGTCGGGGGACGCGCCTGTCTTTGCGTCTGTTCAACTATCTGGCGGAACGGGCACCCAAGGGACGCTAACTTGGGATACCGACGAAGACACCCTACACCTATCGGTCGACGGTATATCCGCGCATCTTGCGCAGGACGTTTTCTACCATGTTCGCAATAACTCTGGGGCACAGATAGACGCTGGCACCGTGGTTTATGCGACGGGAACCATAGGCGCCTCTGGACGAATCACGGTAGGCAAGTTCATCGCCAATGGCACCATAGGCGCCAAGTACATGCTAGGCGTTACGGCAGAGGACATCGCCAACGATGCCGACGGCAAGGTCTCGCATTTTGGCAAGATTAGACAGATCGACCTTTCAGGCTTTAGCGCTGGATCGATACTTTATGCAAGTTCGACCACTGCGGGCGCATTGACGGCTACTGAGCCGACGGGCACCGACTTGAGCTTGCCGATCGCGTTTGTCGTAAACAACGCATCAAACGGGACGCTTTTCGTCCGATCGACCAACCTAGACGCGAATGCTTTTGCCACAGCGACGCAGGGTGACAAGGCAGACACCGCCCAAAGCAAAAACACGCTGACGGCGTCATCTACCGCCACGACGACGCTGGACTTTAACGAGCAAAACTTCATCATTACGCTGGTAGGGAACACCACCCTATCTTTGTCCAATGTCGCCACAAACGTCGGAATGACTGGCACAATCGTATTTAAACAGAACGCGACCGGCGGTCACTCGATCACTTTCCCGAGTGAGTTCAAGACGCCAAGAGCTGAGGCAATCGTTCAAGAGACGGCGGCTAATACGATCAGCGCCGTGAACTATTTCGTCGTGGATGCCAACACCATCCTAATCAATTACATCGGCGACTTTGGGTGATTAACTATGTGGATGTGGGAAATAAAGCGGTGGATTACAGAATACCTAACCAACCGCGACACAGCCACTCAGCGCGTCACCAGCACGACGTGGGTCACTAGCTTTGTCACGGCTACCAATCGCGTTACAAACACGATCTGGCAGACCAGCACCTCCCGCAATACCAACGTCCTAACAAATACTGCGTTTAACACTGTATTTGATACAGCGACCAACCGCCTAACAAATACGGCGTTTATTACGGGCACCTCTCGCAACACTAACGTCGCGACCACGACCGACTACACGACCGCATTCGACACCGCGACCAATCGCACAACGGCAACCGCTTGGTTGACTGGCACGTCTCGGGTGACCAACATCCTAACCGGAACCCAGTATTCGACCAACTTCGATACGCTAACCAACCGGAACACGACGACGGCTTGGCTCACCTCGACCAACCGCAACACCAACCGAGCAACGTCTACGGTTTACGATACGCTGTTTAACACGATCACAAACCGGTCGACGAACACGGCATTCGCTACCGGCACCAATCGGAACACCGATCGAGCTACTGAGACGGTTTATACGACTACGTTCCCGACAGCCACCAACCGGACTACAAACACGGTCTGGGCGACGGCAACTTCTCGGCTTACCGACCGCGCAACTAATACGAACTACGACACGGTCTTTAATACGAACACCAGTCGCGTCACTAATACGATATTCGGCACCAACCGACTGACGGGCACGAACCGAGCGACAAACACCAACTATGACACGGTGTTTAATACGTCGACGACTTGGAACACTAACACGGTGTTCAATACGGTCTACCTAACCGCGACCAATATCAATACGACGACAAACTACGTCACCAACACCAACCGCTTAACCAACCGAGACACGGCAGAGAGCAGATCGACAAATACAGTTTGGGCGACTGCGACCAACAGAAACACAACTACCGCCTACGTCACCAATACCAATCGGTCGACCAATAGAGACACAACTACCGCATACACAACTAACACGGTCTTTAATACGGCGACCAGCAGGGGCACGACGACCGCCTACGTTACCAATACAAACCGAAGCACCAATCGGGATACGACGACAGCCTATACAACTAACACGGTATTTAACACCACGACAAACCGAAGCACGACCACCGCTTACGTCACAAACACAAATCGGTCTACCAATCGGGACACAACAACCGCATACACCACAAACACCGTCTTTAACACCACAACAAGCCGGAGCACCACTACGGCTTATTCGACGACGACTTCATACTCTACGACTACGGTATTCAACACTAACCGGAACACGACGTCTTACTATCAAGACTACGTCGCGACCAACTACTGGACGCCCTACGACTACGCTGGCGTGGTTTCGGTGGTTACGAATACCGTCTGGGCAACGAGCGCCAGCACGATTGAAAGTAGAAGCACGGCAGAAAGCCGAAGCACTACGACGGCTTGGCTGACGTCAACCAACCTGAACACCGCAGAGAGCCGAACAACAAACACGGTGTTTAACACTAACTACAACTCCGCAGAGAGTAGAAGCACCACTACATCGTGGCTTACTGCCACGAACATAAACACAGCGGAGTCTAGAGCTACGAACACGGTCTTTAATACCAATTACAACTCAGACGAGAGCCGCAATACGACGACATCTTGGCTAACGGCTACCAACATCAATACAGCAGAGAGCCGGACTACAAACACGGTATTTAACACCAATTACAATTCAGACGAGAGCCGGTCTACAGACACAGTATTTAACACGAACACAAACAGAGACACTACAACGGCGTACACTACGAACACCGTTTTCAACACAAATTACGATTCCGCAGAGAGCCGGTCTACGCTGACAGTTTGGAACACAAATACAACTCGATCAACAAACCGAGACACCGCAACTTCTCGGCTCACAGCGACCAACTTCAACACAAACCGAGCCACCACTACGTCGTTCAATACAACGACCTTTTTCAACACAAATCGAGACACGACAACTGTCTGGCTCACGTCGACCAACTTCAACACAAATCGCGCCACGAGCACAATTTACACTACAGTTTTCAACACGAACACAAATCGCGATACGCAGACCGTTTTCAACACAAATACAGATCGCATCACAGGACGTGCCACAAACACGAACTACGACACATTATTTAACACGGTCACAAATCGCAACACAATTACGGCTTTCGCCACAGGAACGAATCGCCAGACAGACCGGCTCACAAACACCAACTACGACACAATATTCAACACGCAAACAGAGCGCTCTACGCTCACGGAATTCATCACAGGAACTAGCCGCCTTACCACTCGGGGCACAAATTCTGTCTATGTCACCAATTTCGACACCACAACCGTCGTCGACACAAACACCGTCTTCAACACTGGCACAGATCGAATCACGGCGAAATCAACCACATCAAACTACAACACGCTATTCGATACAGAGACGGTCGTCGCAACAATCACGGCATGGCTTACTTCTACCTCTAGAGGCACAAACCGAGACACAGTCTCTAACTACAATACAGTTTTTGACACCGCAACGAATCGAGATACAACGACGGTTTGGAACACAAGCACTCAGCGCAACACAACCGTTGACACGATCACGACGTGGAACACTAGCACCGAGTTCAGCACGAACAGACAGACCGACTTTTTTGCTTAATGGAGCACTTCTATGAAGATGAACAACGTTCAGGAGCGGAAAGACCGCATTGGGGATATTGAAAAAAGCGACATGCTGTCGTGGACCAAGGAGTTCGAGGAGTTTTTCGACAAAACCATGCGGGAATACCCGTTTGAATATGACTACGACGTCATTGCCCGCGAATTGCCGTATTTCAAGACTCTGAACTACACCGAATACGCCAATTGCATCACCATCCACCCGCTACAGCTAGAGCTTCGAGTGACCCAGATGGAGGAGGCGTGGAAGGATGACGCAACGGTAAAGCACGACTACATCGAGTTTTTCCGCAAAAATATCAACGAAAAGAACGCCAACAAGTACAAAGACAGGCGCTCAACAGAACAAAAGAAGGCGCGAAGAGCAATCGTTGTTTTGCCCGGCTCCAACAAGCTGAAAGAGCGCGTTTGCCTAAACAAGCTGAAATATATCCGCGACACCCACGGTAGCGACGTGTGGATCAAACCCCATCCGCTAACCACCCACAAACTGGTCGGCGAGATCATGGACTTGTTTAAGGAAGACAACGTCTTGCACCGCAACGACGACCTTTACACGTTGCTGGCGCAGTCTGAGATCATTTATAGCTCGGTGATCAGTGAGTCGGCGATGTACGCGACCGCCCTAGGCAAGCAACTAGAGCCGATCGACGTCTATCACAAGACGCCCGAGGGATCGTTCTATCACATCAACCGATATCTTTTCAAAGAAGATGACCCCACGGCTTGGGTGAACCGGACGTTCAATAGCTACAAGTCCGGCATCTTTTGCCCGCTGATTGACGATGACTGGAAAGAGAAGCTGGTCAACTATCTCGACTACATCGCGATTGTTCGCAAGAAGTACAAAAACAAGTATCTCTGATGGACATCGAGAGCTTTCGGGCTTACATCGCCGGTAAAAAAGTGCTTTTGGTCGGAAACTCGACCGAAATGATGAATTACGAGAACGCGGCGCTCATCGACGGCTTTGATGTTGTCGTCAGGTTCGGTCGCGGAATCGATTATGACGATCGGCAGGCGATCGCCATCGGTAAGAAGCTGGACGTCTGGGTCACGGGAGGGTTTAGGGTTGATATGCTGAACTACCCTAAGTTCCGAGACATGACCAAAGACGCCAAGATTTTGTTTAATAGGGCGCGTCTACACGTCACCAAGCCTTTGGCGATCAACCCGAATTTAAAAGACTATTTGGCGATGTTTGAAGACAGTGAGATTCTGGATTTCATGTCTTGCCACGGTATCAATGATGGCGACAAGGACGCTCACCGATTTTCTGTAGGTATATGGGCGATGAAGTTTTTTATCGAGAAGGTCGCGACCCAAAAGTCGCTAACCATCATCGGCTTTGATTTTTTCGCCAAGAAGACAAATAAGATGCGAGGGGGTGACTACGAGCCAAGTTCGTGGCATCTTCCGATTTCTACTGGCAAAGCGGAGACGCACGACCACGACCAAGAAGTCGCCGTGGCGCAGGCGTTTGAATCCTCTGGGCTTCTGGAGTGGATAAAGCTATCCGACCTAAGACCGGAGTTTATAAACGGCTCAAAGTACGGGAATTTTTAAATGCGCTACAAAGATATATATGTGCAAATGCACAAAGACGGTCACTTCGCTGGTAATTCGCTTAGGTTTGGCTATGTGGAGACCTTAGAGCGGGCGATCAAGGGGTTAAATTGTCGAACGATGCTAGATTACGGTTGCGGCAAGGCGCAAATGTATCGTCGGTATAAGTTCCACAACTTAATCGGCATTGAGGATCATGGGCTGTACCTATACGACCCAGCGGTGCCAAGGTATGACTACCTAACGAAGGATTTAGTGGATGCGGTGATCTGTACTGACGTTCTGGAGCATGTGCCAGAGGATGAGATAGACGTCACCCTGTCGACTGTCTTCAGTAAAGCGAAGAAGATGATTTTCTTCGTTGTCTACTGCGGTCTGGCTAACAAGACTTTCGACGACGGCACAAACGTTCATGTAACGGTCAAGCCGCCGGAGTGGTGGGACGCCAAATTCGACGCTCACAACGTAAACGGCATCAAGGTGATGGCGAAGTACCTTTTCCCGCTGAACCCAGAGAAAGACATTCTGAACACGGCGCAAAGGGTTTCTGATGC
>Ga0208897_1000103_pt1 | contig 41825 bp, 18 predicted proteins | sample ColrivemetaGS697_FD_187594 | JGI IMG/M metagenome (GOLD analysis project Ga0208897, IMG submission 187594) | Estuarine microbial communities from the Columbia River estuary, USA - metaG S.697 (SPAdes) (version 2) | ecosystem: Environmental > Aquatic > Marine > Intertidal zone > Estuary | place...
CTAATAGTAAAATGGTCTCTAGGGCTTTATCTTATGTCTCCTCCGTAGACAATGGTACAAAGGCGGGGTACGAGAGACTCTCTCGAGAGTCTGCTGGCGTGGAGAGCTACTCTGTTATTGGAGCAGGAGATCCTTATATGGTTCGAGATGAAGGTCTAGGGGGCAAGGTGGACATCTGGGTCAGAGGCGAGGTGTTGAATGAGGTGACCGATGTGTACGCACCCTCTTATCAAGCTATGCGAGGAGCTAAGTTTGTTCCGCTCTACGCTGAAGGAGCTTACGCCTTTCAAGCTACGACTGCAACAGGTGAAGACCCTCTCTATAGCATGATTGACAGAACAGGGAAGTTTGGGCTTCGGAATCAGACTTCGGGGGAGTTCTTTGACTTAACTAATGCGACTATTTCAGAAGGTAAGATCCTTACCTTAGACACTACCTTGAGCCAGCCTTCTTACCGTTTCACAGATAATATACTCGGCGACTATAGGACTGATGTGACGAACAAGGTAATCTTAGACCGACAGCCTGTCAGGAGCGTCTCCTCTGTAGTCAAAGCAGATGGGGTTGCTATCTCATCTTACACGCTATATAAGAGTGAAGACCCTCTAAGGAATGGGCGATCTCCCTCTGCCCAAGACTATATTGTCATTGACAATGATGGTTCGTCTAAGATTTTAGATGTCACCGAAGAAGAGATTACATTCAACGCCCTATACCCCGAGTCTCTCTCCAATAGAGGTGTAGATATCACATCGGTTAGGGTATATAATCAGACCTCTCTGCAAGACTATTCAAGTCAACTCACCGACTCATCTCCCGACTACAATATCTATACGGATGAGAACAACCTTGCGTACATACAAAGAACCAGCTCATCAACCATCGGAAATACCGAAACGGTCTTGGTTGACTACGAGCATCTTGAAAACATTGTCGTCAGCTATAGTACAAACCTTGTACTTTCCACGCTGCAGGCTAAAATCGAGCAAGAAAAGCACATGGGGGCAGATGTTCTTGTTAAAGAAATCTCACCCGCACCTGTGGATGTCAAAGCCCTTGTCTATATTGAGAAGGGATCGAACCCAGCCAACATAGATGCTCTTGTGAGATCAAATCTCATTATCAGAATTGAAGCCGAAGGGCAAGGAGGCAGGATTTACTCCTCAGACTTAATCAAAGAGATAGATTCTGTCGTGGGAGTTAGTCATGTTAGCGTCCCCTTATCTCAGGTGAGCCTCTCCCCAGATACTCTTATCTTGAGAGAGAAGGTTTTAACAACAGCCCCTACGGTTATCTCAGAGGTTGTTTCTTCGAGTCATCAAGTGTGGTCATGTGACATTCCCTTAAAGCAGATCCCCGCAACGGCGGGTGGTGATGGAGCGAGACTCTTCCTTAACAAAGAAGAATTCCCACTACTCAATGAGAGTCAGCGTCAAAATGCAGAGAGCTGGAATTACACATCAGGAAGCATTGTAGGGGTAGAGGGCTTCAAATTGAACCTTAATGGTGTGGTTCAAGATATCGAGGGGCAGACTCAGAGGCTTCTAGTCTCCCTCCCGAAAGGCAAACACCCCTCTAACTATACGATTGAACTCAATTACAGAACAGGTGCGGCAGAAGGCTATGTTAGTTCGATTGTGTTGAACGACTTTTCATATCTGACAAGCGGGGACTTCAGCTTCACCTACGAGGAGACTGAAGGATGATTTTTGATTACGACCCCAGAGATATTAAAGGGGGTGTCAATTCAGAGTCTGCATCTTACAGGCTATTGAAAGACATCCTTGTAGAGCAAATCGTCAACTCTCTAAGCACAGGAACCGCTTCAAACTACATTACTAGGTCTTATGGGTCTAATCACAGAATCCTGTATGAAGGAGCGGCGAGGCTCTTTGCAGAGATCATACTAAAGTCGGCAGACAATATCGAAGACGTAGAGTACTCTCAGCTCCGTGCAGAATATATCTCTACGAGACTTCTTTACTCGGTCTTTCCTAGCGAAGACTCGATACCAGAGGGGGATAACGTGGAGGATGTCATACGCATCCTCTTACAGACATATGAATCTTTGCTTGCAGGAGCTACAAAGAAGAGTATAGATCAGACCCTCGAAGCAATAGCCTCAAACGCTGTCGTGTTCTCTGAGGTACAGGACTACATCCTTAATGTTAATACGTCCATCTTGGCTACGACTGAGACTAACACAGACGGAATAGTTGGAACTCACAGACACTATGCTTTCGCCAAGCCAACAGGGTATGGGGCAACAAACAAGCCCATAGGATACCGCTGGGGGGACATCCTACACCACCATGAGATTCTCGACGGCGTTGTGCAACCTCATATAGATGAAGATGGGGTTTCCCACACCCACGAAATATATTTCGGTCTGCCTGAAAACACACTCCAACTACAGAGCAACTTGTTAAAAACCCTGAGTGTCTTGAAGCCCGCCCACTTGAGAATAGGGGGCGTGTCTTCCGTAATCTCGGAACGAGATAGAATCTCACCCAATGCAAACGATGTTATAGACGGCCTAGACTCAATCAGTCTTGGTCTAGGCTCTCTCTATCAAGAGGACTTAAGAAGAGCTCGGGTAGGTGTGCCTGAAGATGAGATATTCGGTTACGCCGAAGGTAATCAAATAAGATTCTGGAAGCACGACATAAGCATCGCAGATAACCTGTGTGCAGTGTGGGAAGACATAGACCCTAACACCTTGCAGAAGACGGTGTACTCTCAGAAACTGAGAGCAATCGACACTCAAGACGAGATACCCAACGACCAAGTCGATTTCTCAACAGGGGACACTTTAACCTTTATTCGTGAAGTAGGTACACAGTCAGCCTTCGCTACTGACGTGAGACTAAAGGGGGGAGCTATGCTGCCACCCGAGGCTGGCGAAGTCGGGTCTTTCAATTCTGTCTTTGCAAATGACGGAGAGCCACTCCTGTATAGCAGAGAGGGTAAAGTGTATTACCCTTCCTTGTTAGGCTATGAGGGGGATGCCGTAAATCCACCCCTGAAACCTTATGGGTACAGAGTCTCTCTCTCCGCCTCCGTGGTCACAGTAGACTCTCAAGTGTTGAAACAAGGACTTGTTAAGTTTCGACTTACCTCAAACCCTTGGACTACCCGTCGAGAGATCTCCTACTTCACAGAATCTTTTGAAGCTATAGGTAACAATGCTGACGTACTAGACTTGCCTTCGAACTTCCAAAAGAAAGTTCTCAAGACCCACTCTGGTGTCCCTATCATTTCTTCCGATTTCATACTCAAAGTGAACGGGGTCGTATTAGAGGACTTCTTCTTGGATGTGGGGAAGAACAAGATAAGCTCCACAGGTGCCTTCGCTCGGGGTGATGACATCGAGATAACATACCCCAAAGCGAGTTCTGAAGTTAGGCTATTTCGAGAGTTGAACAACCTTGAAATAACCCTCAACGCCACAAGACCTGTGCGGAGTGTGAGTCTGTCTGGCAGGGGAGGTGACAGTCAAAGAGTCATTTCCACCACGCCACCCCTTTCTTATGTCTTAAACTCCGTTGCAGGCGTATTACCTCTGACCCAATCAGAGAAGACATCTACATATTCTGTTCAGAACTCTGACATCCTCAACACACGCAACCAAAATCTGAATAGTACGTTTACCTTGAACAGAGGGTCTCTGAATCAAAACTTATCTCAAGATCAAGTTTACGCCCCCGCAACAAAAACTTTAACCGCCACCAAGAGCGAGATCTTCTTCACTCAGCTAGGGTTCATCCCTTCTTTCGTCTATTCTGTAGTAGATCAGAATGCAATCAGTTACACCTTTAAGGTCACTCAAACTAGCCTCATCTTAGACGGTTACACAAGCCCCGTGACTTTAACTATATCTGCCGTCTCCTCGATGCCCCTTAATCTTGAGCAAGATTGGTTTAAAGGAGAGAGGCTAGCTGAGGGGCAAGCCTTTCTCGCTAAGAAAAGCACATTAGGTCTCCCCGACCTTCTGGAAGATCGCCCGCAGGATATTATTCAAAACCCACTAGGGATAGACCGAGACCGCAACATTATAGCTAATCGAGTAGTCAAGGAGCTAGGGCATCGAGGAGAGTACGCCTTTTATGAGGACGAGGTCGCGAGTTACAATCTTAACGGGTCTTCGGGGTTCTTAAATGACCTCAACATCATGTCTTACAAAGACGAGATGCTTCATCAAGACCCCACCCTATATATCTTAGGCCCTAGAACCGAAACAGAGACCTCAACGGTAAACACGATCCCAACCTACCTGTTCTTTAACTATTTATTCCTTAACACTTTTGGAGGAGACAGCCACTACTTCTCTATTTACAGGGTTGGACTTGACGGCGTTAAGTATTACCAGACTATCACGCCGAGGGCTGACTCTAATGGTTTCTCTGCTGTTGAAGAATACCCAAACCTGCCTGCCCCCAACGGAGCACCTCTAGCCTACCGATTTGTAGATGATGGGTCTGGTGGAGGTTTCAATCTCAACTACTCGAACGGGGATCTTGCAGACAACTTTTTGGCCGAGGTTAATGCTTCATTCAACCACATACCAAATCAGACGTACTTCATAGAGCTCTTCATGGAAGAGGATGGAGGAGGGGCAGACTCCTTGTTCTTTTTCTCAAGTGGGTCAGACGCCTCGATTGTGTTAGGGGCATCTTGGGATACCTCCAATGAAACCTACAGGTTAGATGATGCTTTTGGTGGCGGGCTAGGTGTGACCTATTATTATGAGGTCTTGTTCGCAACCAATCCAGGTGAGGTCGTTTCTTTTGATATCACATTAGACGAATTTCCTGCATACCCCAAAGACCCTGAGAATATCGGTCTTACTCATGATATCCTAGAGGTCGCCTATTACGCAGAGGATGTCTTCCCTACCCCGACGTTAGGGTTTGATTCTAACGTTAACTTCATGCCCTCCAGCCCTGACGGAAGCACCCCTTATTTCCGTCAGGTTGAAGATGAACTCGCATTTGATGCAGTAGCAGAACATGGTTTAATCAACCTTGTCTCAGACAATGAGAGTGGATTAACTTTCTCAAGTCTCGTTAGTGCGAGCCTTTTCCTGAGACCTTCTTCTGTAGATGAGATAATTGCGACCCCAGAAGACGAGGTTGGAGTAGCTTTAAGATATCAGATACCTAACCTTGAAGAGGAGATCTCTTTATCTGACGAGATTGAATATACGTATGATCTCGGAAATGTTCTTATTGAAGACGACCTGTTCCTAGACGATGAAGTTTCTACCCACCTTGAATACTTAGCCCCTCTTTTAGAGAGCGACGCAAGTCTCTCAGATGAAGTGACTGCGAGGATCACGTCGTTCAAAGTAGACTCAAACTCTTCTATCTCAGACGAAGTAGGCACAATCTACAGCTTCACTCCGTCGAGTGTGGGAGATAGTTCGCCTGCACCTTCTGATGTTGTCACAACCACCTTCAGTTACCAAACACCAGAGCTGAATACAGACGTTCCCGTTCTCACTGACGGGGTTTCTATAAGAACGCCTTCCGTGTCGTTATCTTCTTTGCTAGAATTGAGCGATGAGGTTTCAGCCTCGTATTCCCTATCCCCCGTCCATGTAGAAAGCTCTCTTGGCTTCTCCGACACAGTGTCTATTCTCCCGAACTATCAGCCTGTGACACTTGACGATGACTACCCTTTGCCTACGGATGATGTCATAGATTCTCTTTCGTTACTGACATCAGATACTGTTTTCATATCTGACGAGGTAGACACTTCTTATCTGCTCTCCAATATCGCGATAGAAGACAACGTGACAGTTGACGACGAGACTACTGTGGTATTCCGCTATACTCCAATATCAGTTGAGAGCTCAAATGCCTCTATCAGTGATGGTACCGAAGAGTCTTTGTCCCTGTTCTACACAGACACGACTTCATTATCCGACGAGGTGAGTACACAATATAACTATGCGTCTGTGTCTGAGGGCTCTGTGGCTTCTACCTATCTTGATGATGTCAGTACCACTTCAAGGTATTTGATGACAGGCACAGTTGAAGCTCAGGACGAGGTCTCAATATCTGTCGCACTCAACAAGAGTGTAGGAGACACCGTATCCTGCACGGATGAAATCTCTATTACACCATCGCTCTCTCCCGTAGAAATAGGAGATGCCGTGAGTGCTAGTGATGAAGTGGATACATCATACTCACTCAGTATGGTATCCCTCGAAGATGTCGTAAGTGCTAGTGATGAAGTAGATATTACTTTAAATGAACCCATAGGGCCTCTTAATGTAGAAAGCCAATTAAGCTTCACAGACGAGGTGGTAATTGTGGAGCGTGCTGAAGTATCCAGCTCCCTATCTTTGTCTGATGAAGCAAACACCTCTATAGGAGAGATTGTTACGCCCTCCCTCATACTTGGAATTAAGTATAATGACTTCGCATTTGCCGACAACGAGCTGTTCTCTATATACAAGGGATCAATGGATACTCTTGTGTACCCCGATGTCTTTGCAATACAGCCAGACTCAAACAGCATTAGCCCTGTTGTAGTGGCTGAAGACAGTAAGGAGATCAGGATAAGTGCGGCTCTAGCAGACACTAGCTACAGTAACGCCAATGATGATGCTAACCTGAGAATAGGTAGCTTAGAGTATGACACAAATTATACCTTATACGCCTATACCGAGTTTTTGGACAGCTCCCCTGATATCTCCGCAGCATTCAGGGCAGGGTCTTCTGCCCTAGACCCCTCTGCTTTCTTGTTCGGGAAAGGATATAACGACCTAATGCCTGGTAATCCCTCTTCAGGAGACTCTGGGAAATACTATTTGCACACTTTCCGTATCCGAAGCTCGGATGATGTCGTTGTTTTCAACGCAGATAATCCGAACACCTTCCCTTTCGGCTTCTCTTCAAATGCGAGGCTGTATATGCACTTTAAGTTCACGCACTCTGTCTCAGGAGACGATTCGGCAGTATTTAGACTTAGGGAAGCGAAATCGGAAGCCACGTTCTCTAGTCCTGACGGGTCTCCTGCGGACACAACAGGTTGGGTGGCTCCTAGCATACACGCAAGTATCGCAGGGTTATCTAACTCCGCACCCAGCGGAAATTACGTTGAAACTACCCTACCTAATTCTACGGTGAGTAACACGGACAATGACGCTCAGGTGTCTTGGGATTTAACCGTCGGCACAAGATACCACTTGCAAACCACTCAGTACGACAACAACCCTGACTTTGAAGTCTGCCTAGAAGCGAGAGCTGAGGACAGCGGGGCTTCTTGGGACACCACATACTCTTCGTCGGACACGCTCGAGTACACAGAGCTTCTCACTAACAATGATGGTCTCGAGACCACATGGAACCACTTCTTTACAATCCGTAAAGACGGGTTCATCATCTGGGAGCAAGATCCTTCTGGGTCTTAATACTCTTTTTATACACCCTTACCCTCAGACCAATCAAAGGAGAAACTGATGTTTAACATTCAAGGATATGTAGAAGTCACCCTCAAGGACGCCCAAGGCAATGTCCTACAGCACGAAGAAGGCCCTAACACTGTTGTTCAAATGTCGAATAACATCCTCATGGACTCAATTCTTCCTCGTCTAGGCTCAAACGGCGGTGCGACTGCCGTAGCTAACAGACCTGAAGGATCAAACATGGACGATGATACCGCATTCCCTAATGGTGGTAATTACATCGGACCTGCTGGAGCGAGCACTAACACTTCAGCCGCACACACGATTAACAACATCGGCTATATCGCTGTGGGTGACAATGTCGGAACAGACTCTGCGGGTAACGCTCACCTTATCGGAGACCAGAACACTGACGTTGGGAGTCCGAGCACGCAGGTAAACATGGTGGACGATTCTTTCAGTCTCACTAGCACAGCCCCTTACTTCGCAAGGATTGTAGATTCGGTGTCTTTCCCTGCATATAACAAGATCCGTTTTACCTCTACGTTCGCCACTACGGAAGGTAACATCACAAACGGAATAGCGGAGATCGGGCTTTGGACTGCGGGAGACAACGTGGACGCAGAGGGGTTTGTAAACACCACTACTCCTACCTCGACCTCCAACATGAGGCTTTTCGCGAGAAAAGTGCTTTCTAACACCATTACTAAGACCGACGATGGTACGCTTGAGATTAGCTACACCATCACACTTAACGCTTAATAATGGGTTGAAGTAGGAGGGGATCTTTTTAGTTATTTTATCACCTCCATGTCATACCCCAGAACTTGTGGAGGAAAACATGATCAAATCTAGAATAACACCCCCTCGTACTTCTGCATTTAACTTAGGATTTGGCTTCAAAGAAGCACAAATTCAAGTGAGAGGCGATGTCTTTGCAACCCTCACGTCCCCCTCTGGGGATGAAGAGATTGTCATAGATAAATCGAACATCTACACCCTAGACGGTGGGGTTCTTGCCGCGATCCTCTTTTCAAATAATGCGGGAGCGGGTAACGCCCGCTTTGTTAATATGTTATCCGTGGGTACGGGTGCCTCTGGGTCTCAACAGAGCCCTGATATCCCCGACTACCAACAAAGGGGGTTGAATTCCCCTCTGTATAAAAAGACTTTCTCTAGTGTACTCTACCGAAAAGCAGACGGCTCTTTGAGTGAAGACGGTAACGGTAACCCAATACCTACAAACATTGTAGACTTCACCACCACTTTTGAATCCGCAGAGGCTGTAGGTGCGTTGACGGAGATGGGTCTTGTCTCCTCTTTGAATGAGACACCTACGGGGTTTGTAAGCAACCCAAATAATTTCCCTCAAGATAGGGACATCACCGAGAATATCAACGCTTACGACACTTTAGTGAATTACCTCACCTTTCCTGTAATCAACAAGCCTAATGGGGCGATACTCGCGATCACATGGCGACTTACTTTCTAAGAAGGGTTGATTATGAAATTTCTTTCCTCTACCAGCAGAGACCTAGACCCTAAGAACTATGCTTGGGACTCTGTAGTACACCAATTCAACAGGCCACTGCTCGACAGTGAACTCAACTTAGCACAAGACTTGTTGAATAAGAAGCTCACTACACCATCAGGAGTTCTCTCTTCTCAGGCAACAAGGGATGCAGGCAAGATTGTATTTGAAACACCCTTCACAGGAGATAGTCCAAACAAGGTTTCTAACCCTTCTTTCCTCGCTAATACTCTGAACATTGAGAGGTTCAAGGCATCCGTAAATGGTATGCTGGTTGACGTTAAGGGAACCAACTCCACAGATCCAAGCATGAACCGTGTTACTCTTTCAGAGCCTCTAGAGACAGGTAGTCTTGTAGACTTCGTGTTCCTTGAAGTATGGAGAAAAGAGGTCACTCCTTCTATGGGAGCACGGGCGAGGCTACGAATAGCAAGCCCTCTTGACAATGACACCCTCTCCTTTGCAGACAGTGTCACCACTGTTACCTTAACAGCGGGTGTGGATTTTCAAGTAAGCAACTCTAGCCCAGAGACAGCTCGAAACCTCTCTGATGCAATCAACAATCATGGAGGGCTGGGACTAGGGCTGACAGTGGGTAATGTCAAGGTGACTTCTGAGACGAGAGGCACGCAATATCTCTTCCTTAGTTTAACAGGCGGAAGTCAGGGCAACTCTCCCACTTTTAACATTACGCCTAATAGCACAGGGGTAACTGTAGTAGGTGTCCCCGCAGGCGGGTCAGATGGAGAGGGTAAGCCGAACGCCAACAAGGTCTATTACGCAGGCAATCTGGACAGTCACAGCAGCCTATACCTAGACGACAATATTCAAGACCCTACCCTAAATGTGTCTTCGAGCAGAAGAGTTCAGGTTCAATACCGACTGAGGGTACACCAAATCTTTAACTATGCTGTTTCCCAAAACATCTTTGGATTTGAACATTTTAACCTTCGAGCTCAGGGGTCTAACCAAGCCCCCCTTAATAACTTCTCTTTTTCCAAACACATCGAAGATACGGGGCTTTGGTATTCGGGGTCGGGTTCAGAATCTGATTCAGAGAATCTAGGTACGGTGGACGGCTATATCTATGCGATCCCTGTTGCTTTTGTCTATCGAAGAAACAAGCCCGTTAGTGGCACAGAGGGGTTTCAACCGCTCGATAGATACAATACGGGAGTTCTACATGACCATGATGGAAGTTCGCTCTCAGGGAACATCTACATAGATAATGTCCCCGCTACAGATTCAGACCGCCCTGATGGTTTGTTCGCTGATGAGATCTCCGAAGAAGATGTCTTGGATCTGAGGAGAAAGGTGTTTCCTCAAGGATTAGATTTGTCTTCGGAACTGAGACGCCAATACCACTCTCTTTTAGACGGAACAAATAAGACTTGGATTGCCTCAGCTCACAATCTAGCGGATACGGGTAATGGGACGGCGGGGATATCACACACACCTCTTATGTGTGATGTTTTTGGAAGCTCCGCTAACACCTTGAACATAGGCAACCATAAGAGAGACTTCAATCACTTTTCCAGAAGGTTCTCAAATGCCCCTGTTGTAGAGAGGGTCTTCATCGTGATCTTGCCTAGTGCAGGAGGTAACCCGCAAGGTGTTTCCTACACAAATTCCCATCCTGTTCAAACGGGATGGCATGAGGGAGATGTGGTTGAGGTTGATATATCTCAACTCGACTCTAAGGGAGACATCAATTGGCAACCTCTAGATATCCTCCACACCCCTGTTAACGGCATTAGCCTACCTGCAGGTACGAAGGTAACAGATATCGGGCTCTGTTGGCACAATGACGGACACTATGTAAACACAATAGCTCAAGACGTTGTATTTACTAGCATCTTGGGGCTTGGTACTGACACGATCACTTTGACCTTTGCAGAGAACAGTCTCATATCAAATGGAGGCACTCTTGCTGGTGCTGACAGACCCCTTGTTAGTAATGACTTCGCGGTGAGTGGTAGTGTCAACACTGTCTTGGTGGAGTTAATATTAGAAACACCATCTGGAGATTTAGGGCTAACAGGATTGGTCAGTGAAATACCTGACACGCATAAAGGCTCATACTCTACAGGGTCTGTCATCCCCTTAAATGATCCTGAAAACCCCCAGAACCTCTATCCGAGTGTCGGGAATGGGGTGACATCCCCGATTGTGAACTTCAGAAAAGGCAAAAAAGAAGTCACCCTAGAGTATGTCTATGGGCTGAGAACTGATAATTTTGTGTCCAGCAACAGCTCATTTACACGGCTACCTCACAGGGTGTATGGCGATACCTCTACTATCGTAATGACGGATATTTCAAACCCCGCAAGCCCTACTGTCCTAAATTTAGATTCTGCAAACTCTAAGTTCTCACACTCAGAACCTATTTTGAGCTGGGTTGGAGGATGGGTTAGTGGCCAGAGGGCAGTTGAAGTCCAATACCACCCTGTCCTTCCGTACCACGCTACGGACACCTCAAATAGTAGTGTGTTCGTCTTTTACAATAGAATTGCACCTCAGACGTGCGGGTCGGATTTCCCTCTCGCACAAGCCAATATAAGCACAAGTAGCGGTGGTGTTGTACCTGTTGAGTTGGAACTCCAGCCTTTGGCTATCGGAGACAACATTACCTCCCTCTCAAGATCCGACTTCTCTTATCCTTTTGAAGAACCTCTTGAGCAGTTGGCTTCCGCACCTCTGGCGGAGAGTCAAGGATACAATGAGTACCTTGTCTTAAACAGCAACGAGGTCTTCTTAGACGATCTTACTATTAACACGGGAAGCGTAGACCTACCTGCATTGGTGCCAATATCTTCTAACACCAATATTCAGCTAGGGAGTACCTTAACCCCTCCTGTGAAAGACAACTACAATCGTGCTTTATACAGGACAGTGATTGAAGACACATACTTCCCTGCGAGCTTTGCTAAGAACCTTTCTAACATCAGCAGGCACTACAAGAACGTCGCCCCTTGTCTGATGAAAGTAACCTCTGACTCTCACACCCTCTTCAGAAAAGGAGAGGTGGTCTTGGTCTTATTCATAAAAACTTCTAGCTGGGGGCAGAGTGTCTCTGTAGACATGAGGTCTGACCTTAACACTAATCTTGTTGTAGCTTGTGTTTACCGCACTGACAATCTCATTCTCTTGGGGGAGTAATCAAATGCCAAAGAAAACAGTAGAGACCGATTCCACCACGGTTGCTTCCTCTCAAGGTACAGATCATATCAGCATGGTATCTTCAGGTAGCTCAAGTTCGGAGTTTATCGTCAGAGCCTCTGACATAAACTCTTCCAATAACTTAGGAGGGTTCATTGGGGAGAACGTACAATCTAACTTGGATAGTCTCTCTTCAGAGGCAAGAAAGAACAGACCTCCCCTTATGGGACAAGATCCCGTCACCTTTCAAAATCAATCGGGTGCATCTGCGACTCACGACGGGAGGCCTGATTGGGGAGCTGCGAAGATAGTAGACACCCCCGCTTGGATGCACCGCAACAGGGTCTGGGTAGAAAATCGAGAGATGCCCCACATTGGTTTTGGACACGCACAAGACGACGCTACGTTCACAAACTTCAAATGGGTAAATGAAGGCGGGGTTTATGATACAATCAACCTCAACTATAGAGACAATGACCAAATGAGCTATTATGGGCTAGGGGACACCCAATTTACTCATGTTCTGTTCCCTCAGATCTCTCAGTCCGTGCCTCGATCTTCTTTCTCCTATGTAGAAGACAGTCTGATCTACCCCTTCTACTATCAAGAATCAATCTTCGGTAGTGAGACACGGAGCGACTTCTTCAATGCCACTACGAGTAATACTCTAGGTATGAGTTCAGGTAGAGGCAGGTCTTCTTTTGGTGTCAAAGAAGGAGAGCCCTCAACTGCGGTAGCTCCAATAAGCTCTCAGGCTTATCAGCCTTACCTCAGTAAAGATCTCTTTGACAATAAATCAAACGATATCGGCCTCGTCATCTCTGGGACTCTGTTCCCCGCAGATCGGGGTGTCTTAGCCCTTATTCGCTTCCCTTCTAATTCAGACTCTGTCTCTGCAGGCATTAACACCCCCGCAACAGACTATAGCGAAGTCTTGAGTCGTGTTGTCGGTGCGATCAACTTAGGTCAAGGGGTGGGGCAGAGTGACGGTTTACCTGGTGGCAGTATCTTCAGTACATCTGAAGGCTCTGACTTCCCCTCCCTCAGATCAGGGCAACACGATCTCTATGAGTTACACACAGGTAACTACGTTCTAGGCTCACATAGAACAGGAGCGAACCCCAATCTCACAGCAGACCCTACTATCGGTCAGGTCAGGTTGCTCACCGACCCTCTAGCATTTAACGTAGAGGATAACCAATACCCTCTTGGAGTCCCCGTACTCTTCTCTCCATACGAGTACTCCACATCAAGCAACACAAAGACCCTTGTCGATAATAGGAATTTCCTCTCTTATCGCCTCCCCGTGTTAGAAGACTACTCCCCAGACGGGGTGGTCACGCAAACAGAAGAAAGGGATAGGTTTTTTGTTAAAAAGACCCCAAACCTAGATCAAGAGAACCCTGAGTACCGAACACTATTCTCAACAGCGGGGGGCTTCGTTACCTTTGGGGGGAAAGATAACTACAGCTACCAAGTAGCGAGGTATCGACATGTCGTAAATCTCATGGATCTTGCCCCAGATACCTATGCGAACATCACCGCATTGACTGACAACCCTGAATACAACTTCGGGTCTTTCGCTCTATTACACTTCAAAACAGAAGCGGGTTTTGAACGTCTTGTACGCGATGGCATACCCCCCTCAGATGAGGAGCTATACAGTCAAAATCTTTTAGACTACTCTGATCTTTCTGAGAACATCAGAGTTGATCAAGGTACGGTTGGAGGAGATGGGATCGAAGATGGGCGAGAATCCTATGCCTCTGCTTTAGGTTTGAGCCTGTTTAGGCCTAATGTCTGTTTCGAAAAAGCTAGGTTCAGTGACAGACCAGCCAACGCCGAGATCAATGCAAGTGTCAAGACAGACTACTTGTACCCAAACTACAACTCAGCTAACTCTTCAAAGATAAACAGAGACAATAGCTATTTCTCTTTCATTTCGGGTGTGATCTATATCTCACCTACGATGCCTTTTGTCTATGAAGGACACCCTGATGAAGACGGCGTCGCGATTGATCTCACACCAGAAGAAAGTAAATTCTCAAAGATAAGAAATGAAATCCAAATCACGGGTACGGCTGACGACAACGATCTAATTCGATGGGTCGATTCAAGACCCTCAAAAACCTCTACTGTCAGACCCCACACCCAGCTCTTATCGAGCTCTTTGACTGCTCAGAATAACATTACTGCATTAGATAGCATGTTTAATGATTTTGTGCCTACAGGTCAAAGTGTGTGGGTTGAGGGGTACTCTGGATCTTTATCGACAGAGGTTTACGCAAAAGGGGATGCCGTAAAGCCGATATCTGACCTTTCAGCCATAGACCCGAAAGACGGACTCTGCACCCTATCAAGCTCTGCGACTCGGACTTCAATTCTGATCAATAACCCGCACAGACAGTGGTCAAACGTAGGCGTCGATGTTGTGATCGACGACGTTGAGACCGTTCTAGGTAACGCGGTCACTAATGACTCAAAGGTCTTATATCACTCAGCAAGAAAGATCTCTCTACTTGAACTTCATGGTTCAAGATTATCTCCATCGGGGACAACTCTTGGGGGTACTTCTATTTCTTCCATATCCGACGTATTTAGCCCATACGGAGACGACGGATATCCTGGGGGCAATGATGAGAGTTTCCTCCACGGTTATGTTTTTGCTTGGTGGCAGAACACAACAGCAGATGTCAGCCAAGACTACAACCCAAAGACATCAGGTCAATCCTTCTCTGTGTATCGGTACGACGAAGAAGGTTATAAGGTGTATCAGAATCTAGAACTTCTCCCGATTGGAGGGGTTATAGCTAACGGATACGCTCTCGAGCTGTGTTCTGGCTGGAAGAGAGTTGATGAGAACGGAAACGATGTAAACACATCTAGCACGTTTAAATACCCACAAGACCGACCCGTATATAGGCCGACCGAGAGCAACTTCGAGAGGACATCTTTAAGATCTCACGCGGACGCTAAATTCCTCATGGTTAAAGATGTGGAGTACTACATCGAATGTTACCCTTCAGTACCATTCACATCTGGGTTAGGGCCTGATCCTTCTACTTACGATGAAACCACCGTGAACCAGACAATCTTCACTCTTGGAGGTTCAGGGTACTCTGACCTACAACTAATCATTGAGGGGGAAGAGAATCCTGCACAAGATGTTTGGGCGGGTTATTTGGGGACTAATGGCTTATATTCTAACTTGGGTGCTGTTAATGATAGTCAATGTCAATGGCTTGGTGTTAACCTAGACCCAACTCAAGCCCCTTACAATGTTAGCCCTCAAGCAGATCTCGGTAACACGTCTCATGTCAGGGGTGTCATTTACATAAGGAGTTCTAGCTCCTTTTCCTATGACGCGGCGAAGCCTCACCCCCATCCTCAACCTAGTGTTGACTACAATGGACACATCAATTATGGAGTCTCTTTCCTAGAAGTAGCTCCAACGGGGAACAGGGAGCTTCCTGAGTATGGGAACTTCACACAAGACGTAAGAGGGTACATCACAGTCTCAGGACTAGGTAATGAACCATTCTACACAGAAGATCAAATCCACGCGACTGCACCTGAGTACAATTCTAGAATACCCCTTAAGTCATTGTTCACACTCAGGAAAGACACCCAAGAAAGGTTCTTAGATGAGTCTTACCGAATGGAGTCTAGCCTCTATCACTTGTTGCTGACGCCAGACGATCCTCTATCTACCACAAGGTATAGCAATACCTCCGCAAGCAACAGCTATGATCCCTCATACCTGTTCGGTGCCAACAACTTCCTTGTTGAGAACCTCCAAGGGCCAGGCATCCCTCATGCAGGGTCGGGTATAAACAAAGGGTACATCTGCGTTCCTGTTCGAGATGAATCAACAATAAGTCCCGAACTCTTTACTCAGTTGAGAGATTCAGATCCTGCAGATGATCTTTTCCGAAGGACGGCGGGTCATGGTGGTGCAGGCTACCTGCGAAATAGCTGGCATGTCAGAAGATCCTCAATGTCCTCTGACCTCGCTGAAAGTGATTGGAGAGAAGCTCAAGTCATCGGTTTCCCTGACATGACGCGAAATCTCTTGAGTGGGTCAAAGTACGGAACACCCCCTCGCGGCATCCTTGTTTACCCACACTTAGACTTTGACGGCAACAGTCCTTTCACTCTAGAAGAGCAAACCGTGGGGAGCAATAACCTCATCAGCTCGAACGAAGGATATTTCTTACCTAACGCAGGAAAGGGGTCTTCTGACACAAGAGAAGGTACCGATTGGTTAGATGATGATGGGGGCAACGGTGGCGTTAGCTTAAACCCTAAGCTGAGACACGCCCAACCTAACTACAACAAGGCTGCCCTCTTGAGTGACTTTGCAGACCCTAACGAGTACCCTGATGTGGGTTACTTGAGAGCCTTTGATGTCAACTTTGGGAAGAACCCATCTCTTACTCCCCAACACCCTTATTGGAATCAAGATTGGAACGAAACCACTTCTACAGGGACTATGTATAGGGGCGGAGGAGGGGCTCAGAACTACGGCTTGATTGAGAAGAAGCAGTGGGTGAGGGTGATGCAAGACTCAAGAGGCGAACTTGAATTTGCACCTGTGAAGCTAAGGCTCGTCGGCGTCGATTGGAATATGATTTCGTTCATGGACACGGGATACCCTCTCCAGAAGAGAGACGGCATGGTTCACGAAGTAGACGGAGGCTACTACTTAGTGAAGAAGAGAGTGATGAGAGTCTTTGTTAAAGTACCAGGCCTCACCTCTTGGCTCGATGTCGGCGTGTTCGACAACCAAGTAGGGGAGTCTTATCGGCAGTGGAGGGGTGATAAAACGGACTCGGATGTTGGTTTTGCTGACCCAAATGGGGCGACCTCACTGAAAGAGAGTACGGAATTGGATGGGGCGGGCTGTTGTATCTCCTACTCGGAAAAGTTTTTACCTGAAGAAGGACTCGTCTGCCTAGATTTGGACTTAAATCTAGGCATGATTCCATCATTCAACTCATGGGGTGCGGACGAGAACTCTGCGATAGGTTATGACAGTAACTTGGTTTCAGATGAGTATCTCGGCTTTGTTAAAAACCTGAGAGTAGACAATTGCCCCTCCGACAGGGTTTACTTACATAGGCAAAACAATAAGTCTGCGAGAGACGTGGACATAAATGGAGCTAAGAACTTCGAGTCTCCGATCCTCGTTAAGGTTATACTCTCACACCCAGAACACCCTAAGTACGAAGTACACCCAGATGACAATACGAAACTAGTCAACTCGACAGATATTGATGACTTGACTCTTGAAATAGCGGATATCGCTAATGCGACCCCTAACAACGTCTCTATTGTAGATATACGCCCTTCCCCTAACACTTCATATCTTGGGCATTCATGCCCACCAGATGACAGAAGCCCTCTCTGGGCTCGCAGGGGTTTGATGGGTATAGAGGTGCTTCGACAAGACGGGTCTAACTATGATAGAGATCACGTCATGGGACGACCTGATTACACAAGTATTGACCTATATGGTAACCCCACTCTGTATTATGGGAGAACTGAGAACGGTCTGGTCTATGAGACGTATGAGATGTCTACAAGTGCTTTGACGAATAAGAGAACTTACACACATGGGTCTAATGTATCACCTTCAGAGCTAAGCTCCGATTACAAGAAGCCCGTGAAAGGAGAGGGTTAATGCCTGCTATATTCAAGAGATCGGATGATGACCTCATTCAAGTCTTACCTTCCTACTCAAACTCTCTGCTGACAGAGATGAAAGGAAAGTACGTTATAGACTACCCTGAATTCTTGGAGGTCAATAGGGAGATGACCCAACTCGATATCTCTCTACCTATAGCAAATATCAAAGCTAATGTTAAAAGCATCGCTGAAGATAAGATGAGACAAGCGTTCCCCCAATTTGAGACGTTCCAATTCAATTACCTCGAAGACAGCACAGAGTTTTCAAACATTTTCTCTGCGGACAGCTTTCCTGACCCTCTCTCGAATGCTTTCTTGAGAGCGGGGTATAAGCAAGGGGACACCCCTAATTCTACTTGTGTGCTAGGTCGGACACCTAGAAAGAATACAGTTGAGGGTTCTGTTCTAACAGTAGATTCTTCTTCACCCTCTAATAGATGCCTTGTGACACTTGAAATAGATGTCGCATCCAGCACACAAGACGGACTTGGTAGGTTCGACTTCAAGATATACTTCAAGGACTGTGTGCGTAAATACACCAAGGATAGCACTAGTTTAGCAGGCACGCCCGCCGACGGCTATTCCTTGAACAAGGCGGGGGATGTCGGATACCAGACAAAAGTAGGCAAGGATAATTTCCTTAGAGTTTATATCTCTGGAGATAACGGCAACTCTTATTCAGAGATTGAGAACCTCACAACCTTCTCTTTCGGTCAAAGAAAAGATACAGTAAGGTTAGCTTTCGTGAATTACTCTGATTGGGACATCAACCTCCTAGCATACACATTGATGTACTGAAAATATAAGGTGACGAGATATGGATGATTTCAAAAGCTACGCAAGCAGAACCCTGAATACAGATAATACTCAATATAAGAATGTTATCTGGCAAGCAGGAAAGCCCCCACTAGACAGCGAATTGAACCTTATGGGTCAGATCGCGACTCAAAACCAAGCAAGCTTAGTTAGATCTCAAGCACATAGCGGGGTTCTTATTGACCCTCGCTCTGCAGACAGAGACTTTAGCTTTAGAAAAACATGGTCGAACTACTTTAGGCTGAAGCCTTTCAGTGCATTAGTAAACGGAAACCTCGTCACGGTTGAAGATCTCGACATTAAACTCCCTCCCCCTCCAGAATCAGGGGCTCGGACGGACTTCGTATTCCTTGAAATTTGGAATACAATCATATCCGCAGAAGGATCGGGAGCGGTAACTAATAAGCCTACCCCCACTACGATATACCAAAACGGTAATGTGGGTGGTCAAGACACTCTCGAAGATGAGTTGGTAGACGGACAGGTTGGTTTTGAGACGACAAAGAGAGTACAAACACAATACCAAGTGAGAGTCGTCAGTGGCGTTGACACCAAATCACACCCTGAAGGTATTTCAAGTCCTCTAGTGACTGCGGTAGGCCCTACAGACGGCCTCGCGAATCAGCCCTTTTCAAACGTAACAGGAGATGCTGGGTTGTGGTCAGCGTCCGTTAATGACGTTTACCTCTCAGAGAACACCATCTATGCAATACCTCTTTGTTGCGTGTTTCGACGCAATGAAGAACCTTATAGGGATGTCGCAAATGCAGGTGGGCCTAACCATAATGGGGCGGTAAACCGTAAACCATCTTCCACTTCTACTAACGACGCGACTTCTCTTGTTCAATCTAGCCTTACTGTCGCTATTACTAGAGATCAAATAGGTAACGTCACACTCTCTGACCTTGTAGGTTCTGGATTAGATGATTCAGATCTTTTTCCTGCGAACACCTCACGATTCTTTGTTCTCGGGCAAGGCATTAACCGTGAAGTGATCAAGGTTTCTTCCATCGACACAAGTAACAACAGGATAGTTATTGAAGAGAGAGGCGTCGCGGGATCTCAAGCTAAGTACCACATACCAGACACGCCTATTTCCCTGTTTAATCCGCGACCTGACTCAAAGTATGCCGACGAAGTCCAATTCGAAGATGTGCTTGATATGAGACACGCGACGACATTAGGAGAGTGGGACTATCAGTCTTTACTTGAAAGTTCCGTGACAGACCTCTTATTCGGAAGACTTAAGACTACATACAAGCAAAGCTCCGTCAATGCCTTTAGCAAAGGCACTGTCATTGAAGAAGTCTCTTACCTTAGTAGCGTAGCTTCAAACAGAACACATCAGATGGACTTCCCAAATGGGTATCGTGACACATGGTCTGATGCTTCTTATCCCCAGATGGGTCTGACCCTTTACCTAAAACCTACGGTTGCTACAAATAACGCAGGTCTCAGCACGGAGAACCTCGATGTGAGTAACCAAAACACATGGGAAATTGGGCCAGACCTCTCCCCCTCTGCATTCTTGTTCGATACCACACCCGTGCAAACAGGGTCTATCCTGTTTCTTACTCTAGACGGTGCTTTAGATAATCTGGGGTATGGGGTCAAAGGTAACACCATTCAAGACAAGGGTATCAGGTTCATCGCCCCCTCTGAGATAGGGACGCTTGGTCAAGTGAAGAGACCTCCGTTCATCATCGAACAATTAGGTGCTGAACACAACAACCTGAGTTATCCTACTTTCGAGAGTAACTTTGAAAAGCCCTTTATCGTACTAGGGAGACTTAGAGGAGCTGAAACTTTCACAACCTCTACCTCAGACCCTGATCGCAACAACCACAACTTTACAGTGCTTTATAAGAAGACGGCATACTCGGATTCCGAGATGTCGATTTCACAGGGTGGTGTGAATATAGATTTTGATGAAGTCTTAGCTCTCCAATTGAACTCAATTCCTTTGACTCAAGAGGACATCAGCCTCATCTCTTCATATGACTCTAGTGTCGTGACCAGAGAAGAATCAAACCTTTATGCTCTTGTGTATGGAGATCCTACAGACGGGTCTAGTGCTAATGGTGTATTTAGAGTCATCTCTGTGTCAGACAATTTCTCAGCCTCCGATTACTATCTTGATGTGGCGAACACTCTTTGGAATCCTTCGGCAGGTATAACAAACACTGTTATCCTACAACCAATAGATGACAGAGGGGTAAGACTTGCTCAAATCGCAGATGGTCTTGATTTAAGAGTAGAGTTCAGAAGCCAAAAGATCACTGAGCTTGATGATTCAATCGCAATTGCAGTTACGAGCTCCGATCAAGCAAGCAACTCACTCTACACTCAGAACGAGTTTCAGTTGAGCGTTTCAATCTTGTACCCTCCTGCACTAGGGGCAACTGCGAACGTGCCTTCAAGTATTCATAAAGTAGGGATCACACCCCCTAACAGAGATCACTTCTTGAGAAACGCACTCAGTGACTTAGATGTTTCTAATGCCTCTGCTCTGCCCCTGATCTCAGGTGAAATCGACCTTCCTACTAAGAACCATATCTCCTTGTGGAATAGGTTGCCCTCTTCTAATCTCCCCACGGGCTGGACTACCAACCTCGGAGGTAGGGTCATCAATGAAGAATCTGATCGGGAGAGTGAGGTCTTTAAAGATGAGGGGTCTAAGACTCTTATCCTTAGACCTTATCAGAAGAAGCAGGTTATTCTCCACCAGCACATCGAAGCGGCTGACCAAATTCCCACAAATTACTCAAACGGGCAAACTCTTGTAGATGGAGGCGGCCTCTTTGTTAAAAAAGGCGTGTATAGATTACCTGAAGCCCTAGTGCCTAGATTCGGTAGGCAAGACATCCCGATGCATACTCGGACATCAGGGAGCGATTCTTTCCTCTCAGGTCTAAATCACATATTCGCGGATAAAGTGACCGTCTCCGACGAGGTGTTTAACATTGTCGGAGGCGTCTCAAATGTCGGCAACCAAGGGGTTGAACCTGTCCTCTTTGACACTCAAGGCAACTACGGCGAATACGCACAGAGTCTGGCGACTGTGAATGCTATTGGTGTGCGGAAAAGAGAAGAAGGAGGTATTGCAGGAAATCGTACAGACTCCCTCCTTGTTCCAACAAGTGATTTTGGCACTTCACTACAAGGTGTGGAGCTCCCCCCTTATTACGGGGTGGCTCGCATCTATGGTGTCTATGACAGGGAATCGTACATAGCCCATATTGCAGGCAACGGTAATACTAGTGGTCACAACTCTGAGCGTGTTCTGCCTATTGATGCCCTCACTAACGGTCTATGCCCGAACTTGTTGAGGACAGATGTCTCAGACTTCACTCTCTACATCAACCAGAATGGTGGTAATGAAGATGTGAATGACCCCTCTTACGGTGATGCACACACCTATGTACTCACAGAACACGCCATAGACATCACAAGAAGCCCTAACTACAATGACACGAAGTCCTTTAAAGACTTCGATTATGTCATAGAGGCTGTTGTCTTCGGGTTCGCAAATGGGTTCATTAATAAAAACCAAGACGTACTTCTCAGGAAATATAATGGGTCTGGGGTACTCCGAAATGCGGTTGATACCAGCAAGATCACAATAGACTCCGTGATCCCTTTTGCTCCTCCTCAAGGATCAAAAGTCGCAGTCGCGTACAAACGAACCGTTTATCAAGGAAACCCCTTCTTTACAAAGGGCGTAAATATTCTTGATGACTCGGATCAAACCCTACCTTATGGCAGAAAGAGTGTAGACGACCTACAGCTCGGCAACAGGGATCAAAACACCGTTGAATTACCCAACAGAAGAAACCTGCAAGTTCTCGCGAGCATGGACTTTTATACCACTCTAGGTACGGGCAAGCTCGGCGGTGAAGTTTACCCTACCACAGTGACGGACATAAACCATACTGAGCACAAGCCTTTCAGGAATCCGACCCTATACACAGGGGCATACCCTAGTACGAAAACCTCCACATTTTCCCAACCCTCTCAAAAGGGAGGGTATGCAACGATCTTCCTTTTTGATAACATCGCGATCATAAATAAATACGCGACCGCGACTGTCTCGTTCTCAAATTCCAAAGAAAGCTTTAGCTTTCCTTTTGCAGGTTACGCAGACGCAACCATCATAGCGACAGAGCTCATGAACTTCCTGCAAGGCAGGGGATATGAGCTTTCCCAAGTTACGGGCGACTACACGCATGCAGGGTCAGATCACAAATACTATGGGATTTTGATCCGTGAACCTTATGCTAACTATAACACTATAATGTCTCTAGATACTCAGTTCGCGGGGAGAGATCTTCAGCTCTTCGAAGGCGTGCGGGAAGCCCCTATGAGCTTCAACTTCTATGATTCCGTTGTTGTCGGTAACAGAGAAAATGAGTATGGCCTCCCAAGTAGGACGCGAACCTCTGTGTCATTCTCTAAACCTTCGTATAACCCAACAAATGCAGGGTCTGGCATCACTCCTATATCTCTCGTAGGATTGACTTCGAGGCTTCCGCTGGGGTCTCTTGTCAGAGACGCAGATTTTGTGTGTGAAGACATACTCAATAACCAATCAAGCTACCTCTTCTCCTCTACGGGGAATATCTCTACACTGTCCAACAGTGTACCCGTCAACCCTGATGGCAGACCCTATTCAAGGTCTGTGGGCGTGTCTGGTGATATTCTCCAAATGACATCTGGAGACCTAAGTCAGTCTGTCCCTTTAGCTGAAAGCAATAACTATTACTCTGTCTCTAGAGGAAGCGGTGCTGTCTTCGGCAGTTCTGGAGATGTAGCAGGTTCTCCTTTCAGCTTCCTCACGACATCTCTTAACGAAAGTTCAAAGCCTGTACTCAAGGGGTCGGCTCTGGCGTGTAGGGCGATGCTCGTAAAGAACTTTTATGAAGAGTTTCAAGGAAACGTTAGATCCTACGGTGACGAACTCCAATTACTTGTCGTGACTCACTGTATAGACGGGGCTACAAGATCGCCTCTAACAGCAAACACAACCTCTTCTCAACTTACCATCGGAGGTGAGATCTCACCGACAGGGTATGGAGAAGGGTTTGCCGCCGCTGACAGATACCGAATTAAAGGCAGGCCTCTTTCAAAGACCCATTCAAACCAAGAAGACTTGAACATCAAACCTGCACCTTACAACTCCAAGTAAGTATCCCTAGAGAAACCTATTCTCAGGAGTGAATTGATACACCCCACTTTTAAATTTAATAAAGGCTAGTTCATGTTAACCGCCCCGCATTTAAGCAAGATTGAAAAGCAATGAAAAAGACAAAAACTCCGACAAGAGAAAGGACACAAGGAAGGGCGGAGTGCAGGTGCTCTAGCTGTGGTGTACTTCTACCAAAGACCAAATTAGGTTGGGGTCTGATCTGGCATGACGGGTCAGGTATGTGTGCCAAGTGTCTGTATAAGTGGCGTAAAACAGGGGGCTACTTTGAAGACCTCAGGAAAAAGAAAGAACGAGCTGAGCAGAAAGAGTTAGAGAAGCTCAGCGTCAACGCCAAAATGGAATATAATTCTTCCAACCCCCAGATTGAGACTTAGATCTGGCGGACTCTCTTAAGATCCCGTCTCGGATCTCGTTCTTGATCTCGAACATGAAAACAGAGGCAGAGGATATAAGCGAAGGGGGGACTTCAAGAAGCATGAGTCTTCGGTACTCTCGAGCAATCTCTTTACTTCTCTTCTTGAAACCAAAATTGAAGTCAACATTAGGGTCAAAAGAGGTCTCCTTGACGCTCTCGATATTTAAGCTACCCCCTCGACCTAACATATTCTTATAAAGTCTAGTGCCTTCCAGACTCCCATGTTCTCTGATAAGGGTGTCTTGAAGAGCTACCTTGAGTGCTTCCTCTTCGTCCTTGACTAGTATCTTTGTCCGATTAAGAAGATTTTTGAACTTGCCCTCCAGCACCTTCACAAAGACAGCTACGCTCTGCACCGTGACAGACCCCTTATCCACATAGGACACCTTGTAAGAGAAGTCCCCCTTGAGGCCTATGTTAGAGAGAAGAGACAAGCTCTTCAAGTCAAATATAGCACCCTTGATCTTTGCACGCCTAAAAGAAGTGAAACGGTCAAACTCTGCACCTGAAAAGTCTGCCCCTTTTAGATCCGCACCGTCAAATGTCGCACCTTTAAGGTCAGTACCCTTGAAAACAGCGTCCGTTGCAATCATATTCTCAAGGTTAATATCCCGCATATCCGAACCCGAGAAATCCCCCCCTCTAACGTCCACCTTCTTGCCCGACCAATCGAACTTGGAGAACTCTTTTTCAACGGCGTTCCTGAAGTAAGCGGTGTTCTCTTTTACCAGAGAGCTAGGATTCCGTTTCTCTTCCTCTTCGAGTTCTCTCTTGAGACTAGAGATCTCTTTTCTTAATTGCTCGATGACCTTTGTTTGGTTTTTCTTCTTGCGTCCCGACAGCTTATTCATGAGGTTCTCCCTTTTTACAATTAGGAGATATAAATAAAGTATTAGCCCGAAGCGAGATTCTGCCCTCGCGGGGGGCAGAACACAGAGTAACGCACACCCAATATGGGGTGTATGTCAGAACCACAGACTATGGCTCCATGTGAAAGACCAGGACTAGTGAGACTGATGCTTGAACCCGATATTGAGACTCCTGTATTACCTCTAATGGAGACGGCATTAGAGGTTAAAGATACACTAAGCCCCGCTGAGACTATCACGCTCCCCTGAGGGGAAGCAAACTTACAACCCGTAACGTCAGTCGTTTGTGTTGTGCCTGATACAGACAATGTGTCTACGCCAGAGAGGATCGTCTTTGTCTCTGTGCCTACCGTCACTTTCCTAGTGTTTGTAGCGGGGCCTACAAACGTCTCTTCTTTACCCCCATAGGCGTTCACATAAGAATCTGAAGCCCCTCCTACGTGACCTGAGACAGGGGTTGCCAAAATCTTGACTTTACGCACTGCACCATGAAGCGGATTTCCTTGAGGTGGTCCAGAAACGGAAATGTCCATCGACCCTACTGCGGTCTGTTTTATATTCTCTGAAGAGAGGTTTAACCCAGACCCTGTAGACAAAGTGAGTTGAGAAGAAGAGTTGAGTCGGATCTCTCCAGCTTGTGAGAAATCAACAAGGGGGGCTTTAAGTGATATTGAAGAAGCAGACTCTATAGAGATCCTTTTTTTACCGACAACCTCTACAGACACCTCCCTCCCATCACCATCTAAGTTAGCTCCCTCCTTAGAGGATAGTCCTTCTATCCGAGTTGTCCCCCCTGACAAATGAAGAGACTCACTCCCTCTGAGTACGGTATCTTCAGAGCCGATACTTATCTGACTGCTCTGTAGTCGAACTCCACCTGCTACTGTCATAAGAGCGGCATCTTCGGACTCGCTAGATATGAACCCTCTGTACTTCCCTCCTTTTGTGAATGAAGAAAATGTGTCTAGAGTATCTGGCAAGATTGGACTAATACGTAGCAAAGTCGCCGAGTGGTTCTCAAACAAGGTATCTGCGTCTGCACCGTTAAGTGAACCACTCTCCTCATCTACATCAGGCACTAAAGGAACGCCATATTGTTCAGAACCTTGGAAAGAGAAAGGGTCGTTACCTACAGGTGTGCCTAGAACCCACTCGATAAAGGTAGGTTCTCCTGATTCCCCCCGTGAGTTAGGTGCCCTGTCACTATCAAAGCCATCTGTCTGTTCTGTAACGGGGAGCATCCCATCTGTGGTGTGAGTCAGCTCAATGCGATATTCAGTAAATGCCTCCCCTTCTTCCACCGCATTGGACGCAAGCTCCCTGCCCACCCTGAATATAGACTTGCCTCCATAAGTAATCGCAGACCCGTCTGTCGAGTCATAAAAGTTCTCATCAACAAGACCTGCGTGATACAAGAACCTATAAGGATCAAGCGGGGGAGGGAACTCTCCTTGAAAGCTCGACTCAAGATTGTACATCTCATTTTCATCGAAAACGGAATCAGGGCCTCGCTGAAACAGAGGGTGTGGGGTCAGCTTCCCTGCTTCTATCGGGTCTTTTTCAAAACCGTCTGCCAATGGGTAGTAGGGCTGGCCTGAGTTGTCGAGCTGGATAGAGGAATTCCATTGGATTCCATCGGAGAACATCTCTTTAGGGAGGCTCCTAGCGTCTCTTTGAACCATGCCACCATAGACCCTAGCTCCCGACATCGCATGAAACTGCTGTAGAGATCTCATCACGATAGCTTGGTCTTGGTCTCTTAGGACAATTTCATTCGACCTGCGGTTACTTAGTAAAACGCTTTCATTTAGCACCAGATCTGAACCCTGAGAAGAACTACCCGCCACGTTACCTGGGTTGTAGTGTCTCATTTTATGTCTTGTTCTTTGGTGGTAGGCGGACACTTGTTGCCTTTTAACATTCGTGTCCACCCCCTCACCAGGAGCAAAGCTCTGAGTAGGCAACCAATCATGACCTAAATAACTAGCCCGAGGCCACCAAGCTAAGATTGCAGGTGTCTTATTACTAGAAGGGCCATTACTGTTACCCACAAACCAGCCCACGACGCATTGGTCTCCTACCTCTGGGATACCACCCATGAAATGCCTATTGCCCAAAGAGGGCATCAGCAATTCAACACCAGATAGAGGCTGAGACAAGTCTCCTTCCCCATGTATGATCTGAAGGGTACAACGCATCTCCTCAGAATGAATCTCTACAATCTTGGCGATACAAAGGGAAAGGGCGTGTCTACCCCTTGAAGGGTCTCCCTCTCGATTTGCGATGTCCTGACTTTGCTGAGCTACTGTTTTCCCTTTATTCATGAATTACCTCTCCTCTTGGCTGCGTCTTCATATTTTTCTTTGTCCGTCAAATCGGTAATCGCCTCGCCGATGCTTTCAGTTTGATTTCCAAGCCCATTAAAAGCATCGCCCACCTGATCTATAACCGACCTAAGCATATTCTGATTACTTGACAATCCGAAACCTTCCGCCCTCAGTGCTTTCTGATGCTCAATCCAAGCAGGTGTTTTAGCTCTTGAAGCACGGAGGGCCTCTGCTACGAGAGGGTTCTCTATATCCACCCTAGAGTCTTCAAGGTTTACCGCATCATACAGCAAAGTCGCCTCTGAAGTAGTTCCCTTACAGGAACACATCGCTTGATTACCTAAGTTAGGTCGGATCTCCGCTAACGTCTTAGGTACATTCTGGATGACCTGCTCGTCTGACCTTGTCATCATCGCGTTAGCCAGAGTTTGGAAGTTAAAGCCTCCTGTGGGATCTTTAGACTCATCGTCTAAGTCTAGGCCGTATGCTTTATAGTACCTCTGAACGACTTCAACACCTTGTGTACTGTAGATCTCAGAGATGCGGTTAAGGATTCTTCTCTTATACTCTTTTTGAAAAGACTCAGGGCTATCAAAGTCCCCTAGACTATCTCTTAGATCCTTTAACTGTTGTTGTGTGAAAATCTTGGAAGGGTCTTGTCTTAACAGTGCATCAAAAAGAGTTTTTCTCGCAGGAGAGAGCCCTCTACCATATTGGTATGCCCCAAACACCTCGTAACCTCGGTCGTCAGAGACAGGGAATATTGGAGAGATCATCTTGCCGTTCTTGAACTCTCTAATCTTCTCTTTCCTCGAAGTGCCACGATAAAAAGCTCCCTTGATATTCGGTCGGAATACCTTCTGAGCCTTTGAGAGAAGAGCACTTATCCTTGCGGATCTTGCCCTCTCTGTTGAACCCCATTCTCTATATAGATCGTCAAAGTCTCGGCCTAATGCGTTGAACAACTGAACATAGAGTTCCGAGGCTAAAATCCTCGCGAAGACTGTCTTATTAGTCACGTTAGGGATTGCGGCGGATAGTTTTTTTGTGTCTCCCAAAACGGAAGCTTGAAAATAGAAATCCGATGGGTACAAGGCTGGGATTCTCTGTCGAGACTTAAAAACACTCTTCTTCAACTGACCTAATGTTAAAGAAGGCTTATAGGCTCTAGCAATCGTCCGACTCAGGACTGCCACTACATTATTCTTGAAAGCATTTCCGTAATTGCCACCCCTCTCCCATCTAGAGGGGTCAAAGGTCAAACCTACTTCAACCTCTCGCTCGACTAACGTCTGGTTTATTTGGAACGTTAAAGTCTTGATGTCCTTAGTAGGAACATACCCAAACCCTGATGTGTACAGAGTCCTTGTGTTGAGACCTGCAACAACAGCACCTCGCTTCTGGCTAAAGACCACATTGTCTTTCCCATTGAGAGGGTCTGATTCCACCATGTTAATGTCTGTAGGGTCTGCTATCCCTGGCGGATCAATCCTTAACTCAGGAGTCTCTCCTGCACTGTCTGGGTTTATTGTAGGAATCGAAGGGCCTTGATGCTCTCGGCTCGGGTGGGAAGATGAGTAATACCTGTAGTAACCTGGAAGGTGTGGTGCAAAGCTGTTCTTCTTATTCTCTAACAATCTCAATAAGTTAGAGGTGTTTATCTGTCCATCTTCGACCTCTTGACCCTTCGCTTTCCGAATAGCTAAGATAAGGTCGTAAACCGTAAAAGAAGCCTGAGCACCTCCTTGGGTTGTTAAAGAATCAATGGCTTCTTCCAATCGGAGCTCAGCTTCTCTAATAATCTTAAGCCTTTCCTTCTCGTTGGTACTAGAATACTTACCTTTGCCCGCGAGCTTCGCTGCTTTCTCCTCGGCTTTGACTTTCTGGTAAGTCGCCCCCTCTAGAGCGGACTCCCCTAGAATAATCGACTTAGATCCAGCTTGACCTCGAGAAATCTTGGACGTGCGAACACGCTTACCTTGCTTGGTTAAGTAAGGTGTTCCCTCTTTCTCCAAGCCTAACGACCCTTCTTGGTCACCTATCTTCACAATCCACGGGCCACTAAAAAGATCCCCTCCCGCACCTGTCTTGATGACCCCATACCTCTTACCTTCAATAAGGAGCATATTCCTGTATGCTTGCCTAGTCTCTGTCCCTAGACGACCCATAGATTGGTAGTCTACAGAGAATGTTAAAAACCCTGGATCCATTTTAAAGGGATCTAGAGCCATAACAACATTAGGGAAACCCACGATCTTCTTAGTGACGACCTTCTCATTGTTAAGGTTCGTCCTTGAGTTCGTTGTATATATGTATTTCTCAGGTAATGAAGTGTCCCCTAAGTCAACAGCCTGAGCTGGGTCTTCAGAGTATTTTTTATCTGTGCGACCTGGAGGTATGAACTTCTTCCTCTGAGCTGTCAAAGTGAGACTAGTAGTACACTCACCTCCGTAAGAGAAATTGTGGCTCAAAGCCTCGACATAGTAGAAGCAATCATTCTCCTCAATGTACACAGGATATCCTGGTTTGAGCTCTGCCCTCAAGGGGATAGAGACACTACACCCCTCTGTCGCTTTATTGGCATTGTCTAACGCCACCACACCCGCGTAAAAAGCCTTCCTCGCGGAGTTGTAGAAGCTGGTGTCAAAGGAAAGCTGTTTCCAGCCGTACTTCGCCACAAGTTTATAGTCCACATACATCCCCTTGACGCCCCACTCCCCTTCTAGATTAGTTCCCTTGAGGTTTCTAAAAGGCCCTCCAGAACAGATTACATAAGTGTACTCTGGCTCATTGTGTTCGTAACTAATACTCAACGTATCTTCCCGATTGATTCTATAGACCCTGTCATTACTAGTGTCCATGTTGTACATCGGAGGCTTGAATATAAGATCGCCGTCTAGATCTTGATAGAACTCGTACCCTATTTTCTCTGACACTTGGTTAGCGAGACTCATCTTGCTTGTGAACTGAGACTCGTAAAAACTGACTTGTCCTAGAGAGCCTATATCTGTGATGAACTCTTGCAAAGAGAGAACATTGACAGCGTCTTCTTTCTCTCCCAATATGGAAGGCAGTTGACGAACGTCTAAAGTCCTTAATACTCGACCTTGAGGGTCTTGAGCTATGAACCCTGCTTTCATCATGTTTGACAAAGCGGAACTTGAGTTTCTTTTTGACACGGTGTGGGGCTTGAGTTGCCTTTTAACAACCTTCTTATATTCGTTGTCCCTACCAGCAGGTGTATTGTCTACGAGAATAGACTGCTCAAAAGTGGTGTATGCACGACCCGACGCACCAAACATCTTTAACCCATATAGTCCGTTGCTAAATCGGTTCTCCAAGTACCTCAAATAGAGCGAGTAGAACTGCTGTCCTGTGGCGATTTTACCTGTAAGATTCGTCTTCTGCTGGAGGACAAAGTTCGTACCCTCAGGTGAACCACCCGTATCTCGAAAAAGGTCGTATATAATCTGATGTGGGGTCATGTTGGTATAAACATGACCCATGAGGTTGACTGAGCCTCTCGCTTCTTTGGGGTTAGCCGCAAAGAAGCCTTGCTGGGTGTTAATCATTTGACTATCCCAGAGACTCAACATGTTTCCTGTGCCTATAGAGACCTGATAGGCATTGTCATTGAGGGTGATGGACACGCCTTTAATAAAACCATGAAAGACAGGGTAGTAAGGACGATTTTGAATCTTGTTGAGATCCACGTTGTGTCTCTCTGTAGAACCGTCTTCTTTTGTATCAAAGAGCTCTACTACATCGTTTTTCAAAGAGAGCTGGTCTGTTTTGAAAAATCCTCGGTAGTAAACATTGACCTCGATGCCTGTCGTTAAAATGAACTTGCCATCCCTATAGACCACATCACCAAAAGACTTCGGTATGATCAAGTCAATGCTACAGCTCGCTGAAGAGGACTTTATCCCACTACCTATATTCACGGAGGTTATGAAAGAAGAGAAATCTATGCGATTCTTGCACTCTGGACACCCTGGTAGGGTCGTGTCGCCATTAAATTGTACAATCGCATCGGGAGTCCAAGACACCACCGTCCTGTACTTATTCTGAATGTCTTCAGACCATGTACCAGAATAAGGTCTTTCATCAGTCTTCATGATGGAGCTCCTGTATTACCAAAGCTAGTAGAAGGCTTAAACATAGGGTAAAGAACACTCTTCGCTTCAAAGTCTTGTTGGAAGTGTTTATACACCTCAAAGCTCATACTGAACTCGATACCTCCGTTTTGAGTGTCTTCTCCGAGAGAGAAGCTTAAGTCCTTAATCCTACCCACCCACCTCTGACCATCATAGTAAATACTATGTGTGCCGACATCGTGATTGGCTCTCGATCTACCTAGAACATCATGGATAGCCGCACCATTGCGATACGAAGCTAGAATGTTCATAAGTTGCCTCCATCCCGCACTGTCCCTTCTCGATGCGAACTGTAAACCAGACACACCTTTAAGATTGCCCTTCTGATCAGGGATCTCTCTTTGAGCCCTGCCTGAGATGAAAGATCCTATCTTGCACTGAATGTCTATAGTGGTCAGTTGCTCCCCCCACCTATAGAACACAAACCCATAGCGGGTTGATTCTGAGTAGTTTTGAATACTCTCATATTTGAATGCCATTGAGAGCGGGTTTATTAAGAACACGATGGGTGGCGTATTCTTCATCTGAAGGTGCTGGCTCGCAATAGACACAAGCTGATCTTTGTCAGAGAAGCCCGCTTGATCTCGTAACTCAAGACCACTTACGGAACTCCTGATTGGACTCTTCGAGTAGGTAGGTAATCGAGGGCTGTACTTCAAGTCGTCATAGTTTCGTTCTGCAGCTATGCCATAAGAAGACCTCCTTTGACCTTGGAAGGGCTTCGCCTCTTTCGTGGTCAGGTAGTCTCCCATATCGGGAGGGTCGAGAGCCAAGACAAAAGGAGACATCGACCTGAGATGTTGTTGGTTGGCGGGATCTAAAGGTATTGTCCCCTCATTGTCTTCGGGGAAAAGAAAGAACTCTTCTGTCGTAGCCAGCTTGAGAAAAGGCTTTGTGTCAATTGTGGCTTTCATCCAAACCTCCCGTTTATAGATTGACTCCGAACCCCATGAAACTCACGCTCTACTTGCATCGCTAAGCTTACCTTGAATTGATAAGGGCCAGACGCGTCGTCGGTCACAGAGAAACTCTGAAACCACCCAAACCAAGTACCCCCATCAAAGGTCATCTTGATTTTACCTTGCAATACAATCTGACCAATACTGTCATAGATAGACCCGTTGTTGTGGAACATAGCTAGGACATCTAGGTACTTGTCATAGGAGATCGTATCCCTTCTCGTACCGCCTATATTCGCTCCACCATTTTCAAGTCCGACAGGCCCTGTCACTGCGGAAAGACCCGTGAAGGGGCGGATAAAAGCACCTGAAGAGGCTTCGAAGCTGACTGTGGTTGGCTCATCACCCCAATAGTATTCCACAAATCCATGAAGGGTCTTAGATATAGACCTTTGTTTAGAGTACTTGTACTCTATCTGATTTGGGTTAGCATGAAGAGTCATTTTGAGACCGTCTGGGAGTAGAGAAGTCACACCATCAGGAGCGACAATGTCGAATACAAAAGGTCTGATACCCAGCTTCGCGTCTCCGATATCTCTAGTTATAGGAGACCTGATCATTTAGCACCTCCCCTTATTCTCTTGTTGAGATTCTCCATCTCTCTCATCACAATGCGACCTACGGCTTCGGGATCTCCAGCACCGTTAACATTAATCGTGGCGTTTATAGTGCCTCCCCCTAGCTGACTCACAGCCCCTCCAGGCTTCATGGCTAAGATGTCATCCTTCTGGTCAAATCGGTACATCTTCCCATTTGTGAAGAGGCCATCGTTAATATTCTCTACCTTGATCCCTAGCTCTCGGAGAATCTGTTTTTCATAACCATACCCCATCAGTTGCTCAGAAGTGAGACCTTTCTGATTTATCTTCTCGGCGATAGTACTCGCACCTGCATCAGCTCCATAGTTTACACCTAGTGCAGTAGCGAGAGAACTGAGCTTGTCTTTCTTCTCTGCATTTACGATCTCTTCAGCGAGGTGGGTGTTGTTTTTCTCTTTAGCTCTCTTGACGGTGGAGTCTTGAGCCTTTGCCTTTTCTTGTTCCACTGCCTCTTTCTTTTGCTTCTGAGAGTCAACGGAATATTCTAAGGCTTTAATTTGCCTATCAAGCTTTTTAGTTTGCTCGTCGAGGGATTTAAAAACGGCGGATTTATCCCCTCGAGTCGATTCGGAATCCTCACCACTCTCGAAATATTGGCGGGCTTCACTAGGATTATCCCCTTTTTTATATATCCTTGCCCCTGAGACGTTATACCCTTCTTTTTTAAAGTAGTCCATCTCTACTCGGCCTTTTGAAGCTTTCAGGGCATCGGGCAAACTCTCGTGAGAAGTACCATATTTGGTGTTAAAACCTTTAAGTAATCTTTCAGACTCAGTGGCGTGTTTATCGTATGCCGTCCCCTTGAGAGCACCTCTACTTTGCAGGTCTTCTGTTGTTGTTCTAAGTGCCGACTTCCTGATTTCTTCCTTTGACACTGTTTGAGTCATACCTAATAAAGTGGGGGTGTGAGTGCTTTTATTCACATTACTTAATGAAGTCTTCAGTGCTACTTTCAGATCTTCTTGTTCCTTAATATCTTTCTCTAAAGTAGAAATCTGAGTCTTAATCTTTTTCTTCTCTTTCGGACTAGCCACTTTAAGAGACATCTGAGCCTTTAGGAGTTCGGATCTCTTCCCCCCAAGCAAGTCGCGGTTCTTACCTAGTTTACTTTCTAAGTCTCTCCGAACTACTGCCTTGTTTGCTTTTGTCTCCTCGGTCTCACTCCTCCCGAAGAAATAGTTGACCATGTCCATGATACCGCCAGAGATATCCATCAAGATCTCGCCCAGATACTTGTTGATGCGATCTGCAAGGCTGACCGTGGCAACTATATTCTGAGACAAAAGCTGTTCCTGTGAGAGAGCACTATCCTTCGTTTTGTCTATCGACTCACTCTGGGCAAGTATGAAGGCCGCTATATCCTTGACCTCAATGTCTGTATCCTTCGTTAGAAGTTTCCCCCCCTTGACCTTTAACCCCATAGCTGAAAGCTTCTGCTCTTCTTCCTTGGTCAAGGATCCTTTAGCCGCCATATCTTGTGAGGCTCGAAACTGACCCTTAAAGGTATCTTGCATACGACCAAATTCCTCTACTTGGACTTTAGTGAGATCCGTGAACGCCATCATAGCTTTCTTTTGAATGTCACTCATATCACTTACGTCTCTGCCTCCTAAGTGAGTCTCCAATCTAGCATACTGCATCGCAAGGCCTGCTCCTGCACCCATCGAGTCAAACGCCCTCGAGCGATCCGTCCTCGACGCACCCTTCGAAGACCCGCGAACTACATCAAAAGACTTTGCAAGTTCTATCCCAAGACCCGCAGTATCTTGGTCAAGAGCCAACTCACCAAGCAACGCCTGGCGATTTTCTGTACTCATTTTCTGCATAGAAGCGACCAGAGCTTTATTGTCCCCTGTATCGAGACCTGCTTTCGCTAGTATCCCCATGCCCTTCTCACTAGCACCAAAAGTAGATCGTATATTGGAGGCTGACCTCTGTGCCTCTGCTTCGAGAATATCCTTTGTCTTCCCCTTATCCGTGAGCATCTGTCTTTTGATTTGATCAAGGTAATCTTCTCCCTTGAGAGAAGCAGTCCCTGAAAGAAGACCAGAGACACCATCAGGGCCTACAACTCTACCGAGGCGAATAAAGAGTGCTCCCGCTTCCTTAGTTCTTAGGTTCATATTGTCCAACTCATCAGTCAGACCCTTTACCTTCGTATAGAAGTTAGCTGTAGAGTAGCCTGTCTGAACTGCCATGTCTCTGATGTCCCCGAAGTCGGAAACCATTGATTTTAAGAAAGCACCGTCTTTCACAGAGACACCTATCTCATAAGCAAAGCTCTCTGCTCGAGTAACCGCATCATCCATAGAGATGCCTAGCCGAAGACTCTCTGTTTTAATATCTTTCATTGCTTTCCGAGTGAGTTCAAGACCGCTATTCCCTCCACCCAAAGCTCTCATCCCTAAGTTTGCTTCATTTAACGACCCCCCAAGTTTTTCCAAGTCATCGCTTGTCATCCCCAGCTCGTCAAGAAAGCTACCATCCGTGAACAGGCTTCTGAGAGTCTTGAACTTGTCTTGTACTCCTTCTCCAGACACCGCCATCAAGTCTGTGTAGGAGACAGAGGTGAGTATCGACTTATTCATGTCTTTGACCGCACCCTCAGCCATTGAGAACAGACTAACAAGAATGGTGACACTACCACCTACTACAGCGAGAGTCTTTGCGAGACCTCCCAGAGACTTCGCCATCTGCATAAAGCCCGAAGCTTTTCCAGGATCTTCCTCTGACCTAGCCTTCTCATCGAAAGATGCCGCCCTCTTGTGGAAGAACTTGGTAAGCTTGCCTGTGACCCCCTCAGTTAGACCCTCAAGACTAGAGACACCTTCCTTAAGAGCATCTGCACTACTCTTGATGCTACCTAACATAACCTCCTGAGCAATATAGCCTGCCTTCCCTAACTCTTCTACCTTCTCTCTCCTAGTCTTCAAGTCTTGAGTGAAGATCTCATTCGATTTCTCAAGAGCCTTGTTGTAAGACTCTATCTCTTTTGCAGACTCTCTTGACCTCTTCATGATATCAGAAACTACAGAGCTGAGACGTGAAGCCTCCGCTTGGGCTATCTTCATCTCTGCTTCATTACCTGTCCGCAGAGCTTTCTGTACCTTCGCCTGAGCTTTTAACAGTCCTTTTGTAGACAGAGACAACTGCCGTTCAAGACCAGAGGCAAATCCCGCAAGCATCTTCTGCTGTGCGGCGTTGTTTCGACCTGTGGCCTTCTCCTCATCTTTACGGATCTTTTTAGAGACTTCAAGAGCCTCCTGCATAGAGTCTAGAGAGGTTTTGAAGACATCAATTCTTGCACTCTTCGCGAGTTGTGCAAACATCTTGTCCATAGCGGCTTGATTCATTTTACTACCCCTCTATTGTTGGCAACTTCCTTTTCGCCACCTGATCCATTAAAGACGATTTGTCTCGAATAAGCTCGCGAGCTGTCAGGTACTTATCCGAGATGATCTCGTCATAGTCCCCACTCTCGTCGAACATAACTGTGTTACGGTTGCCTGAAGCAACCATCTTCTCGATCTCATCATCTGAATAGGCTTTCAAAGGCGTATTCATAGATAAACTATTTAGCTCATCAAAGCTCGAAGCCATGTCTTCAGAATCACTCTTCTGCCTAGAGACAACCTTCCGCCCGTTTGAGATAAACCTAGTAAGGTTTTCTTTATACTCTCGGACAATCTTGTCATGCCCATCTTCAACCCCATCTACCCAATTCCGATACTCAGTTTGAAGATCCTGAATCGTTTTCTCTCCACTTTGGTCTCTAGTCGAAGTCTCCCCCTTCTCTGCGAGCTTTAAAACCTTCTCTCTATGCCTCTTCTCTTGCCCACGCTTCTTATCCCATTCCTTCTGGATCTTCTCGACACCTTTAGGATTCATAGCGGATGCTTGGAAAAAAGCCCTTCTCCAAGCATCTTCTAAGTCTTCTTTCTTGTCTTCGAGCTCATTGAAGGCGATCCACTGTAAGTGTATGTCCGTAAGCTCATTACCCTCCAGAGGGAAGCCAAACCTAGAAGAGGACTTCCACTTGCCCCAGAGGTATCTAGAATTCTCGGAGTAGCAAAAAGCCTCAAACATCTCAGCCGACTTCTGAGTCTCCTCTACAACCTTCCAGAAATGGGGCATCGCCCTCTTCTTGAGTCGGGGGAGTGACTTTAGGTGGTTGTAGAGCTTATACCTGTCTTTTTCAGAGACCTTGAAGCCGCCTACCCGTGTAAGACAACAGGCGAGAAGAAATGTCTCTTGCTCTGAGAGAGACGCACTATATCTCAAGCACCCTTGATAGTCAGAGGCGGTAGGTGTCCTAAAAGACAAGGCTCTGCCTCTACAGGTTAAAACAAGCCCCTCCCCCCCAGAGCTTATGAACCTATAGAGGGGCTCATAGTACTTCGGTTGGCTCATTAGAAGTATTCTCAGAGACTGAAGCCAGAGTATCAGCTTGCTTTATCTGCTCAGACCTCTCCTTGAGGTTCTCAGAGATCGCATCGGTGTCCTCTGTATTCAGTTTGAGACTACTGTCCATCTCAGCTTCGATCTCTTCATTCAAGAAGGTGAACTCCTCGAAGACCTTTGAGAGTACAGGCCTACTCCACTCAGATAAGATCTTAAGGATCGCTTCTCCTTTTGTGATCTTTTGCTCAACACCAGAAGGCAAGGTCTGACCTGTGGAGACGGTCTTAACACTGCGAAGATCCATAGACCCTATTTGTACGATAGCTCTCGACAAGGTTTCCTTACGAAATACGTCGGCGAACTCTACCGCAGCGTAGGCTTCGTTGTTGATGTCGGGTAACATCTTTTGGACTTCTGTTTCTTCGATGGGTGTCAGTGGCCTTAGAGTAACTGACACACCACCTAAGTTTACCATCTTCTCTTTTTTGCACATGGCAGTAAGAGGGGATAAAAGTTCTTCTAGCTCTGAGAAATCAATCTGCATTTCATATTCTCCTGTATTATAAAGGGACGGCTCCCTTATTATACTAAGGAAGAGACTTAAAGAAGAACTATAACCTCTTGTTCATCTCCCTCATCAGCTTCAACAGGACCTCCAAAGTTGCGGTCTGCACTAACGTCTGTAGAGTTACCGATTCCCTCATAGATGATCGAAGAACCTTGACCGATTGTAGGGTCATTACCTGTGGCCATGAACTCACCATAGGTGCTGTAGAGATCATGCACGTCTGTCGCAGATGCTTGGATTGACTGAGTGATGATCCCACCTTCTGCGGCGAAAGTACCATTTCCGATGCTTGTAATCCAGCACGCCTCATAGTAAGTGATGAGTGCTTTATGCAGTGCTTCTGACAAACCTCCCTCATTTTTATATGCATCAGAGCCTGATGCATTCTGTGCTGTAAAGTCAATATCTACAAGGCCATCAACTTCAGATGCGTCAGGAGCTTCCTTATCAGCGATAGTAGAGAATACAATTTGTTGCTCTACGTCGAAAGGCCAACGGTGTTGCTGTAAGCTTCGAACCGCACCGTCAACACCACCCGCGTATCCAAATGCCTGATGACCATTGCTAAGATAGAGCATAGCTCTCTCAGCAGTAAAGGTCGCCACCTCTGTGACTGTTGGAACGAGCTCTGCGACTTGGTCGCCAAAGCCGACACCTCTGATCTCGTTAACACCTCTGCTTGAGTCGCTAGGGTCAAAGCTATTCACGACGCCAATCTGATAAAGAAGGCCTCTCTCTCCGCCGTAGGCTGGAGTTAAGATTCTCGTCTTCTGTGATACTACAGCTCTTGTGTTTGGGCTGGAGTTGAACTTATACAGAGAAGAAGTTCCCTGTACGCCGCCTTGTGCATTTTGATCTGAGTTAGCCATGCTTTCCTCCTATAGGGGTTCTTGTAATTCTTTTATGGCGGTCTATAAAGAAACTATTAGAGGAGACATGACATCATGGACTATTATGACATCTACGGACTCAAGAAAGCAAAGAAGAAGCCAAAGAAGAAGAAGCGTAAGAAAGACCCTAAGTATGTACAAGAAAAGTACAAAGAGGTCTTGAAAGGCCAGAAGAGCAAAGACGAGGGCAAAGCCAAAGCTGTTGCGTGGTCAATCTACTGCAAATACAAAAACCCAAACTCCCCTCGTTGCCACAAGAGCCCTGACGAGTATTTTCAAAACAGAAAAGCCTATGCTGGCCGAAGAGAGATGAGAGGCCTCGCTAGAAAAGTTGGCGAGGAGCTAGGTAAATTAATCGGTAAAGGCATACTTTGCGTGTACGACATCGTTGAGGGGCAGGCATCCTCTGAATATGTATCTGATCTCGCGATCTATATGTGGGCTCGAGGTGAGGTTCCCCCGTACTTGTTAAAGTACGGAAAAGAGGCGATCATACTAGGAGAAATTTCAAACCGAATACATAGGGAAAGCAAGCCCCGTAAAACCCCTACCAAAGAAGAGAGGGTAGAGGCGATCTCACTCCTAGCTAGATCTTTCGAGAAGATATATATGGTCTGGTCAATCAAGGCTTGGTCACGCATGAAAAGTTTAATAGGAAATGCTGATATCACAAGCCTAAAATTAGAGCTTCTCTCCTATGACAACCGCATTAAACTCTCCTATGAATATGAAAAGCTATTATCTGTGATGTTCTTGGAGTAATCGTATAATAAGGTCAACTTCAAGAAAGGAAGCCTATTATGATTGAAGACGAAAAGATAAAGAAAACAGTCGAGAAGCTCAGGATTATCAGAGCCAAAGAAGACCTCAACCCTCCACCTTGCCCTATCCTCAACAGCCATTTACCGACAGGGGCAGAACTGAAGTTGAGGCAATATCAAGTACAAGGTATCCTCCACCTGCTGGCTATGCCTAGATTTGTTCTTGGCGATGACACGGGTCTAGGTAAGACCTTACAGACGATTGCGGCTCTCTCTTATGTCTGGCAGAAAAACCCGAACATCCCCGCTATCATCTGCACCACCAAGAGTGCCGTGGGGCAGTGGGAGTCCGAGTTTGACAAATTCACCACAGGTGTGTCCGTATTTAAATGCTTAGGCACTAAAAAGAAGAGGGAGAAGATCCACAAAGAGTTTCAACTCTGTGAAGGACCTAAAGCTCTGATTATGGGCTACCGCACGGCGGTTATGGACTTTCAGCTCTTACAGCACATGGTAGGTCATGTAATGGTCTTTGACGAAGCCACAAACTTCAAGAACGAGAGATCTCAGGTTCATCAGGTATGTAAGCATCTCTCAGGCTCTGCCGAGAAGGTTTGGTCTCTCTCTGCAACCATTATTAAAAACAGGCTGATGGAAGCATGGGCGATCTACCAAGTTACAGTGCCAGGTCTTTTCTCTAACAAGACCCTCTTCATGAGAGAGTACTGCATTACCAGAGATCAAGCGATCAAAGGATCTAGGAGAAAGATACAGATCGTAGTTGGACACCGTAAGAGAGACATCAAGGCATTTCGGGAAGTGATTGACCCATTCTTCTTGGGTCGCCCTAAGCATGAAGTCGCTAAAGAGTTACCTCTTCTTACAACTAAAATCATCGAGTGTGAACTTAACAAAGTGCAGAAGAGCAAATACAAGGAAGCACTAGAGGGTCTCTTGGAAGTTGTAGACAAGGATACAGGTGAGGTAACTGAGAAAGAAGTCTCTAAGCTCACAGCAGTTACGATCTGCCAACAGATTGTTAACCACCCTGTTCTCGTAGGCTGTGACGGAGACTCAAGTAAGCTCGAATCTCTTTTAGATCTCCTCACTAACGAGTTAGAAGGCGAGAAAGTTATTGTCTTCAGTCGGCTCAGGCAGATGGTAGATATCATGGAAGCTGAGATAGAAGCCAAAGGGATCAAGACCTGCCGTATTACAGGTGCAGAGAATGGAGACCAAAGACTTGCAAGCCAGAAGGCATTCCAAAACCCTGATGACGAGACTAAAGTGTGCCTGATAACAATGGCGGCGGCTGAAGGTATAAACCTCCAGCTCGCTAAAGCTGTGATTTTCTACGATACCCCTTGGAGTGCGGGGGATTACTTACAAATCATCGGCAGGATGATCCGCATAGGTTCTATTCACGACAAGGTATTCAGCTACCACGTATGTGCAAAGAAGACCATCGACGAGAAGGTGATGAAGACCCTGAAGGCTAAGATGGGCTTGATTGAAGCTGTACTCGGAAAGCGATTAAAGGAAGAAGGAGAGTCTGATGAGGTACTTGAAGTAGGTCAATCAGAGCTTTCAGATATCTTTGATGGCTTGCTTGAAGATGCTAACGAGATCATAAAGGCGAGGTAGGAAACTAAAGGAGTATCTTTTTCGGGTCAGATCTCACCCCTATTTTATAACCTGCTAGAGAATAGCTCTTAAAACGCAGGTGTAGAATATGACAAAACCCATATCCGAGAGGGGCGTTGTTAAACACCCTGTCTTAGGAGAGGCTTCAGAATGGCGTAAGAACGGAGATCCTTACTCCCCCCATGCATTGGTTCTCTAGGCGACCCTTTTCTTCCTAGAAGACCTTCTGGACATTGGGTAGAGCCTGTTGTCCGAGGAGCGAGAAAGAGCATCGCGGAGCTCAACACTTGGGCAGTTATGAGACTAGACCGCGTTGCCCTCAACTATCGGATCGCTGAACTGCGGACACAAAAAAACCTCGACTTCGACCAAGTACTCCTTTGGAAGTACCCTCAAGTGAGTAAGATTACTCTGTATGAGG
>Ga0208897_1000105_pt1 | contig 41525 bp, 77 predicted proteins | sample ColrivemetaGS697_FD_187594 | JGI IMG/M metagenome (GOLD analysis project Ga0208897, IMG submission 187594) | Estuarine microbial communities from the Columbia River estuary, USA - metaG S.697 (SPAdes) (version 2) | ecosystem: Environmental > Aquatic > Marine > Intertidal zone > Estuary | place...
ACTGTATACCCATCATTTGTTTCAATTAACTCCTTATTATAATAACAGTCATCCCATAATTCATCGTTTTTAATAGAAATTGGAGACTTTTCTATACCAAAACTACGAATTTCAATTTTATAATCCAAATCTTTATTCCAGTTATCAAGTTGTTTTTGTGTTGGTGGGTCTCCAACATAACGAACAAACATTACAGCATCAATTCCCATTTCTAATAATCCTCCAAATACATTTCTCTCCACCCAGAGTTGATTTCCTCAAAGAAGGCACAACGGTCTATATTATCATTATAGTCCAGACGGAAGTAAATAGCAACCTCAAATGAGACGAACCCTTCAAGAAACTTTTTCATAAATCCTCCTTTCTCACATAATAAGCATAAAGTTGTTCTCCACATTCAGGGCAAATAGGTTTCATAACTTCTCCTTTTTCTGCCCTCCACCAGCAGTTTTTACATCCCAAAAAGGCATCATCAACACACAATCCTTTTAGGTCAAACTTATGTGGAATGTTAGTTAGAGTTCTCATAAGTCCTCAGTATTTTTCAGCACAAATAAAAGTATCAGGTTTTTCTGAAATGTAGAACCATTTATGCCTTGGAGAATGTTCTCGGTAGCAAAAGGTTTTCTCCATTCTAACATATCCACCGTCTTCCATCAAGTTGGAGTTATGAATATAATTTACATAGTTCTTTGCTTTCTTCGCACTCTCAAAGTATTTTGATACTCTATCGGTTTTAGTCCAATAATAAACATCATAATACAATCTGCGTTTGATTTTCTTATGTGATTTTCTGGTGAGATACTTATAAACCTCTGGATGAAGTAGAACCGCATTCATCTGTTCGTTATGTTGTTCTTTGAGTTCTTTTATAAGGTCATCCCTGATAATTTCTTGTGGTTCAGTCATAAGGAATCCATTCGGCAAAACTAAAGATATACGCAAGTCCCCATTCTAATGTATGAGGTGGTAGTTCGTCAATATGATTAAACGCAAGTCGTCTTGCTTCCAAGATGCGTTCTCTACCTACCGCAAGTAGATTTGCTTTAGAACCTTTGAGAAACTCATCATAATCTGCCTGATTATTCTGTTTCGCACCAGAGATATACAATCGTCTCATTTCAGTAAAAAGTTCTGCGGTTTCGGGGGCAAATGTAATCACTTCTTCACCCAAAGGGATTTCCATAGTTTTCATCGCACTCATAGAAAACTTCATAGCATTTCTGGTTTCTTCTACTGATAAGGCATCCTCATCCTCATCACGAAACTTATGTTGTATTATACCGTTACTGCACTCCACTAATCTTAAAAGAGCAATCTTATCCTTCTCAGAGTCGGAAAGTGCTTGAAATCTTGCGTCCCAGTCAATCATTTTCTTCCAAGTCTCCAACCATCACCGGGACATTCTACCATCCTTTTACAATTTCCGCAACCATCATTCCACCACTTTCTACCTTTAATTCTACCTTTACTTGCGGATCCTATTTTTCTTCTAGTTTCTTCTGATACATATTTATTTTTATGATATTCACTTATTTTTCTTCTAGTTTCTTCTGAAACCGATTTACCCAACGCACGAGTATTACCTATTAATGCTTCACTCATTTTTCTTCTGGTTTCTTCTGAAACAGGTCTACCTTTAAGACCTTCAATTATTTTATCTATATGCTCTTTTGAGAGAGTTTTACCAATTTGTGACTCACTTATTTTTCTTCTGGTTTCTTCCGAATGAATTTTACCATAGTTATGATTTTTTTCCCCTTTCCTTGCTTCACTCATTTTTTTTCTAGTTTCTTCTGAAGGGGTTCTTTCTCTCATTTTTTTTCTGGTTTCTTCACTAAAAACATAACCAGAAGCACCATCACCACCATCAGTTTTATTATGAAGAATACCAGTTCTCAAATCTTTCCTACCAAAAACAGCAATCATATAGATTTCGTGTCTAAATGCCTCTTCTTCAGTTAGGTTTTGTTTGAGTAATATAATTCTTGATTTATCTTTTGGGACACTTATTCCTTTTTGATGCTTTTTATATGCTCTATTATCTTGACCTTTCCCCACATAATAAGGTGTCTTATCTTCACGCAAATATGCGTAAGTATAAAACCTATTAGGATTTACCATAGTTCTGCTTCTAAATTGTGTTCGCAATACTATTTATACAAGAAAAGGTGCCCAAAGACACCCTTCCCACTCTTATGGATGCGAACACATTAGAGCACCAGTATTTATCTGTTTAGCACAACTCCACCCTATAACAAGCAAGAAAGCATGATTTGATGTGATAATTTGTCTCTTAATGAATTAATTCTTTCGTCATCATACTGCTGAAAGTTTCCTTTCTTCTCTACTTTCTTATAATAGTGTAGAGCATTTATAATTATACCATAATCTTCTATTGTAATATCAATTTTCATTACATTCTCATTTTTAATACTTCTGCCGTTACTTCTTGTTGTTTCATATACAACTTTAACATACCTTTGAGTGAAATCTGTAGTTCCTCTACATTCTCACAATTATCAATATTTCTTGCTAGTTTTTCATACTCAAACATCTTTGAGGGATTTGTGAGTATAATGTCATCTGGATGTCCCGTCATTTTTCTTATAAAACTCTATTTTAAGTTGAGAAATGAGTAAATCAACTTTATCTTCAATACGAGTAAGTCGTTCCTCAATTGTATCTATACGATACTCATCAAGTGCTTCTTTTTTAACTGAATACGGGTCAATCGTTGCCATAGTTCCTTGTAGTGAATTGAGTAGTTGTTCGTCGTGCTCTAACTCTTTGGTCTCATTATTGTAACACGAAATGTAGGATTTACTCATAATTTTGAAATATTATCGGCAAGGTCAAGTAAATCAGTTTCGGTTAAATCAACCAAATCGGGACTAGAAACAATCATACGAATAACAGTAGCAATTACATACTTATCATCATCACTAGCAAGATAGACTTCTTGAAATTTATTCAAAAACTCTTGTGCTCTTTCTGCCGAGCAATCACTTGGAACAGTTGGAGTATAAGTGGGAGGAATATAAGGTGCTGGAGTTTCTCTTGAAAACTTTAGGTCTTCTATTTTTTTTGATTGTGAAAAATCCAAATGTAACTCATTATCTAATTCTTCATCAGTAAGTCTTCGGTTAAAATATTTTATAAGTTTTTTGTCGTCAGTCATTCCAATACCTCATCAAGTTCTTGAATATTACTCTCAAATTTTATAAAGTTCAAGTTATACAACATCTCAAAAAGTTCAGTTTTCTCATCAATTAATTCATTACGATGATTATCACTAAAAACTAATTTAAGTTTTTCTTCTGGATGATTTAACTCTTGTTTAATATATTCGTATCTTTTAGATAGTATGGTCTCACACCTTTCAATCGTTTCTACGAGTTTCATTTCAGTTCCTCAATAGTCAGTTTCAGTCCGTTTCCATTATCATCAATTGTTTTGTTGATAAAGTCCTCATAACCACCAATATCTTTCCAAGCACCAAACTTACAATAGAGTACCTTCTCAATAAAGTGATGATACTGTAGTTCAGTTTCTGGTAAGTCGCCTTCATTCCACCTACTAAACATTTCAGGAGTGAGTGTGATTTCTGCTGTGATTTTTACTGGTTTCATAATGCCTCCAAATAATCTGCGATTTCTTTAATACTTTCCAATTTTGGTTCAGTCTTTCTGGAAAGGTCAATCATTAGTCCGTCATTTTGATTTACAAAGGGTGATGAAGTTGGAGTATTTTTCTTATACCATTCATCATTTCTTTTTTCTCTTGTGAAGTTTGCCCAAAGAAGATTTGTTTTATATTTTAGATTCAAATAATCTGCGATTTCTTTAATACTTTCCAATTTTGGTTCAGTCTTTCTGGAAAGGTCAGTCATTCAGTTCCTCCAATTCATTAGCAAGGTCATAAAGCACCCGAGCATCAACTACCATATCTTCTACACCTTCTTCTTCACAACACTGGTAATACTGAAACTCATTCACAATCTCACGAATAGCAGCAGCAAGAGAAAGTTCTTCGTGATGTGTACTGTCCACCCACTTATCTTCCCAAGCACGATAAATTCTTTTTGCCCTTTCAGTCATAGTGCCTCCACATTATCAGCATATTCATTCAGTTCATCAGCAATATGAAGATGCCAAGGTTCATTTTCAAGAACTCCATCTCTATGAATGATAGAAGAAATCACACGGATAGAAGATGCTAATGCTTCTTTCATATCATCTGTTGCTGGTTGTGTAAGTTCTGCTTTGAATGTTTCCCAGATTTGGTATGCGGTGTTAGTCATTTCAGTTCCTCTTCAATTCTTTCAATCTCAAAAATAGCATTTAGAAACTCAATTGCGTGTTTTCCTACCACCCAAGCATCCTTGTCCTCAAAGAACCTATCACCAATAGTTCTCATATTGTAACCCTCGTTGGTTTTATCAAATAAAGCAATCACATAAGAATAATTCCTCTCCTCTAACTTATACCACTTGACGAGTTCGTGCTTTTTGTTATAGGTGCTCCACCTAAATTCTATGTTACGAAATCTCATAATGACTCCAGTGCTTTACGGATAAGTTCAACTTGGGTTCGTGAAAGTTCTGCCCCGTTGGGGTCGGCAGTTAGATTCAATTCGCTTAACGCCTGCTCCTTCAAGGATGGTGGTTCTGGGCGACAGGCGTTGCGGAGTGCATTAGACGCCATCTCTCCAAACGGAATGCCAAGCGGACTGGGGATGCTCTTTAGTTGTTCGCAACACGCTTCCAGTTGTTGGTCGGCGCCCCAGCGGGCGGCGCGGGTGGCGATGTCTTGCTCATACTCCTGCCAACGAGGTTCTTCAGGGTTGTCGCACTCTTTGATCCACTGTTTCACCAACTCCGGCGGTGGGGTGATTGGATGGTTACTCATTAGTCGTCTCCGTTACTGGTGGAAGTGGTGTTACTGGAGGTAGTATAACAGGTTCTGGTGCTGGTAGTTGTAGTGGTTGTGCCACTTCTACAACTGGTTTTTGTGTTTTTACTTCTTCCAGTTGTTTCTCAAGTTGAATAATCTTCTCCTCAAGTATTGGTGAAGGAGTATTCGCAGAACTTTCGGCAAGTTTATAACCAGCAACACTCACACCAAAGATACTTGCGAGTGCGGCAAAAGCAGAAATAGTCTTAGTGAAACTCATAATTAGTCAGTGGGGTTGATGTTCATAAGGTCATTATACAGCATTAGGTAAGGTCTTCATCTTCTAGGTAAACATCTTCAACAAGGTCTTTTAGTCTATCAAAGAAATCTTCGGTGAGTGGAAATGTCTCCACTTTACCACTATCAATATCAGCACACATTTGTAATAGATACTCAAGGAACTCTTTGGGATAAACCTCATCTTCACCAAGAGTTGCCCAGAACCATTCAATACATTCTTGTTCTGGGTCTTCTACGGTTCTGGGCAAAGCATAATCCGCATAGTTACTACCCATCAGGTCTGCCCAGATACGAAATGCTCCACGAATGCTCTGCCATCCAGTCATCCAGCAGTGACCAATCCAATACTCCCACCAATTCAAGGTAGTTTTCTTTTTATCTGTTGCTAATACTGGTTTAGAGAATGTCATATCAAAATACCGGTAATACTTCTATTTGTTTACATCCCTGAGATTCTACCATATTCTTCCAGAAAAAGGCACTCTCAACATCAAGGAAGACCGCAGATTGTTTACTGAACTGACCCTTTTTCTTGGGTTTGAGGTAGACAACGCTGTATTTCATAATTAGGAAAATGGTGAGTACGAAGAGCATTATACACAATAAATGAGTTTGTAATAAAAATGGAAAGAAACGCAATCAGACGAACCACCGCAATTTGGTCCGATTCTTTATCCGTATCACCACTCTTTTCCCCAAGAGACTTCGCAATAATTTTCCATAAATTACTTTGCTTCTGTTTCATAATCTCCAATAATTTCTATATTTTTCCATTCATTTGGATAAACTAACATACAAACACTTCTGAACTTATCATCATAGGTTTCTATACAAACCGTGACATATTCATCGGATACAAATTCAATAAACCCATTACAGTTTTTGTATTCAACTTGAATTCCTGTGGTAAATGTCATCATACAAAACACATCTCCAAAGAAGTTTTCTTGAGTGGCATAGCAGTATAAGAAGTAGTATTCTCTATATTTACCTCTTTGCCAGGAGTCTTAGAATTTACCGGAGCATAATAGACTCTTTTCTTTGGAGAATAGAATCCCCATACAGTTTTAGTAGGAGCACCCAGATTATAATCAAACTTACGAGTACAGCACAACCAAATACGAACTATTTTTGTATTGAATTGTTCGTACTCATAAGAATATTCTTTTGTGGGTGCCTTATGAGGAAACTCGGGAATCATTAGGTTGTAAATGAATCAATAATACCGGACTCGTACTCGTCCGAGAGTTTGAATTTCTGAGCACTGACTACATTTGGCATAATCAGATTCACATACCTTTCGTCATAGGATTCTTCTTGTGACAAAATACTAAATGCTTCGGTGTCATTTTCGGCAATTAGATTGATTAGTCCACCATATTCCGAACTTGGAAAAGGAACCCAAAAATCAATCAGATACAAATACTTCATTTCTTTTGTTTGATTACTCCTTTATTTTAGCAGAATGTTGTAGACAAGTCAACTGGCGGCTAAGTTCAATTCTTACCGGAATCAGATTGTGGGAAAAAAACATCTCCCATTGATTACCCTTCACCAAATTGATAATATTATCCAACTGACGTAGTGCCAGCAGAATCTTCATTTCATTAGTCATAGAAACTCCGCAACAAAGTAATCAACCGTCAGTTCCAGTTTTGCGGCAGTGCTCTCAATATATTCATCAATCAGTTCGGGAGAATCTTGCTGAATAATGGCATAATAACTATACCAGAGAGGAGAAAGAACTTCACTCATTTGGAGTAACGACAATCAGGATGGGGTTGTGGAAGTGAGGCACATACAGTATCATATGCCTTGAAGAGTTCTATATCGCGTTTGGCAATTGCGGCATTATACATTAGAATGCCAATAAACGCAAGAAAAATGTAAGTAACTTTCATCAGCAGGCACCCATCATAGGATTGACATTGGCAGGTTGAGTATTGAATCCGGTCACTTTATAACCAAGACCAATACGCTCATCACACTCGTGCTCAAAGTCACTTTTGGTGATACATTTGGTGCTCATTACGTCAGTACCCTGAAACTTGAGAACCTTGTAGATAAACTGTGTATCACCGGCAACGGGGAAATAGTCAACAACCATTGTGCCGGTGGTGGAAGTGAGTTGCATCTGGTGCTCCGTTGATTACCTTGTTATTATAGGGCATTACCAGCACCACAGCAGTGCCGCTGGGCCAGTTTGGAAATTGGTTTTGACTGTCTGGGATACCATAGGAAGCGGTCGGTGCTTGGAGAGGCACCCAGAACCCTTACAAACACTAGGGTCAAAACCTGATTTTTTGCGATTTTCACTCCTTAGGTACTATGCTTGGTCTGTGCGGGCAGAATCCGCTGTTTTTTAAAGTTCCTCATCCTTTTTTGAGGCAGATACGGTCCATTATACACATAGCAAGGTCAAATTGCAAGTCCTCATCAATTTCTCCAAGTTTGTCTTTCAGAGCATCAGGAACAACCTCCTGCATAAATTCACACCAACGCTCATCCAGATAGATGTAATCAATCACTTCAGGAACCAGAGCATCTGCCAGATTGCTAATTGTTTGATTAGAGAGTGCCATAATTACTTGAGATTGTACTTGGAAATGAGAAGGTCTCTTACAAGTTCGCGGTCAATACTATCACCACAGAACTTTTCACCTTTGATTCTGGCAATCTTGATGATGTCATTAGTTGCCTTACGAATCACAGTACGATTGGCACCCATAGGATAGATACCATCAGAACCATAGAACGACATCACATAATCAACAAAATCGTTGATGAGTTCTTTTGAAAGTGTGGTTGCAGTCATTTCAGTTAGCAATTTGGTTGAGAATGTTGCGAGCATACTTCATAAAGTCATATGCAGTCACATTGCCATTGTAATTCTCAATACAATAACCATCAAGCATATCAGATTGATTATAAGTATTCACAATCAGCAGGCAGGCATCATAGAGTGCCGCTTTATGTTCTGCTTCGGCATTAAACTGAATTGCGCTGTAGGTCGGGAGGGTCACTGGTGGTTTCCTTGATTACCTTGTTATTATAGGGCAGAACACAGGCGGTTCGGGAAGTACTGTGCCACTTTGGGGGCTGGCACACCCTGTTTATCAATTAAGTACTCAACATATAGAGTTTCTTCTTGCTCCCGTGCCTCAATTTCATGCCCTTGATGCCAATATTCGTAATCTTCCATACAATCTTTACCATAATACATTTTTCCGCGTTTCTGACGGAGAGAACCCACTACCCACTGCCGCAGATGGGTCATTTCGTGTAAAAGAGTTTTTATATACAACTCTTCACACATATGGGTATTCAGTTCAATAATGAAGTCTCTGGGGCGATAGGTTCCTTCCAGTACATCACACCAACCATAAACACCTTCACGCCTCAATCCACGATGTACAATCTGAACATAGATTTTATGTCGTGGAAGGAACTTATTCAGAAACCAAGAGGCAACATCCTCACAGGTCCGCTTGCGATAACCGTATCCACTAATTTCAATGAGAGAGTGCATGACCAATGTAAGAACCAAATGAATGATGAGATGAAAATCAGTTTGTCTTTAGTAGTCATAATCAGCAACCAAACATTAGTGCTCCAATACCCGCACCAAAAATACCCCACGAATTACTTCTCTTATTTCCATAAGAATAGTTGTAACTACCAGAGTTGCGGTTGCGAGTATAGTTAGAATTGTAGTTGTATCCTGTTTGACCTGAGAGGGCAGTCGCTAGTCCATAACCAACGGCAGCACCAGCAGCAGGATTACAAACTCTCTGACGTTGATAAGTGGGATTCCAGTTACCACCACTCACCTGATTACAAGGAACATTATAGGATTGAGTCTGAACTCCACCCGGATAGTAGTTTCCGTACTGGTCATAACCACCAGGAACATAAACTTCCTGATATTGAGTACAGACACCAAATTGATTCACCTGTTGTGCCATTACTGGTGCGGGCAGAAATACTAGCGGAAGAAGGAGAAGAAGTTTTTTCATTGTGAAGGAGGAGGAAGTTTTGGAGCGGACATTTGTAATGTTTGTTTCTGTAAACCGAGCATGGCACCATCAAGTGCCTGTGCGATTGGACCAAATCCAACCGTTGCAGCAATAATACCAAAGATAGTTCCAGCAACAAAATTAATCATTTTAGTAATTTGTAACCTTTACAAGTTGTTCCAGGATTTCGCAGAGACCTTAACATATTTCCAGAGGATTTAAGTTCCAAAACTTCACGGCACCATTTTGTAAGATTAGAGACAACAATAACTTCACCAATTGGAGTTTCAATCAAACGGATTTTTGCTTGTGAATATGCTACGTTGTCAGCATTACTCATCCATTCAAGATTTGATACGTGATTGTTTGTTTTGTTTTCATCAATATGATTTACAGTATCATAATTATTTGGATTTGGAATATATGCTAATGCTACTGCCCTATGAATAATCATAGTTCTAGCATTAGAAGTATTTTGTTCCAAAATAACATTCATATATCCTTTGTGGTTAATTTGTGGTTTTAGTTCTCTTTTGTAAGAATAATCAAGGACTTTTCCTTTTCCCATTCCTCCCGTTTTTTTATGAGAATAGATTACACCGTCTTCGGTGACACTATATGCCTCATATCCTGGTATAAGTTTCATAGTTGATTGGTTTATAACTACTTATATTTATACCAGAATGATTGGGTCTTGATTACTTATACAAATATGACCCGCTCCAATCCGCATTCTCAAGCAACCATTCACGCTGCTCAATCAATCGCAAATCATAACGAACACCTTTGGCAGGAGATTTCCAACTGGCACTTTTATAAATTTGTCCAGTTTTCTTATCTACAAAAGCATGAACAGAGCGAGAACCAGCAGCATTCATAATGATTTTGTGATACTTGCGACCACTCTCAATAATGAACTCATAATCACATTCACCATTCTTTAGTTTTTCAACACATTCCTGATGATAAGGAACATAAGACTCATCCTTATTCTTAATGGCATATTCATGAGACTTGATGTTGTAATCAATGAAGTTTTGACGCAGTGCCTCACAAAGTTCCCAAGTGTGCTTCAGAACGGCAAGTTCAATGTTCTTCCGTGCCTCTGTGGCGGCAGCGTAGTCAGCGAAGGTGGTCGTCATCGGTTTGCTTGCTTATGAGGTTATTATAGGGCATCCAGCAGGGGATTCTGAGGGTCTTGTGCCAGTTCCCAGTCTGCACACCGCTTGGTTGCGATTTCTGTATAGTGTTCACTAAGATCTATACCCACAAAGTTTCTATTTTCCCGAATGGCGGCAACTCCTGTGCTGCCACTACCAACGAACGGGTCAAGTACCGTAGAATTGATAGGAGAATAGATCTTGATAAGATACGCCATCAAATCTACTGGTTTGACTGTAGGATGGTCATTGTCGGATCCTTTTTCTTTTCTTGTGGCACGAGGAGCATAAAAATATTTTTGATGTTCTGGTAATACGTCACCAATGATATTAGAAGGATATCTACCAGCAGGGTTAGCATCTACAGTTCCAAACTCTTCTTGTGTTCCTGTAGTTTTTCCATCACGTCCAAATGTACGACGTTTAGCACCATCTTTTACCCAACCTGTTGGTGGTTTCTTATCCCATGGCACTCTAGTATTTTCAGTATCAATTAAACCACATCCCCACTTCTCAAAATTATTTTGAAGTGTTCCTTGATATGGTTTTTGTGCTACTACTATTGGTTCATGTGCTGGTTTTAATCTATTATGTTTGGGCATTTTAGTAGTGGTCATCCACATAATTTGATCTTTAATTTTAAATCCAGCATCCTCTACATTACATGCCAGACGATGATAAAGTTCTGGAGAACAAAATGCTAAGCAAAAAGCACCTGGGCGAAGTGTGCGAAACACTTCAACCCAGATGTCTACGGAAGGAACTGAATGATCCCAATGGTCCATATTCATTCCATAAGGGGGATCGGTGATACAACTATGAAAAGTATTATCTTCGTAATTAGATAACACTTCTTTAGAATCACCTAATAGAATTGAGAACGTTTTGTTCACAGATTAATCTCCCTTCGTGTTTAAAATAATTAGTTTTTTCAGCACTACCATTCTGAGTGTACATATTTCTTATGTAATAGTCAAATCCACGAGATTTATCTTCCCATTTTGGCATGTTTTGATATTTATGCAGAATTTGATTTAGTTCTACAAGCAATTTTGAATACAATTCTCTCTTTTCTGATTTTAGCACATCTTTACCATAAAAAATTGTAGTCTCATTAGTTTCTTTACTTGTAAAAATGTAAATATACTCTTCCCCTGGAAGTCCACCATTATAAACGGGATAAGTCTTGTTGGATGATTTACATTCAATAAAATAAAGTTTACCATTGTACCTTACAATGAAATCCGGACTGGAATTTTTTCCTGTCGGTTGTGAAATATATTCTCCTTCTTTTAATTCAGGAATATCACCACCATTAAGTGCTTTTTTGAGTTGTAATTTTGTAATTTTTTTAATTTTTGATTTTAAAAATCCATTAGAAATCAAAGTATTTTCTACAGAAACTTCGTGTTCTGATACTTGATATCCACCAGACACAAAATTAAGTTCAAGAATTTCTTTGAAAAATTGATTCAAATTTGCCATAACAGTTTTTCTGACGATTGCCGTCAATTCGATTGTTTACTCTGTAATTATAGGGCATCCACCAGGGGATTCGGGGGGTCTTGTGCCAGTTTCAGGACTGCCACACGGCAATCAGTTCACTTGCTTTTTTTCTGCTAGAACTCTTTGCAGAAATGGACCTTGACACCTGAATTGAATGGATTTTGGCATTTTTATAAAGTTCTCTTGTAACGGGAACATCGTGATTAGAAAGTATCACCTTAATTCCACGATTTGCCAGAGTTTCTGCTAAATCTCTCAATTCAATCTGTTGTTCGTGAGTAAATCCATCTGTTGCATAATTGGTAAAGTTAGAAGTCTCAGATGTGGGAACATAGGGAGGGTCAAAGTAAACAACATCACCCTCTCCTAAAGATTCATACAGTAATTCGTTGGAGAATGTGGTATTGGTAAATTCAACACATCTATTATTAAATGTGGCAATAAAGTCCAACATTTCTTTTTCGGGAAAGTGTGCCTTTGTATTTTCTATTACCCCAGTCTTTGAGTTCTTGTTCTCCTTACCATAGGGAACATTAAACTCACCTTTAGAATTATAACGACAGAGACCATTAAAGGCGTGTTTGTTCAAGTATAAGAACAGTTTAGCTCTCTCTCTGGCATCAGTCTCGGAATTAAACTTATTCCTAATTTCAATATACCTTTGTCTTGTATTATTATCGTCCACAAATATCTTGGCACAATCAGAAACAAACTCAATATCAATATTTGTATAAAGAGAATGCAGATCTGAATTAATGTCATTTAGAATATATTCATATGCCTGTACGTTTAGTGCTACAGACAGACTTCCACCAAAAGGTTCACAATATCTGGTGGGTGTTCCAATTAAAGGTAAAAGATGGGGCAAGACCCTAAACTTGTTTCCTGCCCACTTGAGAGGTGGTTTAATCATTATATCCCACTATATGAATGTAATCATAGCATAAAAAAAGAGGGTTGTCAAACCTCTTGCAATCAATTATCATACATTCTACATTCTAGAGCATCAGGGTGCGAATCACAATAAAGTTCAAGTCGTGTCGGATCGTGAGAATCTTCTGGATGATTTTCTTTATATGATTTCAGTGCTTCTAATTCTTCTGAAGTATGCCGACGATTTTGTGGTGAAATTGTTGGGTCATCAAGAACTTGTTTGTCTTTTTCGATATGCTGATCGATTGTACTCATAATACTCGGTAAATTAGATATAATATTTATTTTATTTTGTTTGTGAGGATACAGAGTCACCTTTACCATAAAGTGACCTAACAAATAATGCCGTAAATTTTTCCATCTTTTGTGGGCAAACTTGACTCGGATTGTAATTAATTGCTTCTCTCAGAGCATTCAGTTCTCTCCACTCTTCTTGAGTGAGATATTCTGAGTTTGTTTTGGGAAGTGTCATGGGTTTAATAAGAATGTTAGGATTCTAACACAAATCCTTTATATTATGTAGAAACTTAACATTCTCTTTTGTTTTCAACAAATTCCTCTAAAGCATCCAAATCATCTTTGAGTTCCTTTTCTGCTTTTTGGTCGTGATAATAAGACCACAATGAGTTATGTACGGTCATTAATTCCGAAACCCAAAATCCGCCCGGATATATGCCCAGAGCATCTTGCAGTCCTCTGTGACTGGTTCCTTCTTTCTCTGCCTTACACATAATATAGCAGATTGCCTGGACCATATCAAGTTTATCAGACTCAGAGAGCATAAAGTACTTACCTATTGCTCTTTGCTTTGCCTCTTCATTTGACTTCTGAAGTTCTTTGCAGGCATCAGACGCCCACCATTCTTTTAGCATCTTACCAAATTCGTTAGGTTCAGTCATCTTTTCCAAATATAGTTCCAAAGAATCCGGTGTCACCAAATTTACGATTCTCCAGTTTATCCAGAATAGAATCAGTATTTTGAACTGATTCAATACGACTAATCAAATCAGCAATAACTGAGCATATCATAGGTCGTTCTTGTCGTGCTGCAAATGCCAGTGCTGCTCTCAAAGATTGTTCTGCATCTTTTAAATTTTCTTCAACTGATTGTGATAGTGCCATCGTTTTCCTCCTCAAATAACATACAGTCAATACAGGACTTTAGTTCCAATACATCATCCTTAGAAAGTCCATCTAAGGTAATTGCTTGTTTCTCAAATGCAATGGTGATATTATAAACTTCACCATCAAATCCACCACAGGTTTGAATGGTTCTCATTCTTTAAACCAGAAACCATCGGCAGTCATAGTCCAACCTGCCGCAACCATTTTATCATAAGTTTTTGGTTGTGTAATTTTGCGGAGAAGAAAACTGCCATCATTATTATCCACCCATTCCACCTCATCACCCGGAGAAAGATTTGCTGCTTCCAACAAGTCATCTGGGAATGTGATAAAGTATTCTTGCTCTCCGGTTATACAATCAGTTCCTTCTTCAACAGGAAGTTGCCACTTGACTACTTTATCTTGTTTAGGTTCTTCTGGGGGTAGATTAGAAAGATATTCCAAATCACTGTGCCCCCAAGGCGGCATACAATCGTCAGTCTCTTCTTGATTGATTTTAGTTACAGTTTCTTTCCAGGCATCCTTAAACTTCCTATCAAAGTCTTCAAGGTAATACTGAAGAAATTCATCCGCAGCATACAGAAGAGTTTCTGCTTTATCATACTGATGCTCTTGAAGTCTATCAACAGCACTATCCAAAATCTCACGGGCAGAAGAAATTTTGGCGGTGACCATTTCTAGGTCATTCATCACATTCCAAATTTTTTGGTAATTAGTCGTCATTTTGGTTCAGTCTGTCTTGGATTGCTTCTCGTACTATAACCTGAATCTCTTTGCTTGTCAAGTTATTCAACCACGACCAATTGGGGTCTTCCTTGTCCCAACTCATTTCATAAGACCCATCATCATTTTGAGTAATTTTCAGTGAATCAATCTCTTGGTTTTGGTTTGTTACACTCATTGCAGTAATAAGAATAATTGTGCTTAAAGTATTTTACCACCTGAAAATTCGATTTGTCAAGTGGTTTTTCTACACCACACTTGGAGCAGACTCTAGTTTGGGGTGTTCCACTCGGACTTTTCTTCTTTACGGAGTGCCTTAAGTTCTTTATATAAGATTTTGATTTGCTGATACGCATCTTCAGGTGAGATTTTATCAGATATTTCAAGTCCCGCAATGAGACCCACTTTATCCCCAAAACGGGCAAGTGCTCTTTCATATTCTGTTAAATTATCATAAGGCATTTTATTTTCTCTTTTTATAGGGTTTTAATGGTAATCTTCCAGATTTCCATTCTTTACCAGGACATTCTACACTTCTTTTGTTAATTTGTCCATCATTCCACCATTTTGTTTCTTTATTATTATTATGAGTTCCTGGAAATGGTTTTCCTTTATGGACATTTCTTATTTTTTCTTTAGTTTCTTCTGAATGAGTTTTACCTAACCAATTAGTGTTACCTTTTTTTGCTTCACCATTTTTTCTTCTATGTTCTTCTGAACGAGTTTTACCTCTATTTGCATTTCCTATTTTATTTTTTGTTTCTTCACTTAATTTTCTACCAGCAACACCTCCACCAGTTCCACCATCTACAAGATTTCTCAATATACCTGTTCCGTCATATTTTTTACCGAAAATGAAAATCATATAAATTTCGTGTTTATTAGCATCGTTAAGAGAAAGATTATCTTTTAGTATAATTCTTCTTTTTTCATTTGGAACAGAAACACTATGACCAAATTTAGTGTTCATTCTTCTATATTTTGATTTTTTTTTGATGCTTTCCCCTTCCAATATAATAAGGTGTGCCGTCTTCACGCAAATAAGCGTAAGTATAATATTCCATCTGCTTTACTTGTGGTTATAGTTATTTATACAAGGAAAGGAGCATTTCTGCCCCCATTCTGCTTAAATAACCACAAATAAGCATCACTATTTATTCATATAATGTTCGGCAAGAATATCTATACGGGCATCAACTGCATCTATAGAGTTGGCATTTTCATACAGACAATTTGTAGTCTCTACATTCTCTTCTTCAAGACGCTTAATGTCTATAAGAGCACCTTCATACTTTTGTTCCAGAGTAGTAATGCGTTCTTCAAGTATAGCAACGTGCTTGGCAAGAGAAGAACAAAGTCCTACAAGACAATACTCATTATCGTGCTCATCAGAAACGATAAGTTTGTACTTGTCAGGCATCTCATAATCTTTGAGAAACCAATCAAATAATCTAAATCTCATCACAAAACTCCTATTTCTTTAAGATATTGTCTGTACCTCATAAATCTACCGACACTTGGTTGATTTGGTACATTCAGTTGATGACAAATTTCGGAGTAGCACAACCACTCATACCAAGGTGTGGTAGAGTCCAGAGTATGATAAGGATAATCAGAGTTTTCCATCCACGCTTCCCTGATGAGTAATTACTTCCATAAATCCTTCTTGAAGACCTTTCATATAGTACCTAGTGGCATTAATACAACCTTCCTCGGTCAGTGATGTAATGAGTCGTTTTTCTTCTTTATTATAAGAGTGATAAACACCCCATCTTGCTTTTTCAATATAAAAGCAATCATCAATCAGTTTTTTTTCCGTCATTTACTTTTTTTACTGTTTCGTGAAGTTGTTTAAGTGCCTCAATGGTTTCAGGAGTTTCTTCCCATTCCCATTGGTTTTCGTTTTTTTGAGTATAAGTGCGTGTGGTCATTGTTCGTTCTTGTAGATAATAGTGTAATCTTTCTTTTTGAAATTGTTACGGGCAATGTACTTTTGAGCGTGGTCTTCGGTCTGGAAATAGCAGGTCTTGAAATCCTTTAGTTCTTTACCATCCTTATGAGTTATTTTAATAGGAAATCCATCTCCGTGAGGAAACTCTTCTTTAATGGGTTTGATCATAAATTGGCAAAGTGGTTCAGATACTTAGTTATCATAGCAAGACTTTGATTATTCGTCAAGTTCCTGTGCGAGTTGTAGCATATCATTTTTATCCAGAACAATCAAATTGTCTTGAGCATTATAAAACCTTACAGTTTCTGCGGCAACTTGTAGGATTGCAGAAACCAGTTTCTCTTCAGTATCAGCACCTTGATTGTTCCTACAATCCCATACTGCGTTCATAAATGCTTGTGAGCGTTCAGACATAAGTTTCGTCCTCAAAGGTAAAGTATTCGTAAATTTGTGCCATTACACACTCTTCAATATGGTCACAGATAGACTCTTCAGTCGGGTTCTCAATATGCTTATGAGCACGACGATAACCACGCCGCACACCTTCTTCAATCGCTTGTTCTAGTATCACAAGTGTTTTTACTTTCATAGTTCTACCTCAAAGTTAGGGTCAAAGTTAATGTTCAGGTCTGCATTATTGTATCCGTTGTAATAACCACGAGGATTACATACAACTCTACAATTACCAATCATATAATCCATACTTTCGTGTGTATGACCGTGACTCCAGCATTTGATTTGAGGATTATTCAAAATCAAATCATCAAGGTCACTTACATAAGCACCATTTGCAATACCAGAACTTCGGTATTTTGGATGAACCGATTGATAAGATGGTCCGTGATGGGTAAGAACCCAGGTTTTAGTATCCTTAAACTCTTCCAACTTTTGTTGAAGGAATAGTTTGGAATTCTTATGAAACTTGAGAGTATCATCAGTAGTTAGTTTGCGATAGTTAGAACCAATACGAATGACTTTATAATCATTCATACACTGTGCTGCCTCCATCATCTCTAGAGCATTTTCATTACGAAAATCAGTCCATAGAGTTGTCCCAAGAAATACCCAGTCCTTGATTTTTACAAAGTCATTTTCTACAAGATGAATTTCCTTTGGTAGATGCTCTGCAAGAACATCCCAAGTTCCTTCATAGTTGTATCCATATGCTTCGTGATTTCCCGCAAGATACAGAACCTCATCAAAGTTCTTTACACACTTTTGTAGAAAGTCATTATAAACTTTCTTAAGAGGTCCATCCTTCTTAAAGTGACGAGCACAAAGAATGTCTCCACCAAGAATCAGAACCTCACCTTCTCCAAGGTCAGGAACTCCGTGCCCGTGCTCACAACACTCTAAATGTAAATCACTGACTACTTTGATTTTCATTTCCATAGGTCATCGCTTTGGATTTGTATGTATATACTATAAGGCACCTGACTCGGAAGGTCAAGTGCCTTGTGCCAGTTCTTCAATTGGATTAGTCATTCCGATTTTAGCATAGAAAAATACATCTTATAGTATTTTTTCTTGAGTTGAGTTATGGTTTCAAAGTCTTCTTCATCAATACAATCAAGTAAGTATGAAACTCCCTCAAGCTCACTCAATAATCTTGCTATTGTTGTTGAGTTCAGTTGCTTTACATTCCATTTCTGCCTGAAGTTCTCTTGCGAGTCTTTCATACTTCCATTTCATCATCAGGTTTGTAATCGGATTTTTTGGATGAAGTCTTATCATCCACAACATTCTTTCGGTATTGATTTTTATAACTTTGAAGATAAGAGTCAAATATATCGCAATATTTTCATCTACCCATATCAGGTATGCGAGTATTCCGAATATTACAACACAGGCAGATTGAAAAGGTGTCATATGAAATTACCTCTTTATTGGCACTATTTAGAACCCGACTGCCTTAGATTTCTTTTTAGTTTTATCAAGGGCATTTACATAATCCAAATAATCGGGGATTTGGTTGTGAACGAACCAATACCCCTGAACGCCCGTCCAATCGTCAAAAAATATGGTTTTGCCACTTTTCAGGACAAGTTCGTAGTTATGACGATTATATGGGGCATCAGAGGTTTGTTGAAATACTTCCATCACTGAATTCCATCAAACTGACGAAGATATGCCACACAATTCTTCCACTTTTGAAATTCAGCATCCGAAAAATTATCAGAGGCATAGGGAATGTTCACAATTGCGGCACAAACCCGATTCACATTTACAGTAATCATCATTTCATTTGCCGATGCCGGTTGAATGAAAAGAAGAGGAAGAAGAAAGACAAGTTTTTTCATAGATATTCCTCAAGACTGGATGATGTAGTACGCTTTCGTGGAGTCTGTTTAACTTTTTTCTGAATGTAGTCCTTGGCAGTTGTGAGGTTATTTGAGGTATGAACCTGTTCGCCATTACAGATAATAACGAACTTATTACCCCAAGGAACTGCTGCCCATTTCCCGTCTTTAGTCACATAACCAGCAGGGTCTGAAGGTTTATTATTCAGAATATCATAATTGGGAGTATTTGGTATGTTAGGGGTCAGCATGTGACATTCACAACTCTGGCGTTTAGATTTCGTGCCTCAATAACTTTTTTTGCCTCAGCAGGATTGTTAGCATATACTTCTTCTGTTTGGCGTTGATTACCGGCAATAAAAATCACCCGATACTTCATTTGAGTTTCCTCTTTTGGTTACTTGTGTATTATAGCAGGAAAGGGGTCCGTTGAAAACCCCCTGTGCCAGTTATGAAAGTGGATCAGAGGAGTTGAATTGCTTCAGTTTCCCCTTCAATTTGAGGAGCTGCCCACAATTCAAGCGGGAGTTCATCAAGAGACACTGTAGGAGGAGTAATCATACCACCAAACTGTGCGTGAATCTTCTCACAGTAGAAGTTAATAGGTCCGAGGAACACTTCTTCCATAACCTTGATAATCTCTTGGCGATCTGCTTCGATGTCAGATTCGTGCTCGGCGTAGCTGTTACAGATTACGCGAACCTTTTCACCCTTTCTCCAGGCAGATATCGCCCACTTGAGAATGTCTCCAGCATACCGATAAGTGAACTGGGAGTCAAGAATCTTATGTCGGGTTGCAACTCCATCTTCAGAGGAATAGTTGTTAGAACCAAACATCGGATTGGATTTAATCCACTGCTTGATTTCTTCCTTGGTAGTGTTAAAAACCTTGGTAGATTTAGTCTTTCTATCCAGAATAGCATTTTCAATTGCCGTGATGACAGGTTTATGTGCATACCGAGAAGTAATGCCACAGATATCTAGCAATTCCCCGACAACATCACGAGTCAGAGGAAGACTCTCATCTTCAATCACCAACTTCACAACGTTGATAAAGTCATTCTGAACCGCATTTACTGTACCATCCGTTGCATTTGCATACAAACCCATCAAACTTAAAGCAGAATTGTCAGAAAGATTGTCGTAAAGTTCGTTACCAGTATCCTTTCGCACATACAATGCAACAGGAACGGAGTGATAGTTGTTTTCCTTTACTGCCTTCAGAAGGTGTCGATGGTCGAACAAACTCTCATTACCATCGCCATCTACAAATACACTAAATGGCCATTGTCTTACTGCCCATCCTTCCTTTGTTGATGCGATCAGAACATCCAGATTGCCCTTGGCAAGTTCAGTCTTTCGAGGATAATTGGCAGTTGTGGGAATGATTTTGGAAGTTAATCGTGGAACGAAGTTATCATCAATTAACTGTAGTAGTGGGTATTGAGGTCCGTCTTCAGAAGTAACCTCAACACGATGAACAGGAAAAACCTGCTCTGAGTGAACTTTAATTTTTTTCATTTAGTTTAATGCGATGTGTATTGCCCATCAATTGATTGAGCATATGAGTATCATATACCAAAAAGGAATCCTTGTCAACCCCCTGTGTCAGTTCAGCGATTGTCTCAGGGAAAAATATCGGAATTTCTACCATCAATCCAAAGATTATCATCTAATTGAATAAGACCATTTTCACCTACATCATCAAAGTATTCTTGAAGTCGGGAAACCTTATTCTTCAAACTAATATCTTCAACAACATACCCTTCAAGTGTTTGTGTTGTAACATCTGGATCATCACCAATATTTTCTAAACGATCTCGTTCGTTATTATCTACAAGAGGTGCAAGATTTTCCCAAGTATTACCAAGACCATTTGCAAGACAAGGATTACAGTTCAACTTATACATCAAGGTGGTAATCATAGTATGAATATTATCCGCATTTGGTTCTTCTAAAGTATATTCAAATGCTTCTGCAAGTCCAAGACCACACTCACCAGTTTTGATTGGATCTACACCAGTTGGTTCATATTCTGTATAAAGACTTGGACTCAATCCATTATCTGGTTCCGCTTCAGTGCGCTCTTGTTTAACTACCTTTGATGCAGAAGAATAGTTAATATCTTTTAAACAAAGTTCTGGTTCTTGATGAAGAGAAGTCCATGCCCATTCAAGAATGTTACAAAGTGCATCATATTCAGTTGGAGTTAAAATTGGTTTCGTCATAATGATTTTAAATCTCAGAGTATTATAGCAGGAAAGGGGTCCGTTGATCAACCCCCTGTGCCAGTTCAGCGATTGATCGTGCTGATTGCCACATCCCCCTTCTGGAAGATAATGTCCATCACGTTCTGAACCTTCTGTGCCGTGCCCGTAGATGCCTTGTCAAAGGTCGGGCAAATCACCAGACCATAGGATTTGGTGTAGGAGTCCAGAGCACCTGCCACAAGGGCACCAGAGCGGATTCCAGCGGCATCCTGGGGGTGAAGACGCAGCGTCCTACCGACCGTTTGACCGATACCTACGATGTCCATAGAACGCATAAACACAACCGCTTCCAGAGCAGAGATGTTAATGCCTTCTGCCAGAATGCTGTGATGAAGAACCACAAACTTCTTGTCGGCATCCTTACCCCACTCGTTGAGAGTATCAAAGAATACCTCACGATTGACTTTATCACCATCAATAAAGGCACCGTGCTTGGAAGTAATGTGCATCACAGAATAACCTTCCTCTGCCAGTTGTTCGGCAAAGTCAGTTTCGGAAAGCAGACCAATAATGTGCTTGGTTGCCTTGGCACAAATCAGGACTTTATCAACAGAGTTTGAGTAATCAACCAAACCCTCAGTTACAGTAACCTGCTTGGGATTAAGGATAAGGTCAAGTAGATACTCACAGTCCCGTTGAGCGATGTCCTCACCCTTGACCGAAAGTCGCATCTGCTTGCAAATCACCTTAGGAGGAATGATGTAACCGTTCTGAACCAATTGAGGAGCAGGAACCTTAGCGATGATGCTACCGTAGACCTCAGTATCATTCATACCTGCCTTACCAATTACATTGCTGTATTTTGGGGTGGCAGTAAAGAAGAAACAACGCTCTGCCTCTGCACTGAAATACTCTACCGCAGGGAAGAAGTGACGTTGAATAGAATTATGTGCCTCATCCATATAAATTGTATCAACGGTGATTTCTGCCCTTTGTAGTTGCTGTAGAGAGTTATAGGTGGTGAAGATAAGTTTGTGACCTTGTGCCTGCTCGTACCAATTACGAATTACATTAGGTTTCGTGGTGCTAAAATGCCTAGTTTCTCCGGAGTGAATATGAAGAACATTAGCATTAGTGATAAACTCAAGATACTCAGAAGACAACTGTTCAGCAAGCAAAATACGAGGACTAACAACTACAATTGTCTTTGAGATGTTAGACTGGAATTGGCGAACAGCATCGAAAATACCTACATTAGTTTTACCGCCGCCTGTTGGCATCACGACAATACCTTTAGAATGCTGCGAGAGAGCATCCATAGCAGTTTGTTGGTGAGGACGGAGTTGGAACATCATCAATCAATTCAATACTCATATTATAAGGCACTTTCTGGCAAAACTCAAGGGTCTTGTGCCAGTTTTTTTTCTGTCCACCACCTTTTTATACTTTCAGACCTTTTTTGCTTAGTCTCTTCGCTTTGAGGTCTTCCGGTGCTTGCCTTTTTTTGTTTTTCTTTTGTTTCTTCACTATGTTGTTTGACTCTTGGATTTTTTCTATTACTTTCTGATATTTTATTTCTATATTCATCAGTATCATAAAGACCACTTTGCCATTTATTTTTCATAGCAGCAGATATTTTTTGTTTAGTTTCCTCTGAAAGCTTTCTACCTTTGCAACTACCACCACGACTATCTCTAACGTGATTTCTTAATACCCCAGTTTCATCCCAAACTAAACCAAACAAGTCAATCATATATTCTTCGTGTTTGATTGCTTGCTCTTTTGATAGATTATCTTTTAAGATTAATCTTCTTTCTTGTGGAGGTATACCGCAAGTATGTTTTTGAGTCATTCTATGATATTTGTATCCAGAATGATGTTTTCCTCTACCAATATAATATGGAGTCTTATCTTCTCTTAGATATGCGTAAGTATAATACATAAGTGGCGAAACCTACCATATTATTATTTATATAATTATACAACAAAAAAGGGGTCCTGTGAAGACCCCCAGTGGACGGTTCTTTAAGTGGATTAAAGTCTCATCTTCAACGGGGACAAACCTAGTCTAGCAGTATTATGAGTATTCTGTCAAGCCCCTCCTTATAATGTCACCCAATTAGTTCCCGTATATCCCTGAAACTCATTGATACTTGTATTAAAGATAACTGCACCACTAGAAATACCAACAATTAAATTTCTTTGTGCTGTTGTCATTCTTGGAAGATATAATGGTTGTGTTGTAGAAACTAAATCTAAAACACCTTTTGGATTTGTAATTCCTATGCCGACAGAACCAGAAACATAAGCACCACCAGTAACTTGAAGTGTTTGTGATGCTGTTCCTGTGGAGGTTGTAGTGCCGATACCAACAGAAGATACTATAATATCGGGAGATCCATTAAGGTTGTATGCTCCATAAGCAGTTGTTGCTGTCCCAGTTACATTTCCAGTTACATTTCCAGTTACATTTCCAGTTAGAGGACCAACAAAACCTAAAGTAGAAGTTATAATACCACTATTATTAATGTTCGTACTGGTTATACTTGTTGATCTAATATTTCCTGATGCTCTAATACTAGTCTTAGTTATTGAAACTCCTTCACCAAATACCGGATCACCACCAACAAAGAATTCATAAGAATTAGTTGAAATTGTGCTTGTAGAAATACCTAGTCTAGAAAAAGTTGTGATTCCAAGATTGCCAGTTATATACCCATTAAATGTTATATTTCCATAAACATATAAATTTTGATTAACATCTAAATTACTATCAATTGTTGTAATGCCAGTAATATAGGATGTTCCCACCACATGAAGTTTTGATTGTGGGTTGGTAATACCTAATCCTAGATTTCCACCATAGGTGAGTGACATTAATGGACTTGATGGACTCTGCCCATAAATCCAATTAAAATTACCAGTTCCTACCCCTGCCGAACCATAATCAAGATAATAGTTGACATTTTCAGCATTATAGTTTATAATATCAAGAGAGTTTCTAGTGCTATATGGATATAAATTATTGACATTTCCGGTTCTTATTTCTGCACTTCTTCCAATACCAATACTTGCAATATCATTATTACTACTAATTACTCTTATCGATGAAATACCAGACTTATTAACTTCTATGTCTGCCTCTGGTGCCGTGGCAGTTCCTACTTTAATTTTACCAGTTACATAAAGAGTATCAGTTATTGTTGCAATTCCTGTTGAACTAAATCCACTATTTACCGAAGTAATTGATATAGTTGCCGAAGAAGGAAGTGTTGATGCCGTCGTTGCTGTTCCAGTTAGATTGCCAGTTACAGTACCGGTCAAAGGTCCACTAAATGAGGTTGCAGTAACAATACCACCACTAATTGTAACACCGGTTCCTACTTTAAGTGTGGAGAAAGTTGAAATACCACTAGAATTTATATTTCCTGTTAGGTTTCCGACAAAACTATTAGAATTTACAATACCACCACTAATAGTGACTCCGGTTCCTACTTGAAGTGTGGAAAAAGTTGAAACACCACTAGAATTTATATTTCCTAGTACATTTCCTGTTAAGTTTCCAACAAAACTAGGTGCCGTTATAATTCCAGTTGTATTTACATTTCCTGTGATGGCATCAACCGAAAATCCATTCCCAGTTAGAGGGTTCTGACCTACCTGTAATGAATGGTATGGAAGTGTGGTTCCTATACCTACTTTAGATGTTGTAGAGAGGTTTCCGGCATTAACAATCCATCCATCAACTGCAATTGCATAAATGCTAGTTAGTCCAACGGCACTTCCATAAAATGCCGTGGCACTTACGATTCCTGTAGAGGCATACATCGTAATTCCAGAACCAACTCTTACATCACTATAAAAAGTGGAAACTCCGGTGATTGTCAGATTCGTTGCCGTGACTAATCCGGTAACCTTTGCGGTTCCGTAAACATCCAGAAACTCTGTAGGAATTGATGTTCCGATTCCAACCAAACCATTTGCATTTACAATAAAGTTGTCATCATCGACCTGAACTCCATTTCTAAAATTAAATGATTTGTTATAATTTGCCATCTTGGAGACTTTTTAAGTATTTATGAAGTTCTCATAATAAATGCAAGAGCATAATATGGTGGGAGGTTTGCATTTGTTGCAGGATCCCCGAAAGGATCAATTGTTGTCGCAACTGTGATGAGAGTTACCTTGGATTGTGTCACTACTGCTCCCCTATCGGGACCACCATCCCACCCAGCAAATTCTTGATTTGCTCCTTGACCGGTTCCCTCATTTGCAGTGGAATCTCTCGTATCAAGTGTGTGAGTATGTCCAGGATCATTAACATCTGAAGTTGCAGTATGACTGTGAGATACTAAAGTTGCATCAGCACTACCCCCAATATCTCCAGGATCATATGGAGAGGTTCCAGCTTGAGATGTAGTTCCAGTCTTAGTAAGACTATCTGCAGCAACAATAAATCTATTTCTTAGGTTTGGAGTTCCATTACTTCCATTACATAATGACCATCCTGTTGGAACCGCAATTCCAGACCACATAATAATTCCACCAATAGGAACTAATGCATTTTGGAAATCTATTTTTGCAGTAGTTACTGCATTAGCAACAATCTTTCCAGATGTTACCGAATTATCATCCAAAGTAGTAACTAATTCAACATTGCCAGTTCCATTAAAAGAAACTGCGGGAGCATCAACAACTCCAGTAATACTAAAGGTCCTTGAGGTTTGTAGTTGAGTTGCAGAACTAGCAGTACCACTTAAAGCACCAACAAATGTAGATGCCGTTAAAGCATTAGTATCAGCATTATAACTCAATCCAGAATCAATAAACGGACTTTGATTACCAGTTGATTGATTTGCGACTAATACTACCGAAGTTGATGTATCTGTTGATGTAGTTGCTGAAATGTTTATGTTATTTGCATTAGTTGCAGTACCAGTAAGATCACCAGTTACATTACCAGTTACATTACCGGTTGTATTGCCCGTTATATTAGCAATTATACTACCAGCAACATTTAAATTTCCACCAACATTCAGGTTCTTGGCAATACCAACACCACCAGATATAACTAGTGCTCCGTTTGCCGTAGTTGTGGACTGGGTATCGGCACTTACTTTTAATTGTGACTTAGCATTTACTGCACCAGCAAACTTAACTTCTTTATTGAATGTAACAGGTCCATCAAACTGAGAAAGAACAGTACCAGAATTACCTCCTTCAACAACAAGTCTTTCCTTAACCGTTACCTCATCAAATACGGCACTCAATCTAGATGGGTCTTCACCAGTAATTGTTGGAATTGGATTATCAAATGTAACTTCCTCACCAGTTGATGAAGATGTCTTACGATTACCAATAAAAGAGTCTCCATTATTGTTCATACCAGTATAAACAACAATACCACCGGACCTTTCTTGGGATTGTACTAAGAACTCTTCTCTTTCTGTCAAAGTTACGCTCTGAACCTGAGGCAATCCAGTTGAGTAGTTTCCTGGACCATATCCAAGATACTCAAAAGTATGCCCAGATGCTCTGACAATTGAAGGTCTTCTAAATTCAATTGAGATTGGTTTAATCTTTCTGATCAGTGAACCACTATCGTGAGATACTTGTCTTGTGGCAAGAGCACCACGAATCACTGTAAAAGTACCACCCACAGGGAATCCAGCAACTCTCATAATCTCTTCATCAATCTGAATATAAGAACCGAGTGGGAATCTCTTCGTGATTGCTGCTGCACCTACAGAACTTGATACTGTAATTGTAGAAGTAGTGTTAGTAATTGCACTAGCAGCAACAAGTGTTTCTTTATCAAATAATGGAATACTTCTGATTCCTAGATTTTCTGCGGTAGAATCAGAACTTGAATCATTTGTAGAAAGACCGTGCTTGAGGACATATCCACCATTCACACTTATGGTAGGTGTAAGTGCCGTAAATGTATCAATGTCAACTCTATCTTTTACAATATAATCTCCTCTATTATTATTTGAAGAATCAATTACTCTAAACTTATTACCGGCAACTAATCCGTGAGGTCCAGAACAATTAAAGGTACTTATACCAGAAGAATAACTGGTGGTTGTAATCTGAACTGAAGGTCCAACAACATAAGCATATTGATTTGATGTAATTACAGGGTCTCCTGAAGTCCTGGCAATTGAAATTTGATTATCGGCAGAAACTGCCGTAATACGATGATAGGTGTCAGAAGTTGTTCCGGCACCAGTAAATTGAACTACATTACCAACTGCCGTAGTGATTCCTGATGTTGCAATAGTGTATCTTGTATTATTACTACCATTACCAATCACAGAGGCATCAAAGAATAGATTGCCAGCAGAATAACCAGAACCAGAAGAAACAACATCTACAGAATCAACTCCACCACCAGATACAACAACTCTTGCCGTTGCTCCCTGCCAGGTTCCAGTTTGAGAAGTATTGAGAAGTTTGAGGTTTTGATATGTTCCATCAGTATAAAGAGTACCACCATTTGGAGTTATGGTTCCAGTAACAATACCGGCAAGACCGTGCCTTCTTGCAAAGGTAATTGTTGGTGAAGTTGTTGTAGGATTAGAAACAGAGGAAACATCAAGACCAACTCCTAAACTTGTGAGTAAAGTGTCGGTAGATTCTTTTGTAATACTCTTTTTGAGGTCATTTGTTACAACTTCACCAAGAGGAGACCTTTTGGCAAATGACTTGGAAGGAAGTGGATTATCATTAATATTATCTCTGTCTAACTGTGGATATAAATCAACAACATTCTGACTATACTTAATATTTGTGAACTCTGTTGGAATTGCCTTATCGGCACTTAAAGTATAGATGTGATAAACACCATCCTGAATACCACTAATGTATGGAGTGATTACTTCGCTTCTATAATTGTAAAGATTTGCTTGTAAGTCATTTCTCTCAAATCTTGGAAGTGAGGTTGTTCTGTTGGAGGTTACATTTGTGAATGATCCTAAAGTAGTTATTCCTACAGAATATCTAAAGGTCATATCATCAAAAACTGATGAAACCCCAACGGTTCCATTATATCCAGAATTTCCAACTCCAGCAGGGTTGGTGCTGTCCGTTACATTCTTGATAATAATACTATCACCAACTTGAAGATTGTGTGGAAGTTCAGAAGTAACAGTTACAATTTTGGTAGATTCATTGAAAGAGCAAGTACTAATAAATCTTGGATTTCTGTTATACTCATAGTCTGATGTTGAAAGAGATGATAAATTAATGTCAGTATCCGATCTAATTCCAGTAAAACTTGATTCTTGAATTACAAATCCATCCTCTGGGTTTTTGGCACCCACAAGTTCTTTTGGAATTACAACTCTAATCTTATAAAGTTTTTCATCCAAACTTCTGGTATCTTCAGTTCTCTTTACATAAGAAGGTTCGGTTCTTTCTGTTAATCCCGCAACACCCAATGAATTGATTGCCGTATAAATGCCACTATTAGCATTTGTGGTAATATACCACTGAGTACCATCATATTGTACTGGGTGCCCGACATCTCCGGCAACCTTATCTGATACCCGACTCAGAATTCTTAGACCAGTTCCTTTATAAACGCTAATTGCATTTGCACTGACTGCTGCCGATTGTGAAGAAGCAAGTTTAATTTCATTTGCAGTTAAACTACCGTCAACATCACTTGCAATTGCATAATAAACTGTATTTTCTACAATATTTTCTGGCAAATCACCATCATCACTCAGAATAATAACTTTTTCACCAGTCTGAATATTATGAGATCCAATTGTAAATTTATTTGATGATGGGATGCCAGTTACTGAATATTCTTTAACAGAACTTGTGACTCCATCGGACATTAAAATATTTGCCGAGTATTCTGTCCCGTTTGCAGTAAAATATAGTTTATCACCTACTTTTGCACCAATTCTATATCCCTGAGTGAGTACTGGTGGTACATCATCTTCAGAAGTAAATCCAAATAGATATAGTCTGGCGTTATTACTACTCGGTGCATCAATCTTGGCAACATCTAATGAAATCCAATCAATATTATCTTCTTCTCCTACAATTGCTCTTGGAGCAATAATTGAGGTGATGAATGCTTTATTGTCCTTATCAAATGCTTCTTTCTTAAATCCAGAAGAAGTAAGTGAAATCTGCCCGAAGTTGGAGTTTGAGTTAGTGATACTCAGGTCTCCACCACTTTCAGAATCAAAGTGCTTATTAAAACCAATTGCAAATACGGAAACAATCTGAATAAAGGCATCATTTGTTGCTTTAATGTGACTTGATTCCCATCCACTTCTATAAATTGATAGTGGTTCTAGATGATATGCTATGCTGGTAGAAGAAGAATTACCAGATAAAGTTGCTCCGGCAACTCTGGAGATGGCAATATTGTCAGAATAATCTCTATTTGTTGGATTATATCTTACAAATGCACGGTCATCTTTTTGTAGAGATACGCCAGTAAATTGTGCAACAACCATCGAACGAAAACCCGATGCCTTACTACCATCGGCAAGCATTCCATTCATACCATAAACGGAACGCAATGAAATATTAAAGATATATGGAGATGCTCCGGATACGGTATCAGTCTCAATTGTTACAAATGCACTAGATGCACTTCCTGGTGTTGTTAGATTGAGTGGGAAATTTGGAAGAAGATATGTAAAGACAGTTGGGTCCGTATCACTAATACTCTGAACTTTTGTTGAGATATTATAGTTTTCCGGAGAAACTCCACTAATCTTAATTGGAGTTCCTGCCGAGAGTTCGTGAGGTACTAAAGTTTTGACCGTAACCTGACTACTTGCGGTTCCACCAGACCCAGACTCAATTGTAGAAATCTTAATAGGATCTGCGGCAAAAGCACCTACAATCTCCCATTCTGGCCTCTGCTTCTCAAAACCAAGAGGATCGGCAGGATACTTTTGATCGATGTCTCTACCAGATGCAAGATTAAATGCATTAGAGAGTTTCGCATAATACATATCCAAGTCAGTAAGACCTGTATCTTCATATAGATTTACTCCATCTGCATACTCAAAGCATGTGAGTTTGTGGTGGGAGAATGTTGGGATTGATTTGTTATTGACGGAAAAATCTGTTGGGTCAGTATATACCGTACCTTCTGTACTGCCGTCAAAGATACAGAACTGCCAGAAATAGCAGGCACCGGTAATTCTAAAAATTGCCGAGTTTGGAACAGAAGAATCTGTTGGGTTCGGAACATATTTTGGACGAATCTTAGTCTTTCTTAAATCTAGACCAACGATTGAGGTTCCTCTGGGTACAACAACACCACCATTAACACTATTGAACTTATAAAGAATATTATCGTCTTGTGTGAGGTCAAATACTGAATTGAGTGTAAGTGATAAGGTATTTGATGCCGCAGATGTTGCCCCACTTGGAGATGTTACTGTTGCAGTAGTACCAACAGTTTTTATAGAAAAACCAGGTCTGTTATCAACCGTATGTGCTCCTGGCATTAAGAGAATTGTAGTCTTCTCTACATCATCATTACTATTTCCTCTCTGATAGGAAAATCTTGCTGCTTCTAGAAGTGCTCTCTGTAGCGTCTTGAAGGGTTGAGCAAGTGAATTACCCTGATTACTAATACTATCAGTAGAATCAAGGTCACTTGGAGAAACATAAAGAATGCGACCTTCTGTGTTCTTTATAAAATTATCAAGTTTGTTTAATCCCATATTTATTACTAATATACCTAATATGTTTTATTTATGTTTATTCATCCAATACTTGTTCAGAAATCCTAAAACATATTCTTCACCGGGACATTCTTTACAGAGTTTATTTTCTACACCATTATTCCACCACTTTTTCCCAAAAGACGGATTATTTTCTCCCATAAAAACTTTACTCATTTTTTCTCTTGTTTCTTCACTTGCTTTTCTTTTCTTCGCCGCCTCACTTAATGCTTTTCGGTGTGCCTCACTTTTCTTTCTTCCTTTATGACTATCACTCAACTTCTTTTTTGTTTCTTCACTTAAAACACGACCGGCACAACCTTCCCCACCATCGGTCATATTTCTTAAAATTCCTGTTCCTAAATCTTTTCTACCTAAAACAGCAATCATATAAATCTCGTGCTTCCTTGCTTCTTCATCGGTAAGATTTTTCTTTAAGAATATTCTTCTTTCTTCTTTTACTGGAAGATGAATAGTGTGTAAGGTATTATTAATTCTACCTGCTTTACCTTTACCGATATAATATGGTGTTCCATCTTCACGCAAATATGCATAAGTGTAATAATTATTCATTCTACTTTATTCGTGGTTATACTTATTTATACAAGAAAAGGAGCATTTCTGCCCCTTAATCTTTGCCTAAACAACCACGAATAAGCACCATTATTTATGAAGATAAGTCCTGCCGCAAAAACTCATAACCTTCATCTGGAAGGTCTTGGGGGTTTTCTAGGTCCATATCAAAAAGTAATGGGTGTGCTTCCTCGTCTATAAGATAGAATGAGTTCTTAAATAAATCATCTGGTTCATATGCACGATACTTATCTGCCGTTCTACAGAGGTCTTGGTCGTATAAGTGCCCGTCAGGTAATTCATCGAAGGTAAATGGAATCTCGTTGATGAAGTACATTTTCACAATCATACTTCCGTTATTATACCAACAGTATGACTGACTTATTTTATACTTGAAAGACATTTGAGTATCTCAATATCTTATATTTATTTCAATACCCCCTGCCGGGTACGATCCGGCACGACTAAAGTCAACGGATTTTAAATCCGTAGCGGCTACCAATTACGCCAAGGGGGCTTGTGTATGAGACCATTATAACTCAAAGAGTCATTATGGTCAATAGGCAGAGAGGGCCATGATCCCTCATAACTCCGTTATAAGCAGAGCATTTTGACCAATTAAATTATCCGCCCATAAAAGTTGCCTTGAAGCAACATATAAGACCTATAAGTTGCCTTGACTCAACAACCTTCTTCGTGGTCGGTGTGTATTCGTATGAGGTCGTCTGCTTCTTTGTATTGACTATAAGGAATCATCATAGCATCTCCGTGTTCGCTAGTAACAATAAAAGACTCTCCATTTTCCACTCTTTCTAGTAGATTATCAAAGTCTGATTGAAATTCTTCTACCGTAAACTTTTCCATTTATCAAAGAGGATTTGAGTATGCAAGACAATCATCACTTACCTGAGCACGAACCACTTCAAGAACATTCATAAACTGGTCTACGGTCTCACAATTCACAACTTTTTCACCACCTTCGCTTGAATACAGATAGAACTTACGAGCAAGAGTATCGACAACACAGCGGGTCAGGGTCTCTTCGACAGGCATCAGGCGTTTCGTTTGATTACCTATGTATTATAGGGCATCTGGGGCGGGTTGTCAAGGGGTTGTCAATAGTATAATATATAAGTAAAATTACCACCACCATTATCAAATATTTCACCCTGACTTGGAATCCATCGAAGGTCATTGTAGTCGCCATCAACACCATCTTCCAACCACATTTGATTGAGGTCAGTTATAAAATCATACCCTTGTATAATACTTGCCGTTCCACCATCCGACCTGCCCGTAAATTAATATTTGTCATTTCATAAACCCACAATTGAAGTTATATTACCAATGATGCCACTGCCACCGATGCCTCCGATCTCACCACTTTCAACGAAGACATCAGCAATATTAAATGCTGCATCAAGAACATCAGAACCAACAAATGTTCCGGCAAAGACTTGAGCACCCCAATTGGTATTTTTTGGTGCCAGATTTCCGGTTAGTGCATCACAGTCTGCCTTATTTGCTTTGAGTAAGATTCTTCCCGAACCAGAATCTAATGTAATATTTCTTCCTGCTTTAATATCTACATCTTCATCTGCATCAATCATAATATTTTGAGCACGAATTCTTACTCTTCCATTTTTTTCTGCAGTTATACAAACATCACCATTTCTCCCACTAATAATAATATCTACACCATTTGACTCACTTTTTTGCCCGGCAATAATTTCTATTGATCGGTCATTATATAGTCTGTAATTTCCACCTTCAGTCAATCCAGTAAGACAGACATCATTATTATTAGTTACGGCATAAAGATTATAAACTTCAGTACCATTACAACCCATTTGAGGGTTATTCATATCTATTCTGAACTTCGGTCCAAAGCTTGTTAGACTTCTTCCCTGCCAGTTTTGTTTATCAAAAGGTCTTTCTGCCATTTTATGTTACACAATCTATTACTTGTTTTACTTCACCTTGGAACTCTGCTGGCGGTGTATCTAGTATGGGTCGTAATATAGCACCAGAACCAGTATCAGATTTAATGGTAATTATTGGAAGATCGTTCACAATAACTATAGTATTTATTGGTTGTATCTTAGTAATAGATCCCTCAAATATTTCAATAGAATATTCATTATCAAATTGATCTGTTGCCGTGTCTCCACCGACTCCCCCAATATAATTTTGACCTGGATTTTGAATAAGAATCTTATTCACACTATAATTTCTGGCAATTAATGATTGTGTCTGATTTTCGGTTGAATTATTAATTACTGTGTTTGCAGTTGTAGATACTGAATTATCATATAAATCTCCCGTTGGATAATTTTCTCCTTCGGATACAATATAAACCGAATCAACTTCTCCGGCATCATTAATAGTTGCTCTGGCAACGACACCATATCCTTGATTACAATTATCTCTAATCTCCACGAATGGTGGGAATCTATATCCAGAACCTCCATTTGTTACTTTTGCACCAATAACACTTCCGGTTGAACCAGAAATTGCCCCAATTAATGGTATTGCAGTTGCTCCTGTTCCACCTCCACCAAAAATAGTCACCACAGGAGCACTACAAAATAGTGGTGGTCCGGTATAACAACCACCAATTTGATTTGGAATGTTGTTTATTGCACTAAATGCACCCGCAACTCCACCAACAATATCAGTAACTGCTCCAATAGCACCTTGTATTCCACCTAATACATCACCAGCAGTTGCTATTGCATTAGTAACATTTGCATTTTCTAAAATTTCATCAAAATTAGGTGTAGGTGCATTTGTCGGTCCGCAACCAATTATCCATTCATCAACAATACCATTAGATTTTCCTTTACTCTGATTACAATCAAATAGTCCAACAAGACCTTTGATTGAATCTACACTATTACGCAAAAATCCATCAACACTAAATGATGGAGTAAATTCTAAAATTGTCTGGATTCCTCCAAGTGAGGCACTCAATCCGCTTGATATTTTACCAATAATATCATTAACGAGTACTCCAGTAAATTGATTTGCGGCACAAGACACAAAATTTTGAACATTATCAACTACAGAATTAAGTATCTCTTCTATGAGACTTCCAAGACCACTTATGATTGCACCGGCAACACAAGGAATTGCCTGTTCTACTGCCTTAATTGGATTAACCATCGCAGTTTGTGCGGCAACACCAGCAAGATGAGCAGCAGCAGGATTTTGAGTTGCTGCCAGAACTATACTATAAACTGAATTATAAAGTAATTGAAGACCACTATTCAATATTGGTATCATACCTTTGTATAAACCATTAACCATATTACCAACAAGACCATTTGTAATTGCCTGTATCTTATCGGTTACACGAGTAATTTCATTTGCAATATTTGTAAAGATTGCCGGTGCCTTAATCTTATTCAGTAAATTACCAACCTCAGTAGATATTTTACCAATAATAGTATTATTTACCGTATTTCCAAGTAGAATTTTATCACCAATTGCACTAAAGGAAGAAATCTCATCATCTGCAATTGCTTCTGCTTGTTGTGGTGAAACACTTCTTGGAGACTTTTGAGATTTTGCATTTTGTTCAAGTGATTGGTCAGGTTTCAGTGTACCATTTGGTTTTTTAACCTTACCAGTATATCCAGTAAAAGGTATAAAAGGTCCGGCATAATCTCCGGAAGGAACTTGTGAAGTTCTTCCAAAACATCCCATAATAACTGGAATCTGAGCATTATCTCCATCTAGGAAGAATCCAAATACAGTATCTCCTGGAGATACTTTTACCGTAGTTGCATTATTTCCTGCTCCAGTTCCTGAAGTTGTTGGTAATAAGCACTGTGCCCATGGTAAATCTTCATTCGGAAGTTCTACCGTATTATAAGGATGATACCCCATAATACGAACTTTAAATCTATTTCCCCATCCTGCTCCATTTATTTGCCCACCATGAGAACTCTCCGGTGGAATCTGACCTATCCACCAACGGAATCCATCTCTTCCTATAAAATTACTTTTGAGTAAAGATTCGTCTATCATTTTCTTTCTTTGTTATTGACTCCAAAAGTATCTCTCAGCAATTTCATCGAAGTATAGGAATTATTCACATCAAAATGGTGGCAAAGTTCCTTAATCATATATAGACCACTTGTTTCGGAATCGTGTTCGCTTTTATCCGATTTACTATTATTTGGAAATAGGCACTCGATGACATCACCCGCTCTTAAATCAGTATTTACGGGAATCATTACACTCAAAGCTTGTGTAAAAAGAATATTGTATCTCATTAAAGATTGAGATTGATATAATGATGGATCTGCGTTTTCAGATTTTGATACTTCTTTTTCTACGGTTCCAATATCCAGAATGGCAGTAATAATTCTTGAAGGGGCATCTCCGAGAGATAAATCAGATCCCTCAGATATTTTAGGAAGTTGTAAATCTGTCCCACCAAGGTTATTAGTTTTATTGGAATAATTTTGTAATTTAAACAGTCCTTCTTTAGGATCAGTAAATGTAAAATCTAAAGGATTGAAAAATGTTCTTTGACTTGCATAAGTACCAAGACGAAGTTTCTCAATTAAATTTTGATTTTTCTGTGTACTATAATTCAGAATCTTAAATTCATTATCAACTTTTTCATTATTATCATTATAAGAAACTGTCGTTGGACTATAAACATATGTTGCCTTTGATTTTTGAGAGATTAAATTATCAATTGCACGAAACTGAAATCCATCCTGAGTTTGATAAAATACAAATCCGGCAGTTGCATTTCCAGAAACTACTGGAACACCTTTAGATGCCAACCAAATTAATGTTGTGAAAGGTTTTCTCATATTTCCAATAAATCCATACTTATTGGAAGTCTCATCAATTGTTCCGATACTATCAGTTTTTAGAACATCTGTTAATATTTTACGAACCGACTCACTAATCTTTGATGATGTTGAATATTTTCTTGATACTCGTGAAGTTTCATTCGTGATTGCCTCTCTTGAAACTAGATTTAGAGTGAAACTTTCTTGCTGTGCTTCTGAGATTACATCGGTAATACTAGAAACATAAAGATATTTTTTTGGATTATTTGAGAAGTCCAAAGATTCTCTTCCCGGAACATTTCCGGCAATTTTCATTGAGAGCCTTTCACCACCACGAAGAGGAAGACCATTATAAATTGATTGCTTTTCTCCGTCTTGGTCCTTAAAAGATGTAATGGTATTTCCAGTATTAACCACCTTGACTCTGGCAGTAATTGTTGGGGAGAAAATATCCTCAAAATATTCGAGTGCGATTGTTCCATTTTTAATATCAACCGTCCTTTTCTGGTCGTTTGATTCAAGAACTAATTCTTCATATATGGATTTACTAATTGACATTATAGGTAAGCGAGGTCGAGTAGAAGTTTATTTTTTATAAAATTATTTAACAAGGCAAAATCACTTATTGGTGAAGACCCTCCACCAGAAGAACCTCCACCACCAGAAGACATCATTTGTTGTGCCGGTGATGAAGGATTTTGAGAAACAATCACGGTTGGTCCGGTTCTCTCTTGTGCTAGTGATTGACTTATTTGTGGATTTTGTGGAGTACCGGTTGGTGTTATTTGTGCTGGTGTTGGGGGTTTTGCTTGTGGTGTTGCTGATTGAGATGCTAGTTGTGCCCGTGGTGATGCTCCCGAAACATTACTTGCAGTAGATCCCGCTGCTCCGTGAGCTAGCGTTACGCCGCCACTACCAAGAACTTCAGCTTCTCTACCATATCCACTTCCACTAGATAGAGACGATACTTTTCCTACTGCAAGAGGAAAAGCAATTTTAGATCCAGGCAAACCAGCAATAGTTGGTCCAACATTTGGATTTATTTCTTGAAGATCTATTCCACCCTGAGTTCTTCCTTTTTTACTGTGAGCTTTTTGCTCACGTAGAATCATTGATTTTATTTGAGAATCTGAAGCGCCAGCAAGAAGATCTTCTTTGATATTGCCAAAATGAATCCTAGAACCTCTAGCCAACATTGCTTTAACAGCAGCAAAAGCAACATCCCTAGCTTTTTTATAACCATCTTCAGTCATATTTGGTGGGCTTAAATGGAAATGAACGCCATAACGTCCCTGATCTTCTTTACCATCTCCAGAAGCACCTTGAAGAAAACCACCAGCACCAGTTTGTGGTATTAATGATGTAGTTCCTGTTGATACTGGTCTTGATGGTGCAGATGATTGTTGAGATGCTTGTGATTGAGAACTTCCAGGTTTGAATGATTTAATAAAAGCATTATGTGTTTTTCTCCTATCAGCATAAACTCTTGGATCCGGATTCTCCCACTGTATCATAAAATCATCTGCTGCTTGTTCCGGAGAACTAAACTGTTTTCTTAAATATAACGGAGTATTCGGGTCACTCTTTATTGCAAAATCAATCTGCCCTTTCCAGTTAGTTTTATAATCAGGAACTGCTTTTAAAAATGCTTGTTTTCGGCTAGGAAATGTATATTGAAATAAACCAACTCCTTGCTTACTATCACCTTTTTCTTGAGCTCCAATTTGAAAACCACTCTCTCCTTGAATATTTGCCAATATACCTAAAGCGTGTATTTCAGAAACTCCTAAACTTTTAAGATAAGAATATACTGCTTGCGAACTAACCCTTCCACCAGATGTTTCTGGACCTTGACTACCACTATAAGGTGCAGTTCGTTCATAGGCACCCTCATTAGTATTTTCAGTTCCGAGTGGTCTGGCATCCTCTCCAGAAGCAATACCCTCACTTAATGGAGTTGTTATTAATTTGATTGCATTCTCAAAGTCAGTACCCCAATTTTCCACACTTAAATTTAGGTCATCAAAAGCAGTTTTAACTCTTCCAGAAGTATCAGAAAAATCAAATGTCATTAAATTTTGTAAAGATGCACCCAAAAGTGTTGTAAACTTAGTAAATACGGTCGTAACATTACCAACAAAGTTTCCAAGTATCTTACCCATTTGTTGAGTTCTGGCAATAAACTCTTTACCCATCGAAATCCAAGTGGGTAGATTATTAATTATCCATCCTGCGGTCAAATAACTAAGGAATCCCACCAATCTTTCAAAAAATCCTTTGGCACTACCTGCAATTAATCCTGCTGCTCCACGAGGTTTTGTTACAAGATTTGGTGCCTCAAGTTCATCCTCTCTCTGTTTTCTTCTTTCATTTTCTATTCTACGATTTTGTAAGATTGTTTGCCTTTGAAATATTTCTCGTTTAACTTTTGTTCTATTGAGTAGAATAGTCTGTAACTTTCTAATCGTTTTTGTTGAACCTGTTGGAACTTTTGATTGAAGTGGTGATGAGATTGCCATATTATATCACCACATTATAATTCAGTTGAGAGTAAAGAACATAAAAATTATCAGGATTAGAAGAACTAATCAAAGGAGTATCGGTTCCATTCGTTGGTGCCTGTGAAATAGAAGATTGTTGATTGTTACTTTGACCCGATGACATCATTACCACATTCGGTGCCGGTTCAGTAAGTTCTCCTACATTTTGAGTGGGTTTAGGAAGTGGTTGAACCTGTGCTGATGGTAGTGGTACTGCTTGGACTGTAGGTGGTTTTTCGACCAACTTCATTTCAGTCCAATCCTTGTCTGTTGATTTTGCCCATTCCTTTGCCTGCTGTTGCTGTTCATAAGTCATATTATTCCAGGCAGACTCAATTCTTCCTCTTGCCATAGAGTTATCTTTATATTTCCAAGCCATCTCAAAGTTTTTCACCATTTCGGGACTTGGTGGAGGAATTGCCGGTGTTTGTGGTTGAGATATTGGTGCTGCCTCTGATATTGGTTGAGACAACATAGAGTTTTGTGGTTGCACTGCTGCCGGTGCTGCCGCTGGTTCTTCTATTGGTCCTACTATTGTTGGTGGTGGTGTTTCTGGTTTTGGTGCTGGTTTTGGATTTCCTGCCTTAGGAGTTGTTGGTAAGACTTTTGCCGCTGGTGTTGTTGGTGGTTTTTCTGGTTCATTTGGATTTTTACCAAAAATATTACCACCAAACATTTCTCTAATTGAATCTAGACCATATGCAAGACCAAAAGGAATTTTGAGTGCTCCGGGAGCAAGTAAAGCACCAGCGGCAAGAGCAGAGTCTGTATATTGCCCGGATGCAGCATCCATAACACCACCAACAGCAGTAAGTGCTTTTCCAGCAAAATTGGCAACTGCACCCACACCTCTTGCAATTGGATTTCCTGATGCTGGAGGTTTTACACCAGGTCCAGCAGGAGGTTTTGGACCACCAGGTTTTGGACCACCAAAAAGACCTCCCACTAATGGAGCAGCTTGAAGAGCACTTCTTAAAAGTTTTAGAGGAGCTTTGGCAAGTTTAAGTAAAATTGAACCTATTTTTCCAGTAATACCAGTAATAGTTTTGATTACCAAATCAAATCCTATTTTGATTGCACCAATAGCAGCTACGCCAAATCCAATATGTTTAAGAACATTATCTTTAATTTCTTCTAATTTGTTTTTATTTCCTTCTGATGCTGCCTTAAGTGCTTCTATTCCTTGATTAGTCAACCATCCGGCAAATAATGCAGTTAGAGCCTCTCCTATTCTTCCAAATATATTACCAACTTTCTGCTGCAGAGCCTGAACAGGTTTTGCCAGAGCATTTGTAATTTTTTGTTCTAGTTGAGATTCTTTCCCCAGTCTAATATTTGTTTCGGCAAGTTTTCTTTCACTTTCTGCTTCTGCCGATGCCTGTTGCTTCTCTACGGCACTATCTTGCTGTATTAGATTAGAAACATTTCCAAGACCATTATTTAGAGTTGTGGTTTCTGCTCGTAAGGCATCTACTGTACCTCTAAGAGCAGAAATCTCTTGAGTTTGTTGAACATTTTGGACAGTTTGAACCTCCAAATTTCTTTCAACATTAACTAAACTTGCCTGAGGTTGCACGGCAAGAGCACCACCTCTTCCTCCACCTCCACCAGGAATACCACCACCTCCACCGGCACCACCACTTATGACAGAACGAGAAACTGTTCTTGCCACAACATCTATAGTGGGTCCAATTGGAGATGATAGACTAGCCATTCTGCTGGTTCTTTAGATTTTGCTCTTCAATATATTGAGAAAGAAGAGTAATATAAACTTCTTTTTCCCAAGGTAACATATTTTCTAACTCCGTTAATGAATATTTATGATGCTGCATTAACTGAAATGTAGTCTTATAGTATGACTCCAACGAAGTATGAGCCATTCCTAGGCGAAAAAAGATGTTAATCCCTCCAGTATGACCTCACTTTCCACATCAGTATTTGGATTTTTCAATTTAATAGTATAAGAAAGTTTAGGCATCGTCTCAAAAAACTTCTCAATTTCCTTAAACTGATTAGTAGTAAGTTGTTCCAAAAACTCATTTAGTTCTTTTTTAGTCGTATCAGAAGCATTCCAAGATTCTTCTTCACTATAAATCTGCTCTACACAGGCAGAAATCATCTCAAAAGTATCATCTACACTCACAGATTCATTATTATTAAAGTTGTTCTTAATGAACTCCTGCATAGATGGATATTTCATACGAAGAGTTAGAACATCATCAAGTTTAATATCCTTTGAATGATTTTCATCTACATTTACTTTAATTTCATCCAGATTGATTGAAACTGGAACTTGTGTGGTTCCATCATCGGGGCAGGTAATTAAAACATCCACCGACTCTCCAACTGACTTTCCACGGACATTCAAGAACAAATATTCAATATCAAAAGTTGATAGTTGCTCTACCTTGATTCCTTTCGTAATAATACAATTTGAAATTACGGTTTTTACCGCTTCTGCAATTTGTTTTGTATCCTCACTTTCCATCGCAATAATTAAAATCTTTTCTTCTTTAACCAGAAAAGGTCTATACTTAATATTCTTTTTTAATGATGGAACTTCCAACTCATATGTTGGCACCGCAATTTTTGGTAATGGCATAATACTTGAATAAAAACTTCATTAAGGATATTTAGGTCAATTATTTAAAATCGTAGGAAACACACTTCCTTGATTTGGAATTGTACCTCTTACTCCACTTTCACCAAGAGATTGTCCAGTTCTATAAACAACTCTTTGATTATTGCTTTGATTATTGCTTTGATTATTAT
>Ga0208897_1000107_pt1 | contig 40950 bp, 44 predicted proteins | sample ColrivemetaGS697_FD_187594 | JGI IMG/M metagenome (GOLD analysis project Ga0208897, IMG submission 187594) | Estuarine microbial communities from the Columbia River estuary, USA - metaG S.697 (SPAdes) (version 2) | ecosystem: Environmental > Aquatic > Marine > Intertidal zone > Estuary | place...
TCATAGTCGCCACTAAACAATGCTGTATCACCTGCAAGTGCTGTTGTACTACTTGTACCCAATGCCAATGCATCAGTAATTCCGTAACCTGCTACTGTTGTTGGTGTACTTGTTACATCAGCAAACGCAACAGTTGTTAGATAATCTGTTCCTGCTACTGCTGCACTTATGTTCCCGGCACCATCTGCTTTTACTATTCCTGTAACTGCACCAACAATTGGATCTGTTTCTGTATAACTTGTCAAATAACCTTGTGTACTATGGTCACCATAATCAGTTGGGATAGTTGGTTTATTAGTTAAGCTATTGTAGTCGCCGTCGAACGCATATGCAAATAATGGTTGTAATTCACTTAGACCAACATAAACTTCGTCAAAGTTATCATTAACTTTATCAAGGGCTGAACGTATGCTTTCACCGTCTCCGGTTAATTCGCCTGTTCCTAAATTTATCGTTTGCTTTGCCATCTATTACGCCCTTAATGATTTAGTCTTATACTGTTAACTGTGCCGTCAGTCCAATTACTAACGTATGTTCTTACCCAAACATAGTTTCCAGTAAAATTATAGTTTTTATTATTAGTAGTAGCACTAGTATATTCTACAGAAGTAATGCTTTGAGTTGCAACTAACCCAGTAGTGTCAACACTTTGTTTACCGGAGTCTAAAACTAAAGTAAACCAGTCAGCTTCTACTGGGTTAGTTGCAAGTGTTCCTTGCATAGCTACTTTCCCAATAAACCCTGTTAGGTCTACTTGTACTGTATGAAGGCCGTCACTACGTCCGTAGTACCCGTCTCCTTTGAATTTTTCACCGGTGACAGTCTCAGTGGTACCGCCTCCTGGGTGTGTATTTGCTGTTAAAATTGTTTCGCTATTGTTCTGCATATAGTTATTTATCTAGATCTTGTGTACTAACAATTCTTTGTACACTCTGAAAATTGTGTCCTATCAACAAACTTACTAGTTGTAATATCTTTTCGTCTCTAGTATAAAAGTATAAGCCAGGAGCATAACCGCCTTCTACGGCCTCTAAAGCAATACGTCCTATTTTTACTTTGTCAGAGTTCTTTTGTACCCATTTGTAAAAGTTTTGGTCAATAAAACGTTGATTAAAAGTAACTCTATAGTCAAACTTACTAGCATGATCTACAAGAATAACATTTTTATCTAATTTAGATAGGTACTTTTTGTTTGGTTCCCAGAACTCTTCAACACATATGCGAGATAATAATGCATTAATGACAGCTTTACTATTAGTATAAACATTCATAGTTCCCATTTCAATTCTAAGTTTGTAATCCTCTTGATTAAAAGAAGAAAACAAATTTAGAATTATTTTTGAGCTATTAAAATCATCTTGGCTTACAAACGTATCTCTAATACCAATGGAACGTCTGATAAATTTGTCATCATCTAACTGAGTCTGCATCCTGTCTAACTCATTACGAGCATTGTTTAAATTCTTATCTCTAAAAATGCAGGCCAGATAATTTTTAACAACTAACTTGTAGAGGTATTCATTATAAAACAGTGATTTTGTTTCATAATTCAACAAGGGCTTCCCCTACACAATTTAGTTCTAAACTGTTAGAGTCTTCAGTTAAATTAATAGTAACAGTTCCGCCTGTTTTAAGATTGCCAAATAACAGTTCACGTGATAACGGACGTTTAATTTCATTATCAATTACTCGAGCTAAAGGTCTTGCACCCATTTTAGGATCAAAGCCTTTGTCAACTAAGTAATCTAATGCTTCAGCTGATATGTCAATCTTAACACCTTTATCTTTGACCATATTTTTAAGTTCAACAAGGAACTTACCAACAATTTTTAACATTACAGGCTTACCAAGTTTCTTAAAGATAATAGTTGCATCAAGTCTGTTTCTAAACTCTGGAGCAAAGAACTTTTTAAGTGCTTTGTCTTCATATTCTAGTTCAAACTCGTCATTAAATCCAATTAAGTTTTTCTCTGCATCACTAGCACCAAGATTAGTTGTAAGAATTAATACACAATTACGTGCATCTGCTTCTTTACTATTAGATCCTGTTACTTTACCGTTGTCCATTAACTGTAATAATATCTGTGATACGTCAGGATGTGCTTTTTCAATTTCGTCTAGTAGCAATACACAATTAGGATTCTCTTGAAGTCTTGTAATTAACTGTCCTGCATCGTCATCGAACCCTACATATCCTGGAGGCGAACCAATTAGTTTAGAAATACTATGTTTTTCTTGGAATTCACTCATATCAAATCTTACAAGTTGTACACCTAGTTGTTCAGCAAGTGATTTTGCTGTCTCTGTTTTACCAGTGCCTGTTGGCCCCATAAAGATAAAGCTACCAATGGGCTTATCTTCTGCCTTAAGTCCTGCTTGTGCAACTAAGATTTTGTCTACGATGCCTTCAATTGCCGAGTCTTGACCGTAAACATCTTTCTTCATATTCTTTTCAAGATGTGCAAGGTTACTTGTTTCTTTTTCAGCAATATTTTCAACTGGCATATTAACCATTTTTGCAAGTTCAAATTGTATTTCTTCTTCAGTAACTAGTTTTTCTACGTCCGGATCTTTTAAGTTAAATCGCGAGCATGCAACATCAATTAAGTCAATTGCTTTATCAGGTAACTTTTTATCAGTTTGATACTTAACACTTAGTTTTACAGCCGCTTCAATTGCTTGCTCTGTAATTACAGTCTGGTGATAGTCCTCATAGTACTTCTTAATACCACGTAGAATATCTTTTGCTGTTTCGTTACTTGGTTCATCAACTGTTACACGTTGGAACCTACGCATTAATGCACGATCCTTTTCAAAGCTCTTGCGATATTCTTCCCATGTAGTTGATGCAACTACTTTTAAGTTGCCTTTAGCTAATGCAGGCTTTAACATGTTTGCTAAATCATTTGATTTTTCTTGTCCACCAGCGCCAGCACCTTGCATCATATGTGCTTCGTCGATAAACATTACAGTTTTGCCTTTCTTTTGTAGGCCTTTAAGAACTAGTTTTAGTCGTTCTTCAAAGTCTCCACGGTACTTACTACCTGCTAACATACTGCCAATGTCTAGATTGTATACTTCGTAATCTTTAAGGAACTCCGGTACATCATCGTTAACAATTTTGTATGCTAAACCTTCGGCGATTGCTGTTTTACCAACACCTGGATCACCTACAAGTAATACATTGTTCTTTGATCGGCGACCTAATGCTAGTGCAATACTATCTAGTTCTTCACTTCGACCAATAATTGGATCAATTTTATCTTTGTGTACTTCTTCATTAAGGTTAGTAGTAAACGAACGTAGTGCTTTAGCAGCAGCTCCGCTTAATTCTTCATCTTCAAAGTCTTCTTCTAACTCGGTAGAAACATAGTCAGCAAATCTGTCCTTAGTGATTCCGCCTTTTTCAATCCAATATGTTGCAACAGACTTTTTCTCACTTAGGATACTAATAAACACATCACTTAGATCAATGTTACTACGACCACTAAACAACACTTGTGTAAATGCTCTGTTTAATACACGTTCTACAGCCTGTGTCTTCTTAGGCTTCATAGGCTCAGTAGTTTTAATATCATCTAGTGCTGTTTTTAAATGATTCTCCAGATTACTTTTTAAGAAAGCAGGATCAGCACCGTAACCTTTGATTACATTTTCAAAATTTTCTTCGCATAACATTGCAAACAAAATATGCTCAACAGTAACATACTCGTGTGATAATTTTCTAGCATCGTTAATTGCTTTTTCAAATACTAGTTGTAGTTCTTTGCTTGGTTCAACCATTTATAGTTTTCCTAATTTTAGTTTGTTTCTTCTTTGCCATATCCAGTTTTAGTCTTGATACTCGATTTGTAAATTCTATTCCTTGTAGGTGATCGTATTCATGTAGAAAGCATCTAGCATCTAAATCATACAATTCCATTATACACTCTTTTGCACTAATGTCAAGAAATTTTACAACTAACCCTTTAGGTCTTGGAACTTTTAAAAATAAGTCTGGATGACTCAAACATCCTTCTGGCATTATCTCAGTATTAACACTAACTTTATCAATTATAGGATTAATTACTGTAAGTGGACTATTGTCTTCAAGTAAATGAGGCTTCATTACAAAGATTTGTCCGTTTAGTCCTACTTGGTTTGCACTTAGACCTATTCCACCTTCTTCGGCCATTAAGGCAATCATATTTTCTGATACTTCTTTAGCATCAAATTTATCAAAGTCAAATGGATCTACAACTTTTTGTAGCCAGGCATTTGGTGATTTAATTAGTTTCATTATTTCTTATATTCCTTATGCTTTCTAATACGTCTGGATCGTTTATTTTAGGTATAGTAGCATTTACTATTATGTATGCATTGCCCCTAGTACCGCTCTGTCTATCCGGTAATCCGTACTGTGCAATATTAAACCTTCCATTTGATTGAGTACCTGCCGGTACTGTTAAATTTAGTTGTCTTCCGTCTATTGTGTCTACTATTATACAGGTTCCTACAATTAAGTCAAGTGCATTTACTTTATATTCTCTATAAAGATGCATACCTTCCCTAACCCAGTGTTTATGTTTTACAATTTGTACTTTAACATGCAAGTCGCCTCGTTGCATATGTAATATGTCATCACCTAAACCACTGTATCTTATAACATCTCCGTCTCGTATTCCTGCTGGTATTTCTATATCAACTGTTTCTTTTTTACCACTTCGTAATGCATAACTAGCAAGAAGATTTTTTCCTTTAAGGACATCTTCAAGTTCTATTTTTGCTGCAATAGTAATATCTTTGTTACGCTTTGGGGGATTTTGAAAAGGATTGCCTTGTGCCCCGTTTCTAAACATATTACCAAACATGTCTTGTATGTCTACATTTACATTATCATAACCAAAGCCGCCTCTGTGTTGATTAAACTGTGGTTGTGGGTTATCGTATTGTTGACGTCTTTGCGGGTCGCTTAGTACTTCATATGCTTCTTTAATTTTGATAAATTCTTTATGGTCACCGCCCTTATCAGGATGATGTTTGCCCGCTAGTCTTCTAAATGCGGTTTTTATCTCTTTCTCAGAAGCTGATTTATGTAAGCCTAGTACAGAATAATGGTCCATACTAATACTTATTTTTTAGAGTACTACTTCTTACTAGTTCCGGTGTACAATCCAAACCATGCTGCACCAGCACCAACTACGATACTAATTAAACCTGATTGTTCCATTGTAGGAGAGCCTAGTTCCATATACCAAATTACACATTTGTATAGTAATATAATATAAACTGTTAAAAATAGTCTTGGGAAAATTCTCCAAGCATCGACGGCTTTAGCCATGTCAATAAGACTTTGATATTTGTTCTTAGAACTGTCTATTGTAGTTGTATCTACTTCAAGTTCAATGTTTACTTTTTTAGTTTGAGTGTCGCTCATTTCTTTTTCTTTCCCTCTAATTTAACAAGACGTGCTTCTAGCTCATCTATCTTTTTTGTTACGTGTGGATATTTTTTACGCCAAGCATTTGGATCATTTTGTAACCATGTCCAACCCCATCGTACTGCCAAGTACTCTAAAATGGAATCAAACTTTGTTACAGCCCATGTTGCCATTCTTGTATCTTTAAACCAGAACAAAAATCCTGCACCAAATAACGATCCCGCTAGTGCTGTGTAAATCCACAAGCGGTCATCCGCCATTCTTTCAATCATTTCCCACATAGTTTACCCTCTTTTGTTAACTATGTATATTTAGTAGAATTTACTTGGATTTATAGTCTGCAATAGCTGTTTTAATTGCGTCTTCTGCTAATACAGAACAATGTATTTTTACTGGGGGTAGGGCAAGTTCTGTAGCAAGTTGGGTGTTCTTTATTTCGCCTGCTTGATCTAAGGTCATTCCTTTAACCCATTCAGTAAGTAGACTGCTGCTTGCTATAGCACTACCACACCCATAGGTTTTAAATTTAGCATCAACAATGATGCCTTCCTCTACCTTAATTTGTAAACGCATAACGTCACCACAGGCAGGAGCTCCTACCATTCCAGTTCCGATATTGTCTGCAGGATCCCACTTACCAACATTACGAGGGTTTTCGTAATGGTCTAACACTTCTTTTGAATACGCCACGGCTGCGTCCTCTTTTAGTTTAGTGTATGTATTTATTCCATTATATGAACAAGCTAACTAGTAAAAGTAATGCTGTAATAGTGCCTAAGAATACTGATAGTACTCCAAGAGCAAATAGAATTATATTGAAAGGTGTAATTGCAACATCTTCAATACGACCTACACCTATTACTGTTTTAAGTACGGCTCTAAAGAATCCAATCATTGATAGCCATTACGCCGAACATCAATCCTAACGCCATTACTTGTATAATTGTTGGTATAACAACAAACATAACTAACGGGTTATAATCCATCTTCATCCAGTAATCAGTTTCGTGCCATTCTTTTACTTGAGCTGCTGTTGCTTCTTTATATTTCATATCCTAATACTTCATTGAAGCAGCCATTATTAAAAATGGTAGTGCTATCGGAAAGGTTGCTAGGAATGTTGCTTGTACTATATCGCAAAATATGCATACTCGCTCGTCTTCTTTTAGTTTTAAAATCATCTGTGTCATTGTGTGTTTTTCCATCTATATGTGTGTGTTTACTCCCAACAAAGAAAACATAAAAATAGTCGCAAGTCCGCTTACTTCGAGTGCGTCTCGAAAAGATTCTATGTTAATTTTCGGAGGTTTCATTCTTTAAAAAAATATTATAACTTACAAACCTTTGTAAGTCAACCATATTTATCTAAATGTCAAAAAAACGTGTTACTTTCGGTAACGGGGGTATCTTTCTTGAAATTTGTTTGCTTTACGTTGCCAAGAACATTCTAACCAACGGCCTAGTAGATCACTAAGCCATTCGATCATACTATGTGATCCTGTCGTGACCTTTTGGCTGTACGAACTTTGCCGCTGATTGGACTAGTGAAAGGTACTTCTGCAAGTCCTTTAGTTCCACCTGCTTTGCTATATAATAAATCAAACAAGCAATATGTTAATGCGACAAAACTAGTTAGGGCTATAAACAAGATAAACACGATAAATGTAATGCCAAGTATCTCTAACATGTGTGACCTCTACGAACAAGTTCTCTTTTTACTTTAACTTTTATTTTAGGCATTGCATTACTGTTTTCTAAGTAGTCTAATAGTTCTTGCTTTGGTGTAGATTTTAAATAAAAGTGTTCTACCTTATTTCTTCCAGTATTCTTGTCTCTTACTGTGTGTGATGGTTTAAATTTTGCTGGCACTATTCAGGCCCTCCGTTATGTTTGCGTTTTGATTTTTTTTCGTCCCAATCTTTTAAGGCTTGTTTAATACTGTCTTCTGCTAATACACTACAATGTAACTTAATAGGTGGTAATTCCAGTGCTTCGGCTATGTCTTTATCTTTTATTTCTAATGCTTCAGACATTGTAAGACCAGTAAGCATTTCAACAAACATTGTTGAACTTGCTATAGCACTGCCACAGCCGTATGTTTTAAACTTCACATCTAGTATAGTATCAGTGTCAGGATCTACTTTAAGATCAAGTTTCATGACATCGCCACACGCTGGTGCTCCTGTCATTCCTGTTGCTATATTGGGATCTTTTGGATCAAAGCGACCAACGCCATGCTTTGCTGGATTGTTTAGAACGTCTTCGAAACGATCTACTACTTTTTGTGAATATGCCATAAGTTTTTAGTTATTATTTTAATAGTATAACAAAACTATTCTTGTTTGTCAACCTCTTGAGTTTCACTTTCGTAATACTCTTTGTAAGCATCTATAATTTTATTTTGTTTAATCATATATGCACGTATCTGTGCATAGTTTTTTCTAAAGTTCTCGTAGTCTTCATCTGTTAATCCTATTATAACAGGATCAATGTTTTTGCTTTCTAAGTCTGTAAATACTTCTTCAGCATTTTCTCTGTTTATTATAATCCAACGAACTTGTTCTAGTTCTGCAGGTTCAGGTAATGGCAAAGCAAGAGGTCGTCGTTCTACTTCAGTCTTAAAAACTTCTAACGGCTGTATTGTGCTGCAACTAGTAAGTAACGTAGTTAGGATTAGCAAGCTCAGGACAAACAGTATTGATCTTTGACTTCTTTGTAGCATTTATTTCCTCTTCGGTTAACTCAGCACCTTGTATAATTTCAAAACAACGTCTTTCGTTAACTTCATCTTTATTTAATATTCTTTCTATAGACTTTGGCCTTGATGTTGACAATGCACCAATGTCTCTTCTTTCGCCGGAAGCATTTAGTTTGTTAAATTTTTCATTTAAGTTTCTATTTGCTGTCTCTAACATTCTATTTGTGTCTTCGAGGTTATTACGTATTTGTATAATATCCTCAAAGTCTGATGCCTGTTGTGCTATTACGGCTTTTTGTTCTCCAACAGCATCTTCTAATTTAATAATATTGCCTTTGGCGGTATCTAAGTCTTTTTGTAATGCTTTAACATACAAAAAGCCTCCACCTGCGGCACTTATTATTACTAGTATTAATGCTAGTTTAAGAGAATTAAACATTCACATGTTTTCCTACAACGTTTATTAACTCACCAACAGTTCCTATATCAAATGTGTCTTCTTCAGGAATGTTAATATCTAATTTTTTGCTGATTTGTACAACAACATCAACTATATCTATCTCATCTCCGTCTAAATGGTCTAGAAAGTGAGTGTTAGGAGTAAACTCTTTGTCATCTCCAAAATGTCCTTTTAGTACTTCCATAATATCATCTACATACATAATTTATTATCCTAATAGTTCTCCGAGTGTTGCAGGACCAGCAATACCATCTGCTGTTAATCCTTTACTTACTTGCCACTCTTTTAATTTACGCTCAGTACCAGGACCAAATATCCCGTCTGCGCCTATACCTAATGCTTCTTGCATCATTTTAACGCCTTCGCCACGGCAACCTTTACGTAGTACACCAATGTCATCTACATCAAAGTCGTCATCACCTGCGTCTTCTGCTAGTGTTACAGGACTGCCTAATACTTCCATTGCTTTAGTATAACGTAATTGACGATCAGCAAGACCGATGTTACCACCGTTAATCTTTTTAGTCATCTTAGTTACGTTATCGGTGTCTGCAATAGTGTTTAGTTTGTTTGCGTCCCAGAACCAACATGCTGACTCTACAGCACCCTTAGGTGTTGCAACATATATTGCTGCTTCTTCTGCTGTAATGTTAATACTTGCACCAAAACGTGTATAGTTTTCACGTCCGGTTAATTGCTTTAGTCCACGGCCACGGAATAACCAACCGTCACCTTCTTTTATATTACCCATTTTATACTTACGGAACTCATCTTGGTAGACATAGTTTGCAATTTTTTCTGGATTACGTGCATACTCTGCTGCATTACGTTTATGTGGTGCTGAGCCAAAGTAACGTCCAAATACAGCGTTAAGTGCTTTTTCACTATAGTTTAAGTTTTCTTGTAAGCTACGAAAATTGTTTGACTCATGGGCGCATTGACTAAGAAAGTGTGCAACTCGTCTTTTTGTGTTTATATCGTACTTAGGCATAATAGCAACTAGTGCTTCAAACCACGCCTCGACATCTTTATTACCCGGAATGATTTTTCCAAGTTGTTCTTTAGTGAATTCAAAATCCATAATACTTTCCTGTTTTGTGCTACGTTTGATTAGTGTTGTAGTCTTTCCACAACTAATGTGGATCCGTTATTATCAAGTGAAAACTTATTACCAAATTTTGTAATATTGTAATCACCAAGATATTTACTTAAAAAGATGACTTCTGCAAAGTCATTCGTGTTTACACGTTCAGTGATGTTTTGGATTGTTTCAAGTGTATCGCCGAAGTCGATAACTTTGAATTGTACAGGGTCTGCATAGACCTTTCTGACCGTTAGTACATCACCGGTCATATATGTTTCTTCTAAGTAACTTTTGTTAAAAAAGTTTTTATAATTATTTAAACTTGCTTCAGCAATACCGATATCATAATCGTTGCTGTCTAATGGAATTTCTTCTGACAACGCATCTTGTGTTAAGTCTTTTGATTTAAAATCTTTGTAATATCTATATTTTAAAGATTCACAATCAGCAAGTTTACATACGCCATCTGCAATTTCCATAATTTGATCTGGTACATGTTTATTACGTTCTATTTCAACAAATACTTTGTATGTACCGTCTGACTGTTCGCCGGCAGTTGCATCAGCATCAAGTACAAAGTCGTAGCCTTTTTCTAAAAAGTTTTCTAAGTCTTTAGCGGCTTCTCTTTCCCTTACACTAAATGCTAGTGTAACGATATCCTTGTCATCGCCCATTTTACTTTTGAAACTATCAATTTCAAAAATGTCATAGACCATGTTCTTTAAGTCAGATGCTCGTAATCCCATTATTCTAACTCTCCTCCGGCTACATCAGCTTCTACGTCAGCTTGTTGCGGTTCTTGTTGTGCTTGTGTTTCGGCAGCATTTGCAGGTTGAGTAATAGTTTCTTTATATCCACCGTATATGTCTGCTAGTAAGCTCTTAGGCATTTCAATATTTACTACCCAAATAGGCTTTCTATCTAATTTGCCCTTTTTAGTACCTGGGCGCATATCATCTGGCTTTGCTATTTTGCGGGGAACAATTATATCATCTTTTTTATACGATACTTTACAGTCATAGTCTACTAAACGCTTGCCGCCCATTGGATCAGGCATGTTACCTCTGTCCCACATAAAGGAACAAGTAACTAAATGTCTTCCTATATCAGGACCTTGGAGTAATTCTCCATCTTCCCAATTTTTATATACATATAGATCAAGTTCATCAAGCACTCTTTCGAAGTCTTTTAAGACTTGGAATGCTGTATCACTATTATATATGTTTTCTACATTTTTTATTATATCAAGTGTGTCTTGCATTTTATAGTTCTCCGCTATACTTATTTATCAGACTTGAATTCATAACAGACAGTTTTTCTCTTTGCACCAAATGGTAAATACTTTTGTAGAACATACTTTCTACACCACAATTCCATAGGAGGAAACTTAATGGGAGCAAAGAGGAAACAGCGTAATAACGCAAATCCAAACTTTCAAAATGTCGTAGACATTAACATTCACAAAAAACCACAAAAGCAAATACAAATATTACCTAGAAATAGAAATCAAGAAGCATACGTGTTAAAACTGCTAGATCCTACAAAAGACATAGTCTTTGGCGTCGGTCCAGCGGGAACAGGCAAAACTCTTTTGGCTGTGCAAGTTGCTGTAAAACTATTTAAAGATGGTGTAATAGATAAAATCATCGTTACGAGACCAGCGGTTTCGGCAGACGAAGATTTAGGTTTTTTACCTGGTACATTAGAACAAAAAATGGCACCATGGACAAGGCCTATATTTGACGTATTACGGGACTACTTTAGTGCTAAGGAAATCGAAGGAATGATCGAAGAACAGATCATAGAAATCGCTCCATTAGCATTTATGAGAGGCCGTACATTTAAAAGGAGTTTTATATTAGCTGACGAAATGCAGAATACTACCCATAATCAAATGAAAATGTTACTTACGAGACTAGGCGAAGGATCAATGATGGCTGTAACAGGCGACTTGGCACAAGCAGATAGGCTAAAGGACAACGGTTTATTAAATTTTATGAAACTGTTAGAATCGAGTAACGTATCTTATTTGGACATAGTCCAGTTCGAACAGGGAGACATTGAACGACATAAGGCTGTTAAGGAAGTCCTCCAAATATATGGAGACGAATAACCTTTAACGAATAAGGGGAGCATTATGCTCCCTTTATTTGTATTAGTAAGTATTCATTCTTAGTAAAGATACATTCCCAACTAGGCCCTTTTATAGGGGGTCTTCCATTGTTGTCATAGAATGTATGTCTAATATAATAGTTAGACAACCATATACGTTTGCCACTATTAGATATAGTAGGCGACCACGCAAATTTCTTTACATATTTAAATTGGTCTGGAAGAACTTTGCCGTAGTAACTGTGCCCTAGCACAAGTCCTCAGCTAACGGAAATATCTCAGCAATAACTTTTGCACATGCTTTTGCGACATCCATATGTTCCTTTTGTGTACCATTTGCACTACGTAATTCAATATAATGTATCCAACTACGCAATGTACCGTTCATATACAGTCTTGTTTTAGTAAGACCTTCGGGTAATACTTTACGTGCTACTTCTTTAGCAATGCCATTAGCAATAGCCCAATCATATGCTTTACCTGCAGTATAACATACATCCTGTTGCATTTCTTCCCACTTAACAACCAGCTCAGCCATGCCTTCTTCAGACATATCTACTTCAATTGAGTTTTGTCTGTTTTTATTATCCTGTAAACGTGCTTCACTTGTGATAAACACTTCACCCATTTCGCCTGGTTCAGCATAACGTTGACTAAACTCTTGGAATGCAAAACTACGATGCCGCACAATTTGATGTGCAATGTCTCTTGTAGTTTCAATTTCGATAACAGCGTTAACCATCTCAAGTGGTGACCAATGTGCATGTTTAATCAAATACTTAATCAAGCGTTCGCTTGTTTCTGTATTAATCTGTGCGGCAGGGTTTGATACCTTTGCACAAAATGCAATTAGTTCTTGTAGGTCTGTTAAACCTTCTGCTTCGAATTCAGGTGCTGCTTTGCTGTAACTTACTAGTTTAGCCATTGTTAGTTAGGTCCTCTCCATTGCGGCCACGGTCTCTATTGCCGTCACCATTAAGCTCTGTTAAATCTTGTTGTTTTACCTTTTGATCTTTTTTACCAAAAATTTTGTCGTAGTTGTCTCGATACTTTTCTGTAGAAGTCCTACTTCGTAGTTCATCTCCAGTTATCTCATTCCGTGTAGTCATAGTTTTTCTCTCGTTTTTTCGGCAACTTTGAGCTCGTACATTTCTTCCCAATACTCAAAGTCTTTTTTTGGTAAACGGCTTCCGCAGTCTTCCAAAATTTGTTTCTTGCGACTTAAATCAGCGCCGCCCTTCCATTCAAACTTTTCTTCCATTGTGCGACCACAAGCAGGACAAAATTCTCCGTTGTTATCACACTCAGATATACATGGTGATATCACGTTATATCCTTAATTGGTATAATACCAAATGTTTCGTACTTGTTAGGTAAGCCCGAAAACTCTTTATGGTCTGCTAGTGGGTCTATTTGATCAACAATATTAACATTCCAGTCAGAAACTCGCCTATTAATCTCATCCCACTTTTCTCGTGTCTCTGGCTGTAGTTCGTAGTCTGCTACAATAGCATCTTCAGGACATTCAGGAACACATACACCGCAATCAATACACTCGTCTGGATTAATTGCTAGAAAGTTGTCTGCTTCATAAAAACAATCAACTGGGCAAACACTTACACAGTCTGTATGTTTACATTTAATGCAATTGTCAGTTACAAGATAAGTCATTTATTTACATCATTATTGAATATATTATTGCAAACGCAAGTAACGCAGATGCTATATAACCTGCCTTTGACATTTGTTTCATTTTCTTTTTGCCTGCTATTAAGCCTAATGCTTTTAAGTCTTTTTTCATAATTGTCCTAGTCTGATTAGCGTTGCCGCTAAATTAATTTCTGGATCAACCACTAGTGTGTGATCAACCAGCCCTTGTTTAATAGTTAGTACAGCTTGATCCTGTTGTTCCTCTGATCCGAACAGCTCAATGTTGTCATACAGCCAACGATAAATTTCTTCCATCTCTTCTGGACGAACTGCACCACAAAGCATTTTACGTGCTTCTGCAATTTTACCTGCTTTAAACAGTTCGACCATATCTAGTTTCCAGTCAGCTTCGCCTGTATCACCTTCATTGGGCTTTAATAAACTGTTGTCCTGTACATTCATTTGTACAGTATTAATACATTTACGCAAGTCTGGATATGTTGCTTTTACGTAGGTATCGAGCGTATCCAAATCAGGAGTAACACCTTCGGTAATAAGTATTTCAGCAACTCTAGCTGTAAACTCAGTTTGGTCAATTTTAGCAATGTGGAAACCTTGACACCTACTATGCAAAGCGGGAATAACACGATTTGGATAGTTACAAGTAAGAATGAAACGAGAAGTAGTATGATACTCTTCCATAACACCACGCAACGCCGCTTGAGCGTTTGGGCTAAGATAGTCTGCCTCATCTAGTAACACAACCTTAAAGTCCCCAAATGGGATCATTTGTACAAAGTTTACAATTTTATCACGCACATCATCTACTGAGTTTGTTCGCGATGCGTTTATTTCAAGAATATCTAAATCTTGTATTTCTAATTCATTAAACAATAATTTTGCAAGTGTTGTTTTACCAATACCTGCATTACCACTAAACAGCAAATGCGGAATAGTTTTTTCTTTAATCCATGTATTTACTTGATTACGCTGTGCGTCATCTCTAAACACATAACCATTAACTGTTTTCGGACGATACTTTTCAACCCATAGTTCCTTCATTGTTGTTCTTCCTCCTCTTTCTTTGTTGGCTTCCTACCATAGAAGCCACCTTTGAACACAATGTTTTCAGTAGTTGCCATAGGTTCACAATGTGTAATTTTACCGCCTTTATCTAGATACTCTTGTAATTCTTCTTGCGTCATACCGCCGTCTTTTGATTGTTGTCCCATCATCGCTGAACTCCTAGTTCTTTATATGCTAATTGAACGCCTCTTGCTTGAAAATATGCATCAGCAAGGGCATTGTGTAAGTTTTCCTGCCCAAGTACTTTACGTGGATCTGTTTTACAGCAAGTAAACAGTGTACGACTGTCTTTAATTTGCCAAAACTGCCATGGAATAGGCATACCGATCATTCTATACATATCTTCAAGTATAGTTATATCAAAGCCGTACCCTTGACCCCAAATTGTGTCTACACCAACAGCCCACTTTCTAAGTTGTGTTAGTGCATCTTCAACACTGATAGCACCTGTTTGATCAAATGCTTCTTCCATTGCCTTAGGATCTTGTTTACTCCACCATTCAATAGTGCTGTCGCTTGTAGTACGTCCTAAACGATCTTGATCGTCTACGCAAATTTTAAAGTATAGCTCTGAGTGAGGTTCACTTGAATCTAAAGGGTTAAACTTAATTGCACCTAAACTCAATACAGTACAACTAGGACGAGTATCCAGTGTTTCTAAGTCGATCATGCCATGTGTAGCCATTTAACTTCTCCTGTTTTCTTGTCCGATGCCGGAAATAATTAATAGTATGTACAAAATGGGCCAACCCCATCCTGTTAAATACCCTGTTAGATGCAAAGTCATTAGAACTACACCGGTTACACCAGTAGTACCAACGCCTGAGCTTTGATTAGGAATACGCATATTTTGTCCTTGTATACATTATAGCTTATATTATAACGTATACAAGAACATATGTCAAGTATTATTTTAAATAAAGTTTGAAAGTTTTGGGGCTTGCCAACCTTCTGGTTTTAGCACTTTCCCGTCTTCTCGTTTGATAACTTTGCCTGTAGTTGGATCAATTTTAGCAAAGTTTGTGTCCATTACTTCTTCCCAAGCAGCTTGGCCTTTAAAGCCACCTGCTCGAACGGCGCCTATTGTAACAACTAAGATGTCAATTAGTGCATCTAACTGTTCAATCCTGTCGTTCTCTGTAATGGCTTCTTCTAGTTCGCCTACTTCTTCTCGAATTAAATCAAGATACATATTGTAGTTTGCTTCACTTGGCTCTTGATCGCAAGCCGTTGCGAATTTATTGATGTCTTCAAATACGTCTGTCATGTTGCCTCTTATGCGTTAGGGTTAATAAAAGATCCTGGGTCAATAGTTGCAATATCACCATCACCGTGTTCTGCACCTATACGTAGATCTTTTGGTTTATCATTAGAATACGCTAATATTCCAGTTTCGTCTACCATGTGGAATGTTATTTCACCATCATGTTCAGTATCAACTTTTAGACCACGTGTCCAACGACCGTGTTCAATCAGTATCCACTCTCCTACTTTATAGTCATCTATATTTTTAGGACCTTTGGAGTATACTTTACCCCAACGTGGATAGATACCTCTTTCTTTGCCGTCATCACCGGCAATAATTAAACCACTTTCAGTTACTTGTTCACCAAACTCTACGTCAGTTACAAGTACACGTTTACCAATAGCACGTGGTGTGCCTTTGATCGCATTTATGTTCTTAGCCATTAGTCACCTTTTTGTACAAAGTTGCCGTCGTCGTCTTCTACCCAACCATCGTCCATATCGTCGAACTCTTTTAATTCGGTTTCAGATGCTTTTACTTCTTCAACTTTCTGTTGAGCTCTTGTAGTTGTTTTTGACTTTACAGCCTTTTGTGCTACAGGTGCTTCTTCAGAAACAACGTCAGATACAGATACAGCTGGTTCTTCAGCTACTGGCATAGATCCTTTGTAATAGTCTTTAATTACTTGTTCACGTTTACGAACAATTCTACCACCAGGGCCTAGCTCATCGCCACGTGCATTTACACGAGCATTGCCTACCGCTGGAGTAAGTTCATTCTTTTTACGCAACAAATCCATGTCAACTTGTTTGCCTTGCATTGTTGTATAGGTCTTTTGACCTTTTTGTCTCATTGCCATAATACTTCTCCTATATTATATACGTATTTATCTAAGGAACTCTCGCCAATCCAGGTCATATTGGATTGAATTAATTTTGTGTACACCTATCAAGTATAACACATATGATGCTACAGAGCTACCTCTACCTACGCCCCATACAATGTTGTGTTCACGCATGTAGTCTACAAGATAGATCATATAACGTAGTAAATCTTTCATGCCGCGTTCTCTAAAAGCATCTAATTCTTCCCATATACGATCTTGTACGTGTTGTGGGCAGGGTGTTTCTGCTTTGCCTAGTACATATTCATATACATTAATGTCTTTGTATTCATCAGGCATAAACCATTCACTTTGACATACACCGTCAAACGTCTTTTCGTCTACATCTAATGGAATATACTTTTGTAGTTTGTTAATACCTTGTTCTTCACATACATTATTAAACTGATCTACATCATCGTTTTTGTCGCAAAGAACTACATGAACTTTATCTGCGTTACCAGAATATATCATGTCAATTAAGTCTCGATTAGAGAATCGTGGAATACCTAAGTTATCTGTTTTCATTAGCATACAGTTATTTTAACTGATATTGATTAAATTGTCAAGTCCTTTTTCCGAATCATCATTAGTTTTTTGCATTGCCTTTGCACTACGCACATGCATTTCTTCTGCATACATATTCATGATAACTGAAATTTGTTCTTGGACGGAAGGGTTTCTTGTTTGCCAGTATTTTCTTTTTAAATCAAATAGTTTTTCTTCTACTTCTGAATCTTTCAATAAAGAGAAGTCATCAACCAAAGGGTTAAACATTAACTAAATGTTCCTATGACTTTAGCATAGATGTTTGTTCCGCCATCGTGTGTCCAAAATTCATAAATTTCTTTATTACTTGTTACTGTTGCTACTACACCAGTTGCTGTTGTTGATGCCCAAGAGTCAGTAGATATTTTCTTAAACTGTGCTGTATTTTCACCATTAAATGTAATAGCTCTACTAGTACCGCCATCACTTGAAATTTCAACAACCATTCTAGCATACCCTGCATCTGGCCAATCTGCAAGAGTAAGTGTTAGGTCGCCTGTTACTACACCTGTTTGATATACACCATTCAAGTAACTTATGTTCTGTAATGTGTTAATAGTACCGTTAGCACTTACGCCTTCGGCACAATCTTTTAGTAATGCATTAGTAATTTCGTTTCCGCCGAAATCGTTATCAAGTCCATCTTGACTTATAAGTGCATTTTTTAAGATTGCATTATTTTGCAACTCTGTAAGTTCTGCTTTCGCCGCTACAAAGTTTGATTTAATTATGTTAAAGTTATCTCTAAACCCTTGACTATCATTATCGATACCCGCTACTGGATATGTGTCGTCAATTGTTGTGTCTACTATATTACTGGCCATTGTTTTCTCCTGGTATATTATTTATCTAGTATTATACATTAAAAATATAATTTGGAAAGACTATATATCTTTCATCTTGTATTCCTGTTGCACTATCAACAACATATCTGTCTACATCAAAGTTTATTCTTTTAAAATCAAACTCTCCGTTTGTAAGTGCGTTTTTCACATTTTGTTGAACCTTTTTAGATTCACCTTCTTTACAGTATGCTAACGGAATTGCTGTTACATAGTCAATTTCGCTTATACTTCCGTCTTGTCCTGTACGCATCCAAAGTGGCAAATACTCTCTTTGACTTTTACCAATGCTTTCCAACTGTTCTCTCATATTAGTTGTGTTACTAATATACATGTGTAGTTCATTTGCGTTGTTAATAGTTACCGCATTACTATCTGATTTTACAGTGTTTTGATTTTGGTTTCTATATCTGTTTCTTAGTGGTTCACTGTCACTTATATCTACATCGATATAAATTTCTGATCCGTCACGTAAGGTTACATCTATATCTGCGTTATCAATATTTTGTATTGTTTCGCCTTGGCGTGTTCCTACTGTAAATCCTTGGCCTTGATCGAGTACTACTTCCATATCTCTAAAACGTCCGTCAACAGTAGCAATATCAAACCCACTGTCCTGTGCTGTTACATCGTCCATTACTTCTAATGATACAGAATCTGCTGTAAGATTAGGCTGTGGTATATTTGCAAAGCTATTTGCAACTTTTCCTTTTTTACTTTCACGAGGGTCAATTACTTCTAGGTATACTATTTCATATACAACATCGTTTGATCCAGGATCTTTAGCAACGGCTGTTTTTACATCGCCAATTTTATAATTTCTACGTTTATGATTCTTTGCTGTAGCAGCTACATACTCGTCTATATTTTTAGTTTCAATTCCTGCATATGCTAACATATTAACTCTAGTTTGTATACCGTAGTTAGGATCGCTTGCTCTGTATATTGAAGTAGTTGGAAATATATCCGGATTGCTTACAAAGCGTTTAAATTCTTTTCTTATAACAGGTTCAAGCATAGGTCTAATATACAAATTACTGTATAATGTATCGTCTTGATCAATTATATCAATAGTGAAATCTCTTTCAATTGCACTATAACCAAATCTATCTTCTGCTTTAATTTTTATAGTATATTTTCTATCAATTGAAGTTGTACTAGCATCTAGACTAAAGTCAGCATTATCAAATGTAGTTAATCCTAAACTTTGCAAAGTACCAAACTGTGTAACTTTGCCTATTATTTCGCCTGTGTAAGCTAATCTAAGCCCGTTTGGCAAGCTCCCAGACACAATGGTATATATTAGTCTAGTATCTGGAACATTAGTTGTAGCAGTTACACGTTTTGTACTATTAAAGTTTGCTGTAATACTTCCTAAGTCTGCAGGAGTAATCCAATTTAACTCACTGTCAACTTCGCCTAATATTCTTATTGTAAATGTCTTAGGCTTGCTTGGATTGTTTACATCTGCATTAGCATATGTAATTAATTCTTTTTCAAAAAATCCATCGCCGTATAATGCTAGGCTTACTGTTTGACCAGTTACAAAACTTCTACCAGGTTCTAACGGTTTATTAAAATATACTAGATCTTTGTTATTATCAAGTAATGTAAATTTTACATCAGCGCCTGTGAATATCTGTTTCATTCTTGATTCTTTTGTAAGAGCATTATCAGGTGCCCAAAAAGTTATACTGCCTGCTGTAGCGCCAGCATCAACAAACACAGGTAATTCATTACCCTCAAATATTCTAATAACAGATTGTGATAACGTTTCACTTGCACCAAATGCTAGTGGTGTTGTACCGCCTGCTTCAAAGTTTAATACAATACTTGCTGTATCACTATCAACTTGCCATTTCTTATAACCGTACACACTTTGTATTGTGTATGTTTCCGGAGTAGCACTTTGATTGTCGTAAACAAGTTTCTTATCTTTCCACTGACTTCTTTCAAACTCATTTAACTTTTCTACAAAAATAGATTGTGCGTTTGCTACACTATCTAGTGCAAGTGTAAAACTTAAAAACGGTCTTAAACTTTCTGTTAATGTAATTTCATCAAATTCTTCATCTGAGCCGTCGACTGATTCTACAGTATATGGTCTGCCATTAAGTACTATAACTTGATTTTGTAAATCGTTTAAATCATCAATGCCGTCATTAAGTGTTATACCGTCTTGTACATTTAGAGGAAGTTTGTATACTTTAAATGTACGTTTACCAGATAATGTGTCTTCGTAGAATGTTCCTGTAATAACAGCATAATCCAAGTCGTTTGTATAACGTGTTGCTCTTACTGTAAATTTGTAATCTTTAAAACTTTGAGGTTGATAAGGTATTGTACCTGTTAGCTCGCCACTTAATGTATCTAGTTTTAATCCTGGTGGTAAAATACTTTCTGAGTTGTCGTTATTAAGTTCGTCTAAACTATATAAAAGATTTCCCTGTAATGTATCCGAGTTATAAACATCAAGATATACTGTAGTGTTGTTATTTGATTTTTTATATCCAAGGTTTCCGGGTGTAAGCCATTTAGGATCGCGTATATTAGTATTGTCGGCTTTAAACACACCGTTCGAAACCTTCATAATACTGTTGTCTGCTCTTAGATAGTCGTCTCCTACAACATAAATTTTGAATGTTCTTTTTGGTGGTGTGCTAGTTACTCCGTCATTAATTGTAACTTTAAATTCGTAGTACCTATTTAACTTTTTAGGTATTTGCGGGTCTGATTGTGTGTCGTAACGTACATTGTCGTAAAAGTAACTGTCAAAGCCTCTGTCTGCTTTTATTGAAAAGTCACTTGGGTATGCATCGTATGGACTAGTATCAAATCCGCCTTTTTCCGCTTCTCTATCTAATGCAAGTAAAGGTTCTATAACACCTTGTATTTTTCCTGTACTTGTAAGAGTTAGTCCTGGCGGTAGGGTGCCCTCCCCTGGAACTATATAATATTCTATTGTTTGCCCTGTTGATGTATCTGCATCTATGGCTAAAAATTGGTAATCAATAATTTGATTATCTAATACAAATAGAGTTTCGTTTTGGCCCATGGGTAACAATCCTGGCTGTGTTATCCATATAGGCTCGTCTGGGCCTGTAACTTCTATTGTGTAAGTTCTATCTTCTGTAACATCGCCTAATTTTGCACGTAATACAAATTTAAATATTTTTACAATTTCAACCTCAAACGCTGTGCCTTTAATTTCAACACCGTCCAGTCTTAGACCACGTGGTAATTTTCCTGCTAACAATGTAACAGTCGCACTAGAGTCCACAGGTAATATAAAATCTCCTGTTTCTAATTTAACTCTTTCTACAAGTGTTCTTAGTTTGTAGTTGTTTGGTTGTGTCCAGATACTTGCCATATAATAAATCCTTTCAGCGCAACTTTACAATGTAGGTAATAGCCCGTCATCCGTATTTAATGTAGTTGGCCCAGTTAGAGTACCGTAATCGGCATCGACTAAACTTTTAAAGAAGTCAACAAAGTTATTGTTATTCTCTATAATTTCACCAAAGTCTAAATTAACATATAAATCATTTAGTGTACGAATGTCTACTCCCCATACATTACTAAGTATGTTATTACTTTGTATTACACCTGCGTTAAGAATTGCAAAGTTATTAGCCTGAAGATTTGCTGTAAGTGTAGGAGCTGTGTCACTTGCTAACGTTGCGTTACCTGCAATAGTAACAGTGCCAGAAGCATCATCTGCTGTAGTTGTTATTCCGCCTGAGCCGTTTATTCTCAACGTGCCTCTTGCTGGAATAGTTGCTGTTCCTGTATCAGCAACTATAGGTGTAGCTGCAAGCCCTGCATCAACTGTTAAAACAATTTCATCAGGGTTATTAGTAACAACAACATCGTTACTGCCTACAAGTGTTTTATACTCTAAGTTATAACCAGTGCGTTGTTTAAATACACCTGCACCTGTTCCTAGGTTTAACCCTTCGGTTTTATCATCAATACGTAAATCAAGGTCCTCTAAACTTTGATTAATTTTGATAAATGCTTCACGCAGGTCATCTCCTGTCCCGTCATTTGCAATTCTACCTATGTTTACTAGTTGTACAGCCATTGTTTGTTTCCTATTGTATATATGTATTTATCAAAGCTGATAAATATGTATACAAGGAGTAATATATGCCAAGACCATCATTTAAGAACATCGGACTACGTAGAGATTTAAATTTGTCTGATTTGCAAAGCAAAGACCAGGCACTTAATAATGTTTTAAATAACCTAGTAGTTGGGTCTGATAACAAGTCGTTTAGTGGTGGAGATTTAGATGCTATTAAAGGCATAAGCAACAGTACAGTAATTAACAGAGATATTGGTCTTATGGCAGGTCTTGCTGTTAAGAATACTGTATTAGAAGATGGTGAGCTTGTAGACAGGGTTGCAACTCCTATAATTACAGTAAAAAACCAATTAGATACTATTATTGCAACTACTAATGATCCACCGTTCTTTAACGGAGGCGACGGGTTAATTGCAACATTTTATGATGTTGATCAAATTGCTACTAACTTATCAAAGAACACAACAGGCATAACACTTATTGCATCAGGTGAAGCGCCACAAGTAACTAAGCCTTTTTGGAACAATGGTGTATTTGAATTTAGTAATAAACTAGATGATACACTAGGCGGAGCAAATGGCCTTATTCAATGGCAGGGGTTTTATGTTCCAGATTCTAGTGGCCCTAGCACATTTAGTTTTGAAACTACTGGTCTTGTTATGTTTGAAGTAGCAGACGAATTTGGTGACCTACAAGTTGTACAGAATACATTTGCTGAAGAACGCCCGATAGAACATAAGAGTGCAATGGTTAATGAACTTAGTGTAACTGTAGACGCTATTGATGCTAGGACAGTAATCATAGGCGACCAAGTTACTGCAGCTGAAGATGCTTTTGGTAATGCAATACTTGCTAGTGAAATTAGTGCAGGCTTATTTGTTGATGGAGTAGGTAAAACTTCTATTACATTAAATCAAAGTATAACTGTGCCTGATGAAGCGATACTTACATATAGTATTGCTAATAAAATTGGTAGTGATGCATTTAGATTTTCACACACAGAACCAACATTAGAAAAGTATGTTCCGCTTGAAATAAGATTGTCATACTGGTATTCCGAGGAAGATACTAATTACTTTAACAAATACATAGATGCTAATTTAACTACAAATATTAAAGACAGTGGCAATTGGCCATATTGGTATTTGTACCAAACAGAACCTGCTGAATTTGATGAAGACAGTTTTAAAGGATTTTATGATAATCGACTGTTAACTGGTGGCGGAGAAATTGGACCACTTGATGTTAACTTTAGTACTCAGTATGCAAAATGGTTAAGCATATCTCCTTTAACAGTTACATATGCTCCACCTTTAAGATTTGCCAATGCGTTACGTGCTGAATACACATATAATCTAGTACAAGATAGTAATATCTGTAGTACAACAGCAACAAGTCCGTATACTGATAATATTGAAATTGGTAATAAAATTATTACTCCGGCGTTTATAAACGGGGCCGAAGTTACAGATATTTCACGTAATAATATTGTTATCATAAATGACACAGCAAGTGGTGATGCTACTATTGCTGTAAAGTTTTTAGATCATAGAGGGTTTTTAGGTACACAAGCAGCTACGTCTAGCGGCAATGATGTAACAATCGATACTACTGACGGACTTAAAGTAGGAACAGTTGTTGTTTGTGAAAACAACCCAGCTGGCACAGATTACATACGTGTAACAAGTATATCAAGTATTAGAACTTTTACAACTAATATTGCATTAAATTTAACAGGATTAGAGGAAGTATTCTTCTATAGCGATAAAGGGTTAAACAATAATAGTTTAAACAATTTTTGTATTGGAACATTAGGTAGAGAAATTGCTACAACAGCATCTCCAGGAGATACACAGTTAGTTCTTAATGATGTTACCGGCTTTGGTCTTAATAATGTTATACAAAGTAGTCCTTACTTAGCTGATATTGATCCAGACGATACTAGCACACTTACTAGAATCATTGCTATTGATGCTAATACAAACACTATTACAATTAACAAGCCTGTAGAAGCAGGTGATGATATGGTTGCTGGTACTACTGTTGTTATTTGTCCTACTGATACTACGCAAAATAAAGAAGCATGTGTTATACCACTTAATACAGCACCACCGTTTGTGGGCACCTTAGAAGGTCTTAGAACAACGGACGGCTTAGGTGCTACTGTTGGACTTCAAATGACTAACGCTAACAGCATACTTAAAGTTAGAGACTTTGTTGCAGAAAATGCAACAGCAACAGAGCTTAGTTTAGGGGACGCATTAGCGTATGATAGGACAATACCTATTACGTTTAATGGAACAGTGTATAGGGCACTAGCATCAACTAGTTAAGCATAAGAAGTAATCAATACCGTCTATTTTTACTTTTGCCTTGTGAGTGAATGTAACATTGTTTACATTTCCACTTTCATTAATTGGCGCTACGCCATTAATAAGTATTCCGTTATTTAATTTTAAATCACCAGTTTGTGCTGTTATAGCACCCGTAGACAATTGAGTGTTTACACCTGTACCTGTTACTTCCCAAGGATTTGATGTATCACTAAATGCTCTTATACGTTGAATGTTTGAAAGTGGACTTGCTGGGTTTGTAATATATAAGCCTGGACTATTAGAGTTTACACCCTCAGTAAGAATCATGTCTGAAGGATCTTCAATATTAAACATACCTTCCATTCTAAAGTCGTCATCTGTAGCAACATTTCTATCACTTACAAATTTCTTATCTGCTTGATATTTTGCAATATCTAAGTATTGATATATTGATAAGAACTGGTTAGCATATGTATCTTCAGTATCAATGCCGGATGCATCTTCACCTTCAACTCCTGATGCTCCTTCACCAAGGCCACTACTAAAGCCTGCGGTATCTTCTACAGCGCCTAAGTATGTTAAGTTAGAAAGTACAACAGCATCTGACCTTACAACTTTAAAACCTGCTGCAGGGGGATCAAATGTATATTGACTGTCTCCCTCAAAGTCAGATGCAAAACCAAAAGTAGTTTCGCCGTCACTTTGTGTAATAAACAGATCACTTTGAAGTACACTATCATCCATGTAAGTTATTCTTACAGGATCACCGTTTGTGAATACAGCACTTCTTGAGGCATTTAATTCTGCCGTGTCGTTTACTATTGTAATAAGCCCTGTAATAAAATTATACTCAGCATCTGCAATAGTTAACGAACTAACATTTTGATTATTATTAATAAACAAACTTATATCGTCAGCAATAGGTGCTGTGCCTAAGTTGTTAAGTGCTTGCCTATCCTGTGTGTTTTCTAATAGGTTCGCTGATTTTAGAAACCCTTGTACGCTTGATGTTGCCATATTATAACCTCATATTCCAGCCTTTGGATCTTAGAAACTCTATTTGCTCTACAGCATCACCTGTAGGTATAGATGTGTTTGCTAAGTTAACGCTTATACCACCACGTGGATTGTTTTCGTAATTTGCAACAAGATCTGCTACAATACTATTTACCGCTCCTGCTGGCAAGTTAGGATTATTGCTTATGTCGAATCTATATAAAGACCTACATGCTATTAGAGCGCCTGCTGTATAATCAGTAAAGTTATTGTTATTCATATAAAAATCGTAACATAGCACTAAATTATTCATGTCAGGAACAGCACCAGTAATTTGGTTATAACTAATAAACAATCTTCTTAGATTTGGTGTTTCAAGACCAGCAAATCCTGTTAACTGATTACTATGTACATAAAAGTATTGTAACGCATTACTTTGTATTACTGGAATATTACCGCTGAATTGGTTGCCATATAAATGACAGTAATATAAGTTAGGGTTATTAAAAAAGTTTGGTAATGGCCCTGTAAAGTTATTTTGTAACATTACAATATAACGCAAGTTCTGCATTGTATTTAAACTTGGGAACGCACCACTTACTCCTGCATTGAAACTTCTAAATACAATACCAATCATACCTGTTGGTTTTTCAAAACAATCTGGGTGCATTGGCGCATTTAACAAACTACTACTTGCTACTTGGAAGTAACGCATAGCATCTGCACAATCGTCAAATACATCATCGTATAATACATAATCTTGCTCTGTGTCTGAACGTCCGCCACGTAGTGCTGTGTATTGTCCTTGGAAATAGTATAATTGTGAGTTTCCAGCAAACTTTGGTATTGGTCCAGTATATGCACTTCCGTAACAGTATATAAGTCTTAGAGATCCACAGTTTGCAAACTTGTATGCTCCTGAGCTTGTAGTAAATAAGTTTCTATCTGCAGGCACATTAGCTGCACTATTGTAATGAGCATAAAAATTCTGTAGTGAATTTTTGTTTGTTAGGTTTGGAATGTTTATTCCTGGATTACCGCCTATGTTTATATAGTTAATTACACTACTAGCAAACTGCATGCTGTCATCAGTAATTGAATTACTGTATATATTAATTTGTCTTAGATCTGGCAAGTCTTTAACACTCTGCGGTATTTCATTAAAACTGTTTCTATATAGATAATAGTTTTGGCATGTGTTTGAAACTTCAGGTCCTGCTCCACTTGGATCCTCAGCATCTTGATCAAAGTAATTAAATGCTCCACCTCTGTTGTGGCCATTTAAGTTAAGAGTTAATAAGTTTGTAAGTGTTGTTAAGTCTGCTGTAATACTTCCATTAAATGTATTACCAAATCTTATTTCTCTAACTGTTGTAGGTATACGTGCTAACACACTTGAATTAAATTTACGTAAAGTAGGCTCGTCACCTAATGTAAAGTTATTCTCTCTAACATCTAATAATCTAACATTAGGAACAAACTGTGTAAAGTCCGGGAACGTTTTTATAATGTTGTTGTTTACATATAAATTTTGACAATTTTCTAATGCAGCCGCTGGAAGTTTTTCTAACCCTATTCCTGACATTGGCAATGTTAAAATATTATTTGGATTATGATATATTTCAACATTCTTAGACGCAGCACCTGTATCTCTATATCTTAAGAAACTACGTGTTGTATTACTGCCGCCTACATTTTCATATTCTTTTGTTAAGTAGTCAAATTGATTATTTACAACACGCCAACTAACAGCACCGCTTGTAACTAATCTTAAATCACTATCTAAGTTTCTAAAAAATCCTTCAAATACTAAAGGTATTCCTTTCATAGCATATAGATATACTGTTTGTCCGTTGATAGTTGCTTGTACTTTATGTGTAGGAACTTCAGAACTTCTAAAACGTACTGTGTCTGCCGGTTTCAGTATTTCTAATGTGTTTGCTTCAACAGCACCATCAATTTCAATTGTGCTTCCGTAGAATATTGGACTTGTATCTGTTGCAGGACTGTCTGTACTACTCCAGCTACTAACACGGCTTGTACTAATGTCTGCAAACTTTAGTGTACTATTGTCATCATCAATATATTGATACTTAATTGCGCCAGCACCTAATGCACCGTTGACTGATAAGTTACCTTTAAGTACTGATCCAGTTCCTGCTGTTTCATCAATAATAGTAGAGTACTGTAATGTGTCTTGATATAGTTTAACAAGGTATGTTTGTACAGGAACATTAAGTCCGCTTAATGTTTTTACATCATCTGCTGTAATACCTAAGTCACCAGCAGCGTTTCTAATAACATCAAGGTCATTAATATCTATACCTATATTTTCTAATGCCGCTGCAGGATCTGCGACATCTGCAAGACTCCTGTTTACGTTTAGACCAAATTTAATGTCTGCCATTAATCTTCCTTCGTTGTGATACTTGCACTTACTAAATTAACATCGTTATTAATTAAACTTCTTGCTGTAATAAACGTTGCTGTAGTATTTAATATTCCTGGCGTAATTGTTGTCCTATCTGGTCCGTACACACTATCTAAGCCAACAGTATTATTTCTATTAGGCGCAACATATAATGTGTCTTTCAATTTACCTGGTCTTAAAGGTTGCGAGTTTTGTACATCTACACTTGTACTTGCTAGTCTTTCTTTTTCTAAGTAGTTAGCTGCAGGAACGCCTGCACTTGCTCCACCGGAAAATACTATGTCAACTCCGCTATTTGAAATCCATTCAGGACAAAATGCTCTTGTAGTTCCGTTTATGTATTCAGTAATAGTTACGTTATTCATTCTAGCATTGTCTCGCATAAACACAACAAGATATAATGGCTTTGGTTGGAAACTAAAAATTTGTACTTTGTTTACACCTTTGTCAGGATCGCCTGTTATTAGTTTATCTGTTAGTCTTATAGGTGACACCTTTAAATTAAATGCACTACTACTAGGAGCTCCGTCTACATCTACATAATACTTTTCAACGCCTTCGCTGGTGTCAAACGTTTTAAGTGCAGATGTAAATCTAATTCCACTTGCTGTATCGCCTTCGCCAAACTCTCCACCTATTAGATTAAAGCCATTAATTAACTCACTAGGCTCTTCGTCAAATATAATAACATTGCTTGCAATTCCACTTACAGGATCTGTTGATGCATATGTTACAGCAAATTCTAATCTACTTTCAATTGAACATTTAATACCAGAACATGTACCAGAGTCAGTACCTGCCGGCCTAGGTAATCTGTAATCAATATCATAACGTATGCCTAATGGTGCGTCACCTTCTGCTTGTTCAAATCCGTCTCTATTTCTAAACAAGCTACTATGAGTAAATTCTGCATGTAGTATGTTATCTAAGTTAGGTTCTATTTCCGTAACACCATCTTTTAACAAAAATTTAACTTCCTGTACTGGTGTGCCAAGTGCATTAGTGCGTGTTGATATAATTGGTTTGTTTTCCGTAACACCAATTAAGAATTCACAAAACTGTGTTCCTGTTGTTATTACTGGATTTAAATAGTTACAATCAAAACTGTCACCTGTTACAGGATATGTACTACCTGCAATAGCATCGTAGTAACTTGTAAATCTTACAGCCGTTGTGTCTACACTAGCACGGTCTGTTACTACTCCGTTTAATACTACTTGCGGGTCAATAGTACCTGTTGCACTTTTTTCGTATGCTCCATCAAATCCTATTCTCTCAATGTTTGCTGTACTTTCACTTGTTCGTGATGCATAACAACTATTAATGCCAGGAACAATAAGTTTACTATCATCGTCTCTTGTTCTAAATATTGGGTCACCGTCTGATGTGCCACCGCTTACATATGCTGCAAAGCCACTTGTATCTACTTCTGTATCGTATTCTGGATCACTATATAAAGCAAATTGTGTATCACCTACTACGTCGATGTAGTATGTTTGCAGGTTAACTTCTGTCATACCTACAACATTTTCTAGTGTAACTTTTTGTCCAGTAAAGTATCCATGTGCAACGTCTGTAGTTACGATGCCACAACTTGCTTGACTAATATTAGTTATATTAACTTGTGGTTGTGGGTTTGTGGTTATTTCGTTACCAGCACCGTTTATATTTACACTACGTACTACACCGTTTTCATTACTATGTAAACTTGGTGCATAGTGATGTCCAAATGCTGGGCATCCTTCTATTTCAACTACTTGTACTTCTGTAAGCTGATCACAGTCTATTTTTAAATCTACTGGATAAACGTTTTTCTTATTTGGTTTTCCTACACCGTCACTGTTCTTAATAAACTGTTTAGGATAAATTCCTGCAACACTTGTTTGTCTAGCGTTGTTTACAATCTTGTCATCTGATGTGTAACTGTAGTACTGACCAGCACTATTATCGCCACCATCAATATAACAAGACGCACCATACTTGTACAAGTATTGTGGAGTTCTAATGTTACCAGTGTTTTTAATATCTTGTAAGTATCTAAACTTAAAGTAAGGATCCTGCAAACAAGGTTCGCCTAGTTGATTTTCAATTGTTAGTGTATGTATTAATACCCAACGTGCATCTCCAGTGTCTGTTGGAATGTAAGCATAAAACTTAGCACCAATAGCGCCGTACCAACCAAATTCAATTTTATACATAGTAACTTTTGTTGGATCAAGTAAGTAACCCGATCTACCATTACCATCAAGTGGATCACCGTTAAAAAAGTCTCTTGTAATTACAAGTTCAAAAAATTCAGTTTCGTTAAATGGTTCTCTACTTGGAACAGTTGTTTGTGACGTATTGTTAAAGCCCATACGCTGTAGTACTTCGTTTGGCAATCTTACTGAGCTTCTACGTATAATATTAAACTGTGGACCTTTTATTTGAAATACGTATTCGTCTGTTGGATTACCTATACCCCATTCAATTACATTGTCAATACTTGCTTCGTCTCTACTTGCTCTAAAGCCAAAAGTAAATCCAGATATACGTCCTGGTTGATATCTATATGCTTTTTTACTTTGAAGTAATCCAAAGTATTGATTTTGATCTGATTGTCCAGGTCTTGTATTTGTAGCATCATAACCTGTAGGGAATCTTATTGGAGTATTAGTACCAGGATCTAATAACAAACCGTCACGCATGTTCATCCATGATTGACACCAGTTTTCAATTTTATCATATCCTAGTTGTTCGTCATCAGGATAGTTTACATCTCCGTCTGATACATCACACAATGAAGGATCTAAAAAATTATCATTTGCAAACTGAGGATAGTTAGTTACGTAGTCATTATATAAATCATTGCCTAAATTTATAAATTCTAAGTACCTACTAAATACCGCAGGATTATAACCACCATTTACAAAGTTAGGTCCTGGAGGAAATGTAAATGCTACAGGAAAACTTTCAACAACAAGTGCCTGCTCGTTTGTTTCTTCTTTTAGTCTAGTAAAGTAATGGTTGCCATATGTAATATTACGTCTATTATACCAACCAGCTGGTCTGCCAAATACTCCGTTATATTGATAGAACTCCCATTCTTCTTCGTTAACACCGTATGTACTTACATCACTGAATAAACTAAGTTGCACTTCTGCTCTTGGAATACCTAGTAATGTTGTACTAACTTGTGATGTTTCAGCAAACTGTTCTTCAATAGTTAACTGTGTATTATCAGCAATAGCATTGTTTACTACAACACTTGTACTGTTCTCTGCTTTAGAGAGAGCTTCTACCGGACCTTCATCTTCAGTAACAATTATGTTACCATTTGAATCTCTTAGTGGTACACCTTTTACAATGTCATAAAGAGGTACAAATGATTTCGATGTAGGTATAGGTATTCTGTCGAAACCTATTTTGATTTGAGGCATCTATTATTGCTCCTCCCACGTTAAGCTGGCACTCAATGAAACCTGCGCAGCTGCACTATTAAGTGTATTACTAAACGTTGCTACGTAAAGGGTTTCTATTTGATCTGTTAATGGGTAACTTATATATTCTTTGTTATAATCAAAATAAGTTGCTAAGTCAAACTCTTCAGCACCTGGAGCAATATAGTAACTTGCTAGTTCTGTACCTGTTCCTGGAATTGGTGTTTGTGCCCTCAATGCAACTTCTACTGAACTTAAACGTTCTTTTTCGAAAGTAGTTTCGCTTGAAGTAAGTACTGCACCTTGTGGGTCATACACGCCTTCTTTTAAGAATGATGCCGCACTAGCAAGAACTAGTGTACCATTGTATATTTCTGTTGGATAAAAGAAATAATTATCATTAGCTTTTTCTAATCTTCCTAATACACTTATAAGTGTTTCAGAGCCATTTAAACTTGCACGGAAGTAACCGTATGTAAAGTCTCCGTTCTGTGAAAGGAAATCTGTATTTGTTGTAGATAGTAAATACTGACTGTTTAGATTTACTTCTGCATTAATTGCAAAACTACCTATTGTTCCTACAGTTGTTTGGAACGTTGGAGTTTTAACCAATGTCATTTTAGCATTTACAGTACCGTCAGCACCAGCACTTAAACGTGTTGGATATACCTGTACTCTGTTTCTAACGTCATCACCATTACCTGATGTAATGTTATCTTTAGTCTTTAAACCATATAACAATGCAGGTCTATCTACAATTACATTTAATGTTGATACTTGGCTTACTGGCTTATTAAGATATAAATCATTACCATCTACCCAAATAACTTTAACGTTTTGGTCTTGTGAGTTACCTGTAATTATTCTAGCATTCATATAGTATGTACTTACTGCAGGAGCATCTCTGCCTGTTGTATCTGGATCTAAGTTAGTTACTGACATTATAGGCGTAACTGGATCTGTAGCATTAGTATTATCAACACCTAATTTAAATTTACTACCATATACATCTGTAGGAGTTTCACTACTATGATTGAATAGTCTTACAGTACCTCTGTCACCACCGTCAATGTAGTAAGAAGCACCGTACTTAACAAGGCTTTCTGAATAACTACCATATGGGTTTTGTAACCTATTAGCATTTGGAACACCAAAGCGTGATTCACTACCGCCGCCATATACTAGATATGTAATTGGAAGTGTAGCATTACCTAATGAAGATATTTTTAACTGGTTTGAACAACGTAAATGGTGTACTCTTACCCAACGTGCATCACCGTTATCTACCGGAACATATGCTAAGAACAATGCACCAACAGCACCATACCAACTAAATTCTACTTTAAGCATGGTAACCTTACTAAAGTCCATATCCCAAACACTTGTTTGTTCTTTTGCAGAAACACCTGTTCCTAAGAACAGCTCGCCTGCTTTTTTATCTAGTACGTTATCACTGTATACACTATTACGTGTTGTTCCGTCTAAACTATCTCCTGAGAATCTAGTTCTACCAACTCTATATTCATATACACTGTAGTATGTTGGATCAACATGATCTCTGGTCCATGTTTTATATTTGAAGTTTAAGTCATCTATCTGTGTTCTTAATGATGCTGCATCAACACTTGTGTCAATTGCTGTATCAATGTACCCAATTACTACATCTGAAGACTCTGCTGGCAACACACCTGATGAGCTATACAAGTATGGGAACATGCCATCGTATCTTTCTTCAACTCCAGCAAGTCCAAACGACTTATTATATTCTGTCGGATGTATAAACGGTACTGGTGTTTCAATAAAGTGACTTGTGCCTGCACCAGTTAATGTAATTGCAATATTATTACTTGCTGATACATCAAACTGGTCAAAGTCAGCAACCGCAGGATCCATAAGTTCTATTACGTTTCCTTTAGGCCCGCTTACATTTGATACCCAATAAGTTTTGCCGTCAGTTAGTTCTGGACAATCACCGTAATAGTTTACGTACTGTCCTATTGTAACACTTCCTTCTGCTAAAGTAAAGGTATCATTTGCTGTGTCAATTTGTGCTGGTGTTTTAATACGCTTTTTAAGTAATGTTGGATCATATACAGCTGCGTGTACCATAATTAGTCCATCACGTAATATTACCAAATCACCAAACTGTCCTGCTGTTCCATAATCAATAGCACCGGTATATTCTGTTGTAAAGTTGTTTACAATAAGATTACCTAGTGTATTAAGTTTGTCAGTTTGTGCTGTTGTAAGCGCAAATCTAGTTGCCATACTTGGTAAGTTAACAGCACTTCCATCTGTTCTTGTAACAGCTACAGTTCCAGTTGATGTTAATAAGTCTTTTAAGAATACGTGTCTATTAACTTCTGCAACAACACCGCCGCTTGTTTGTGAGTAAACTTTTAATGCGCCGTCACTATAGTATTTTGCCGCATTGTATACAGTTGCCGCATTACCGCCAAACTGTACATCACTGCCATAGCCGTTCATTACATACTTAACGTCTCTAACACATTTGAATTTAAGTACTTCTTCAAAGTCTGCTTGTGTTGCGCCTTCTGGTAAGTCCGTAACAGCATCGTAACTTAAACTTTGACTTACTAAGTAACCGTAGTATAATGCATACACAGCAAATATAGTTTCTATCTTGCTACGCTGTCCGTATGTAGCAGCCGCAATCTGTGCATTAGTAATTGCACCAGTAGTACCGTCTGGTCCTAGTTGTGCAGGGTATGCACCTGAGCCGTTTGCTGTTACCGCTTGTATTTGATACTTAGCAAGGTCACCAATTTTAGTTCTTGCACCTAGCTCATTTATTCCTGCTAGTATATCACGTATCTTGTTTCTAAAGAAATAGTGTGTTTCGCCCTCACGCTCTGCATCTGCTAATAATCCTGTATCGTAAGTTGCTCCATTTGCTATAATGTGGCCATTGCCGCCCCAACGTAAATCGTTAATATAAGCATCTAGTGCAAATTCTAAATCTCTCTTACATTTTAGATCATCGCCTGTAAATGTTACAGGTGCTACTGAAACTACAATAGCATCTTTGCCTGCTATAATTGCTGTTTGAGCCGCTGTCATTGAAGCTGCACCCCATGAAGTATCAGGTACTGTTCTTGTAACTGGTAAACTTAATAGTATGTCGCCTTCGTTGATAACATCTCTAATGATTGTTGCAGACGCAACAACTATGTCTGAGTCTGCATTACTAGCAACGCCGTTGCCTGTACTTTGTGTTTCGCTGTTTCCTGTTGTTTTAGTAATAGTTACATTTTTAACAATGTCATCAAGTATAGTAGCTAAGTGGCCATATGCCGCTACTGTTTGTGTAATATAATTTGCTGTTTGATCACTCTTACTAAATCCATCATAAAAGAAAAACTTAGCTGAATCATATATAGCACTGTTGCCGCCATATAATAAATCATATGATATAGCATTTAAAACAAACAATACATCACGTGTACATTTGAATACATTGTGACTTGCACTTGGATATTGATCTGCTACCCATGCATTAATCTCTGCCGCAATAAAATCTCTGTTTGCAACTAGTTGGTCTTTAACAGCAACTCTACTTGCTGTGCCGCCTGCTGTTGGATCAGTAAATGTAACAGCTTTTAAAAATGCAATTTGTTCTTGTTGTGTAGAACTTGCATAGTTAACTCTTGTGCCTGCATCTACTGAAACAGCTCTTAAATTATTGTACCATGTATCTACAGCAGCATCTGCTGTAGGATCTACACCTGCTAGTGCTTTAACTTGTGTTTGTGAGTTGTCAATTGCTGTAGTAACACTTGCTGGTAATGGATATTCGTTTGAATTAGATTCTGCTAAACCTTGGAATGTTGAACCGTAGTTTGTTCCTAGTGTAATGTCTGTACCAATAGCATCTAAGAAGTAACCTAAATCTCTTTGGCATTTTACAGCCGTGTTACTAATTACACTTTTATCAATAATGTCAAATTTGTTTTCTGTTAAGTACTTTGTTGCTGTTGGGTAAGCATTATACGTACTTTCAGCTGTACCAGGGGCCTTGCCGCCTAGTGCGTGATCTTCTAATTGTTGTCCTGAACTATTACCAAATTTCAAAGGGTTCTTTCTGATAATAGATTGTGTACGTCTTACAACAGCAAACTGATCGCCTTGTCCAGTGTCTCTTGTTTCCCAATAGTATCCGTCAAACTTATCAAAGATACCATACTTTTTAACGTCTGGGTTTCTTGTTGGTTCTCTTTGTCCTGCACCTACTACGTTGCCAGATGCAAACGAACTCTTAATACCAAACGTAGCTGCTGAAACACGTCCTGGTTGATATCTAAAAAATCTTTTACTTGTTAATATCGCTGTTTCATCTGCTGGTGCTGTAACTTTAGCACCCGACTCTTCAGGTAAGTGTAAAATACCCCATGCTTGGGCGCCGCCTACTCCTGTATACTGTGTATCTGCATTGCCTACTTCCGAATAATCTGCTGGTACACTAGACCACTCACTTGGGTTAACATCGTATGTGTTAACGTCAGCAAATATACCTAGTGCAACTTCTGATCTAGGTATACCTAGTAGTGAAAGTGCAACTTCCGATTGTATCTTATTTTGCTCAACGACTGGTATCGCTGTTTGGTCTGTAGCAACTACAACAGGAATACTGTTTGCAGCCGGTTGTGCGCCGGGTGTAACTGGAGTAGTTCTACCTACGTTTACGACCGAAGCATTGTTGTTAATATTGTTTAAACTTGACATTAGTTAATTTTCCCTTTGGCTACTACGAAATTGTTTTGTAATGCTACTTGTCCAGCGTTACCTATTACAGTAATATCACCAAACCCATCACCCAAATCAATACCAATAGTATTGCTTATCGTATTTATTGTTTTTATCGTTCCATTGATTCCTCCCGTTGGAGGAGTTGTATTATGGCCAACTAATCTTACTATATCTTCTAAGTTTAGTCCAGCCGTATCAGTTACAGGAACTTCGTAATGACTACCTGCTATCTGATTCCCATTTCCATTAATAGTTTTCTGTGGTACATATTCTGTTGCAACAATTCTATATACTAATCCTTGTGAGTTAGCATTATTTGCAACTAGTTGTGTATAACTTGCTCTACTAAGTAAGTCACTAACCCTTGATGCTACAATACGGAATGCAAAAGCCCCATTTACATCACCATCGTTGGTAAATGCTATGTAATCATCACCACCAAGTGTTTCGCTGTAATCTGTTGAAAGTTCTTCAACATTGTTTGTTTTTGTCAACTCGTTTATTATTCCTGTTAACTGTCCTTGATTTGCTGTAAAGTCAAAAAAGTCGCCATTTTCTTGATACACAAATTGAGGACTATTAAAATCAATTCCGCTTTCTATGTTTATATTTACACTATCAAATTCTGAATTCAATACATCTGGATTAGCAATAAACTCACCAGCTGGTCCTAGTAATACGTTTGGTGAAAGTACAATCTTTGTTGCACCGTAAGCAAATATGCCTTCGCCACAGTTATCAACAATGTTAGGTGATACAATACCCTTTTGTACAGCACTAATACTTACTGGCCCAGGATAATCTCTAAATGTGTTGTGTGCAATTTTAATAGTTCTGCACTCGTCTGCATATAATGGATTCCAATCATAACTATAAGTTAATCCACCACCTGTTATTTCACTGTTTAGAATTGTTAAGTTTTGTGTAATTGATGCATCGTATGCATATATGCCGCCTCCAATAACATTATCTAACTCTACGTTTTCAAATAGTATATCATTACCATAAAGGTAAACAGCATAGTTCAAATATAGTGTTGTTGTGTCTGTTGTTAAGTATTGGTTCTGTGCATTACCGTCTATACGTAAATCTCTAATAGTAATGTTACTATATGATGCATAACCAGGCTTTGGTCTTATAAAGTTATTATCGCCAGTTGATGTATCTGTTGACCAGTATTGTTTTATTAATCTTGTTTGATCACCGCTACCTTTAAGTGTAAACCCATCTGGTATTTCTAATCGTTGTATAAAGTATGTTCTATTTTCTAATGATAAACTATTTCTATTCTGTGCTTTAGCTGCATCAATTGCTGTTTGTACAGCAATAGTATCGTCAACAACTACTTCAACAGTTGATTGATCTGCAAAGTAACTAGTTGCTGTAGTAATCACATTTGTATCTGTGTTTATATTTGTTATTGATGTATCTATAAATCCTAGTTTTGGAGTACCTGGTGCAACAAGTGGAACATGTACTAGTCCGCTAGTTGCTGTGTACATACCTTGTACTGATTTTTTACTCCACGGTGTTACAGCAAAGTCATAATAGTCAGTATAAACAATATTACTTAATGCATTGCCTAATTCTTTTGGTCCTAATACTGTATGTAGTGTATAATCAACTTCAGCACCTACTTTTCTATAAACTAGTATGTTGTGTGATGAAGAGACTCTACTTACAACAACTTGAATATTTTTATTGTTGTTAAAATCTGTTATTTCGTCTGGTTCAATAGTAACATCTACAGCACTTGTTACAGCACTTATTTTACCTGAGTTTTGATCCATTTGTGCAACACGATAACTAAATGTTACTTCGTTGCCACTTGCATCTGGTGTAGCAAATCCAACCCTACTTACTTGTACACCTAAGTTACTTTGGTCTTGATCAATATTATCTGAACTAGCACCAAATATTCTTAGTTTCATTGACGTTGCTAAAAAGTCAATGTCTGCTGGATTAACAGTAATTTGATTAGTTGAAGTATCTGTTAATGTAGTACCGTCAAACTTTACACTTGTATTAAATTCTTCGTTAACTGATATTGCACCACTGACAATCAAGTTGCCTTTAATACTAACGCCACCATCAACACTTAATGCACCTGTTTCAAAGTCTAATGCAGTTTGTGTACTCTTAATTTTTAAACCAACAGCTTGATTTAATTCTAATTTAGTTTCTGTAAGCGTTGCACTTGTTTGGTCATTAGTAACAAATGTAATTGTATCGTCACTAGCACCAGGAGTAGTTTCTGCACTAACATATGTTAGTCCATCTACTGATCTTACGCCACCTAGTCCGTTCCAGTTATTTCCATCATATCCTTCAAAAATACCTAGTGTACTGTTTAGGCGCATTGCACCAGCTACATTGGGCGAACGTTCAGCTGTTGTTCCTGCCGGAAGCACTACAGCGTTTGTGCCTACAATATTAACGTAGCCGTTGCCTTTTGGATCAAGTGCAATATTACTATTGTCTTGTACAGTTCTAATTGTTGTTCCACTAAACTCTATATTTTCAATACTATCAAATGTTGTAAAACTAAAGTTTCCAGCGCCGTCTGTTTTAAGAAGATCGCCAGCATCGCCATCAGTAATGCCTAAGTCTGTTAGTGTTGCAGGTATTGTTGGTTTGTTTTGTACATCATCCCATTGTGGATTTGTTATAGGTAAATCTAAGTATTCAAAATCACCGCCAGCACTTACTGTTAAGTATTGTCCTGCTGTTGGTGTTTGGCTATTGTCGTTAAGTTTTTCAGGAGTAATAAAGTCATCATCAATTTGACTAAGTGCAATTTGTCCACCTAAGTCAACAAAGTTACTTGCACCACCGCCACCACCACCACCGGAGATAGTAAGGAACTGTAAGTTACCCGAACCGTCTGTTGCAAGTACCTGACCAATTGTACCATCATCAACATCTAATTGACTAATGCCTATTGTGTTTGCATTAATTAATGCTGCAGCTGTTGTACCTGATAATGCTCCGCCTAACGTTGGTGTCTGGACAGGCAAGTTTTGAAAACTAATTGTACCTGTTCCGTTGGTTGTTAAGAACTGACCAGTTGCACCGTCACCTATACCTAGTTGTAGTATTGATGTAGGAATTACTGGCTTGTTTTGTAAGTCAGTGTAATCGTTTCTAAACACAGTCCCATCTACAACTAATTGCGATGCTGTAACTGTTCCTAATGCTGTTATATCAAGAGCATTTACAATGCTACTGTTTGTCAGTAGTAGATTATCACCATCCGGTAATTCTCTAAACTGGTTACCTGCTGTTGTATCTACTACTAGTGGAAATCTATTGGCCATTGTTTCTTATCCTATTTACTATATTTATCGCCTAATATTTTTAAGTGATTGATCAATAGTGTCTTTAGGATCTCCTTTGATCTTTACTTGTAACCTTGGACCACGATTGGCGATAACTGTTAACCGTCTTCCATTTTCGTTTGTGACACTTTTTCCTTGTGGACGTTTTGCCATTATGTTCTTCCTACTACTACTTCAACAATGCCTTCTCCAGCATCGTCTTTGGTGCCTACAGCCTTACCAATAACAGTACCAACAGTTGGCGTGTTATTAACAACAGCATATCCTCTTAACCCACTTGATACAAGTAAGTCGCCTTTTGCTACTTTACCAATTACCTTACAAGGTACACGCCCTTGTAGTGCAATACATGTTGCAATGCCTGGACAATCTTGGTTCATAACAAACGCTGGCTCAGCACTTACAACACCAGCAACTCTATGATCAAGGTGTATGTTTGTTGTAGTAACTTCACTGTCACCACCAAATACTAATACAGTACCAACTTCATACTCTGTGTCTGCTGAATACATCTCAGCCAAGTCAGCGTAGGTTGATTGTAGTTTAGAACCACTTGACAAACTCCAGTCACCTGTAATAGTACCTGTTGTTGCTGCAGCTCCTGTTGATATAGTTCTTACTGTAAGTGTATCAGTAGCTTCTATAGTTACGCCACCAGTGAATGTTTTTAATCCAGCAATACTTTGATTGCCTATTGTGTAAACTCCATTACTAACCGATCCAGCATTACCAGTAATACTGCCTGTGGCCGTTCCAGTCCATTCAAGCGTATCGTCTATATAAACTTTACCTGTTCCGTTTGCAGTTAGTGTTAGATCAGTATCTGCAGTAACACTCGAAATAGCATCTGTGTCAATGCTACCTACAGTTAAACTTGTATCAATGACAACATCTTTAAAGTAACCATTTTTGAATTTTAAGTTCGCATCACCTAAATTAACACTGTCGTCGTCTTCTGGTGTAATTGCAAGTGTATCAACAGTACCGTTGCCTGTAGTATCTCGCATACCAAAAGTTATAGCTTTTTGCGTAGTGCCGTTTGATACAATAATAGCAACATCACCAGCGACTGCTTTACCACTGTATGCACCTATCGCAATACCTGCTGATGTATCACCTTTTTCGTTTTGTGCTTCAATGAAGTTAGTATAAGTCCATTGTGATGCTACAAACGGTGTTACTGTTGTGCCAGCTGGATTGATTTGAGTTATATCAAATGCTGCGTCAGCAGCCGCATGTAATGTGCTTCTATCAAACTGATCTGGATCACTGCCATCATCATCGCCGTCTGGATCTGTTAAGTTTCCTACATTTAGGTTACCAAATACAGTTGTGTATGCCGGTCTATCATTTGCAGGTGTAGTAATATCTGTTAGTCCACCTGATGCTTGTATGCTCTTGCCGCCCTGTATTGATAGAAGTGTAAGTATGCCAGTTGCAGCAGACCCAATTCGTGTTAGTACAGTATTGTTGTTAAGTGCATATCCTTGTGCATCAATAATACCAGCAGCATCTGTTTTTACAAAACTATCTACTTCACCTGTTGTTGTGTCGTTAACTACTAGATA
>Ga0208897_1000108_pt1 | contig 40863 bp, 40 predicted proteins | sample ColrivemetaGS697_FD_187594 | JGI IMG/M metagenome (GOLD analysis project Ga0208897, IMG submission 187594) | Estuarine microbial communities from the Columbia River estuary, USA - metaG S.697 (SPAdes) (version 2) | ecosystem: Environmental > Aquatic > Marine > Intertidal zone > Estuary | place...
AGTAGAACCTAAGAACCCTAAACACGCATTCGCTGGTTATCCTATAACAGATGAATACATACCAGCAGAAGTTTAGTAACTATGGATCGTTAGCTCTTGCCGGAACGATTATTCATGAGGCACCAGCTAACAATTCATCGGTAGTTAAATCAATACGATTTAACAACTCATCTGCTTGTGCGATAACATTGTCTCACTACAACAGCTCAACGGCTACAACTAGTGTTATATACACCGTTAATCTTTCATCTGGTGATATAATGACAGATACATTTCCATTCTATTTAGAGGCTGGAGATAGATTAATTGCCACTCCAACATCTATTGGAACATCATTTACTATAGAAGGTGAAAGCGGTCCTAATTTGGGTGTTAGATGCAAATAGTTGACAGATATGGCATTGTTTATGGTGTTGATAGAATTCAGATCAATGGGCCTGATGGACGGCAGAAGCCATCCTCTATAAATTATGGCCTTTTTGCTCAGACAGCAAAGAGTGTTCCAGTAACAAATACTACTGAATCTCAATCTCTTATTTATGTAAACTTTGAGAGAAGGGTTTTAAAAGATCAAGGTGTTATAGAGTCTATATCTTGCATGGATCCATTTTTAAGGAGTTATGGTAGTGTTGGTGGGTTATCAGTTCCTGCGAATTCATTTAGAGTAGGAGATTCATTTAGAGTTAACATTAGTGGTGAAATAAGCTCATTAAATAATGAGATAATTACTATATATCTTATGGCGAATGGTGGTTCAACATTTTTAGCTACCACAAGTATAACATTACCTACAACAACCAATCAGTTTTTTGATTTAAATGCTACATTTACTATAAGATCTATAGGTACAGCAGGTGTTGCTAAAATAGTAACAGCAGGTCAATTTACATACTCTAAAGACGCATCAAATGCTTTTGAGGGTTCTGATTTTATATACATCAATGAGGATACATTTGATACAACTATTGACAACACATTAGATATTACAACACAGTGGGCAAATGCAAGTACTTTAAATAGCATACACAGTGAGATTTTTACATTAAACAAGATATTCTGATGAGATATTTACTAATCATTCTATTACTAGCATCATGCAGCCCTACCAAGCGATTCACTAGGCTAATCGAGAAGTACCCGTATTTAATTACTACAGACACTGTAGTAATAAAAGACACCATCACCCTCTACGTCCCAGAGGTGCATACAGACACTGTAGTAACACTGAAGCAACTTATCGATACAGTAACTCTGACTAAAGACAGAGTCACTGTTAAGACATGGTACGTCCCAAAGGAAAAGAAGGTGTACATAAAGGGTAAGTGCGATCCTATATACGTCACAAAGATTGTAGAGCGAAAGGTTCCTGTCAAGTACTATGAGAAGTATCCTTTGTGGAAGAAGCTACTAAACAACCTATTAGCTATTTTTATTATCTTTGTTGTAATCTATACAATGTATAAACTGTATAAGAAACTAGTATGAAAACTAACACACTAATCGTTTTGTCTGCATTATTTACGGTGATTACACCAGCAGTACCTTTGATCTTGGTATCGTTGATGGCGATCTTTGTTGACGCCTGTTTTGGCATCTGGAGATCTGTTAAGAAGAATGGATGGATATCTTTTCAAAGTAAAAAACTTATAGCAACTGTACAAAAGTCGTTCCTGTATTCAGGAGCGATTTTATTTTTCTATATGATAGAGAAGTACATCGCTGGTGATATTATTGCTCACTTCATTTCAGTAGAGCTTATCATCACGAAGTCAGTTGCGTTCTTCTGTGTATTTACTGAAGTTAAGTCAATCAATGAAAACTATAAGGATGTTACAGGTGTAGACCTATTAACAAAATTCAAAGCTTTCATGACAGGTCTTAAAAAAGAAAGCGATAAGTGGAAATAATCGATAAATACGTAAAGTTTACGAAAAAATGGGAGGGTGGCCTGTCAAGAGATAAGGCTGACTCTGCATCTTCATTCCCATGTCCTACTCCATATCAAGATAAAACAGGTTGGCATACTAACATAGGCATCACTTATGCTGCTTGGGTTAGTTTCTACGGAAAGACAAAAGATAAAGAGTTCTTTGAGATGTCTTCTGAGGATTGGTTTCGTGTATTCAAGAAAGGATATTGGGACAAAGTAAAGGGAGATGAGTATGACTCTGTAAACATTGCTATATTCGTTACCGGTATTGCATGGGGATCAGGTGCTTATCAAGCCGGAAAGTCTCTACAAAAGTCTATTAACGACTGTGGTGTTAAATGTACTGTTGATGGTAAGATTGGTCCAAAGACTATATCATCCGCAAACTCAATTGATCCTAGGAAATTATTTGATGCATTGACTGCTGAAAGAGAAAGGTTCTTTAGAGCTATATCTAAGGGCAAGAACGCTAAGTTTTTGAAAGGATGGTTAAACAGATTAGAGGATTACAAGAAGACCTTCAGACCATAATATAAAAATCACTAAATTTGTAAAATGAAGAAGGAAGCAACATCAATCGTAAAGGTTAAGGTTAGCCGCCCAGGTGTCCATGCAAAATGCAAGACATCTAAGCTAAAGTCTTCTAAGAATTATAAAAAACAAAATAGAGGCCAAGGACGATGAAAGTACAAAACTATACAACTGAGACACCAAGCACATCATCAAAAGTATTTGGTACCAATGCTGCTGGCAACACAGTTAATTATGACGTCACTGCATTATTGGCTTTAAATCAAACGCCTACTGTTGACGTAACAAACGACCTGACAGCCGCTACGCTTACAAACGTAAACACATACTTTACAGGAACAGCTGGCCCATCTTTTACAATCAATCTTCCTCCAGCTAGCTCAGGTCTAGATGGAATTAAGTTTGTTATCATGTCAACAGCTGAGCGCGTATCAACATCATGGGCATCAGCAGGTGCTACATTCGTTGGAGCTCCTGCAACTTTATTAGCAAACACACCGGTATGTCTACAATATAGTCATGCCAACCTTAAGTGGTATATATCTTTATAATATGGCAACAATTCCAACTGAACAAAAGTTTCATACATTAAATAGTAATGTAGTTACACAAGAGAAAGGATCAGCATTAACCAACTCGCAGCGTGAGATATACACAATGCAAGACATTGTCGAGACAGTTGAAGGTGCATTACCTCCTTCTACAAATCCAACAGCAGGAGTTTACCCAATTTGTTACAATGATTTTATGGGTAATCCGTCTATTTTTGCGGATGGTGGATTGACAAATAGTGTGATAATGACACCAATGGGTTATACTTATTTGGGTTTAACTTTTCGCGATAATTACAGCGGTCTTGGCAAACTTTTAGAATTAAACCCCATTGATTTTGCATATACTTTTGGACAAGCGGAATACCAACCATTTAGTAGTGTGTCCGCATCGGGAGGTTTAGTAATATACCCAATGATGGGAGAAGCAATTATAGGCGTAGGAATATCATCACCATACGAAGGAGTGTTTAAAGTAAATAGCGCATCCGGTAATGTTACAATTGGTAACGCACCATCTACATCAATTGGTGTTAATATGTGGAACCAAACAATGATAATTGGCTCGGACTTAACTTTATTTGTTTCACCAAGTAATCCAACAACACCTGTAAAATGGCTTATAGTTACTGACGAAAATGGTAATTATTTTCAAATGCCTTTATACCAATAAAACAATAACTACTATTATTTACCTCTATATCAATAAAAAAATGGCTTTACTAATTAACAACGCAAAATTTAAAAACACCGAGATTGTAGCACCGCAAATTTATGTTAGGTTGCAAATATGGAACAAACCAAACGGAAAAGAGTCGATTATTGCATTACTAACCGGATTAGACAAAGAAAATGCATTGAATTATAAATCAATTGCAACTAATTTACCCGAGCAAGTTTTGGTTAATGTTCCCGATGGGCAAGCACAAGACCTTTTGACAATTCACGAACTTGTAAAGATAGAACTTGAGGCAAAAGATTTTCAAGTAAATATTGACCTTGCATAATGGAAAAAACACAAGCAATACAAATTATTGAACAAGCATTGAATGCTGCTACTCAAAAAGGAGTATACAACCTAAATGATGTTGCTACAATTTTACAAGCACTCACTGAGATTAAAAAGTAAATAAAATATAATATGAGTAAAATAACAAAAGAAGAGCTCGACGCGTTGGTTAACGCTAATCGAGTTTACAGAGATTTAAAGTTTAATCTAGCAGACATCGAGATGAGCGTTCGTCGTTTAGGCGAGCAGAAAGAGCTCACGATGCAGCAACTTGAAGTTGCGGCAGCAAAGCTCACTCAAGAGCAGCAATCCATCTTTGATAAGTATGGCGATGTTCAGGTAAACCTCCAAACAGGTGAGTATAATTAGAAAAATTTCAATTGGTCCTGACTACATGAAGTCTATGCACTACATGGTCGGTCAAGAAATCCTTGATAAGACTTGGAAGATCAACACCATCAGAGTTGAAAATGATGGCAGTATCTGCGTTTGGATTATTAAGGAAGGAGAGATTATACGATGGAAGTCTTTCTCTCCTACAATGCCTATTGCTATTGAGTATAAAATAGATTACTGATGAAATCACCATACTGCTTCATTGTAGAGCCAATTGGTCTGAGGCGGTACGATAACATTAAAAGCTACGGAGACGTAGATTTTATTATTAGTTCCTCCCAAGAAGATCATAAAGTTTCTAATCGCTTTGCGAAGGTAATTGCAACACCAATATATTATGACGGTCCGGTTCAATCTGGAGACACTGTTATACTTCATCACAACGTTTTCAAGTTCTATTACGACATGAAAGGCCGTCAAAAGAGCAGTTGGAATTACGTCATGGACGATATGTTTCTAGCTGAGCTTGATCAGGTCTATGCATTCAAGCGTGATGCTGATTGGCAGGCCGTTGAGCCATTTGTGTTCATAAAGCCTGTCCCATCAGAGGATAAGGTGTTTAGTACGCTAGGTGGTTTTGAGGAGTTGTGGGGTGAGGTTATTTACCCTAGCAATGATTTTGTATCTAAGGGGGATGTCGTATCTTTTACTCCAGATAGTGAGTATGAGTTTAGAATAGATGATCAAGTACTATATCGAATGTATAATAAGAACTTATGTCTAAGAAAATAGAGATAGTAGAAGCTGCTAAACAGGCTATTGATGAGTTGATTAAAGTACTAAAGTCACCTATCATTACGCATGCTGAGGATGATATATCTGCTGATAAAATGAAGAATGCTGCCTCTGCTAAGCGTTTAGCATTTGAGGATGCTATGTATATGCTCAATAAGATTGAGGAGGAAGAGAATAAGGCATCAGAAACACCTATCGCTGAGGTCACTCTAGGCAAGAGTGGTTTTGCTGAAGGTAGGGCAAAGTTGAAGAATGGAAAATAACCTGTATCGCATAGTCACTGACCACGTCCACAGAACTGCTCTTACTACGAAGAATAGTAAGAAGAGTTGGGACTATGGATACAATAAAGAGTATGATATAATCGTTATATCTAAAGATGGCACCATTGGTGATATCTATGAGATTAACGGCCTTAAGATTGCATTACCAGCAACTCCAAAAAAAATAGACGACCGTGGCAACAAGTGGGTTGCACAAGAATACCCGGCAGAACTTCAGAAAGTCAAGTCAATCTTTGACTGGAACCGTAGAGACAACTCGTTCAAGTCTAAGTATGTAGATATGATCGAGACTGAGTTTGATCGCAGGGAGTATGGCTATTGGTTTAAGAACAATGGTAAGCCAACCTACATGACTGGTACACATTATATGTACCTTCAGTGGACCAAGATTGACGTCGGTCTTCCTGACTTCCGTGAGTCCAATAGGATATTCTTTATATTTTGGGAGGCAACTAAAGCAGACAGCCGATCATTTGGTATGTGCTACCTAAAGAACCGTCGTTCAGGGTTCTCGTTTATGTCTTCAGCCGAGACGTCCAATACAGGTACAATTGTTAGGGACTCTCGTATTGGTATTTTGTCAAAGACGGGTTCCGATGCTAAGAAGATGTTTACCGATAAGGTGGTACCAATTGTAAGAAATTACCCCTTCTTTTTCAAGCCGATCCAGGATGGTATGGATAACCCGAAGACGGAGTTAGCCTTCCGTGTTCCTGCTAGTAAGATTACGCGTAAGAATATGGATGAGGAGCGCGATGATGACATAGAAGGGCTAGATACTACCATTGACTGGAAAAACACCGCAGACAACAGCTATGACGGTGAGAAGCTACTTTTACTTGTACATGACGAGAGCGGAAAATGGGAAAAACCTGAGAACATCTTAAATAATTGGCGCGTAACCAAAACATGTTTGCGCTTGGGTAGCCGCATCATTGGTAAGTGTATGATGGGTTCAACCTCAAATGCACTCAGCAAGGGTGGTGAGAACTTTAAGAAGCTCTTCAATGACAGCGACCCGACCAAGCGTTCTGCCAATGGTCAGACCAAGTCGGGGCTTTATAGTTTGTTCATTCCTATGGAATGGAACATGGAGGGTTTTATTGATGAGTATGGATGGCCTGTGTTTGATGATCCAAAGAAACCAATCATGGGTATTGATGGTGAGGAGATTACGATGGGCGTTATTACTTATTGGAATAATGAGGTTGCAGCTCTTAAGTCTGACTCTGATGCACTCAATGAATTCTATCGTCAGTTCCCAAGAACAGAGTCTCATGCGTTTCGTGATGAGTCAAAGGCATCTTTGTTTAACTTGACTAAGATCTATCAGCAGATTGACTACAATGACTCTATGATTAAAGATCGAGTGTTGACGCGTGGTTACTTTCATTGGAAAAATGGAGATCAAGATACTGAGGTGATTTGGACTCCTGATAAGAAGGGAAGGTTTTTAGTTTCGTGGATTCCCGATCAGGCTATGAGAAATAGAGTGATTGTGAAAAACGGAAGAAAGCATCCAGGCAATGAGCATATCGGTGTGTTTGGGTGTGACCCTTATGACATTTCAGGTGTAGTTGGTGGTGGTGGATCTGCTGGTGCGTTGCATGGGTTGACTACATTCCACATGGAGAATGCTCCTACAAATCACTTTTTTTTAGAGTATATTGCTCGTCCTCAGACTGCTGAGATATTCTTTGAGGATGTATTAATGGCCTGTCATTTCTATGGTATGCCAATACTTGTAGAGAATAATAAGCAGCGACTTTTGTATCACTTTAAGAATAGAGGATATCGATCATTCTCTTTAAATAGACCAGACAAACACATATCAAAGCTATCAAAAACAGAGCTAGAGCTAGGTGGAATTCCTAACTCATCTGAAGACGTAAAGCACGCCCACGCTAACTCTATCAATACTTACATAGAAGAGTATGTTGGTTTAGATAAGGAAGGAACCTATAGAGATAAAGACACTATGGGTGACATGTACTTTACTAAAACTTTAGAGGATTGGGCTAGATTTGATATTAATAATAGAACAAAACATGATGCCTCAATTAGCTCAGGACTTGCTATTATGGCATCAAGAAAACACCTATTTATACCACCAAAACAGGAATCTAAAATAAGTGTTAAATTTGTAAGATATAAGAATACAGGCATTAGAAGCGAAATCATCGAATAATGGATAAACCATCAGTTGTTATCTCTGCACTACCTTTTCCGGACCAAATGGCTCCAGATGAGGTTAAGGCTACATATGAATATGGTCTAAAGGTAGGTAAAGCCATCGAAGGGGAATGGTTTAAGAGGAAGTCAAATTCAAGTAGATTCTATCAACAGTGGGGTGAGTTCCACCGTTTGAGACTATATGCTCGTGGAGAGCAACCAGTACAGAAGTATAAAGATGAGCTTGCCGTCAATGGTGACATATCTATGCTTAACCTTGACTGGACTCCTGTTCCTATCATCCCTAAGTTTGTTGATGTTGTTGTCAACGGAATGCTTGACAGACCATATACAGTAAAAGCTGAAGCTCAAGACGTAATGTCAGCTGAGAAGAAGAATATCTTTCAGGATATGATTGAGGCTGATATGGTTGCTAAGGATTTCCTTACATTGACACAAGAGCAGTTTGGCATTGATGCGTTTAATGTTAGCCCGGATGAACTTCCTGCTAACAATGAAGAGCTGTCATTATATATGCAGATGAACTACAAACCATCTGTAGAAATTGCTGAAGAGATTGCAATTGACACTGTAATGAAGATGAACGAGTATGAAGATATACTTCGTCTCTACTATTATGATGTCGCCACTTTAGGTATTGGTGTTGCTAAGCATGAGTTCCTTATTAATGATGGTGTTAAAATTGAATACGTAGATCCGGCTAACTGGATACATAGTTATACTGAAAAGAATGACTTCTCTGATTGTTTCTATTTTGGAGAGGTTAAGCAAGTACATTATACAGAGCTTCTAAAAATGAATCCAAACTTAACGGATGAGGAGCTTACTGAAATTAAAAATGCTGGATCAGCATGGTATGACTACTTCCCTGTAGTTAGAAACTACCAAGACGATGCATTCTTAAATGAGGTTGTAACATTGTTGTATTTTAACTACAAGACACACAAGAAGTTTGTATGGAAGAAGAAGATACTTGATAATGGTGGTGAGCGAATTATTCGTAAAGAAGATACGTTCATGGCTCCAAATGGTGAATACTTTGAGGTAATTGAAGCAGTTCGTGACGTTTGGTATGAAGGTGTTCTTGTTGGTGGATCAAACATAATGATAAAGTGGGAGATGATGAAGAATATGGTTCGCCCTAAGTCTGCATCACAACGTGCACTTCCAAACTATATTGCTTATGCTCCACGTTACTACAAAGGAAATATTGAGTCACTAGTTAGACGTATGATCCCATTCGCTGATCAGATTCAACTTACTCACTTAAAGTTACAGCAAGTAATGTCACGAATTGTACCTGACGGTGTATTCATCGATGCCGATGGTATCAATGAGGTTGACCTTGGTACTGGTGCAGCTTATAATCCTGAGGACGCTCTTAACTTATACTTCCAAACAGGTAGTGTTATTGGCCGATCTTATACCACAGAGGGTGAGTTTAATAACGCTCGTATTCCTATTCAGGAACTTAATACAAATAGTGGTCAAGCTAAAATGGCTGCACTTATCGGCAACTACAACCACTACTTAAATATGATTCGTGATGTGACAGGTGTAAATGAGGTGCGTGACGCATCTACACCACATCCGGATGCATTAGTTGGTGTTCAAAAACTAGCAGCACTCAATTCAAATACAGCTACTCGACATATTCTAGACGCTGGTATCATCACAACTAGACGTGTTGCTGAATGTGTTTCTATACGTATTGCTGATATATTAGAGTATTCTGACTTTGCTGAAGAGTTTGCTATGCAGATTGGTAAGTACAATCTGTCAATACTACAAGATATAAATGAGCTATATCTGCATGACTTTGGTATCTTTATTGAGGTTGCGCCAGACGAAGAACAAAAGGCTCAACTAGAATCTAATATTCAGATCGCATTACAGCAGCAGACAATTGATCTTGAGGATGCAATTGACATCCGTATGATCAATAATGTTAAGCTTGCTAATGAGATGCTTAAGATGAAGCGTCGCAAGCGAATGGAACAAAAGCAGAAAGAGAAAGAGATGGAGTTCCAAATGCAAATGCAAACAAACATCCAATCCTCTCAAGCAGCTGCTGAAGCCAAAGCACAGATCATTCAATTGGAAGGTCAAACCAAGGCACAGATCAAGCAGATGGAAGTTCAGGGTGACATTCAAAAGATGCAGGCAGAAGCTGAGCTCAAGAAAGAGCTAATGGCTATTGAGTTCCAATACAACTTGCAACTTAATGGCATGCAGATGCAAACATTAAAAGATCGTGAGGCTGAGAAAGAGAAGGCTAAGGACAAACGAGTTGACATACAGGCCACCCGTCAGTCTGAGCTAATCAATCAACGCCAAAACAACTTACCTCCTAAAAACTTTGAATCTACAGAGGATTCTCTTGATGGCTTCGATTTGGAGTCATTCGGGCCTAAATAAATAATTATTAACTTTGTTCAAAATTAAATTAAATGGAAAGTGAATTTAAAGTGAGAGCTGTAGATTTCGAGGAGAAGTCTGTAGCTGAAAAAGAGGCAGAGCTTCTTGAAGGTTTGGAAGATCATACCGGAGATCAAGATACAGTAAAGATTGACTTAACTGAAGAGCAACAACCTGTAGAAGAGCAACAAACTCAAGAGACAGATCAGGTACAAGAGCTAGATCTGGATGATAATAAAGTTCTTTCATATCTTGGTAAAAGATGGAACAAAGAGATTACATCTTTGGATGAATTAGTTCAAGAGCGAGAACAAGCTGAAGAACTACCTGAGGATGTCTCTGCGTTTCTGAAATATAAAAGAGAAACAGGGCGTGGTATTGAAGACTTCATGAAGTTGAATGTCGATTACACCGCAATGGATGAAGATTCTTTACTTTATCAATATGCTAAAGAACAAAACCCAGAGCTTGATGCTGATGAGGTTAAGTTTGAGTTAGAGTCTAAGTTTTCATATGATGAAGACTTTGATGATGACAAGCAGATTAAGAAGGTAAAGCTAGAGAGAAAAAAAGAGCTCAATAAGGCTCGTGAGTATTTTAATAAGCTTAAAGAACAGTACAAGGTGCCACTTGAGTCAAGGGATTCCTTTGTTCCGCAAGAAGAAAAAGAAGCTTACGAATCTTATAAGCAATATAAACAAACCGCGACTAGCGAGCAAGAGGAGCAACAAAAGCGGTCTAAGTATTTCGCTGACAAGACGAATGAATTATTTTCTGATAAGTTTGAAGGTTTCAAATTTAAAATTGATGAGGATAAGGCAGTAACGTTCAAGCCGGCAGATGCAAAGACACTCCTTAACGAGCAGTCTTCACTAAGCAACTTTGTAAATAAGTTCTTAAACGAAGAGGGTTACGTAAAGGATGCTGAGGTGTTCCATCGAGCAATAGCGATTGCTTCGAATCCCGAAAAGTTTGCAAAGTTCTTCTATGAGAAGGGTATGACAGAAGCTGTTGAGACAGTTTCTAAAGAGTCTAAAAATATTAACATGACTCGTCAAGCCACTCAGGTGACTAACAAAACTGACGGAACATTCCAAGTAAGAGCCGTAGAGTCTGGTTTCGGTAACAGATTAGTTATTAAACAAAAACCTAAAAACTAGAAAAAATGGCTGGTACATTACAAGCGTCTCCGGGTGTAAATTTAACCCCAAGCGCAGTTAAGGCAACATTGCCTACAAACTACATTACTAACTTCGACTTCTTGAATCAGTATCTTCCTGATACATATGAGCAAGAATTCGAGCGCTATGGTAACCGTTCAATCGCATCTTTCTTGCGTATGGTTGGTGCCGAGCTTCCTACTAACTCTGACCTCATCAAATGGGCAGAACAAGGTCGTCTTCACACAAAGTATACCTCAGTTACTGCTGTTGGTGCTTCAGGTGGTCAAGATAGTGTTACTTTTGATATCGGTACAGGAACTTGTGTTTTCCGTGTTGGTCAAACTGTATTCCTTTCTAACAATGCTTCTTCTACATCTTCTTATAAAGGTGTAATTACTGCACTTCCTGCTGCTGATCAATTTACTGTAGCATTCTATAATGCTGGTGGTATTGCTGCTGGTGATACTGGCGCTACATTCACTGCATTTGTTTACGGTTCTGAGTTCAAAAAAGGAACTGCTGGAATGGATGGTTCTTTAGAGTCTGAATCTTTATTCTTCCAAAACAAGCCAATTATCATCAAAGATAAGTACACTGTTGCTGGTTCTGATATGGCTCAAATTGGTTGGGTTGAAGTAACTACTGAGAATGGTGCTACTGGTTACTACTGGTACATGAAGTCTGAGCATGAGACTCGTCTACGTTACGAAGATTATCTTGAAATGGCAATGGTTGAAGGCGTTCCTGCTGAAACAGGTTCAGGAGCTGCTACTCAATTAGCTAACGGAGCTTACCCTGGAACACCTACAATTCAAAATGCTGGTACTGAAGGTATGTTCAATGCTATTGAAACTCGTGGTAACGTTTGGGCAGGTGGTAACCCATCTTCTTTAGGTGACTTCGATACAATCGTACAACGTCTTGATAAGCAAGGTGCTATCGCTGAGAACGTATTGTTCTTAAACCGTCAGTTCTCTTTTGACATCGACGATATGTTGGCTGCTCAAAACTCTTACGGTGCTGGTGGTACTTCTTACGGATTGTTTGACAACAACGAGCAAATGGCTCTAAACCTTGGTTTCTCTGGATTCCGTCGTGGTTATGAGTTCTACAAGACTGACTGGAAATACCTTAACGACGCAACACTTCGTGGCGGTATCGTTGGTGGTGCTATCAATGGTGTTTTGGTTCCTGCTGGTACCATGACCGTTTACGATCAAGTACTTGGTAAGAATGCTAAGCGTCCTTTCCTTCACGTTCGTTACCGTGCTTCTGAAGCTGAAAACCGTCGTTACAAAACTTGGATGACTGGTTCTGCTGGTGGTGCACAAACTAGCGACCTTGATGCTATGGAAGTAAACTTCTTGTCAGAGCGTGCGCTTTGTACAATGGGTGCTAACAACTTCTTTATCTTCAAAGGATAAGAATACCAATAATACGAGAGGGGTTTCGACCCCTCTCTATTTTTTAATAATTTAAATTATATCAAATGAAAAGAATAAAAATAGAGCCTAAGGATAGGACTTATTTGCTTAAAATGAAAAACTCTCCATTGAGCTATTTCATTGCACACAAAGACACACCACGTAAACGTCTTCTTTATTATAATGAAGAGACCAATACAAATCACCCACTTCGCTACGCGCGAAATTCAAACACACCATTTCAAGAAGATCAAGATGCTAACGTTATTGTTGAGCCAATTGTATTTGAGGATGGTAGATTAGATGTTCCAAAAAACAATCCTGTACTTCAAGAATTCTTACATTACCACCCAGGTAATGGAAGTGAATTTTATGAGTTTGATTCAGAAAGAGATGCACAAGAGGATGTTGATGATTTATTCTCTGAAATTGATGCATTGTTATTGGCTCGCGATTTAGCAGACAAAGACATTAATACATTAGAAGCAGTTGCTAGATTAGTACTTGGTGGTAATGTAGATAAGATGAGCTCTGCTGAAATCAAAAGAGACATGATGCTATTTGCTAAACGTTATCCTCAAGACTTCATGGAGGCTGCGTCTGATCCAATGCTTAAGATTAATAACTTTGCAGCTCGTGCATTTACGTCAGGATACCTCACATTCAGAGGAAACAAAGACATCCACTATAACTTCAAGGATAATAAGAAGCGTTTAATGACCGTTCCATTTGGTCATGACCATATCCACGCATTGGCTTCTCATTTGCAGTCTGACGAAGGATTAGAGCTATATAAATACCTAGAAGATAAGTTCTCAGAAAATGCTTAACTTTGGGTATTGTTTAACCCATTAATTTTTAGAAAATGGAAAAGTTTTTATCTATCCCGGTTACCAGTGCTGGTAATCAATTAGTTTCAGTAACTAATGTTATTTTAGTTGATGCTGCTTCAGCTACTGCTACTGCTACTGCAATTACTTATGCTGGTGGTAAAGTTGTTACTTTAACACATGCTGCTCAAGTTGCGTTTAGTATGCGTGATGCAATCCAAACTGGAATTGCTAATGCATTGCAAACATCTTGGACTAATCCAGTTTATGAAATTGCCGTTCCACAAGCTGTTAGTAACATTGATGTAGCTTAATCAATAGTAAACTACTACTAGAAAGGGCACTTCATATGGAGTGCCTTTTTTTATTTATCTTTGTACAAAAGCAGTCAGATGATCAATGACGTTCGAAATACCGTCCTATCAATAATTAGTAAAGAGAACCGTGGCTTTATTACGCCATTGGAATTTAATCTCTTTGCAAAGCAGGCGCAGCTTGAGATTTTTGAGCAGTATGTCTACAATTATAGCAATGCAATCAATAAGCAGAACGCTCGAATGCATGGAGAGGGATACACAGATATACCAAAAAACATAGGTGAGGTAATTGATACTTTCTCTACATTTGCTGCTGCAACTTATAATCCTTCTACTAGTAAGTTCAATTTTCCTCCTAACTACTATTTCTTAGATAAGCTTGTTTACAATAACTCAATAGAGATTGAAAAAGTTAGTCATAGAAAGATATTGAATCTAGTAAATTCAAACCTTACGGCTCCAACGACAAAATACCCTGTATACACAATGGATGAGAATGGTTTATTAGTATATCCTACGACTATTAACTCTAACGTTACTATACAATACTTGAGATTTCCAAAGGACCCTCAGTGGACCTATAATATTGTCAACAACGAACCTTTCTTCAATCCAAACTCAGCTACATACCAAGATTTTGAACTACCTTTAGATGACTTTGCTAATCTTGTTATAAAGATCCTTAGTTACGCAGGTGTCTCAATTAGAGAGCAGGATATTGTACAGGCTGCTAAATCAGAGGAAATTCAAGACATTCAACAGAAACAATAATGGCATATATAACTAATTATCAGTACTATACCAATAACGGTAATGTCCCTGAAGATGCTAACTGGGGATCTTATCAGTATGTTACACTTGACTATATGGTCAATAACTTCATATTAAACTATGTTGGAAATGATAAGTTGATCAATAATGTTGATAGGTATACCATTTTGTTTCATGCTAAAAGAGCTATTCAAGAAATAAACTACGATGCACTTAGAAACATTAAGGTTCTTGAGTTTGAGTTAGGTGATCAACTAAAATTGGTATTACCTCCTGACTACGTTAACTATGTTAGAATATCAATGCTTAGAGGTGGTGTATTATATCCACTTACTGAAGCTAGACAAAGCATTACAGCTACTGCATATCTTCAAGATAATAATGGTCAGATTGTTTTTGACTCAAATGGAGAAGTAGTCATTGGCGAGTCAAGATTAGATATCCTACGACAAGAAAATAAGCTATATACAGGTCCTGGTGCATACTACAACCAATGGGGATGGGAGTATGACGGGGAGTGGTATTTTGGATATCCGATCGCACAGAATTTTGGATTAAATACAGCAGACGCTAATATCAATCCAAAGTATTACATCAATAAAGCAGCTGGCGTAATTGACTTTACATCAGGTGTTGAGAACTCATATATTGTACTTGAGTATATATCTGATGGTATGGAAAATGGAGATACTAGTGCTATTTCTATAAATAAATTGGCAGAAGAATATATTTACGCTTACTTAAAGTGGGCGCTACTTAATAATAAGTATGGTATTCAAGAGTATATTATTAATAGGGTAAGAAAGGAAAAAACAGCTGCCCTAAGAAATACCAAGATCAGATTAAGCAACATGCATCCAGGCCGCTTATTAATGGCAATGAGAGGCAAGGACAAATGGATTAAGTAATTATGGCTAACCTACAAAGAACATTTCTTGCCGGGAGAATGAATAAAGACCTCGATGAGAGGTTGCTACCGGATGGTGAATACCGTGATGCTGTTAATATAACTATTGACACGTCTGAAGGATCTAATATTGGGGCTGTTCAGAATGCCTATGGTAACTTAAAGATTGCAGATGTTAAGCAAATAATAGAAAACCAAGGGATAACAATAACGCAGCCACTTGTAACTATAGGAGCGGTAGCAAATGAATCTACAAACGTGTTATATTGGTTTGTTACTGGACTTGAGTTTGAGGGTATATTTGAGTACAATCAAATTACAGGTTCAACTGTTATGGTGCTTGGTAGTACAAGTAATCAGTTAGGACTTGATGAGAATCACTTAATTACAGGTGTTAACTTCATTACTGATGGTGCTGGTGGTGGTTTCCTTCTATGGACAGACAATTTAAACCAACCACGCAAGATAAATATAAATAGATGTAAGACATATTCTATTGATGATCCACGAATTGATTTAGATATCAATCTAATAGTTGCACCACCTCTTAATTCTCCATTTATATCTTTAAAGACTTTATTAGATCCAAACATTAATCCAAATAACATTGAGGATAAGTTTGTATACTTTAGTTATCGATATAAGTATTTAGACAATGAATACTCAGCAATGTCCCCATTATCTGCTGTTGCGTTTAATCCTAAAAAGCTTTTAATTGATAGCGATACCGGTGAAAATAAAGGTATGCTTAATCAATTTAATCAAGCAGAGGTTATATTTGAGACTGGTAATGAGTTTGTTAAGGAGATTCAGCTATTAGTTTGGGAGTCAAGAACTCTTAACGTAAAGATTGTTGAAACATTAAATAAAGAAGAAATAGGCATACAAGATAACTCTACTTATAGTTTTATCTTCATGAATAATAAAACATATGCCGCTCTTCCTTCAGATCAGGTCACTCGATTGTTTGATAATGTTCCGTTAAAGGCATTAGCACAAGATATAATTGGAAGTAGATTAATATTTGGTAATTATACTCAGTTTAGAGATTTAATTGATACTAATAACGACTTTATAGATGTTAACTATACTGTTAATTATGATTCAAGTCCTGTAACTGGTTTACCAAAACAAACGTGGAGAAGCGATCGTGATTATGAGATTGGAATTGCATACCTAGATGATTATGGCAGGATGACAACTGTCTTGACTACATCCTCAGACAATACAGGTAATAATCAATCAAACTCTGTATATATACCGTCAGATAATTCTGACACATCCAACTACTTAGTTGTAAACGTAAAGAACAAGGCACCTGAATGGGCAACTGGTTATAGATTCTTTGTTAAGCAGTCTAAAACTGAATATTATAATATCTTTCCAGTTACATTTATAAAAAATGGTTCTTACAGATATTTTTTAATTAATGAGGCTGATAGAGATAAAATAAAGGTAAATGGATATATTATATTTAAGTCATCTTCTGGTTCTGCTACTCATTCAAACAAGAAATTTAAAGTTCTTGAGCTTGAGTATAAAGCAGCTGGATTTAATAATATATCAGGAGCTTTAGAAGGTCTTTACTTTAAAATCAAAGCTGATGCGTCTGATGCTTTCTTAAATGTAAGTGGGCAACAGATTTTTAATTTTGATGGTTCTGGTAGGGGTTTAAGAACACCTGTATTAAATAGGTCGCAACATGTTGATACAGCTTACTATAGCTATACTGGTGATAATACAATAACTCCAACAGCACAAGATGTAACAGCTACAGTTATTTCAACTTCTGATTTTAGGATTAATGTAGAGATACTCCCAAATGATGAATTCAGATGGACTTCAAATTTAGCATTATCAACTTGGTCTGCTAATATTCCGATTCCATTTGGAGGTATCTATAGTTATGCAACAACTGCAATTACATTAGGATTAAATTTTGCCAATACTTCTTATAATGTTGGTGATAGGTGGGTTTTTAATGTTAGGGGGTATGGAAATTTAGCAGGAACTCCTAGTTATCCTTATGTTGGTTATGGATTAGGCTCTTCACTTAACTCTTCTTACGGGGGTGGATCTATACTAAAAGGACCTGGAGCTATATTCCCAGGTGCTATTATAGAATTAGAGATTTTATTTGACTCTGCTCCACAAAACCCAACTGGTGGCACAGGAGTTCAGTCATTCACTTCTAATAATTACTATAAAAATCTAGAAGAGTGGTTCTATGAATCAGGTGCTTATGCATTATATATTCAATATAATCCATCAGGTACAAACGTGGGCGCACGTGGTGTTACATTTAGATATGGAATAAACTATCAAAATACAGGTAACCCATTAAGTAATCAAATAGATCAGTCTAACTTTGGAGGTGATATTTATATGATTATACAAGGTTTTAATGATGGATCGAATAGTTCACTAAATGAGATAAAGACAAGACTAAAAGTAACTCAGACTCCTACTAGTAATAGTATTTCTGCTGAAACTGTACCAGCAAATGATGACACTGATATCTACTATGAAATGAGTAGAACATATCCAATTGTCAATGGTAATCATATAGCGTTATGGAAATATGATAGATGTGTTGCAAACGGAAGTAATGTATATTTAGTTCAGGATTCACACACTCAGCCACACTACTTTGAAGACGGGCAATCAGTTTACGTTACAGCGCCTAACATACCTGCTGGTTTTTATAATGTTGTTAGCATACCTGATCGATATACTATAGAGATTAACTACGCAGCTTCAACTGCTGCTATTCCAGGAGGTGTTTCAGATAATGATTTGGATCAAGACCAAACAAGTGCGCTTAATCCTGCTGTTGTTGTATTGAATAATGCCAATAACAAAAACTCAGACTATAATGCTTATTGCTATGGTAATGGTATAGAGTCAAACAGAATTCTTGATGGATTCAATCAACCATGGTTAAAATATAGCTTAAGAGCAAGTGGTGTTATTGAAGATTATGAGCAACAAGTAAAAGATACCTCATTGACATATAGCGGTCTATATAGATGGGATTCATCGATCAATAGATTGAATGAATTTAATCTTTCTGTAGCTAACTTTAAGAATTTAGATAAAAGCTTTGGATCTATTCAAAAACTTCATGCTAGAACGACAGATCTTTTGGTATTCCATCAAGATAAAATTACATCAGTATTATATGGCAAGAATTTACTTGTTGATGCAGTTGGAGGTGGTTCAGTAGCTTCAGTCCCTGAGGTTTTAGGAACTCAAATTGCCTTGCCATATGACTTTGGTATTTCTACTAATCCTGAGAGCTTTGCTGTTTGGAGTAATAGAATGTACTTTACAGACGCAAGGAGAGGTGTGGTATTACAAATGCAAGGTGATCAAGTTGTTCAGATCTCAAGAATGGGTCTATCTGATTACTTTAGAGATATGATGTCTGACTCATCTAATTATGCTAAAATAGGTGCATACGATCCATATAATCATACATATGTTATTGCATCTACAGATAGAAGAAATACACCATGCGATATAGAGATCAACCCAACATCTTCGTCAGTTCCATATAATACAGCTGGTGCTTTACAATATATGTTTAGTATATCAGGAACAACATCCTGGTCAGTTGAGGTTATAGATAATGGTTTCGGTGTAAACTGGGTTGAAGTTCCAGTATACTGCCAATCAGGCGTAGGATCGCAAGATATAAGCGCTAGGATTCAAAATAACTTAACTAATACACTTAGAACTGTTATTTTTAGAGTTTCTTATTGCAATACATATATAGACTTCACTCTAACTCAAGGTAGGGGCCCAAGAACAGACTTTAATGTTATAACATACGGAAAAAAATGAGTAAAACTAGTCAGTCATTTAGCTATACAGGAAGCAGTACATACTCTATAAACAATATAGTATTGAGTAATGGAGCTATTGCTCTATTTGATTCTCTTACTGGAGTAGGTGGTGTAGATTATGTTCCTTATGATGGGGCAACTGTAACTGTTGTAGCTGGGAATACATCTCCTTTAGATGAAGCATTAGCACCTACTCTTAGTAATAAATTATACTATTTAGTTTCCGATGTTGAGTATTCAGTTGAAGATAAGGCCACTATATTGGCAGCAGCTACTGAGATACCTGTAGTGTATACCGGTGGTAGATATGTTGGTCAGTTTGTCTTCTCAAATCCAAACAACTACGACTACGTATACTTACTTTGGGATTATGAAGATAAAATGGATACTGTTGCTTCATATAAGGGAGAAACGGATAGCCGATTGATCAGCATGCAATTCGGAACAACAATTGGCCGGGCTGGTATTAGTTTTAATACCATTGACTCTGATCAGCCTACTAGATACCAAATTGAATGGAACGGGCAGATTGTTGCAGACACTAAGTATGTTGGTTTAAACTCAACATCAAATTATAATGCATTAATATCAGCTGGAATACCGGCAGAAGATATAGGATTGGTTACTCCATATGATGGTCTTGTAAACAATGGTATTGGATCTGTTGAATTTTATAAGTATTTAGGTACAAGTGAAGCCAATTTAATAGTATCATCTCCATTCTCTTCATCTACATGGATTGTAAATAAGATAGATCCTTATTTAAAAACATTCTATATAAGCGAAGATCAGGGAATACCTTCTGATGTTTGTACTCAATGCCCTAATGTAGAGGTGTTTCATAATGGCGTAGATAGTTCACCTAATGTTGGGGATACTATTTTTTCTACCGAAGATGGATCAGAAGTATATATTGGCGATGAGTACTTACATCTTATTGACACAACAATATGTGTTACTCCTCCTATTTCAGATTTAAGTTATTTAACAATATCATCTGTAGGTCAAGTCATATCAAAACAGAGCTGCACATGTTCAGAGTATGCTGTTCCATTTATATTCTCTGATGCTATAACAGTTGACTCAAATGCACAAGAGTCTATTGTTATACAATCGATAAACAACCCAACATCATGGAGTTTGATTGGTGGAAATTTACCTACTGAAGCTAGTTTTTCTAATGGTGTTTTATATTTTGATAATTGCCCATCAGGTGTATATTCAATATCATTAACAGCAACTAATTGCTTTGGAACTAGCTCATCAACTTCTATAGCTATATATGTTAATAATACTAGTAAACTTAAGCCTGTTTTAATTGATGTTGAGCAGTTTAAAGAATCTGGATCAGATGCTTGTTTGGTTATACCTACATTCACATTGTTATACTTTGACGGGGATGGATATATTCCACAAATAGGTGATACAATTTACTACGATGCTGATGGATCGAGACCATTCATGGGTGGCAAGAAGTGGTATCAAATGAATGACTCTGACTACACCATTCAAATAGACCAAGATGGAATTGTAATAGGCAGAAGTATGTGCGCAGGAACCACGACCACAACTACGACTACGACTACGACTACTCTTCCTTCTGGTAATTATTATACATCTTATTCATGCCAAGACAATACAGTTATTGCTGTGTTATTAGATACATCTTTAGCAACTATAAGTATTGACGATGTGGTTAAAACTACAGATGGTAATTGTTGGGTTATTGATGGACTTGTTTCACCTAGTTATCCATACTATCAGATGGATCTGCCTATGACCATATATGCAGATTGCTCAGCATGCACCGGTACAACAACTACTACAACTACTACAACTACTACAACTACAACCCCTGTAAGTTCATTTGATCTTGACATAGATGAAAGAGAAACAAGCTTAGAGGCATGCACAGCAACTCCTGGATATACTACATATTATCATACAGGTTCGTTTATAGTAAACAGTTTTGTTTACTCTGACTCAGGTGCCACATCATTATTCGATGGAGCATTTAAATGGTATACAGTTAGAAAGTCAGGTGTTACTTATGCATGTCTAATTGCAGATACTGGTCAGATATTAAACCTATCTGCATGTTCTGGAGTTACTACAACTACTACAACTACAACTATTCCTACATTCTACTACTCTGTTGAGGATTGTACTGACCTAAGCCCAGATGTTTTAAGGTATATTGGTTTCAGTGCATTACCAATAGACACATATGTAAAAGGAAGTAATGGTAGGTGTTATAAAATTATAGCCAACACATCGCCAGGTGTCTATACAGCAGATGTTTACTACACATACGGTAGCTGCTCAGAGTGTATTGCTACAATGCTAACAACTACAACTACCACGACAACTACTACGACAACGTCAACTACTACGACAACTACAACTACTGCATCGCCTTTATTCAATATAACGCTGTCATACTCTTCTTCACAATCATCCGTATGTTCAATTCTTAATATTAATAATTATTATATCAGTGGTGCAATTGGTGTTCCTGGAAATCATATCTTTACAGATATCTTTGGATCATATCCTGCACCTGCTGGATGGTACTTAAATTTAATTACGAATATTGCGTATGAATGGGACGGATCAGATTGGACCAGCGCAAGTAAAACTTGTTAATGAAGACACTTAGAATGTTGTCAGCGCAACCTGCGCTTGACTACTATGCATGGCAGATTGAAGTATGCATACATAATTTCGCGTCATTAGGATATGAAAATATTGACATAGTTGCTGGTTATCAAGATGAGATACCAGAGTCATGGAATAAATTATATCAGACATATAGTGATATAGCGAGGTTCTTTTTCTATAAAGATACCATGGGAGAATGTAACTATCCTCCTGCAATACAAGCTCATCTACTAAAGAAACATTTTAAAAAACATCCTGATCTAAAAAATGATGCTATCTTCTTTCATGATGCTGACTTTGTGTTCACTAAATATTTAGACTTTACGCCATACTTGAATAATGATATTTGGTATTTTTCAGATACTATATCGTATATAGGTTACGATTATATCATGAGTAAAGGAGAGGAGATACTAGAAGCTATGTGTTCTGAAGTTGGTATATCAAAAACAATAGTGAAATTCAATAATAAAAAAAGTGGTGGCGCTCAGAAGTTAATGAAAAACTTAACACATCATTATTGGGAGAAGGTAGAGAAAGATAGTAAGAGTCTATACAACTTACTGCTTGGAATGCAGGACGTTCGTAAGGAAGGTGATCCGAACGGAATACAGGCATGGACTGCAAGTATGTGGGCTGAGCTATGGAACGCTTGGTTTTTCGGTCATCATGTTGAGGTGCCTAAATACTTTAACTTTGCCTGGGCGACCTGTCCATCTAACTTATGGGATGAGCTTTATTTCTTCCATAATGCTGGTGTGATGAGCTCAAATGACGGCATGTTTCACAAAGCGTCATTTATGCATATTTTACCGTTTGGTACAGATCTGGAGGTAGACCCAAGTAGATGTTCATACCATTATTATCAGATGATCAAAAGCATGAAAAGTTGCTTGGTCTAAATTTCGTAACTTTGTTGTATGATTATAGATACGCTGACTTTTTCTAACACGTCTCAAGGATGGACATCTAGATGGACATATAGACCTGAATGGATGATAGGTCTAAATAACTCTTTCTATACATTCAAAGATGGTAGCTTGTGGCAGCATGATATAAATCAAGAACACTGTGTGTTCTATGATAATTATGACAATAATCCTTATTTCTCAATATCAACAATAATTAATGAGGCACCTACTGAAGTAAAAATGTTTAAGACATTAGTTATTGACGGTACAACTAGTTTAAATGTAACTGGATATACAGACCTTGATCAAGTTGAAATGTCTTCTTCTCAGTTTATTGATAAAGAGGGCAATTGGTATGCTTACTTAAAAAGACCACAAAACCAAATTAGCTACGATCTTCTTTCAACTCAAGGAGTTGGTGTTGCAAGTACCATTGTTGGTACAACTATTAATTTCAATGCTACAATAAGCAATGTGGATACAGGTGATGTTGTATACAAAGAGTTAAATGGGTTGGTTGAATTAGTAGGCACTGTGTCTGATGCTTCATCAAGCTCAATTACAGTGTTATCATATATAAATACACCATCCGCAGGTGACTACATCTTCATTGTTAAAAATGCTGAGGCTGAGTCATATGGTGCTAGGGGATATTATCTAAATCTAGATATGTATCTTTCAGGACAACCTGCCCAAGCAACCCATGAGGTATTTGCCATCAACTCATCTATATTCAAAAGTTTTCCTTAAATTTGTTACATGGAAGTTAGGTTTTTAGATGACCAAGACTATGATGTATTAGCTCAATGGTGGAAGGACTGGAGATGGTCTGCACCACCAAAGGATATGCTACCACAAGATGGAAGAGGTGGGTTAATGATAAGTAAGGATGGTGAAGATATTTGTGCCGGCTTTGTTTACTTTACAAACTCAAAGACAGCTTGGATTGAGTACATTGTATCAAACTTCCATTATAGACAAGACGATCGCAAGGAGGCGATAGAATTATTAATTAACTCACTTGTTGAGGTAGCTGCCGAAACAAATGGAACTAAATACTTCTATACCTCTCTTAAGAACGAAAATTTGATTAACCGATATGCAGAATGCGGCTTCCAAAAAGGATCAAGTAACTGCACTGAAATGATAAAGATATGGCAGCAGTAACATCAACATTAGTAGCTTTAGGGGGAATTGGCGTTAGTGCCGCTCAGGCTATCAAATCAAAAAGCTTAATCAAGAAAGCTGAGCGTGCTAGTGAAAAAGCAAAACAGCAACTAAAACAAATTAAAGAAGTAAATGCGTTCAAGGCTCTACAGGTACCCACACTTGGTCTTGAAATGGCACAACAACAACAGTCTCAACGTGAAGCTCAAATGGTAGAAGCTCTTCAAGGTGTTGGTGCTGAGGGTGTTATTGGCGGAATTGGAAATGTTGCAGCTGCCGGTAACGAGCAAGATATGGCACTAGCAGCACAAGCAAACCAAGCACAATATGGAAGAGATGTAGCTCAGGCTGAGGCTGAGTTAGGTATAGGTGCTCGTAAAGCAGAGAGAGATTTTAAAGTTGGTGTGGGTGAAGTTCAAGAACAAAACGCTAGACTTGCTCAGGCAAAAGAAGATCGTAATGCTGCAATTATGGGGGCACTTGGTTTTGCTGGGCAAGCAGCAGGAAGTTTAGATGATATGATTGGTTTATATAGAAAGCAAGGAAGCAAAGCGCAACAAAGTTGGAACGCTTTAACTGCTGATACAAATTACACAGCTCCAAGTGGACCTCTTACAAAAGAACAGCAAGCCGCTTATGGTTTAAGTATATTACAAGGCACAAACTATCAACCATAATGGCAACTAATCAAAATTTATTTGGCTACATTCCTACCGAGTCGGTAGATTGGTCTAAAGCATTGGGTGGTTTATATACCACAGTAAAGGGTATTGAGGAAGGCCGTGAAGAGCTTAAGTTAGAACTTGATCAGCTTAAGACTGACAACATTAAAGCCGTTCAACAAGCTGATAATTTTACTAGTCAGACGTTTGGACAGATGATGCTTGGCGCATCTCAAAATGGAGTATCAACTATTAAGTCTTGGAATGATGCACTTAAGAGAGGAGAGCTTGACCCTAAGGAATATAAACAAAGGATGAATAGCCTAATGGAAAATTGGGGTGCTCTTGCTAACAACGTAAAGAGCTTTGATACAAAGAACGCTGAAATTCAAAAACAACTACAGAGCGGTGAAATATCAAAAGCATCTGTAGAGGCTGGTGAGTATTTTGCTAGAATGGGTGACCTTAAGAATTTACAGGTTTTTATTGATCCATCTACTGGATTAGTTAGTACAGGTAGGTTAGATTCCGCAACAGGTCAGGTTATCCCGGATACAATTGAAAGTTCTAAAACCACAGGTGACTTGAGTAATCTTATATTTAATAAAACAAATATTGATCAGTCTGTAGCTGAAACAACTAAGTTTTGGAAAGACTACATGGTTGAAAATGACATTACAACTATTAGCGACCTTAGACAAAGAGATGAATTTGCTAGCAAAATGGCTGACCTAACAGGCGCATTAACTAGTAATAATAGAATGACATTAAGTATCCTTATGGATAACATGGATGAGGGTTATACTACTTATTATACATCTGCTGATAGAGAATCAAAGTTAATTGATATGCTCGAAAGAGAGAACCAAAAGAGAGCATATCAAAATAAAGCAAAGTTAAGTGATGATGATCTAGATGAATTTATAAAAAATGCAGAAGGTAAGCTTATACCAATGCAAAAAGATGCATCAGGTGTGTATCAACCAATGATATCTGAGGCACAAAAAGATAGAGCTAAAAAAACTATTGAGTCAGCTGTTGCACTTCAACTTGGATATAAGTCATTACAAGATGAGACTACTACATCAAAAGGCACTCCTGATGAAGAAGAAAAACTTAAATATCAGACACTTGCTAAAGGTATTGTAAAAAATTGGACTAATAGCGATTGGCTTAGCGGAAACTCAAAAGATTATGATTTCAAGTGGGTAGCAGGTGGGAAAATAGAAGTATATAAACAAAAAATTGATAATAAAGGTGTAGTTGATAAATATTTAATTGAAACATTAAACAATCCAACACCTGAGATGCTTGGTAAATATATGGATGTTCCATCTGGTCAATTAGACAACTTTAATAAATCACTAAATTCAGCTAGAGCAACTGTAAGCACTACCACAAAAAAACCTAAACCTGTAACTCCTAAGAATAACGATCCTCTTGGATTAGGTATATCAAAATAAAAAAAAATAAACATGCCTTTAGACTATAACGAATTTGCTGAGAAAATAAAAGCTAAGTATCCAGAGTATAAGGATGTAGATAATTATACTCTAGCATCTAAAATGGTAGAAAAATATCCTGAGTATGCTCCGCAAGTTGATTTAAAAAAAAAAGACCCAACAGCTGGGGGGTCAGCTTCGGGAACTGGTTCATCGGCATCATCAGACGTTGAGATCTTTACTGGATACCCTGGCAAAGAAGAGAAGCCATACAAGTATAAGAATGGCAAGTGGTATGAAGAGTCTGGCGTAAAAATATACGGCCAAAAGGAAGCTCAGTATGCTCAAATTACTGACCCAAATCGCATTAAAAATCTAAACCGTCAGTTTAAGAAAGACGCTTCTGTTTCTCAAGAGCAGCAGATCTACACCAACTACGATGAAGAAAAGAAGGATAATCTTTATAGAATAGAAAATGGCAGATGGCAACGACAAACACCTGGAAGTAAATGGCATACCATTGAGAACGAAGGGTCTATTAATGCGTTAAACAAGAGGTACGGCAAGTCTGTTAGCGCAAGGACTACAACCACAACAACAGCTAAGCCAAAAGAATTTAAAGATATTAACTCTAATCTTGTCGCTAAGACAGAAGAAAGTGCTATTGAGTACCTAACTAAGAACTACTCTAAGTATGGTTTCGAGTTTAGCCAAGAAGGTGCATTCTTTATTGACCAAATTAAAGTTAAGACTAAAGACGGCCGTAAAGAAGAAACGTTTGAGTTTGATTCAAAAGATCCAAAAGAAGCAGATAGATTACGTAATTTCTTGCAGCAAAATGCAAGCAAGGAGTATAGTGAGTCATATAATAAATCACTACAGTATCTAAACAAACCTGTTGGAGAGAATAAGGTCAAGACTGGTATGGGTATGGGTACCGGTCAATATGGCTATGAGGTTCAGTCAGCAAATGCTAGAGGTAAGAATATGAACTCTTCCCAGTTCCAAGCTGAATTCAAGAAGCTATCTTTTGAAGAGCAGAAAGACTTAATCGAGAATGAAATTATTGGGATGAAGATTCCAACAACCTATCTTCAAAATTTCTATAAGAGCCCTGCATATCAAGATTATAAAAAGAAAAAAGTATCTGGAGACAAGACAACAGAACAGACAATAAATGTTTTGTATGATAGGCTTAACTATGCTAAAGCATCGAAAGATCCTGCTAAAATTAGAGAGGCCCAAAATAATATCAATAGCTATCTTACAGATGAGGTTATTCAAGATAATGTCAAGCAATACGACATGAGGCTTAATGATCTACAGGGATCAGTTAATTCATATAAGGCTGATGTTAAAAAGTATGAATCAGAGGTTGCCAAGTTAAATCAATTAGCTCAGTCTGGTAATATAACTCAAGAGGAATACGATGCTCAAAAATCATTGCTTGAAGACAGAGCCGAATCTATACAAAGTAGAGCTCAAGAGATTGAGATGGAGAGAGACCAAATCATCGCGTCTAAAAATAAATTAAACGTAGTAGCAGGTAAATATATTGCAGCTAAAGAGAAGGAGGGTAATATCCTTGGCTTCTCATTAAATAAAGTTTTGTCAGGTGTATCAATGACATTTGTTGAGCCATTTGCAAACTTAGAGGCGCTTGGAAGAGCAAAGTACGATGAGCTTTCTCCTGAAGAAAAGGCATACTATAAGAGCATAAAGTACAATGGAAAGAATCTAACTAGAGATCAGATTGAAAACTACCTTGATAACCAAGCTATTTTAAAAGCCAAAAAAGAATCAAAAGAGGCGATTATTAAAGCTGTTGGTGCTGAAGGAACTACACTTGAGTACATGAGCTCATCAGATCGCGGATTTTTTACACAAGCCATTGGTGGTGTTCTTGAATCTTTACCTGCTATGGCAACAGGTGTATTTGGTAAGGCAGCTAGTTTTACAGGATTAGCAGCACAGGCATATAGTGGTATTGAGGAGGAAATGCTTAGCGATAAGGACTTTCAGTACAGCTCAGTATTAGATAGAGCTCTTATTGCTGTACCATATGCAGCTGCTATGGGTGCGCTTGAGAATATTGGTCTTAGCAACATGATTAAAGCTGACTCTTATGGAGGTAAAGTTCTAATGGGTATTGCATTAAAAGCAGCTGAAAAAGTAGGCGGTAAAGCAACCAAAGAAACACTAGAGAAAATTGCAACCAAAGAGATAGAGAATATGGTTGCAAAAGGCGCAATCAAAATCACACAGGCAGGTCTTGCTGAGTTTGAAACTGGTGCCACACAGGCATTGGTTTTAGATCAGGGATGGAAGAATGTTGCCAACTGGTGGATGACAAAAAATCTTACAGAAGAAGAAAAGAAGAAGTTAACAAACAATGAATTCTTTGATACAGCTGATGGATTTAAGCAAACAGTTTCTCAAGTATTTGAAGATGGAGTTGCTGAAATGATTGGCGGTGTCGTTATGGGCTCCGTCGGTGTGGTTGCACAAAGACTAATGAATGGAAACATATCTTTATATAATGAAGATGATGTTAAGTTCTTAAATACTATTGCCACAGATACAGAGTTTAAAAAACTAATGGTTGCCAACCTTAAAGCTAAGATGATTAATGGCGATCTAACAAAATCACAGGCTCAAGAGCAATTAGATGCTGTCAATAAGATTGATGGAATAATGTCTAAGATGCCAAAAGAACTTTCAGACAGAGATAGAATGAATGCGTTCAATCTTATTGTTGAGAGAGATAGATTACAGCAGGAAATAGATAAAAGCGACCCTGCACTCGTTACTGCTCAAAAGGAGCGTGTCGCTGAAATTAATAACCAATTAGATAAAATAAGCAAAGATGCCGTTCAAAAGCAAACAACAAGTGAAGTACCTGTACAGCCAGGAGCCGAAAGTGGCGGAGAAATGGCGCAAGGAGAACCCGAAGCAGGACCTCAAGAAGTTACCCAAGAAGGTGAGCAAGAAGAAATAGTAGACTTACCTCCCACTCAAAATGTTGGTGTATTAATTACGCCAGCTACTGTTAGAAATTTTAGTGAGGAAACTGGAAGGTTAAAAGAACTGTCTTTAGAGTATGATACACTTGTAAAAGAATATTCAGAAACTAAAAATCCAGAAACATGGGCTAAAGTAAAACAAATAGAATCTGAAATATTAGATAATGCTCAAAAAGAGATAGAAGCTGATGTAGCAAAAATGCCTGGCATTGAAGTTGAGTTTGGTAAACCAAGGATGGGTTTATGGGATGGTAAATTTGAGCCATCTTTTAACATGAACTTAAAAATATCAGAAGGTTCAGATACTGCCGCAACTAGCGATATGTTAATCAATTTTGCTGAAAAATATTCTCAAGATGCTTTTATCTTAGAGACTAACTCAGACTTAGATTCGGAAGTTTCAAATAATAATATTGATGTACCTTATACTGAATTTGATGGTGATGGTATGATGCATTATCCACAAATTAGTTATACATTTGTAAATAATTTATCTGACCAACAGATTGCCGACCTATCAAACAAGCTTCAAGAGTCTGGAATAACCGCATTTAGTTTAAATGATCAAGAGCTTAAAATATCAGTAATAACCTTCTTAGAAGATAATTTATCAGAAGATGAACAATTCACAAGAAAAGAACAAGAATTCAGAGACAAACTCGACAAATCAGCAGACTCCATTGAGAACGTACTCGGAGATAATGGAGTATATGAGCAAGAGGTCACTATCAAAAGGTCCTCTTACCAAGGAGCTAAAAACGAAGGCAGCTCAGACCAAACGAGACAATACGATAGAGGTGACGTTCTTAAGTCAATCTCGAAAAAAGAACAATCAGTAGCTGAGTTATCTCAAAAACTTTCAAAAGGAAGAATCTTAACAGCAGATACTAAAGATGCGACCAATCTACAAAAAGCACTTGACGCATTAGATAAGATTGAAAAAGACCTTGACCAATTCGGCAAAGAAACTCTAGGTGTAAACATTCCGGTTGCATTAGCCAAGACAATTATCAAAGCAGTCAAAGCGCTTGTTAAGGCAGGTGTATCACTTGAGCAAGCAATCAAACAAGTTGCCGCTGATAACAACCTATCTGAAAGAGAGGTTAGCTCACTACTTAAGCCAACAAAAGTATCTGAGATCGACGTTAATGAAGTTCGATCAAAAGCTCGTCCGGGTAAAAGAGTGTCCAAAGGATTGTCTGTTAAAACGGTAGCTGGTAAGAAAGTAGTTGAAGAAACTGAAGACTTATCTTTGGAATATGTAAAAGAGAATGCACCAAAGGTATTTATATCTAACGCCAATATCATTGCTAAATATCCATTGGTTGCAGGTAAGCAAAAATTCAAAACAGCAACAACAGTTGAACAAGCTCAAGAGATATACGATGTATTTGTTAGAGAAGTAGCTGATAACCTTAACTACTTGATGAATGAGTTCAAGCCTGAATACAGAGATATCTCAACTCTTTGGTATGATGGAGCGAATGCCATTGCTAATGATTTTGCTGAGCAGTTTGACGTATCACCTGAACAAGCTGCCGGAATTATCGCAGCCATGTCCCCTCAAAAGGATTGGTATCAAAATGTTAGATTAGCTGAGATGGTATTGATGGCCTACAAAGATAATCCTGCATTGAGTCAAGAAATGATTGACTATCAGAAGGGTATAAGTAAAACAGGTCTTTATGATGGAGCCACATCCCCCGGTAAAAAATTAAAGAAGGCTGAGAAAGCTTATAAGGAGTCTAGAACTAAAGCAAATAAAGAAGTTTTAGATAAAGCCAAGGTTAATATGCAGGAAGCTATTGATAAAGCTGATGCATTAATTGCAATGCTTAAAAAGTATATTGGTAAAAACCTAAATGATGTACCTGCATTTGTTCAACCATATATGGTTAGAACATACCATGAAGTAAATACTTCCAAGGACTATAACATTGTAGCTCCTGATGGTAGCGTTCAAGGTGTCGCTAAAAAGAAAGATGGATCAAATGCAAAAGTTGCATGGGGATCTTATGTCGAGATTGGAAAAGCTGTAGCCATTAAAAATGACGGAAGCCAGGCGAATATCACGAGATCTTTAGGAGAGATGCATAAAATCAGAAACTTCTATAACAATATCATCGATCCAATGAGTAATGATGGTGATGTTACTATGGATACTCATGCGATTGCAGCTGCATTATTACTTCCTTTATCAGGTGGCTCAGTTCAGGTTACTCAAAATTTTGGAGGCAAAGGCACTGCTGCTTCAGATGCATTTGGAATTAAAGGTTTATATTATGCCTATGCAGACGCATATGCTTTAGCTGCTAAAGAGGCAGGATTATTACCAAGACAAGTACAAAGTATTACCTGGGAAGCTGTGCGTGGTTTATACACAGATACTTTTAAAAGAGATAATGAAGAAGTAGCAAAAATTAATAATATTTGGAAAGATTATCAAGATGGAAAAATTACAATCGATGAAGCAAGAGAACAAGCCAAACAATCAGCCGGTGGAATCAAAGATCCAACCTGGGCAGGACCTGTTCAAGAAGAGCTTGGAGATGGCACTGGGCAGGAAGGTGTCAACAGAAGAGGTAAAGGAGATGAACGAGATACTGTCGGGGGGACCGATGGAGGAGGAATTCTAAATGCCGACACTAAGAATCCAACTGTATTAAGAAAGGCAGAAAGCATACTAAATAAAGCTGACGATGATCTAGCTAAGTTTGGTAGAGAAACACTTGGTATCAATATACCAGTGGCTACAATGAGAGCTATTATTAAATTAGCAAAAGCTTTAGTTAAGACAGGTATAACGTTACAAGAAGCCATTATAAAAGCAGCTGAACAGAAAAATGTATCCGCTCAAGATGCCTTGAATGCGATTATGTTTATGTCTGAGACAATCAAACAACCTATCAAAAAAGTAGTTGTTAATGAAATGGCCGCACTTAAGTCACAAATCAGACTTGAAGCAAAAGCAGCGCGCGAAGCCAAGGGTGATCTAAATGCCAAACGTAAGGCATTAGTTTTAGCTATATCAGCAATGGTTAAGGATGGAAAAATATCTACTCGCCAATCAAAGTCAATCATCAATAAGGTTGGTAAGGTAAACCTTGACAACCCGGTTATGGTTGAGCGTTTGATCAATTATGCTGAGAAGGTATTCCAAAGAGCTGACTACCAAGAAAGACTTTCTGAAGCATCAAAGATTAGAAAATCAATCAGACGTGCATTAAAGTCTAAAGAACTTCAGGCTGAGGTTGCTGGGATGGCTAAGATGTTTACTAAGGTTGATCCTTTCTTAGTTGAAGATATTGATCAATACATATCAAACGCAGAAAACGTTCTAAATGCAGTTAGACCAGTAAGAGGTTTAGAGGTTGCAATTAGACAGGCAGCAGACATTGCAGCCATTAATGAGTTTGTTACAGAACAGATCGAGCTTCAAGAAAAGAACAAGAAGGCTGAGCTAATGGCTGTACATAACTATTTAGTTGAGTCAGGAGCCATTACTGAGGATATGACTTCTAAAGAGATGCAGGAAATCATTGATATCATTAACACTAAAGAAGATGAGATTAACGATCCGGAAAAGAAGATGAACTTCTTGAAAAATCGTTTTGAGTTCATGTCCGGTATTATACAGAAGATGATTGTGAACAATGAAGATCCTTTCACAGAGGAGTCACTTGACCTAAATGATAGGCAAAAAGAATTGATGCGCCAGTTGTTAAAGATTGACATGGATAGATTGTCAGTTAAACAGGTAGCATTAGTTCTTGAGGCTATGGACAACTTCATGAATAATGGAATTACAAGTGGACTTGAGGCAGTTATAAATAACTATGAAGGGACATTTAATGCTGATAGATTAGCTTCTGCAGGAAAGAGAGCAAGACAATTATCAATGTATTTTAATAAGCACATTGGTAGAATTTTTGGAGAGCAGGTAGTATCATTACCATTGTTAATAGAGCGAATGTTTCGAGGAGTGGAAAATACAACAGCTTTTATCAAAGGAATGGGATTGAATGATTTAATGAGAGGATCAGCAAAAGCAGATTATGACCATAAGCAATTAGTTAAACAATATTCAGAACAAGATTTCTATAAGAATAAGAAATTTATGGATGCAAAGAATGTATACGAGAGAGGTATGCTTGCATTCTTAAATAGAAATCTAATAGGAACTGAAACAGAAAGAAGAAATGAATTCCTCAGACGTATTAATATTCTCGAAGAATCTATTAAAGCTCTAGAATATGGAACTAATGAAGAGTCTAAGATGGCTGAAGTATACCAAGAAGTATACGACAAATTAAAGGTTTCAGAAAAAGACTTAGACGTTATTAAAGCAAACGCTGAGAAAATGAATTTAGAGGCGGTTGAATGGATAACTAATCAATGGGCCTCTAAATACAGCCAATTATATGATGTAAGTTTATCTGTATACAACTCAATTCTTGGTAGCGATACCAACTATACACCTGATAGATTAAAATTACTAGATGGATCTAATGTAGAATTAGGTGAAGATGTATTAAGTAAAGGTGGTGCATTTATGTCTTCAATTGAATACGTAGACAAAAATAAATCAGGTGTGCTAATAGAAAGCACTAGACCAAAGACTTTGCCTAAAGATAGATTTGTAAGTCTAGACTTTGATGCCAATAATTTTAGAAGCCTAAAAGCTGCAATGATTGACATTGAAACTGCTGCTGCAATTAGAAAGATTGATGGGTTTATATCATCAGATGGCTTCAAGAAAATGATAAAGAGCGGTGATGATAGAAAATTACTTCAGCGCAGATTAACTTCATATATAAAGAAAGTCAAAGGTAAAGAGTCTTTTGATAGAGATACATTAAACGATGTAAGTAGACTTGCAAACTTCTTTGCTACTCTTGGTGTTGGTAAAGCACTAGGTGGATTAGATCAACCTATTAAACAGGTAGCTCCTGTTATCATCAACACCTTGGCAAACGCTGGAAGATTTACTCCTGTGAATGCTGAGATGAATGAGGCTATTAACAGAAGTGGAATGGCTATTGCAAATAGAGGTCTAGAATCTATAACTGCTGTTGAGTCAATTGACTCTACTCTAGAGAAAAGTGTAGGTTTAGGTAAAAAAGTAGTTAGAGGTGTAGAAGATTTAAGCCAAATGTACATGAAGGCTTTTATATCTAAGCCAGATGTATGGGTAGCAAGGTCTTCTTTTATTACCTATTATCAACAATACTTACGTCAAAATGGAATGTCCACTGATATTGATTGGAAAGATCACCAGTGGAATCAAGAAGCAATGGATTACGCACAGATGATGGTTGACCGTCAACAAAACATTTCAGATGATAAACTTGCCGGTAAATTATTGTCTAGTCCTCAACCAGGTGCTGTTATATTTAGAAAGGTAATGTTGCCATTTGCTACATTCATTCTTAACCAGAAGTCTCGTATGTATAATGACTTCATTACATTATTTGGTAGTGGAATATCAACTCAAGATAGAGTAAAAGCTGGCAAGTCAATAGGAGGATTAGCTGGTGAGATGATTACATACCACGCACTTGCTTACTTTATTAGAACAATGGGTTATGACTTTTTTGCTGAAATGTATGCAGGTGTTGATGATGAAGAGGAGGAAAAAGATCGTAGATTTATATTAGGAAAAACAACTAGAAAGAAGTGGAATGCTACAAAATTCCCTGTTAAGAGTTTTTTAACTGACTTACTATCGCCATTCCCTTTAATAGGAGACGATATCATAGCTGAATCTTTTGATTTTGCAATGTCTTTCTACCCTATCATAACTAAAGAAGACATAGACCAAGCTATTGCTGATAAAAATGCAACACTTGTATTAAGAGGTGGAGAACCAATGAATGAAAAGCAAGAAGCTAAGTTTGTTGAAAAGCTAAAAGAAGCTAATACATATTCTGTTAACAGTTTCAAAAATAAGAAATGGGCTGACTCTTATGGTGTGCCAGGTATTGCATTTGATACATACAAAGAATTGTTTGATCTAGGTAAGATGGCTACTACTGGTGAATTTACAGAGAGTTCAGATTATGGAACAAAGACAAAGTATCTTACTAAAGAAGGTCAAGATCTTACAAGAGAAATGATCTTGCCAATGGTTTTATTTTCAACCGGTGTAGCACCTAAAGATTTAGGTACTGTTGCTAGAAAGGTTATTAATATAGCTAAGAAGAAATCTATCAGTCAAAATAAGCATGAGAACATAGGACTTCTTAAAGAAGAACTTGGCCGTCAACCAAAAGAGTGGGAGAAAAACCTAGTCATAAAGACTGACAAACGTATGACTGGTCTTGTTGATGCAATTAATTTTGCAGATAGACATGCTAAGCTAACTCCTGAACAAGGTGAGGAATATGTAAAGGTTATTGAGCAATACAATGACTATGACTTCTATATCTTAAAAGCTCTAGAAAAAAACATAAAGGCTGAAGATATAATAAAGTCAATTAAAGAGACAGGTAATACTAGAAACCTATTAGATTAAAAAGAAGTAAGGCATAACAACCTTACGATTAGACTCAAGGTCGATCTGGAATAACACAAAACCGGATCGGCCTTTCTTAAAGTTAGTCTGAACCCACTCAGAGCTTGGAGAGAATGCCGGGAAGTTGAAGTAGTCAAATTCATCGGAAGAACAATAGTCAAATAGCATCTGGTGAGAGTCACCTTTACTGAACTCTATATAGTCACAAGACCTTAGATCATGCGAGTGTCTAATGTACTGAGATATTTTCTCAACACCTCTTGGATCAAGTTGGACCTTGAATCCGAACTTAAGGTTGCGAGAGTCTTTGCCATGGCTAATGATAAACCCATGTCTTCCAATTATATAGTGGTTTATAAACTTCTTGTGGTTAATAACATTGACGTTGCTATACTTACGATCAATGACATGCTTGAATGCTGAGTTGACAATGTATCCAAATGCCCCTGAGTGATTGTCTTCACAGATATTATTGCAAAGAATGTTCTTATATTGAGGGGCTAGGTAGTCGATCAACAATACTTTAGCCTTGAGACCTGCCTCAAATGCTTCTTCGTTTGTCATGTTCTGTGGGAGCTTATGTCCTTTACGAGTAGTCTCACCATCCCATCCATCCATAAAGTCTCCTAGATCGTCTATAATGAGGCTGTCTGACGATTTATTTGCTAGAACAAACTCAGCCATCTCCTCAACCCTCTTATTAAGTAGGTCTCCATTCCAATCAGTGGCATATAATGCCAATCCTTTACGACTAGCATCCATGCCTACATGAACGTCAGTCCATACCAATCGATCGATTGTCTTTCCTGGATTCCAATCTGACTTGGGAACAGGAGACTTACCTTCAATACACTTTGATATGATAGACTCATAGTCTATTTCATCAACACGATAAGCCGGGTTCTTAATAAATAAAGAAGCTTGCTTGGTCTTAAGCCAGAGATATGGTACGTTTGACGGAGCTACCTGTAGATCATCACATACCTCATCAACACCATTGTTAGTGTGTTTTTTAATTGCACGTGAGACATTAACTCTCATTGTCTCTGGCGTAGTAGTAAGATTGTTTTCTTGGATTATTTGTCTGGCAATATCAGCCTTTGTCATTCCCGACTCTAGGAGCTCCAGGATTCTTTCCATATACTGTTTCATCGTAATGGGTTTTATGTAGATCCCTTAGGACCATGATTAGATTTTGAATTGTGGGAATTAATGCGTCATAATCTTCGTCCATAAGATGCTCATAGATATTGTCAGTTAGCTCGTTGATTTCGAGCATAGTGGAGTTGACATAGTTGACATTCTGCATTACGCAGGCTAATGTACAAAAAATTTAAACAGTATAATTAAATGTTGATAAATATTTTATTGGATCTACTTGATAATTTATCCGATATTTATTAATATTCTCTCTTTTTATCACTCTAGCGATAAAGTATGGGTCAACAATAGACCCATCTTCCTTAATACCAACAGGCCATTTTTCTAATACCTTATTCACTGGAATTAACCTGGTGCCATGTTTTAATGGCATAGCCTTTATAGTTATATTAGCTACGTATACTCCTGGCTTCATATATAGTATTTTTTCAGATCATCCTGCTTCAAATCAACACCTAAGTCTCTAAGCGTATTGATGTAGTTTCTGATTGTTACCTTATCAACCTCTAGAAATCTTGACATTGCATAAATTGGTCTAGGCTTTTCTTGTAGGTATGGTATTAGTTTATCTATCCTATTTCTTTTAGGACTATATAGTTTTTCAAATTTCTCTTGATTCATATCAAATTATGTGTTTTTCACCATACTTAATCGGTTTTCTCCCGATTATGTGATGCATTTTTTGCATACTTTCTAATTAACTTAAAAGTTAAGTCCATGTCGTGCCAATTAAGAGTAAAGTCATCATCATTTGTTTTTGGATACCAAGCTACGCAGTATCCGTGGTTGGCATTTGTCCAATCCTCACGCTTAACTTTGTTACCATTAACTGACTTGAGGTATATCCAAGGAACATTGCCCTCTATCTCAATCTCATAGCCAATCTTTTTAAGCCTCTCTCTAAACTTTACTACTTCGTTCATGTTATGTATAGATTTTTCAGGTTTTTATACATAAGACATGACATATGTATAAAGTTTATGTGGCAACTTTTACCCCTTATCTTAACTTGTCTTGTAAAGCACAATTATATGTTGTTTTGTGACTTATATGACCTCTTATAGTCCAACCAGAATCCAAGCGCGACTATTATATTCATGCCGACAGAACTGATAATCTCTATGATATCATCATAAACAGTTGTCATTAAGTGAATATGACCTACCGTCCAAAACGGAATGGCTAAATTCTGGCTGATCCAAATTATGGTGTATTTTATAAACTCTCTAACCATTGTCTAAAATGGTTGCCCATGTTGACAAGTTCATAGTAAAATTCATGCACATCTTTCTCATACTCATGGTCCATCTTCTTGTACAAATGGTTGATTGACTTCTCTACAGCTTCAATGAAATCATTACCAGACTTCTTTATTCGTTTGTCATATACATTAGGGTATTGGTCTCTAATGTCTTCCATAAAGTCCATCATGACAGGAAGTACGCCTATGACAGCAGCTAATTTCTTTTCATTCGATATCATAATATTCTCCATTAAACCAGGAGGCCGAGACTCCATGGTTGAGCAGCTCCTTGATTCTATAAATCTGAAGGGGTCTCGGCTTATGTCCTGGACGTTTTACTTCTATAAATTTAACATCTGAGTTTTTTGGTATGGCTATCAAGTCAGGGATACCAGGTTTATTAGTAACCGACAGTTTGAGCACGTAGTAGCCCTCACTCTCTAATTTTTTGATCAGTTTCGACTGTATTTGCTGCTCGGTCACCCACAAATGTATATGTTTTTTTTATATCATAATAACCTTTTTCAATTCTTTTTTTGATTATCGTAAGGTCATAGTAACTACTTGCCATCATAACATCTTGCATCAAATCACCTTCATTATCTTCATTTATGAAGTATTTATCCATAAACCTGTGACGTAAGTCTTCAGTTATTTTTTTATAATTGTCGTCACCTGTCTTTGGCCTCATCATTAACTCATGTTGTTGAAGAGAATGCAAAACAGTTGCATGATGTTTACCGATCATCTTACCAATCTTCATTATTGGTATTTTATTTTCTCTTAAAAACCATATAACAAAGTATCTTCTAAATAACTTTTCTCTGTTTCTACATGGTTTATTAAGCTCCTCTTCTTCTATTAAAATTTGAATTTCATTTAGCATAATCTTTCTTAAAAATGTTTAACGTATAACTCTTTTTACTTTTAACAGCCTTATAGATTTTATCCTCTATTCCGCCTACGCTGAATATCCAATACACCTTATTGAACTTCCTATCCATTGTAGTCATCCGATCTCGAGCCTGCCAATACGATGTAGCACTGAAGTCAATGTTGTAGAACACCACATAGTCAGCGTTTTTTAAGGATATACCCTCACGACCGGAGACTATTTGTAAGGCTATAACCTGACACTTACCAGCATCAAAGTCTTCTAAGCTCTCAGTCAATTGATCACCATACACCTGCTTTAATGCCTTCAGCTCTGCCTTAAACTTGTAGAAGACGCCAATTCTTACTTCTGAGAATTTAAACTTGATGCACTCAGCCTTCGTGGTATCAATGACCATACTGTTACCGCTTTCAAACTTCACAGTGCCACTACATAGCTGGTGTACCTTCTGCATTAACTTAACAGGGGTGTCAGCTAAAATAACTTCTTCTTTTCCCTCAACAACAAGGTCTCTCTCCAGCTTCTTCACAATCATCTTTGTCTTCTCAGACATGTCGACATAAAGAACTTCCTCCTCAATCGATGTCTCAAACCCAGACTGCTGCTGCGTATGACTGATCATCAGGTAGGCCAACTTACTCATGATCTCAATCTCTTTTCCGTTCGAGTAGTCAGTCACCTTAAAGCCATTGATCACCCGGTCGAACTTATTGACGTAGTCATCGGCCCATCGGTAGAAGTTTTTGTACTCACGGAATGGCGAGAAGTCGCTTACCCAGAACTGATGGTACATCTGTGAGTATGACTCAGGGCATGGTGTGCCTGATAGAAAGATCATTGGCAAATGACCAAACATCTTTTTGAACATCTTGGTATACAACCCGGGCTTAGGGAAGGCACCAAATCTATGGTGCTCATCATGTATCACCACGTCGTAGTCATTAGATGGTAGTTTGTGCATTGACTCATCGTTAATAACGTCAATGTGGTATGTGTGACCAAACTCCTTGTAGTCGTCAAGTATTGATCCGATAGCCTTCTTCTTTGTAAGGAACAACACTCTCTTAGCGCCAAACATATTAGCTATCTCCAAGGAGGTGCTGGTCTTACCAGTTCTCACCTCCATGGCTAGGTATACAATATTGTGCTTAAGTAATGTGTATGTTGCCCTCTCAGCTATATCAATCTGATAGCTCCTTAGACTCTTCATCCTTTAGTTTTTTGATTGCTTGAGTTAACTCTTCAGTTAACTCAGTTGAATTCCTAACCGACGATAACTCACGACGTAATGCCATGATGGCGTGGTATGGATCATAATACAAGTCTTTATTCTCACCACTAATGAATCTCAATGCTGACACATATGATAACATCATAGATGACAACTCAGCATCTATCTTCTTACCTCTCGGTTTCTCAGCTACCTCTACTATTGCTTCGAAGCGCTTCTTTAAAATTACTTGTGCTAGGTTCATACCATATACATATCATCGCACCATATAGGTGTTTGCTCACCCACATAGCTTCCGCGAATGTTAAACTCAAAATGCTCTATTGCATCTTCAACGGTCATATCATCCTCAGTAACTAAATGCTCAATGATTTTTGATACTGAATAGATTAATCGCATAGGCTCGGCAATCTCAACTCCGATCACGGCACTATCTAACCCATCTGCCTTTAAAAATGTCTCGTCTGGGTAGTACTCTAAAATTTCTTCTAACATAACTTTAACTGTTTTAATTCTTTAACAACAAAATGAATCTGTTTACCAAGTGTAACACGATTTACTCTTGGCTTCATACCAAACGCAAACTCACCATACGCATCAAGCCAGTGATAAAACCTAGCGTTTGATATAGTATATCTACCTCTAA
>Ga0208897_1000116_pt1 | contig 39709 bp, 84 predicted proteins | sample ColrivemetaGS697_FD_187594 | JGI IMG/M metagenome (GOLD analysis project Ga0208897, IMG submission 187594) | Estuarine microbial communities from the Columbia River estuary, USA - metaG S.697 (SPAdes) (version 2) | ecosystem: Environmental > Aquatic > Marine > Intertidal zone > Estuary | place...
ACTTAATAATTTCAATTATTCATTAAGTGAAGTAGAAGACATGATACCTTGGGAGAGAGAGATTTATCTTACTATGTTAGTTGAAGACATAAAAGAGAAAAACCAAAGGGCCAAACAGAACAAAGGATAAGAAATGACCCTGAAGAAGATTTCCGCAGATTTAAATGCACAATCTGACATCATACTAGAGACCGGCATAGGTATATTTGACTACCTAGAATCGTTAGTAGTGAAGTCGACTAACATATCCCAAAAGTCGACTCTCTCTAATGTTGACTTGCGTAATATACGTACAAATGTCAGCAACATATCTAGAATCATGGGACAACTGCAACGTGGTTCTCAAATAGGTGCGGGTGATCGACTCGAAGAAAGGCGAAAAAACAAGGAATTCAAGGATTCCTTGATGAAGTCGATTCATAACATCGAAAATAATACTGTAGGTGGTGTTACACAAAAAGGTTCTTTCGGTGCATCCGCTGGTAAGGGTATTGGTGCAGGTGTCGGTGCTGGTGCTGGGTTTATTCTGAAGGGTCTTGGTGCTGGGGTTGGACTATTCGCTGGTCTCGCCGGTTTAGGTTTTGGTATCGGCGCATTCTTTACTGGGTTGTCAGCGGGTGATAAACTAAGCGCAATGATCGGTACCGATATGAGTACCGTAAAAAAACAAATGGTAACATTAGGTGAGGCTTTCGCTGATACTCCTACCGAAGGTCTTTTAAAAATGGGCGCTTTACTTGCGGCAGGAGGAGCATTCGGTGCATTATTCGGTGCTAAAAGATCTGGATCAGCCGCAGTTGGTATGGGTGCAATAGGTCTTGGGTTTGGTGCATTCTTTGCTGGACTTGCGTTAGGTGATAAAGCGGGATCATGGATGAACACCGACATGTCCTCTCTCAAGAACATGATGATAAATCTTGCTGAAGGTTTAGGTGCGTTCTCTGGACAGTCACTAGTCGCTTTAGGTGCACTCTTAGGTGCAGGCGCACTATTCGGTGCAGTCGGTGGTGCAAGGGTAGCTGGTATGGCGGCAGTTGGTATGGGTGCAATAGGTCTTGGTCTTGGTGCATTCTTTGCCGGACTTGCAGCGACAGATGGACTAATAAAAATACTTGGGTTCTTCGGTGCTGATGGTACTGGTATAAGAGACTTGATGATTAACCTCGCAGCAGGTCTCAATCCACTCAGTGCACTGAACGGTTCTAACTTGATTTCTGTTGGTGATTCTATGGGTGCTCTGGGTGCCGGATTGGTTGCTCTACTAGGGGGAAATGCACTAGGTGGCATGTTGGACTTTGTTGGTAAGTTGTTTGGTGGGGATGATAAAGAAGATATATTCCAAAAAATATACAGGGGTCTTCTTCCACTATCCACGTTAAATGCAGACAATCTTCAAGGTCTTTCTGATATTGGAGATAGGATAGATGCGATCACTTCATCTGTCGAACGTTTTGGTGATGTTGATTTCAGGAAAGTGGATAGATCAGTGGCAAGGTTTGGTAAATCTATGTCCTACTTAATTCCTATGATGGGAGCTATGGTAGGAAAGGGACCGAACCCTAAAAATCGATATCTTGTCGGTGAGGGATGGGGCGATGGGAAGAAACTTGATTTCACACCTGGGTTAAATGCATTCAATGAGGTAGATATAGAAAAGATTAGAATGATGTCAAATCTAAAATCTATAGAATCGAGTCCAACATCTTCAGGACAAGTGGGTGCAGCGAAAAAGGAACAAGATGAATTGAAGTCTAATGCAAGTACCACTGTCATTATGGATAACAGCACCACATCCGCAGCATCATCTCAACAGGTACTTCCACTACCAGGATCATCGTCATCATTTGACAGTTTCGATCCAACTACCTCGCGGGCGTGGTAGGCAACTACAAAAAAGGGGAACCGAAGTTCCCCAAAGACTCACTAAAGACAAATTAAATATTTAATCTTCGGCAGCCATCTGTGCGAAGTATGATAGTGTGTCGTCACCGTCCGAAGAAACTGGAGTAGCAGACTCAACAGAAGGAGCAGATACTACAGTCGGTTCTGACGCTTCACGAACCGGAGCAGCTTCCGCTGTCTGTGCGAGTGCTTCGTTCTTGATAGTTGCACCAACACCAGTCGCAAGACCCAGTACGGTCTCCAACTTGTTCTTCAACTCATCATAAGTCTTGAACCACTTGGCGTCGTGTGCATTCGGATAGTCTGGTACTACAAACTCGTTTAAGTCATATAGTGTATTGTACACTGCTTCAAGTTTAGTCTCATCTGAACCTAAGTGTGCAGAAGGAGATTTGAAGTCCGACTTATCATAGTTTCTGTAACCAGCAACGTTACGGATCTTCAGTTCGAAGTCAGCACCACCCCAGAAATCAAAAGGATTGACCGGAGTCTCGCCAGGAAATTCTGGTTGCATCTGATCCATGATCTTATCAAAGATCTTCTTACCGAACTCATAGATGAAAGTCTTACCGTTGTTGGCAGGGTTAGAAGGATCATTAATAACTTGGATGTTAGTAACGTAGTGTAGACGACGCTTCTGTCGACGTGCAGTTTCCTTATCCTCTTCGATACCTGAGTTCCACAGACGTGAGTTCAACTCACCTAGTGGGTCGTTCTGACCTAGGGTAGTCAATGAACGTTCGATGTACCATTGTCCGGTTGGACCCTTGAATGCGTGGTCCCAATAACGGACCCACGGTAGGTCTTGACCTTCGGTAGCGGGAAGGAAACGAATCACGGCATAACCATTACCCTGTTCATCAACAGTTGGTTTCCACTTGCGATCGTCTTGGTATTTGTTGGTGTTAGTTGTCTGACCTGATGCAGCGTTTGCTTCAGCGACAAGTTTTGAGATGTCCATAGATTTGGACTTTAGATTTGCAAAAGACATAATATTTCCTTAAATATAAACTTAAATATAAACAATGTATGAGATTACCCATAAGGGCATTACTATTTATACGTCTAGTGTATTCTGCTTTGGCAGAAAATTCAACTGACGTGCTTCACTCTCTAGATGTTCTACGATAGTGGGAGACAGATACTTCTTGATGTCTTCCAGTTCTAATCCATTCTTCTCACAGAGATGTACAATGGAATCCATGTACGACATTCTGTTTTGAAAAACGAAACTCTCAATCATCGCAGAGAATGATTTCTTGGTTAAGAAGTTCTCTTCTGTTTTTTCATCCATTGATTACCTCAATCGCACGGACATTGTCAACGCGGAAAGACCGCCATGATTGTTTGTCGATTGCGAATGCTCGAATCACAGACTTATTTACAGAAAAGTCATCCACTTGACTGACCTTAGACTCCGACAGTTCAGGCATATAGTCTGTCTGGAGAGTACAAGGCATAATGCGTTCCTCACCGTTGACCTTACTAAATGTGACCTGAAGTACGTTTGATCGAAGTTGATCAACTATATTTTCATAACTAAACATAGATTCCTCCTTAGAATCTTTCAAATTCAGAATCTTCATTAGATTCTTCTTCATCAGAGTCGGCGTGTACCGCTTCAAGAAACTCTTCACTACCATCCAGTACTGCAATGGTGTGTTCAAATGCTTCTAGTGTAGCAAGAACATTCTTACGAGTCTCATCTTCTTCATCTAGATTAACATACTCTTTGACGAATGTGTCAAGAGTATCTAAGTATGCACAACGCATATACTCGCGTGTGATAAGTTCCACATCATTACGTGGATATTGACCCAAGTCAATTAGGTTTTCTGGCGTACTGGCCATTAGTTCCATTCCTCATTTTGGTTTGCTTTATATACATCAGAGAAGTGAGTATTGACGAATCGATCCTCATCTCCCCAACGTACATCTGACTTATAGTCTTGACGATCAAGACTTACTACTTCATCAGCAAGTTTTTTATTAGACTTACTGATCTTACTATGCTTCTGAATCTTTAATGCTGCTCGTCGAATCATTGCATAACGTTCTACTTTTGATATGGACATATTATACCTTATAAGTGGGGTGGTTGTCAAGTGGTTAGAATCCATTATTTGGATACAATTCTTCTTTGGTCAATTGACCACGTTTTTTAGACTCTTTCTTTCTGTCTACGTGGGTAGAGGGACGATTGAATCTCGGTGCATATTTTGCGACCGGATTCGATTGCCTCGTAGATTTTTTCTTCATAGTTATAGGCCTCATCTTCCCAAGGTTGTTCATTATATGTGGTATTAACATACTCTTTACCATCAAATGACCAACGGTAAGACCACTCACTACCCTTGCGAGTTAGTCCAGTATGCACCAGTCTACCTGTTAAAATTTGAACCGCATGAACCATCTCATGCGCAATGTTGATTTTAATTTGACGGTCATTCAATTTTGTGCCATGCGTCTCTGCAATAGAGATATCAACCTGATCTTCATCACCATCAGCAAGACCAGCAAACTCTCCTAAAGACTCTACGAACTCTATATCAACAAATCCAGGGAGAGTAGATATTCCCAGAAACTCCGCAACTTTATGGATATAGGATGACATATCATAACTAGGGGACTCTGCAACATCAACATTCTTTGCGTACTTCATTTTAGTTATGCGACCTCACACTTGGATCATAATCACTATCATAGGAAAACAGATTAGACCACCTACGAAGTTTACTGTACTTCTCTTGTCGTGCATCTTCAACCGCACTGTGAGACACTACTTCCCAATTCTGAAGCAACTCTATCATACAGACTAGGTCACCCACTTCCTTGGCGAGACGGTCAATGTTCTTCTTCTCTTGACCGAATCGTTTGACCTTGGAAACCTCAACGATAACCTCGGCACATTCTTCTTGTAGAATAGTGAGCAACTCAGTACAACTATCATTATGTTTCAGCATTAAAATTCTATCCTATCGTGAAAGGGAACTGCACCAGAGAATTCACCCCCAGTAATTTCACGCACCTTTTGTCGGAATCGACTGTCGGACGTGGCAACGTAAGTACCACCCATCATAGGACGTTCTGTGCCTAGGTAAACGGGACGAACAAAACAAGTACCCTTGACATAACCCTCTACCAATTCAACCGCAGGGCGTCCCACGGTGGGTTCAAACGGTCCTTCTACATTCACAACAGTCACCGAAGTGAAGTTGGAACTTACACCACCGTTAGAACAGTCTTTGAACATATCATTACGAAAAATCTCAGCTATCATACCCATAATAAAATTCTCTCTAGTGAAATATTGATTGTTTGACTTCAAGTTCTTGATTGATGAGTTCCATCATTTCGTCATTAGACATACCAATCTCAGATAACGATTGAATTGCAGTACTAGCATCAATAACATCATCAAGAAAAGACTCCATAATATCACGAACTGATTCACCGATCTCACCACAAGTGTACCATTCTAATTTGTACATTACTTAACCTCTACGACCTTATTGTTCTTGAACTCAGTTCCTTCTGGACCAACTAACTTACCAAGCAACCAGAAGTCTTCTGCTTGCAACTTAGAAACATCATTAGAGTAACCTTCTTGAACAAAGTCCGGACCTAACTTATTATAGGTGTTGAGGAACTGAACAGCATCAGTAACAGTATCGAAAGTTTGTGCATCGTGGTGGTTTGACATCTTTGGTTTTGCATAAAACATAATATATCTCTCTCTTCAATTAATTAATCAACTCAACTTTACATAAGACATTATACACTATTTTAGGAAAATGTCAAGGGTTTTTTTCATTTATTTTGCATTTTTTTTCAAGTAAACATATTCACGTTTCAGGAACCACTTGTACTTCGCAAAGTAATCCTTTGCCTTGTAGTCCGGACGTTTACCTGTATAGGTCTCTACCTCATCACAGTGGTTGAACCACATCTCGTTACACCAAACTCGAAAAGTCATTCCGGTCATTACGCTGCCTCCAACACATAAGGTTTGTTGTAAGTACCAACGTTGATATCGGTGTAGTGACTTCTGTGGAAGTAGTCAGTCATGATGTCATCTTCACAGAAGAAGTCTTCTCCTTCCATCGCACTCTTCAGTTCAGTCAAGAAGGCAACGACAGTAGGACACTCGTAGTTCTCTTTAATCCAGTAAGGGTTGACTTGAATGTAATCACGAGGTCCATACTCACTAACAGGCAACGCACCCAAGATATCTAACTTACCACTCTTGATGTTACACACCAGAGTACTGTGGTGTTTAACCGCAATACTACCTTTCATCTCGTACTTCTTCAGGACTGCTTTGACTGCGGGAGCTAACTTCTTTTTGTCTTCTTGAGTTACACATGCCATAATCTTTTCTCTCTCTCTTTATCAATTCAATACAAGTATTATACACTAACCACAAATAAAGTCAACACTTTTTTTACTTTTTCTTAGACCGATTTGATATAAGGGTATTCCAAAAAGTTCTTAACCAACCACCCTCTTCCCACATCAACGGGATGTGCTCTCCCAGTGCTTTCTCTTCTTCCATGTGTAGGTTGACATATAACAACAAACTAAGAAATGCAAATAATCCAAGACCGAGTACATCGTATACCATTTCCATCATTTCACCCATACTTGGTTGTATTTCGTAGGAAGAACTTCACACGTGTAGTTATCGTTCTCAGCATAGTTGATAACCTTGACACACTCTCCAGTCGTATTGCTAACATGAACATCGGGCATATCAATAACACCACCAACAGCAGTACAATAAACAAGGACAAGGGATACAGCAACAAGACTAAAAACAGTTTCAGACAAACCTTTCATAAATCATTCCTCTTCTCAATTTCAATACAAGTATTATAGATGTTTTGATAACAAAAGTCAACACTTTTCTTAGACCAATTTGTTATAAAACAATCCTTTCATATAACGGATCTTCTTCCAGAACTTCGAGCAACATCTCCAAACGATTCCTATTCTTGACTAGAGGTTCCTTTAGATAATCAGGCAGTTCTTCATAATTATCATCTTCCATTACGTAGAGGACTCTCTCCAAATCTTTAGTTAACTCATCGTGTGCTTCCATTATTTCATTCATTTGAATTCCTTATGCGACAATTTTTATAGGAGCACGTTGACAAGCTTTCAACCATGCTTCGGGTGATTTGATAGTAGGTGTGGAGACTCGTAACTTTTTTTCACGGAAACATTTCTTCAATGCCTTAGCTTCCTCTCGACCTAGAAATCTTGAGACCAATCGAATCAGACACTCACGGAATCGATAGTCGTGTTTACTGAACCCAGCAGAGTGTGCGAGTTCATGTAAGACAACATACTTGTTCATGCCACTCTCACTCAATCGAATGAGATCACCATAACAGACACCTGACAAAGAGTTTGATCTCATCTGTTCGATCTGGATAGTCTTACATGCAGATCTTAGTCTAACTGCTAGGTCGTTTTTATGATTGAACTGTTCCCACAGTTTAGACTTCATTACACGTTTTGCAAACGACTGACATTCTTTCAATGTGAGTTTTTTTGTTATGTGAGGGTACTGAGATTCAAATTCCCATTCTGCCTTATAGGTTCTACTTCTTTCAGAATCTTTCCAACCATGAGCATTCTTACGAACAACATACTCGTAGTATTTGTACGCAAGTTCATCATCCATTATAGTGAGTGCTTCTGTGTAATGGTGACGATACTTTTCATTCCAAATTCGGTAACCCATAATATTCTCTCTAAATTATATTACATCAAAGGACATTGTGTGCATTATGCGCCTTCCCTTCGAGGAAGTTATACTTTTATCACCCGACCACATGTCTATAACGTGGCCACATGTAGTCACCATCTCATCTTCATCAGACGTTAAGATTTCGAAGTCTCTAACTATCTCTTGATTAGTGGTAATCGTTAATCCAGTGCATCTGATCTTCATTTCTCTTTCCTTCTTTGACTTTATATAACTATTATACCACAGTGAGGATTAGAGTCAAGGGGCTATGCAACTTTTTTTCTCTTGGTAGGGGTCTTTTTCTTGACCGGAGTCTTCTTTTTGGTCACTACACTTTTACGCACCTTCGATTTGGGTTTTTGCACACTTTTCTGCGGCATCACAAATTCTTCTCGAAGGAACTCATTAACTGAAAGACCACATTCTCGCAAGACCTTTTGAAAACGTTTGATGTCTTCCATCCACCAACCGTGTGGAGTCTCTAGGAACTGACCGTAGTGGTCCATCACTTGTTCAGAGAGTCTCTCACACTCCTCAGTGTCCTTGTCGAATAGGTACCGTACCTTACGGTCATAGTTTAGTTTGACTATCTTAGGCATTAGGATACATCCTTCATGTAGATATCGATTCGGGTGGGATCCATACCAAGGTCAACCAAGTTCTGTCGGAGACGATCGGGATCTCGAACATTCCATTCTATGTGACGTTCATCGTTTTCATCATACCACTCGACGCACCAAACATCCATCATGCCACCTCTCCAAAAAATATTCCAATGGGTGAACCATTCAGACTACGGTATCCGAGTTCATGAATATCATCAACTCGAACTTCTTCACGGTAACCGTCTTCCCATTTTATTTCGACACTGTCGCGACCAACTTGACGGTCGATTAGACCGTGTGAGATGGGGTACATGGCACCCCAGTTACCTTCAACTTTCTGACCAATCAAATTCATGCTGCGTCTCCAATAAATGCATAACGAGGATTCTTACAAAACATTCCGACTTCATCGAAACCCATCAGACAGAAACCGTCCATAGGGTCGGTACCTGCTTCATACTCAACCAGTTCAAAACCGGCACGGAAAGTATTAACGTCTTTGATGTCTACTGGGATAACTGTCATGGCGACATCGTACTCTTCCTGTGTTAGGAAGGTAGCGTCTTCGTTGGTTTCTGTGTTGTCTGTCCAGTTCTCATTAGTCATAATCAACTCTCTCTTTATCAATTCAATACAAGTATTATACTAGATGTTTCGGAAACATACAAGCCCCTGAACGAAAATAAATGAGTTATTTTTAGAACATTTTGGAATAAGGATATGGATTTTTATTAACTTTCGTTATCTAAGTCCCACCGAACCACATTCTTCCCACGCATGTAAGAGATGAGAGATTCACGACGTTTCCAGTTAGTCAACCATGTCGCATTAGTTCTCTCAGCATCCAAGAACACACCATTGGTAATCACTATAGGTATAATGATTGCCATGTGTACTCCAATACTAACTGGAATGCTGTATCCCAACCACCCAAGGTAGTAGATAGCAATGAGACCGAAGAACGCACTCCACATGGTAAACAGTACAATCATGAGGTATGACTGTAGAACAGGTTCTTTGATGAACCTAAGTGGGTTGAAACGAACATCCATGACATAACGCCAAGATGTAACCAAAAAATCTAAAAATCTAATCATAATAATTTCCTATGTATTTAAGTTTTACTCACCAATATATTCATGCGTATAACAAATTCGGTTTTTATGCATATCCTTTAATTTTTGACTGAACTTTCTATCATTAACTTTAGTCATAGGGATATTCCCCTGTGCATAAAGTTTATCATAGTCACTACGGTCTTGTCGGTTGTGAGCAGTGGGTCTCCATTTAGGTGACAAATCTCGATACCCTCCAAGTCTAGGGTGGGCAGTCTTACTGTAATATCTTTTACCTTCAGACAAATGTATCTCACCTATAGCATCTGATAATCGCACACCTATTCCTAACCCTTGGAAGTCAGGAAGTACTACTGTTCGGTGTCCTCTCCAAGCATTTCTAACGGTACCCGAAGGAAAGGATATTACACTAGAAAATCCGACAGGTTCCCCATTCCAAGTTGCGATCCAACACCTCGAACCTTTATGGATGTCTCCTGTGAGATAGTGATGTGGGCGGAACATTGGCCAGGCCTTGATCCCACAAGGAATGACTTCCACTTGTATGTCGGGTCGCCGAAGTAACCTCCGATTGTCAACGGATTGGGATACTGTATCATATACCCAGTCTGGTTCTAACCATTCGATAATATCGTAGTGGCACGTTGCGAACACTAAGTTTTTGATACCTTGTCTATCGACGTACTTCTTGATTGCAACAGAACATGAACGTGCTACGTTACGATCTACCACTGAAGTGAATTCGTCGATGACTGCACCATTCGTTATACGTCGAGCAAGATCTGCACGGAACTTTTCACCATTAGATAGTACATGGTAGGGTCGCATCCAAGAAGGAATAGTATTAAATCCTACCGCAGATAGTTTTCCTTTTGCTTCCGATGAACTCCCAAAGTGAGAACATACTGCTTTGTTATGATCCCATTCGATAGACTGTTCTTCACCAAACTCTTGTAATAAGGTACTCTTGCCTGAACCTGAAGGTCCCACGATAAGACCAATCTTCCATTCTTCTCCAATGGTCGACTGTCTGTCTAGAGGGGATATTTCTAATGGATCAAAATAACTAGTACCATCGAATTCGTAATCGAATGCTCTACTGATCTCATTTGTGATATCATCAGTGACGATACTTACAGATTTCATAAATCACCTATGTAAAAAAACGATGAGTGGGTCCACATACCTGTCAGTCGGAATCTTCGCAAGACATCACTCACCCAAGTTGAATAACATTATACATCATTTTCACACATCTTGTCAAGAGTTATTTTCAACTATCTCTCGTATCTCTTTCTTGTTCAGTTTACGGAACTTACGACGAGACACAGACCAAGACTTTTTGGGAGTATTGAACATATGAATCACCCCAGTTCTCCGAGCAACATAACCCATAAGGTCGGTGCCTTTAGAGATGTATATGTGATTGGTGATTTTATGTTCACCCCAGTCGGTCAACTCTTCACGCCACATGAAGTGACAGGCTTCTTCTAGACTAAGCATACTCATATTTTTCTCCGTAGATATCAGCAAAGATTTTATCAACCTCTTGGGCAGTGAGTGTATCATCAACGACGATACAATCGACATCACCATTGAGTTCCAAGAACTCCATCTTGTCGACGAACACATCCTTGGTTCGGTTGTAGTAGTAAACAAAAGTGTTTTCGGTTTTGTTCCTATAGACGGTCATAGGGAAATACGGTTCCATTATACATTTACCTCAATATTTGAAGACTTCACGTTCATTCGTGACATCGCGTCACTGTCAAGGAAGTGTCTATCCATCAGATTAGTGCCGGTGGCGATACTATAATAGTCAACACCATCGCCTGCAATGTCCTCATGGACAAACACTATCTGACCTGAAAGGACACCCGTTGGAGTGTCCCATTGAATTGTCTCACCAACTGAACCGTACATTATGCCATCCTCTGTATGCCGAAACCATTCTGTGTACGTTGTGGAACAGTACGTTTCTTACGTGGTTTGAAACCAAAGTGATCCATCGCCTCTAGAGGACTTGTCTCATCACTAACGGCAATGTACTCTTCGACAGAAACGTTCTTGACTAGGTAGTTGACCCAAGACTTCCAAGGTTTGCTACCATACTTGAATCGTGCGATGAATGTGCGTTCTGTCATACCGTGCCAAGATGGGTGACAGTTAGGAGATACTTCCTCCATAGTACGTGAACCTTCGAACTCACCTGTGTACATTAAGTACATACCGTCCCAACTAAACTTCTCTTTAACAAATGCAGTCATAATCTATCTCTCTATCAGTCAATTAGGTGTACATTATCTCACACTTATTTCCAAAACGCAAGTAGTAAACACGACTCAAACAAAGAAATTGGTCACGATACTAGAGTGTCCACTAGGTTCATTAGTACCGCAGTACCTGATATAGCACTTCCTATCATAATTGCTTTGTCATTCCAACAGTGACCGACATATACCCATGCAGTAGCGGCTGTCGCATAACATATCTGTCCGGCAGTACCAAACCCTGCACTCATAGTGAATACCCCGACCACACCAAGTACAGTCGCTCCCCACTTAACATAACTGTCAATCGTACCTGTAGGTGTTGCCGGTTTCAAGTCTTCGACTTCTAATTGTAGTTCTTCCATCTCTTGTTTGAGACGTTTGCGTTCAACATTAAGTTCCATAGCGAGTCTTCCTGCTCTGGACATCGTACTTCCAGCGAACTCTTCTTTGACTTCTGGACTGATTTGACTTTCGACTTTTGCTACACGATGGTCTTCTTCAATAGAACTTTTACTCATTATCTTCTCATAGACGCAAGGTCTTTCATCTGTTGTTCATCAATCACGGGGATTGCGTTGGACTTGTGCATGGTGCCGATACCCTTGACTAGGGTTCCGGTGTAGTTCATTCTCTCTTTCTTTTCGGTACTGAGGGTACCAGAATCATGAGATTTGTAAACCGGAGTCTCCCTTCGATAGGGTTCGGTCTTGACTTCCATAGGTTGGAATCTGGGGGTGGGTTTCTTCTTGGTGGACCAAGCGTTATAACTCTTCTTGCGACCAGTCGTTGTATGTCGCATTGAACCGTGCATCATAATAAATCCTCAAAGTGTTTCATAAAGTACACAATGTACATTATACGACACATTCTAGGGTGCTGTCAAGTGCACAACCCTCTTACATTCATTAAATCTTCGAATACTGGTGAGTACTCCGAACAAGTCATCGTCAGCCTTCTGAGAGAAACTCAACCAGATGATTAACATGACTCGTAGTGTCCAGAGACCTACCTCTCTAAGAACCATTGTGGAACCTCACGGTTAGTCCACTTAGCAAAGGTTTTCTTTTCCTCACGGTAGTACTTACGGTACCCTTCAGTAACGACTGTATCCTTACAGTAGTCTGGCATACACTGAGGCATGACGGTCTCTGGTCCGACTTGGTTGATATTACGAGGAGAGAACCAAAGAAGTCCAGATAGTTTTTCATAGGTGGCGTGTATGCGACCATAACGGTGTGTGTATTCCTTTGCGCAAGCAACAAAGTGTTTGTACAACCATCGATAGTTTTTATGGTTCTCACGACACCAGATTGCGGATGGGTGGTTTTTATGTGCCACCTTATATAGTAAATTCTCACGTGCTTCGCCATCGACTATATAATGATCTACCATGCGTTTTCCGGATTTGGAAGGTCGTCTCTCAACAGTACCGTCAAGAACTCGGTGCGCGGTAGAGAGTAACTGACCGTACTCGGTAACCATTTTAACTACGTGCTTGTCACACATCATCTGTGCTGATATAACTGGATCGTCGTGTAATCTAAAAATATTCATGTATTATCCCCTCTCGGTAACAGAAGTATATTATAACAGAGAAATACGAGTTTGTCAAACTTATTTTAATATTTTTTTCACCGAATCTATAGACATCTTTAGGATTACTAAAATCGGGTCATACATCCAAAGATACTTCTTATGACCTAGTTTTTCCATCTCTTCCCAACCCACGAACTTTTTAGTCCAGTTGTCGATATATAAGTTACCGATTTTCAGTACTACATGGCCGACACCTTTACCATTGTCAGTGATGACTCTACGCAATTGAACTTTCATTGTGATGATATTGAACCAGAAGTGAACCATAGACTTACCACTCATCAACCAGAGCAGAGTTAATGCATAGTCTTCACAATCACCTTCGTATGGAGGTTCTTTCATGATTGTCCAGTGGTCGAGGGAACCGTACTGATCAGTGTCATATAAATACTTCCAAGTTTGATTCAGATGATCGACGTGTTTGTCCATATTATGTAAATCTAACATATTTCTAATTTCCTCCACATTGAAACTATATTTAGTATAAATAAATGTATGAAAGAATTATTTGACTTTGGCTTCACCGCAGTAGATGAATCAGAACTCGAATCGTTTCAGACGTTAGAGATTGTATCTGATGCTGTCGATGAAACCCAAACCCGTCTCGATAATCTATACAATGCGATTCAACCGCTCTTGACTAACCTCAAGGCGAATCCTGAAAAGGAATACATCCTATGGCCGAATCGTTTAGATAAGATCGAGGAATTCGAAACACACATCCAAAACATCTATAAGGGACCCTAACCAATGTTTTTTAGCACACAAGGTGAATCCATCTTGACCGATGGATCAACACGGAATAAAGTCAGAGGATCAAGGAAAGAAGACATTGCTGATGCAATGAATTCTCACCTAAAATCAATTACCACTAAAAAAGGCAAGTACTTACGCCACGCATCAACAGAAGTTAATATGTCTGAGGAGATGTTGTCACGCGGAGCAATGTTCGCGAACGCATTGACATCTCAAGGATATAAGAACATTTTGTTTGTTGGTCATTTTAATGACGGACAGACTCACTGGATGTTAGATAAGTTTGCTGGACGAATGATCGATTTGATTCCACCAGAACGTGAGCACATGCACTCATTCCCAGATATGAACATCATCGCTCAATCAATACCTCTAGTAATGAAAGTCTACGGATACCAAGTAGATTTTACTGTTGCACGACCACCAGAAGCAAAGTATAAAGGTGCAATGCACTCATTATATGATATGTCTGGTGTAACAAATAAAGCACTAGAATGTTCACACCAATACAAACACGGACAATCGTCTTGGACTCTAGACGGTGATCATGAGAAATTCGACGCAGTTGTTTTCCTAGGTGTACCTATGGAAGATCAGTCAGTCGGTTTTGAAGAAGATCAAGTACGTGAGATATTTGCACCTATGTGCACCCCAGAATTTGATATGGTTGACATTTATTACGGAGCACCGTCTCCAGTTAAATGGTTCAATGGTGAAGAGAAAGACAGCAAGACAATGGTCGACACTGCGTTTGCTCTACGTTCAATGTGGGATAACCAAATGTCATCAGGCCGCCCGGAAGAATGCGATATTATGCACAGCATGGTTAAAGTATTCTAAGGAACTTACCCGACAGTAAGAAACGAAGAAGGGACCTTTTGGTCCCTTTTTTTACATCCAGAAAAGTATCAATCCGAAGATTGCACACCAGATAAGAACATTAGGTCGGTAATCCCAGACTATTGCGAAGTCTATCGCAGTGTGCTTAACGAATTTTTTTGTGAAGTCCCACACTTGTTTAACCAATGGTTTCATTATTAACCTCTACTTTAACATTATTAGGTAAACTCAGTTTTATATCTGCGTGAACATGATGAACGACAAATTGAACATTACTGAATTCTCTGAAAAACCCAGACCAAATAGGTCTCCAGTTACTTGCCATGCGGTGTACGTTCAGTGCACTCCTATCACTCTTTAAGAAGTTATCTGTGAAACTTGTTAGGTTCATATCAAACATCGCATCAAACCCATATAGGTGCACTTCTGTCGCCTTCATGATACGACATGCATAGTCCACCGCCATATGACCGCATGAATAGTTAGTCGCAGCCTCTTCTAGTTTATTTCCTGGTAATTGCGCATAAGGTGGGACGTACGTGTGAAACCCTTTAATGTTCACAGAGTGTTTCAGGTAGAATGTCGGACTCTTCTCCATCCATCGACGAGGACGTGTGCCTAGAACCCAGTCATACTCATCTAGTTTAACCTTACCTTCTTCAAGTGCGATCATCATCTTAAAATCTACCATGCAAGATGCATAGACTTCTTTTTTGGTCAATGGTATAGGAGGCATATTACAGACCAACAACTCTCCTTCGGTACCCCTTTGGAATATCGTCGAGTTATCTCCGTTGCCCAGTATGTTAACTCTTCTCATTTCGGTTCCTTGTGATATGTACCGTATACACAGTGTGCTAGTTCATGACCCCATGTCATAGTATGGTTGTCATCGACACCATTTGGAACCACGACATGAATCTCACAACGAGACATCTGGTTTGTTTTTTTATTTAGGAACCATAAGGACAGACCTTCTACAGGTTGACCATGACCACTTTTATTTTTTACTGCCTTGTTCAATTCTGTACTAGTTTCATATGTATAAACAGTAATAGGAAACTGTATATTACTATAGTCTTGTGTGCCAGATATTTTTTTCTCAGGTGAAGGTTCACACGATACTATAAGAAGTATCAATACGGTCAGTAGTATTTTACTTTTGATATTCTGTAGCATGACCTTCCTCTACCAGTAGGTTGTTTATACACTTCCAATCATTATATTCCGTCTCGAAGAATATTTCTGCGAGGATACGACCGTACTTACCAGTCTTGTGAGTGATGATGGTTACCTTGGTTCCTACCGGAGCCATTTCATTGACGTAATCTTTTGCTGCAAGACCCTTTTTCTTCTCATCAAGGTTTCTAGTGCGTGACTCATAAGCATCAATGCCATAAAGACGGAGGCGCTGATTAGAGTAAACGAGACCAAAACCAAGGTCAATATCAACGTCGACGGTATCTCCGTCCACCCATCTGCGAATTGTTGCTTCATAGTTATACATTATCCACCTATAAAATGTCTTCTGCGACTTCCAGAATATCCCGATACTCTGCAATCTGTTTCATTTCAGAAACAAGTGATTCCATTACATCCGGATGTTCTCCAATACCAGCTGGGTTCTCCAGATAGATTTCTATGTTTGCTCGATGATATGCAATCTTACCTTCCACATGTGCGATAGCTGCATGTAACATACGAGTTCTCAAACTTACTTTCTTCTTACTACTCATAATATAACTCACTTTATGGTGTATGTACGTTCTCTTGCTTTCTCTACTGCACGTGAACCAAACCAGAACGAAATGATTGCAGCAAATATTGCCTTGGTATCTTCGTCCCATAATGTCTCTAGTGCTTCGGTTAACGGTACTTCACTAGATAATGCTTGGTATAGTAAGTTCACTTCTATCACTGCGAAGAGAACAAAAAAACAATACGTGATTATAGGTCTTACGGACTTCTGTAGTCCGGCAATGAACCCTGTACCTTGGTTGATTGAGATGTCGTGTGCGATTAGTCTGGCGTGTTCATCGTCCGCCGCCTTGGTCTCAAACATCTTCATGTCATGGTCGAATCCAGCTGCCCGTAGTTCAGCCATCTTCTCCATCTTTTTTAATTCAAATTCGTTGTTTCGCTTTGACGCGAAATGATCTGTCACTGCTGGGACAAGGGAACCTGTCAAACCAAGTAGTGAACCTAATAGTCCGCTTAACATATTATATTCTCCAGTACTCACATACCCATTCTTGAGGGGAGTAAGTCATTATCGGTGTCTGTATTGTTTCACTCATAGACTGAATGATACTGGGTCTACCGTGGAAACATACTATAGATGTACCTTTAATATTATTAGGGTACACTTGATACTTATAAGATTTTATCTGGTTAGGATACTCGTGTTGTAAAAAAACTCTTTTGAACTTACTTACCACACTATCCAGATACTCACCATCTCCTCTAAAGGTAGACATTATGTTCGTTCGGGAGAATATGAAATCGTTGTATACCCAAGTCATGTCGGATGAGTTCCATGCCATAACACCACTTTGAAGTTTACCTTTCAAGTGTGGTTGATGTTCATTGATAGCACCTAGGTCTTCGATACCAGCAAACTCTCCATCATACGTTAACAACCAATCGATGTTGTTAGTGATTAAGGTGTCTAGGTCTAGGTAGACGACACGTCCATCGATTCTGCCGTCAAAAAGTTGTAACTTGTTCCACCAACCAACCATTCCTTCATTGAGAATGACTGTCTTAACACCTTCAATCTGTCGGTCACTGTAACATACAAACTCATGGTCGACCGTAGAGTTTCTCTCTACACCGGCCTTCAGATGATGTACATAATCAGTAGAGAACTTATCCCCCCAAAGAACGCAGCATACTGTAGTCATAATATTTCGTAATTCTTATCATAGTTATGTTTTGTCAAACATCCATATTTTTTTTGCACTGTGGTGAACTCGTCTTTTGCATATGCGCAGTAGGGGTAGTGTTCCTGTAACCAATCGAACCTCGTTCGAGATAAGTAAATGTCCGGAGTTTGAGCTTCTTTATTTGATGCTTTGATTATCAGTTCTGCCCCCATAGGTGTCACTATGTATGCGTGACACCCTGGAAAATAAGACTTAGATACTAACTTTCCCCATCCTAAAGTGGTTGGTGTTTTAAACTTACCGTATGATGGGTTACCTATATTACCGACAAAGTTGGGTAGTGTGGTTGGCAAAGAGTTGGTGATAATTGCATCATGTTCGAGGATAACAATAGGTTCATTGATGTCTTGACATATTTTCCATAAGGTATAATGAGATAGGAAACATGCAATAGAATTTTCTAACCTAGAGTACCTGTCCGAAAAGTGGTCAGTGTTGATGCCTAGATCTTTGCATATTTTGAAAACATCTTGTTCGGGTGTTATGGCATCAAACTTCTCGATAGATAGTCCGTTTAACCTACCAGACTCAATACATCGGTCAGCAACATTCTGCGATTTTTCATGACCCTTTATAGTGATAACAAAAGATTTCATAAATTTCTCATAAACAAAAAAAAGACGAGAAAGTTTCCTAACTCGTCTTTATATATTACTGAATTAAGTGTGGGTTATAAGTTTGCGATAAACTCGTTCACTTCGTCAATTTGTTCTGATGACAAAAACTGTTTGTATACACCAACACTATCTAGTAGGCCTTCAGAATATCCTTCACGTAATGAACGTACTTGAGACTCTTCTACAACTTGATCGATACAATCTAGATCAATACTTCTTTTAGCCTTTCCAAAAGAACTGAATTCCGGATTGTCCTGACGTGGTAGTAGATGGTCGACTATAGTAGTCAAACCACGGTGCGGTGACTTAACTAGTTCTTCGTATGACATTTCCATATCATATGTGAACTGAGAAGCATCTTCTTCGAATGATGAAATTAACTCGAAACCTAATGATCCATCACGGAACTCTTCCCAAGATGATTCTGATTCCCAAGTCTTCCACACAGATACTAGAACATCTCTATAGTCACGAGTGATTTTTAACAATTGATTAGTTGCGATAGATCCTACATCTTGACCTTCGATTATACTATCAGATACTATATAATCACTTCCTAGTTGGTGTCCCAAAGAAGTTGCTATTAATGGTTTATAAAGTTTTTCATAAGCAAAGTTGGATATGTATAAATTAGTCTTATCGGTCTTCATCTTCTGTTCGAAACGAATGTACATACCGTACATGTTCTGAACGAAGTCGTGACCAGATGCAGCACTACCAACCATAAAGTGGTCGTTTAGTGTTACAATGCTGTGTTGATTTTCCATTGTTTTTATCCCTTTGGAGTCTTTAAAGATTATCCTTATCCGCACGTGCGAAATAAAACTCGCTGGACTGGCCAGTCAATTACGGAATAAGTCCTATTATTTATAAAAACAGACTCTCTAAAAATCAGTTTTATTTAAATTATTTCTGCTGTTGCCACATAGTCCATAGACCATATAGAATACCAGCATATGCACCTAGGGTAATGATACCATCAAAAATGATATAACTACCACAGATTGCGATGATAACCACACCGTCATAAGTCGTGCGTTCACCTAGTCTTGATTGAACCCAAGTCTTTGCCATCATACCATAAAAAGAAAGTTTTGCTAAATTGAACATAGTTAGTCCCTATAATCGTTAAGTGTGAAATTAGTTCCGTGCATCTTCATGAGATCACGTTCGTGGTTTGTGTATACTAATACTTCGGGGTCATCTACCAAGAAGTCACAACTCTTACAGAAATCTGGGTAGTCTTCGGTACGGTGTTGCTCACGTAAAGTCTCATACTCTTCACCGAAGAATATATCTAGAATGTTATCCTCTGAGGCATGACCTAGTACTGCTTCTTCGTCACGTCCCAATACTTGACAACATGGGTGCACTGCACCCGTCTTCTTGTCTAGACCACCAGCACGTATCACTACGTCTGGAGAGAACGGTCGTCCACAAGTCTTTTTCTTACCTTCACGTACACCAGATTCGGTGATGTCTTGAACACCGGACCAGTTGTGCATTTTCCATATTTCAGTCTTGACACCTAACTCATCAACCAATGTCTTGTACTTATCTAGTTCTTGGTCGATGTTGTCGTTGTCGGTAATCAAGTGGTAGGTTGATACCACACACTCAGAACCCGACTCCTTTACATACGCAACCATCTCTTCGATGTTACGTCTAATCTGTGCGTAGTGTCCACCTACCGCGTTGTGCATCCACTTACTGTAGTCTTGTTCGTCTGAACCAATGAATGAGAATCGATAGAAGTCAAGACCGGCATCAACACAATCTCTCATGTACTTACCAGTCATCTTGAATCCGTTAGAGAAGATAAATGCCTTGGCACCGTACTTCTTAACCACCTTAATATATTCAGGTAGGTTCTTTGCCATGGTTGCTTCACCCGAACCATCTAGGTTGACGACATTCAATCCGTACTGTGCGCAGTCCGCAACATACTTCTCGAACTCATCGAGTTTCATGATGCGACGGAACCCTTTGTGTCGTCCACCTTCACGTAGATCTTGTGGACACATAGAACACGAGTAGTTACATCCCCCCGCTACCTCAATTACAGCACGGTCAATTTGAAATGTTTCTCTAGTCATTTCCATAATAAGTCTTCATCCTCTCTTCATATTCTACGGATTTTCGTTTAGTGTGATGTAACAATTCTTCTATATTACGTATCCACCACCAGACACCCTTTTCTTCTTCAGATAACTCAGGATTTAACCTAAGTGCATTCGGTGTATGGTATTTAGTCACGCCTTCACCACTGATTACTGCAAGTGGTCGGGCAAAGTTCTTTGCAACATAATGCCATATACCATCGTAACAGATGACCATCCGTGATGTGGATATAAGTCGCATCGCTTCGGATGCGGGTGTACGGTAAGAGAGTTCATGCATATTGAACCCTAGTGATTTGAAGTGGTTGATTAAATGGTCCCAGTCAGAGTTGTCAAAGATTCGTTTCCACGTTCTAGGTTTCTCTGCATTCCATGTAGGACGCCAGAATACAATTCGGTCTGGGTCATAGTCTTGAAATGCATCTTGTCGGAATATCCAATCATTACATGGAGCATCCCCTCCAACAGCATCGGTATAATGTCCCGACTCAAAAAAGAACCTTGCTTTGAATCCGTGGTTGTCTATTGCTGCAATCCGTCTCTCACCATTCGTTTCTAAAACAATATCGTCGTTAAATTTCCAGTTCTTATATCGACCTTGAGCATTGTAGATATGATGTACTTCCACACGATCTTTGTCATGATAGAAATTGTGAATGTAATTACATCGTTCAATTATTGTTTCTGGATCTTCGAAGTGATGAAGATGGTCTGGACCGTGCTCCCAGTGAAGTTCTAAGTTTATCTTACTGACATCGTGGTCGGCTGCATATCTGTGACACGAATTAAGTGCCCACATGAAATCACCTACGCCTGGCGTTCCTCGCCAAGTGACTAATTCAGATGGTTTCATCAACTAGTCTTAATACTTTTTACTTTACGTGCAGAACCCGTAGATGTGTACAGACCGAACCATGCAGCACCAGCACCGACTACGACAGATATAAGACCCGCCTGTGATGCATTTGGTTCAGGTATCGTCATGAACCACTGAGTGACTTCGATGAGTAGGTACAGATAGGTACCAATGAATGCTCGCGGGAAAAGTCGAAATGCGTCGATTACGTCCGCGAACTGTAGTAGAGGTTCGAAACGACTTGGTTTGACCTCTTTCTGTGTAGTATCGAACTCTACTTCCAATTCGATCTTTTGCTTGACTGGTTTTGCTTCTGGGGTTGGGGTGTTTATTGATTGTTCTGAAAACATGTTAATTAACTAAACCTCTTTTGTAACCACTTAAATATCGCATATATGGATAATCCATAAAATGCTAATACGCTCATTGGTAGTGCTATGTATGCAAGTTCCCAAGGGGACAAGAACAATACATGCCAAGTAAATTCAGCAATTGCTTGTGCGTCACCTTGTCGTGCACTTTCTACAGTATTATTTGCAGCATCCCATGCCAGTTGGTTTTCTTCTAATATGGTGTCCCACGTTTCTCTAGGAATACACATAAGGTCTGGTGGACACATATCATCTCTATATGTTGTCCCAACAGGGTTACCAAATGCATCTAGGTCTGCCATCATTTCACCTTGAAATCTTTCGGGTCACTGTTTATTATATCTTTTGCTTTGTGTTCCCATATGGTGGGAAACAGTCCATGAACTATACAAATGAATGCGAGTGACCACGCCCTGTACAGATGTTCAAAATAGTTCAGTCCTGTTTCTCGTAAATGTTTCATTAGAACACCTTAACGTCATACTTCTGTTCCCATAAGTCTGCGTCATGTTCATCATTGACCATTGGACGACCCCTTATGTTCAGACTAGTATTTAGTAACATTGGTACTCCGGTTCTATCATGGTACTCTTCGATGACTTTACGGAAGATAGACTCACAATCCTTCTTCACGATTTGTACTCGTGCAGTTCCATCTACGTGGGTTACAGGTGCGTAGTCATGTAATGCCTTAGAGGTGAACTGCATATGGTCATTCATAGGGCCACTGAAGTATTCTTCTGCATACTCTTCTAGAATAGCAGGAGCAAACGGACGGTACTTCTGTCTACGTTTGATTCCGTTCACAGTATCCTGTACGTCATAACGTACGTCTGCAATCAGGGATCTGTTACCTAGTGCACGTGGACCGAACTCTGCCTTACCGTTCGCGATACCACATACTTTATGGTTGATTAGGTGGTCTACGATCTCACTGGGGTCAATGGGTCGGTCAATGTCGTACCCACAGTATGGAGACCAGATCAACTTATCCTTACCTGTTGCCTTTGACCATGACCGTGCGGCGGTACCCAGACCCGACCCAGCGTCTGTAGGTGAACATGCGATATGTACCTCATCGAATAGTTCGAACAACCTAGAGTTGATCACCACGTTCTGTGCGCAACCACCGGAGTAACATAGTTTCTTACCGTACTTGGATGCTTCGGTCATGATCTTCATGATAGCATAGTCAGCAAAGTCTTGGGTAGCACGTGCAGCAACCTTATCTTCTACCGATAGGATTCGACGTTTGAACTCTGATCTAAATCGTATACGGTCTTGTTCACGTTGAGATTTACCACCCCCTACCTCAATACCCATTGCAACTTCTGGTGCGATGTCTTCTAGGTTATCATACCACCGGATCAACCAATCGGTTATTGCCTTAGACTTTGGGCATGTATCGTGGTACGCAGAGAGACCCATGACCACGTACTCATCTTCGAGTGGACGTAGACCGAGGAACTTAGTAGTAAGGGTATAGACTAGACCTACCGACTTAGGGTAGTGCCACTCTTTGATTAGGTTGAAGTCTGAATCCATGATGACCGCAGTCTGTAGTTCACCTACCCCATCAATCGAGACGAGGACAGTATCGTCCTTCGAGTCCCACGGACGCGTGTAGAACGCAGCCGCACAGTGAGATTCGTGATGCAGATGATGAGCATCAAACACCGTTGCTTCTGGATACGGGAAGTCTGCAAATGATTCAGAACCCTGTATGGATTCGGGTGATCTACCCGTTGCAAGTACGCCACCTCGTATATCGAACTTGATCTTGTGATCTTCATAGAATGATACGTGGTCATCCTTATTGATCATATCCCACAACACATCCGGAATATTAGGATCGTTCTTCTTCTTGGAGTATCGCTCTCCATGTGTGGCAAAGTCCACAACACCATCTTCGCTAATAATAGCAAGACCAGAGTCATGGTAAAATTCACTGTATCCAACGTATCTCATCACTCACCTGTATTATCAGATTAAATTTATATTTATATTAAAAAAAAGGGGGACCGAAGTCCCCCGAAACACTATCTTGAGTGGGATTAGATTCCTGTTACGTACTCATATATATCTTTCCAGTTACGCATCAATGGGAAGTCAGTATCTTGGTTGTAAGAGTGTTCCATAACGACGGACTCAAGTCCCAGTCTTGCTCCAACTTCTGCATTCTCCACTTTATCTTCTACCCATAAACATCCACTATCACGGTAGAATTCCAGTGCTTCGTCTTTATCGGCTCCAGTATCTAGATAGATATATTTCTCAAAGACAGTAGGTCCAAACAACTCACATAGGTTCTTGGTACGAAGGTGTTGTGCATACTCATCGTTACTCAGAGAAGTGATTGCGTGGAACACATATCCGTGTTCTTCGTGCAACTTCCGGACATATTTGATTGCGTCTCTTAGAGGTGGCAACTTTCGAATCTGCGCACTCTCATTAAACATTCGACACAATCTCTTTCTAGCAACACGGTCTACAATTCCAAACATTTCTCCTATATCGTACACTTCTGGTTTAACGATATTGAAGTCATGATGGTTCATCCATTGATGAAAACTGTACATCCAGTCCAACAGTACTCCATCACAGTCTACTAAAATTACTTTATCTTTCACACAACCCCCTCTTCTCTGACTCTGTTCATTATAACATACACTTCCTTAGAAGTAAAGCCCTCATTCATCAGGGAAATCATTAATTGCCCCCAGTCGGGATTCTCTAGTTGATAGATGTAGTGGTTAACTAGGTCGGTGGCCAACTCTATCTTGGTGGCATTTGAATCTTTCATAAAAAAACCTCTCACATTTGAAGTATCATTATACTACTATATGAGAGGTTTGTCAACACTTATTTTGAAAATATTTTAATTAATTTCGGTTTCTATGCGTTTACGAAAAGCCTGTAAAAATGATATCTTTTGAGCAATGACATAAAAGTTAGGATTCGTGTTTTCGACTGAAGACATCTCTTCCATACAGTTAAGATATTCTTCTTGTATAATAGATAATACATTTTCCTTACATGTCATGGTATCATCGACCTTTGCCAAGGTGTGGTTTTGAACTTACGATCCTTCCAGTGCTGTACCATATCGACTTTCCACTCACCACCAGTGTAGTGACAGAACTTTGCATTATCAAAGAACTCTTGTTCGGTCGCATAGTGGGGTGAGTCGTTCCAAGTCGTATCGATAGTCTCTACATCAAACTCATGTTTCATCAACTGTGCAGAGATGTATGGTTGGTCGTTCATGATAGACATATGGAAGTCACCAGTGTAACACCAGTCTTCCCAGTTCATGAACAGTTCACGTGCACGTAGACGTGCTTCCTTGGACCACAGAACTACACCTGTATTCATAATGGTTAGTTTAGATGGACGGTTAGGTGGCATTACAGGGACGATAGGACAGTCATGTAAGTCGAACTTACGAACGAAGTCACGGTAGTTGTCTTCCTTATAGTCCCAAGAGTTGTATCCACCACCATTGGAGGTAACGAAGTCTGACTCTAGGACACCGTAGACATCGGCACCGGATTCCATCTGATCAAAGATATTCTCTTCGGTGTTGACCACGATGTCTGTGTCTACGAATAGTAGGTTGTCGTACTGGTCGAACATAGGGTCTAACCATACACGTGCACATTCGTGCAGTAGTGAGGTAGAACATCCGTGACCTTTGGTCGCAACACGTTCATCGGAGTAGACGTGTTCGGCACCAATCTTCTTTGCGTAGTCTTCGAATGAAGTGCGTGAAATATCTGCCACTTCTTTATAGAGGGAAGAACGAGAACCGTCCCACCCTTTGATACCGCCGCGAGCATCTACCGCATCACTCACGATCATATATTGGAATATTACATTATTTGACATTCTCAAGCCTTCTCATTAAACGTGCGGAACGGAAACCCACCTGATGATACCAACGAGAATCTCTGCCCTCTTCAGCAGCGGTCTTCCAATCACCTTTCTCAATGGCGGAATTCATCTTCTTGAACTTACTTAGTCTCGGCCTACCTAGGTTGAACATCATGTTAACCAAGATTTGCTGGACTTCGTCTGGTAGACAAGTAAACCCTTCTCCGTATAGTACGACACACTCTGAGATTGCGATGTCGAGGTCTTGTTCAAATGCCTCTGCAACTCTTTCGGGGGATATCTTAGTTCCGACCTTACTTCCGAACTCTCCATCACTCTCCTTGATGAGGTGACCGACACCAAATGTTGGGTAGTTGAGGTGGTCGAGGTAAATCTCATATACGACCCCTTCGTCGATTTTGAGTTGTTGAAATACTGCTTCACGATTCATAACATTTTTCACTTTAGGTTTACACCACAATTTACGTATCAGTTCTATCATAACTTGATAGCAAGTACCACCAAGATAGATGCTAGTAGAATGTTGGTCATTAAGATTTCTATCGCAAGAATAGTGTGGTACCATACCCACCTAGTTTTGTATGCATTCGCAACCGTGACTTGATCCGGATCTGGATCACCCACGGGTTCCGCTGAAGACGGTCCTGACTTCAACCAACTAAAAAACCTCATACTACTAAACCTTTATTGTGCTTTGTTTCCCCGCATTCTTTTTGATTGCGGTCAGTTTATTTTCCCACTCTTTACCAGCAAGCCTCATTGTTGACTTAACACCAGATACTATCTTAGGTGCAGAAGATGCAGGGAAGTACCTTACCCACTCTGGATTATCGATAATCCATTGGTCATATTCAGAAATCCGGAGAGACAATTCCTTGACCTCTCCGGTTTCTTTGTTTTTAAAATCATACTGTGGCATTATAAGTCCATTCCAAATTATTTTCAATCACTACGACAGAAGTCTCACACACGCTTCTGAAGAGATAATCACCCCCTTATCGAGAAAGTTGTTGAGTAGACGCATTCAGTATATTATAATACTGACTAAGTGTTTCCGTTCGATAATTTCGATTACCTTGGGAATATATTGATTGTCGTCTGGTATCATGCACGAACTGTTGTAGTTCGTTAATATTTTGGTTCAACTGCTGTTCTTGACTCGACATAGGATTCTCCTTAGAAGTTAGTTAGTGTCGAAAAGATTATTCTGTTATAAGATTTGGAAATGCCTCCTGTACTATTTTCTTGGTTATGTAACGACAAGGTGGTTTCTTTGCCACCATTTTCAAAATATATTCAGCATCCTCCGGATGAACGGATTCTAGTAACTGAATAAATTTATTCTCTCTTCTGAACTGGGTAAGGTTATCACCTTTCCCACCTTGGATGTATAATCCAAATTCTTTATGCTGTTTTAACAGGCTAGAGGGGATTGACTCCGGTTTGTTCGGAGTGAAAGGAGGGCGCCCAGATGGTAGATTGAACACCAAAGCATCATCGAAGGATCCACGTAGGATATCTTTGAACGCCCAGTTATCTTCATATTTTTTCAAAACATCTAATCGTTCTTTTCGAGAATCTGCTTTTTTATATTCCTCGAATACTTCAAAGACTTCTTTACGAAACGTAATCATTATTTACACCTTATCAATTTCAAAACACACGTAGATTTTATTTCCGATTCGAATCTCATCACGAGCTTGACATCTAAAAATTAAATCCTTTAGTGTATCATCATATGTTTTAATTATCTTGTTGTTGTTGATAATGTCCCAGTCTTTCATTTTTATCTGGAACTCTTTAGTTTGTACTACTTTTATATATTCATTAATTAAAAGTGCTGTGCCACCAATCCAAAGTAACGAGCACAGCAATGCAGTTATTGCCACTGTGTGAAACTTGGTCATTAGACTCTCCCCCTTGTCTATAACTTATTTATAAACAAGAGGGGGTCTAAGGAGAGATTTATCTCACACTATCCCATTCGGCAGGGGTGACATCATTTAGTCGTAAACTCATTTGAGGTTCATCGACTTCCCAAGGCACTCCTAAATCCTCATCATCTTCGATAGAATCTTTCAGTTGAGGTATACATTGACCGAAGGTATTGAACATCTTCTCAAACTTCATTTGGTAGACATTCTTCAGTCCCATCACAATGTTTGCAAGTCCATCGGTGTCGGTAGGGGATAATGATGGATAATATCCATCGTCAATGAGTTCTAGTAGTTGTTGGAGGTCATCCGTGATTCCCCAACATCCCATGATTTCTTGTTCTAGATCAAATCGGTTCTTCATGCTGCCACCGCCATCTCTACTGCGAGTTCCGCAGCCTTCTTCTTCTTGACTTGGTTTGCACCGTACCATGCAGAAGTCATTCGACTGTCAGCAGTACGACCCAACTGGTGGTCAGTTAAGTAAGTAACAGAGTTGAATGCTTGCCACCATGAACCACGACCAAACTCAGCACCCGGTTGTGTCTCCAACAACTCGTATGCTTTCTTTGCGTTAGGTGCGAGATCTTTGTAACCACGCACTTCTTCTTTAGGTGACTGTGAAGGGAACAGAGAGTTGTAGTACTGAATCAGAGTGTCAGCAGTGAACTGTCGCTTGGACAACAACTGTGCCATCTCTTTGTATTGGTCAAACTTCTCGTGGGCAAGACCCATAGTGACCTTAACCTGTTCAGCATCAAATGCCTTACGGTGGTTAATCTTAGTTGAGTTGACCGAAGTACCCTTCAGTGCAAGTGACAGACTGTTCATGCAAGTTACACGAACCGGAGTGAATCGAACATCGATTGACTTACCGTACTCATGTGGGTTAGAGAATAAAAGGTATGAATCAACCTGATCACCACCAAGGATATCGAACGACTCTTTGACCTTCGCCATTGCGTAGACCATCTTACCGTCCTTCAAAGAACCAGCAGAACTCATTTCCATATCACCGGCAGAGCAGTAATCGTTGAAGAATTCGAATGCCTGTTCGTTCTGAACTGGGTTCCAGTTACCGCCCACTTGAGTGAGGATTTTGCTATCACTAGACCGCACGAGTGCTTCCATACCTGTAGGTACTTCAACATTGTTGTGTCGAGCGTAAGTAGGGATCTTCTCAACCGACCAATCGACACCGGCTTTCTGCATCATCTGGATAGGAGTTAGATCGTTAGAGACCTCGGTACCGATACCCCAAGGGCATTTACCAACTGTCGCGGAAGTTTCAATTTGAAGCACATCATTCATAGACATAATATAGTTTCTCTTTTCATTAATTTATACAGTCATTATACACTTGTTTTGATTACTTGTCAATACTTATTATGAAAATAAGTGAATTAATTTTAAGCAGCCTTCGCAGAGAACCGTGGATACAATCTAAACGGTGCCTGTTCATTAAGAGTTTCCATGTAGATAGTCGGTTCTGCCAGACCACGGTCATCTAACGCATCAAAGTATAACTGAGCATCACAGTCGCACTCTAACCATACGTAGTGGTTGTTGAAGAACGAGTACTCAGAGATCTTGTTCATGAACCCTAGGTTCTCTACAGTGCGTACATCAACCTTCAGGTACGAATGGCTTGGATCAGAAATATAAGTGATTGCTTTCATTACACGGACTCCTTTACTTTCAATTTAGAAGAACTGTGATCGATAATCAGATCACGGACACGTTCACGGTCAAGAGAGTCACCATGACCCCAAGACTCATGATGAGTAGGACTAGAACAGATTTCGATGTACTTAACGATAGCACGTTCAACAATCTCAACGTTCAGACCCTCTACAGGGTAAAGACCGTCATACGCATAGAACGACAGAACGTAGTTGCGGAAGTTGGTGAACTCAGGGTTTTTTCTCAGACCGAAGTAGTTACTAGGCATATTCAAATCTCTCTCTTCATTAATTTATGTAACCATTATACTTCTTTTGGAAACGTTTGTCAACACTTATTTTGAAAAAAAGTGAATTAATTTGCTTCAACTTTAGTTAGGTTTCCAGTAGATTTGAATCTGTTATCCACTCTAATCTTTACTTCGTCAACCCAAGACACAGACTCAATATCATTCTCAGTTCTGTAGTTCATTGCTTCGATCAAAGAGTCAAACTTAATGTTGTTTGCAAGGGCATCATTCTTCATTTCTCTAATAACATACTTTATCATAATCAAATCTCTCTCTTCATTAATTTATGTACCCATTATAGGTGTTTTGGAAACAAATGTCAACACTTCTTTTAGACCATTTTGTTATATAACCTAAGTTTTTATGAAAAATTATTCTAAGAAAAGTATTGACTTTGTTTCCAAAATAAGAGATAATAGTACCCTATTGAGTTGAGAGAGAAAATTATGAATTATCAAGTCGGTCAAGAAGTTTGGGTCAAGTGTGCTGGTTCTGATACTTGGGTTTGCGGTGTTGTCACTGGTGTGACCGCCAAACGTGTTCGAGTCTATAATGAAGTTCGTGACCTTGAAGGTCTTTATGCTCCACAAAATGTCGAGGTGAAATAATGAATAACGAAATTGCTGATCTAATGAATGACCTTGTAATGCTAATCGAAGCACAAGAGTGTTACAATGAGACGTACTACAACAGTGAGTACAATCGAATCACCAATCGTATTGCTGAGTTAGGAGATATCAAATGAATAAAGTTGCTGTTATCCACACCGCGTTTGAAGATTCACCTCGTACCGTTGCCTTTGTTGAGGTCGGTATTCGTACTGGTGATGAAGCTCTAGAATATGCATATCACCGCACCCAGAACCTTGGTGGTTCATGGAGTCGTGATGACATCGAAAACAATCCGGACTATTCAGAAGATGTGACTGTGATGGCAGATCTTCCGGTCTACGATGGCGTGATGTATGGTTTGCGGTCTACCTCGATGGGTGACCAGATGTTGTTCGGTGATAAGACTTACAAGGTCGCGATGTGCGGCTTCAAGGAAGTGAACTAATGTTTTATTACTACCGTCTATTGTGTATCAAGACTGATCGCCCCCTATGTGCTAAGGTGTTCTCTAGTGCGATGGCTGCTCATGAGTATGCAGAGAAGATTAACTTGCAAGTGCCTTGTAACCGCTCTCGGATGTCTTCTGATGAAGCGTATGTCGCACGGTTTTAAGGAAGTGTCTTAGTCTTTAGGTAGATGCTTCGCGTGGATTTTGCATCCAATGAACGCGTTGTAGAAATCGTCCCTGAGTAGAACGTCGTACTCGAACTGTAGTTTTGCTTCGTAGTACGAACACTCCCCTTTGGTGCGGCAGAGTTTCAGAATCTCTCTCCTGAAATTCTCTGCACCTTTCTCTTCAACTAGGGATTTTACTTCCTGACTTGAACCAAAATATTTCTTCCAGTCCGATATAGCACGAGTCTTTACTTTGCGCTTTCGTGTCTTGGTTACTGGTAGGGTCTTTGGTTTCCAGAAAAACTTCTTACCGATATACTTTTTACCAGTAGTCAGTTCTGTGATGATGTAGACGAACCCCTGATAATCTTCTAGAAAAGATTCTTCGGGGTCGAATACTGTGTTTTCAAATGTCCATTCCATGCACCTACTTATATGGACACTAACTTACTCTTCTTCGTAGGTCGACTCTGCGTCTGCGTCGGAACCACACATAGGGCAGTGACGTGGGAGTTCCTCTTCATAAGGAACCCTCACGATCGACTGTATATCACAAATCGGACATTCGATATTGTATTCGGTGTCCATCAAGCTACCTCTAATTCTATCTCATCCCAACCGAAGTCTTCACCTTCCATGCCAGCTACTGAATATTCGGTTACACGTTTCTCAAAGAAGTTGTCGTGTGATGCTCCGTTCAGTACCCAATCTAACCACGGTAGTGGATTTTTCTTTTGTTTGAACAATGGTTTCAGTCCCAATTGCAGTAGTCGACGATCAGCGATGTGTCTTATATAATCACGTACTTCCTTCTTGGTTAGACCTTGTACATTGTTACCTTTAAACGCAAGTTGAATGAACTTGTCTTCTAGTGCGACAGCATTCTCTGCCATCTGATATATCTTTGACTTGAGTTCATCATTGATGATACGTGGGTGTTCATCTGTAAACTCACGGAACAACTTTGCGTTACCCTGTACGTGGATAGTCTCATCACGGATGGACCATTCCACAATTGTTGCCATACCCTTCATCTTTCCAAAACGTTGGAAGTTCAGTAGCATGACAAATGATGCGAATACTGACATACCTTCGTTGAACACAGACTGTGCCAACGCAAGTGCAAGACCCATATGACTAGAGATGTTCCCATCCTTCATAAAATCAATCTTATCTGCCATTTCCGAGTACTCTAAGAACGCATGATAATCTTCGTCTGGTAGACCCAGAGTGTCGTTCAATAGAGCATACGCACGTTGGTGTACCCCTTCACGGTTTGCGAACGAGGATAACATATTACGCACCTCGTTATTCTTGAACTTTGGTATTAATAGTTCGTGGTAGTTCTCACCTACCTGTACATCGGATTGTGTGAACAATCGTAGTACGTGTGTGATGAATACTTTCTCATCATCTGACAGTTTGGTTTTCCAATCCTGTACGTCTTCAGACAACTCTGCTTCATCTTCGATCCAATGGATCTCTTCGTGTTTCTTTGTTAATTCAACCGCCCAAGGATATAGGAACGGTTTATATGTTTCTGAAAATTTAAGTAACGACATAATAGACCTGTATTATAAGTTGTATGTAAGGCGTTTGCCCTTATCCTTCACAAGCTCGACATTCGTCTCCATCATCCACGGTCAATGTGATATCCGTTTTCAATTGGAGCATAAGGTCTTCATAACCACCAATGTATCTTCCTTCTATGTAAATCTGAGGGACCGTCGTAACATCTTTTCGACCAGTGACTTCTGCGGCAGTCTTCTTGATGACTTCAAGATCTACATAATCGAAATCAACTCCTTGCAACTGCAACTCTTCAATGGCCTTAGTGCACCAAGGACAGTTAGATTTTCCATAGATTATCGTACGGTTGTCGTCCATTAAGGCAACTCGTTCGACTTTGTCTGATACCGTCTCCGCACGAGAACTTGCCTCTGTGCGTAAATAGTATAGACCTTTCAACCCTTTTCTCCACGCGTTGAAATGCACCTTATTGACGTATCGCTTAGGTGTGCCGGATGGGAAAAACAGGTTGACAGACTGACCCTGACAAATAAATGGTTGTCGGTCAGCAGCGTGTGTCACCACCCAATTCTGGTCTAGTTCTTGCGCAGTCTTGTATATTGCCTTCTCACCTTCATTAAGGAAAGGTAGGTGTTGCACCGACCCCTTCTTGGTGATAATACTAGTCCACGTAGATTCGTTATCATGACCCTTCTCTTTGAGGAGTTGGGTCAGATAAACATTCTTCACTAGGAAAGAACCAGCACGAGTTCTATGCGTATAAGCACATGCCTTCAGTGGTTCAATCGATGGTGACGTTGATAAAATGACTCCCGACGACGCGTTTGGTGCTATTGCTATTAAATGCGAATTACGCATTTCTGAACCTAAACCGTCTGAGTATTCACCTCGCTCTTTCGCAAGGAGCCGTGACTCTTCTATTGCTTGTCTGTTGATATGTTGAAAGACAACCTTATTTATCTCTCGGGCTTTATCAGACTCCCAAGCAACAGAGTGTTTCTGTAAGAGTGAATGGAATCCCATTGCACCCAATCCAATCGAGCGTTCACGAGCAGCAGAGTATCTTGCACGTGAAATGCTGTCTGGTGCGTTCTCGATAAAGTACTCAAGAACATTATCCAACATGCGAATAAGGTCTCGCACGATGTTGGTATCTTTCCACTCATCATAGTATTCTAGATTGAGTGAGGAGAGACAACATACCGCAGTCCTGTCTGGACCTGTCGGCAAGTGAATCTCGTTACATAAGTTTGACCCGTGAATCTTGAGACCCTTCTCTTTAAGAGGCATAGGGAGTGCACGATTCGCAGTGTCAATAAAATTCAAATACGGTTCACCCGTACGGAAACGTACCTCAAGGATTCGTTCCCACAACTTACGTGCATTGACGGATTCTTTTACTACACCGTCTTTCGGGTCACGCAAGTCAAACTCTGTATTGTTTAAGACCGCAGCCATAAACTCATCTGTGATATTTATAGCATTGTGAATGTTCAGTGCTTTCCGTTGAACATCACCTGTCGGTATACGTATATTTAGGAATTCTATAATGTCTGGATGATGCACATCTAAGTATGCCGCATATGACCCCTTACGTGTCTTACCCTGACGATACGCAATCATGTCCGCATCTACAGTGTGCATGAACGGAATGGGTCCAGGCGCAATGTCAGAGACCGTACGCACGTCTCCCCAGTGTCCACCGACACCACCACCCATCACAGATAACCAACGCAACTCACTGGAGTGTTCAATGAGACCCTCTAGGGTATCTGGGACGTATGTGAGGAAACATGAGATGGGTAGTCCCTTTGACTTCCTATCACCATCTGGTGCGTTTGAGAGGACTGGTGAAGCAAACATGAACCATTTCTTGGAAACATATTCATAGAGTCGTCGTGCAAGTACTTCGTCTAGTTGTCCTTTGTACATTGACCATGCGGTAGATGCTCTTGCGTAGGCATCCTGTGGTGAGTCTTCACCGTCAATCATATAAAAGTCTTTCAACATACCTACAGCATAATCGGTAAGTAAGTCGTCTCTATCGTATTTCACTTCTACTGTCATTATTATTCCAAAGGTTATAGGTTATCTATCATTTATAGAAAGGTAACCGTTCTCAAGTATTTTATGTGTGGGAAACAAATCGTTTACCCAATGTTTATAGTCATCTTCCGTGATGATATCAAACTCCAAATCTATGCCATTATCCAGACAATGGGATTTGACTTCATCCCACTTTGTTTTCATAACATCATCGAAACAATCAGACAGTATTATGACAAAAACTTTATTCTTTTCATATGTGCAATAGGTAACATTATACTCTCTAAAGAGTCCTTTGTCAATGTTCGAGAAGACATTACTTAGGAATTTATTTCCCTTTATATGACTATGTAGACCGGACACACTCACCCTTATTTGTTGTAGTCGTAGAATGGTTCATCTTGTTGATACTCATAGTCTTCAATAAGCATCTGTTTTCCGGTATCCCAGAACTTCTTACAACACTTCTCGATGTACTGTGACTGTTCTTCAGGGTCAAAAAGGCCTTCCCACATTAGATGATTTCTAAATGAGTTCTGAGGATTTTTTACTAGGAATCTTTCGGGGTTAAGTTGCGAAGTAGACTCACCGTCCATTGGGACGTAGATACACTTGTCCTCATTAAACATGCTTTGCAACCTTTCGTAATCAGTGTCAAGAAGGTCTTCGAGCAAGACTATGAAATAGTCAACTTGGTCTACCACCAACATAATACAATCCTTAATTTAAGTGTAGAATTATATAGTATTATGTTGCGTCTGTAAAGGGGAAATTATGACTTTTTTTGAAATTTTTCTGGGAAAACTCTTCGAAGTAGTGCGGCTGCATCTTTGCGTTTCTTTTTGCGATCGTACTTCTTTCGAACGATGACAACTCTCTCTGGATTATCTCCAGCCCCAACAACGTCTTGCGTCGTAGTCATTTCAAACTGTTTTAAGAATTCTTCGTAAGTCTTCATTTTGTTATCTCGTTTGCCGAAAATAAAATACGTTTACTTGTTCTTAGGTGCGTACCTTCGAAAATTGAGATGCCTAGAACATCGTGACATAGGTTGTCCTCTGCGATGCGGATTTGGTCACCTTTACGCACCAGTTCATCCGCAGAGTCCGTCATAGAGTCATTACGCATACGGTACACCCCCTGTCCAACACACCCATTCTCCAGTACATACCACTGAGAACTTTCCATTAAAATATCCATGACATCTATACCGGACGCCTCATGAATCTTTTGGAGTTGTCTATCGGAAAGGTCACCGTGTTCTTTAATCAGTGCAAGTGCGGCACCATACCTCGCAACCACAGATGAACCACCAGGTGCTTTTGCCATGATCTTTTTTAGATTAAATACTAGACGATGGAAAGATGTGTAATGATCTCGATACGCTTCACGGTCATCCATCTTATCGGTATTGAAATCTGGGTTTCTTTTACCGTCCTTATCAATGATACCTGCTTTGAACGCACCTGTATCCTCGAACTTAGTAACGAGTAGTTTTAAAAATCTAATTGTATAGACCACATCTGCGGCTGACTTTAGGATGCCCATCTTATTTCTCTCAATTTATCTATTACGTATTTATCCATTTCGATACCTGTAATGTCATCATTTTTTATTGCTTGAAGAAAAACAAGGAATGGTTTGATAGTTGGCCACTGTTCTAAGGGTATTTTCAACGCCAACATCTCCACACCTGCTTCATTTCCAAACACATTAAAGATGACGATAAGGTGGTTTAGGATGAGTCTTTCTGCTAGGTCTCCACTCTGGTGGTATCGATTGATCAGTCTCTTTACATACTTGAATCGTTTGAGATCATCAAAGAACTCTTCCCCATCGATGTATGTAGGGTTGTAGTAGTTCTTTGCAGCATAGACAACAAGATTATTTTTAGTTAACTTCATAATATGGATCTTCAAACTCCGGTAACCTATACCCTTTGGGATACATTTCCATCTTATTTAGTTTATCAATAAGATCTTGAATCCAATCGAGATTAAGTTTTCCATAACGAGTTGTACTATTAGTATCTTGCATATACAGATAGGAATACTTGGGACGTTCATTACGAACTTGCATATCCAAAGTCCCTTCATATGCAAGTTTCTTCAACATGTAATACTGCAATGCATCCTCACCTATCTTGTGCCTAGGGTCAAATTTGGTATGTTGTGCGGCCTTACGTGAGTAGAACACGAGTCGATTAAGAGTATTTGACATATCACCATAGTCTATAGTATATTCCTCTGCGACCTTTCGGTTTTTCATCCATTGTCTGGCAGTCGATTCATCAATACCATGTCGCACCATTTTTTGTATTTCTTGTTCTCTGACTTTAGGAACATATGTATGTCGGTTATCCCTTGAGGTTAAATCATGAGTCCAAAAGGAAGTGTGTTTTACAGGTATAAAGAAGTGATCTTTTTTCACGGATCTACTATCCACTTGTTTCGAAAATAGATCGAAGAAGTCTTCTCGTGGAGTTTGAATAGACAGTTGATTTGCCAGACATATGATGTCTGGAGGAGAGTCACTTAGTGCAATGGCACGATAGAGGTTTCTACCGTAGGGGGTGATCACATCATCACCATCAACCTGTACCATGTACTCATTATCACTCTCTAGGAACTTATCGAGTAGTGAGTTTTTACCTGTTGATGGAGTACCGTCTGATTCGGTTATGTGATGTTCAATATCGTTAGACGCACAGAAATCCGCAGCCTGTTCAACATACTCCGAATTCAGAGAGTTGATTATGACTACGGTCTCGTTTGTCTTTAGGGTATTGAATTGACGTTCTAATGTCCATATGTTACTACTGGTTAGAACATAATATTTAAAGGACATGGATTATCCGTGATGAATTCCAGCTTCCTTTAGTTTAGCAACTAAGACTTCTTTCTTCCGACGACGATCTAATCGAACACCGTTTGCTTCACCTAGTTTATCTAACTCTCTTTTCGTCATGTCTTCTATCATACGAAGTGGTTCTGCCGGTGAAGACATAACCACTTTATTTGGTGGATCTTGACGAAATAGGTTCATGATGTAGTGAAAGATTTCTGATAACATAATATTATACCTATTTTATTTTTTAGGTGTTTTATCACCATTTGACAAATTGTCTGCACCACTTCTTGCCGGTGCTTGCTTCATGTCCTTACCACCTGCTTTGAAAGTAACATCGTGACTTTCTTCTTCTTGGTCTTCGATCTTCTTATCAGACTTCTTGTGCTTCTTGATAACTTCCTTATCATGTTCAGAAGAATGGTCATCGTACTTCTCTGGAGCAGTTGCACCTTTCTTAGGATCGATAGATTCAGCAATCTCAGACCACATTTTTTCAAACGCAGAACGAGTATCTACACTTTCAATCTTAGAGATTTCTGCTTTCTTGTCGGCAGTTTTAGGATTCTTTTTGATATCAGAATCACCGTCAGCTTCTGGTTCTACTTCTGGTTCCTCTTCATCTTTCTTTTTAGGTGGGAAAGGTTTCTTCTTCTTGTCCTTTGGTTCTTCTTCGGACTCTTCTTCGTCTTCGTCTTTCTCTTCCTTCACAGCAGGCTTCTTGCCACCGTCGATTGCGTCGTCGGTTGCCTTACGTTTCTTGTGTAGGAATTCGTCCGAAGAATCTACGTCACCGTCGTTATCGATGTCCTTGTCTTTACGATCTTTGAACTTCTTATCGTTCTCTGCATCGTCTACTGGATCAAGTTTCTTGTCTTCTTTCTTAGACTTCTTATCGTAGTCGCCACAACCCTCTTCGAGTTCAACTTCTTCGAAAAGTTTACCCATTTCTTTAGCACTAACTGTTTTGAAATCACCAAACTGATTAGTTAACTTGAAAGATAACTTACCCTTATCTTGGTTCATCTGGACAGTATATTGTTTACCGTCCTTACCTCGAACTCCACCTTTGGCTTCGTCTACAGTCTTTTCTCCGGAGACCATTCCCAAATATGCCTCCATAATTTTATTGATATCTGACATTATCAGTCTCCGTTAAATAATTTATGCGTCAAAGAAAATTTTGACGACTACACCAGCAAAGACGGTTGCAGACAATGTAATAATATATTGCATCACCTTAACTGTTTTACCTTGTTCTTGAAGAGAATCTTCCATATCATCCATTCGCATGGAGAAACGGTTCATCCTCTCAAAATGTTGTGCGTTTGATTTTTCTATGTTTATAAGTTTTTCTTCTGCCCTCGCAAGGTCAATCATTGCATCGGAAAGTTTATCGATCTTATCTTCGATTCTTGCGAGTCGTTGTTCTTCACGTTGCACATGGTCAATTAATGTTGTGTTATTATCTGCCATTTCGATCAGCCCATTAAGTGTTTATAATATAAGTCGTATTTGATATAATTAATATAGATTAATGTAATTATTCTCTGTTGACTTATTGATTAAAAGTTACGGTTGTATTTATACAAATCAATTACCATGCGCGACACGACCAATAACGTGCCTTCCACTTCGGACCAGGATCTGCACAATTGTGTCTTGCCCTGAAACTTTTTCGACGAGCAGGGTTGTCTTTCTTAATGGTCATATTCGGATCTCCGAAAGAAACCTTGACGACATTACCTGACTCGTTCTTGGTATATACGTAGAACTTCTTAGAACCACCACGTACAGGTTTATTCAGAGTAACAGTCTTACCCTGATGTTCTGCTTCAGTTATTTCGAGTTCTTCGTCAAGAGACCTACATGCCTCACAACAAGCTTCTGTAGACTCTCCGATAAACAAAGACATATACCCTCTACGGTCTTTGTTACGGAAGTCTTTCATCTGCTTACCAAACGCCTTTGACATCGCTTGGTTCATTTGCTGTTCTTTCTTGAATGCAACATCCAATGCTTTCTTTGCCGCTTTCCACTTAGGGTTCGACTTCACATAATCCGGTGTAAGTCCATTACCACCACCACTGTGTCCCAAAGACTTTGCTACCTCTTTGAGTTTATCACCAAGTTCTTTGACCAACTTACGTTGCACACCAACTGACTTGGCAGACGCGACAAATGACGCACCATATTCTTTCTCGGCATCAACACTATCTGTTATAAAAGAACGAAAACTTTTCATTATTATCTTTCCGCTCTAATATCGCTAATAGTTTTAGGGGCAGTAGACTCTTTAGCATACTTTTTCTTTAGTTCTGCATGACTTGCGGCACGATCCTTGGCTCGTTTATCAAGGTCAACACCCAACTTCTTTAATCGGTTAGCTAATCGTTCGGCACCAGTCTTACCTTCTTCGACAGACTCTTTCATGTCTGCCATCAATTCTTTTACAGTCTTCATGTCTAGACCCATCTTCTTAGCAATCCACTGTGCAGATTTACCTTGGTCGATATAGTCATGAAACTCTTTCATCTTTCCTTCTTCG
>Ga0208897_1000126_pt1 | contig 38330 bp, 30 predicted proteins | sample ColrivemetaGS697_FD_187594 | JGI IMG/M metagenome (GOLD analysis project Ga0208897, IMG submission 187594) | Estuarine microbial communities from the Columbia River estuary, USA - metaG S.697 (SPAdes) (version 2) | ecosystem: Environmental > Aquatic > Marine > Intertidal zone > Estuary | place...
CTATAACCCTTATATCTCTTATTCATACCGATGCCATCACCCTGATCTGCGCTCAAAGTCATGCTTCTATTAGTAGACCATCTAGAACCCCATGAAACACCATAGAATTTATTGTTACCATCTGCAACTGCGATTAGAGTGCCGGCTGGAATTCTCTTAACTGCGCTCCACGCCGATGCATCTGCATATGGGTTTTCTTTTTCGTTGTCTACAATGTAGAAGAATAGAGCATTAGGCCTCTTAGACTTGTAGGCTTCATAAGGAGTCATCTCTACAAGTTGATCGTCAGTTACTTGGTCCAACTTAACTTTAGTAAAACCATATAGGCCTTTCATGGCTTGTTTGTCCATGTTATTAAGGTCCAATAGAGAAGCTAGCTTAGAAGACTTAAATGCTTCAAAAACAAACTCTGAACCTTCGTTTGAGTAAGCTTCGTTCAAAAAGCTTTCAAATGTTGTGTGAATCATAACGTTTTCATTTTTATTTTCGTTGACTGCTTTAATACCGCTTAGGATCTTCATACCGTATTTAGATAGTGTAATACCATCTTCAGAAACATTGAAGTATTTTGCATTCTTTCTAATCCATTTTGCTGAGCTAGAAGAAAGTTCTTTGATTAGGGCTTTAAACTCTTCATTACTGATTTTACCATCAGCAATGGCTTCAATAACCTTATTTCTAATAGGAGCAGCCTTACCTGCAGAAACTGTAGGATAGTTCTCAGTATAACGTCTCTTTAGTTGGATCTTGCCTTCATTGATGTATGGAGCCTCGTTCTTGTCCCACATATCTTTAGACATCATGCCAACTTTTTCAACACCTTTAGTGTTAAGCATTTCATCTTCTTCTTCCGACTTGTACTTTTCAGCTGCCTTCTTATTATGGAACGTACCTAGAAGGTGCTTACCTTCTTTATCTTCGTACCATACAACAAATGCACCTTCGTTGATTTCAACTGACTCATTCCAAACTACAGCACCAGTAGCATCTTCAATGTGAAGCTTTGCCTTTGGGTATTCCTTTCTCATAGCCTCGTAAGCTGCTGGAATCATGTCTTTTACTTTGATATCAATTTCTTGACCAACTACTTTATCACCTTCAACTGCAATGATAGACCAAGGACCTGTTTCGCTATTAGCTTTAACGTCCTTCATGATCTTAGCCCATGCACCTTCATTGATGTATGATTCAAATGTATTGTAAACTTTCATAGATAGAAATATCTTTTTATTCTTATACTATATATTAGGCTTTTACCTTTACTTTAATAGTATTTTGTGTAATGTGATAAATCTTAAGTTCATCTGAATTACCAGGCAATCCATCCTTGTAATGAACTGATTGAATAGCCTTTTTACCTGTTGCACCTCTCGTGACAAAGAATACAAACTTCTCACTGATACCGCCAAATCCTTGGGCCAGTTCAGCTTCAATTTGATTAAACGACTTAAGCTTCATGCTGCTAGAATCTTGTAATAGGCCATATAGAACCTTAATAGTTTTAGAGTCATTAATGTTTCCAATTACTTGACCACCTCTAGAAACAACGATGTTTCCATCTGTACCTTTTTGAAGGCTAACATCAATCTTTACTGTATTGATCTCAACTGGATCAATATCTTTAATAACATTAACAACCTGAGTCCACTCACCCATTCTAGCCTTTCTTTCAGCCTCTTTACCATATGGTGTATTTGGGTTAAGCTCAGGAATATTGTTAATCAACGCACTATAAAGTCTTTTAAGTTCTTCTAGTGCTCTGTTGATTACATTTCTGTGTTTAGCACCAGTTCTCCAATCCTTAAGGAAACCATCCTTAGTCATTGATGCCTCTTTAAGCTCGGCAGAATCAATAAGGCTAAACTTGCCTTTTTCTGCTGCTGACATATCGAATAGGTTAAGATCAATGTCTGCAGAACCACCGCCAATGATCATGTTTTCTACGATGTAAGCCATTAGGATTTCACCGCCACCAATACCAGTCTTCTTGATTTCAAACAGCATGTTAGCTGCTTTGATATTCTTGCTAAGCGCATTGTGTACTTGTTGCATACCAGACTGATCGATTCTGCTAAGAACGATTCTGTCACCAAATGGTGCTTGGCCATTAAAGTATACATTGTTGATTGTATCGAACAGTTCTTTCTTTGATTCTAGACTAGGAGACTGTGCAAGCATTTCTAGCTTTGCTACAGCAACTGCCTCATTAATGGCAGCCATTTCCATTGCTATCTTAAAGTCTGTTCTAATATCTCTCATGATTTCCTTATAAACTGCTCAAATGTAAGCACCTCTATGTTTTCATTTACAACAGATTCTGTCATTGCGATAGAATCTTTAAGTGTTGATTGTAGTGCAGGATACATTGCGTGTAGCGCTTTAGGAGTCATGCTTGCAAATGCTTTGAAGTCATCGTCTAGCATTGCATTTCTAACTTTTGTTGCAGAGATATTGTCATCAGTTCTGTGAATCTCGTGCATTGCAAATTCAGGAAGAACATTCAACTGCTCTCTGTATGATTCTTTTTCTACTTGACCTGAGTAAGATGCCATTCTATCTGAGCCAGTTCCCCATAGTACTGGTTCGTACTTAGGTCTTAGTTCGTTGAATAGAGTATCGATTGCTGCAAAAGGAACTGTAATAATATCCTTTAGGAACTTATACTGTTTTTGTACTGCCTTGAACATTTGCATCTGCATATGCTCATCGTAAGGGCGTTTAAATGCATCCTCCTTTTTAGCAGTCTTAGACTTAACCAAGAACACTACAACTGGAAGGCCATTCTGGTCGTGTAGTGATTGAAGTACTTTTGCATGGCCTAGTGTAAATGGTTGGAATCTACCAACGAAGATATTAACCTTCTCTCTACCATGGTCTGGGTATTTAACCTTAAGAGCCTCATTAACTTCAAGACTAAACTTATTCTGTTGAATAATGTCCCACTTCTTAAATGTTGTGAAATCAAGAACCTCTGCCTCGTCAAGATCTGCATTAACTTGTTTGTTGATCTTTGCAACAATCTCGTTCATTTGTGCAATCATATCCTCTGTTAGAATGTCTGTAGTCTTTTCTCTTTCGTATCTGAAAGAAGATAGAACAATCTTAAACAATTCTGCTAGGATCTTATTATCAACAAGCTTTAGAGTCTTTTCGTTTTGAATAAACACCTTGTTTAGTTCAAACTCAGAACCCTTTGCAAAGTCAGCTTTATCAAAATCAACACCGATATACTTTGCAGCATTCTCTTTAATGTAAGCATTGAATGCATCTGACATCAACTCAAGGTATCTTCTATCTTGAGATTCTTGTATTAGTTTGTGTTGTGCAAAGTCATATGCTGAGAAGTACTCGATCAAATCTAGAATAGTAATCTGATACATGTCAGATGCTTTTCTAGTTTGAGCCTCAGCCTTTCTTCTAAAGTCTTCTAGTTTAAAAGACTTCATTGACTTGCCATCAATAAAAGAAACAATAAGACCATCGATCTCTTCGTCTAGTGACTCGTTAAGAGCAGACTGTCTAACGTTTCTGTTAAAGATATTGTATAGGTCTCTAGTAAATGATCTCTCAGAGTACTTAGCCTCAAAAGCCTTGTCATTCATTTCTAGAAGCTTTAGTAGCTCTTCTTTTTGATCATGTGCCAAGTTACCTTCAAATACAACTGGTGGATTTTGAACATCCAACTTCTTAGCCCACTTCTCAAGAACCTGAGTGTCTCTAATAACCTTAGTTACTTTACCTGTTTGTGGATTTAGTACTTGAATATGTGTTAGAACCAAGTTGTTCTTTGGTAGCAACGAATACTTAAAGTTAGGTGTTTCACCATCTGTAAGATAGTCGAACCCAAACTTCCAATCTTTTGGCATTTCATTCTTAGTTTCAGGAGAAAGACCCTGGAAATGTCTAATGGCATTTTCATAGAAGCGTACAATAGTACGATCTACAATATCCATAGCCACTGTAGAGGCTGACTTATAGTACTTGTTGTGCATATCATCCCTTTTAACATGGAATGAAGAAGCTGCCAACTTTTCTACAACGTGAACCTTGTTATCCAACATTTGTATGAAATGCTCTCTATTAGTCTCTCCGAAATAATCTCTAAGCTTTTGTAATGCCATTTTATTGGTATTTAACGTTTGTATTATTACTTGCCCTTTAGATCTTCAAGCTTTTGCTTGATACCATCTCTTTTTGCTTCAAGTTCCATTTGAGCATTTTCTAGGTCTTGCATCATCAATTCAGCCTCATCTGAATCCATGTCGCCGTCATCTGCTGCCATCTCGATTTCGTCTTTACGACCAAATACTTCTTCTAATTGCTTACGAACTTTATCTAGTTCTGCATTTAGTTTTTGTCTTATCGCTGCAACACGAGGGTCTGACTCGTTGATGAAAGCTTCAAATAATTTTACGTGTTTCATTTTAATGTCCATATTTAATTATACCCATCAGCTGATTTATTGCAGCAAATGTGCCGGTTAGTTTATATATTTTGCCATTATATCTAAATACAAGGCCTTCTGATGGAATGATTGACTCAACTCCGCCAATTCTTGAAAGGCGATCAAGCTCAGCTTCAACCTTTGCAATTTGATCAGTACCGCCGTTAGTTTTAATCTTACTGGCCTCAGTTCTAATCTGGTTGTGTAGTCTCTGCATTTCAGCAGATGGATTAGCAGCAACAAAGTTAGAAGCGTTCTTAAGAACTACAGAACCAAACTCTAGGAAAAGGTCTTCAAATGGTCTGATGTTCTCTTTGTATTTCTTTGCAGAATCGACCTTATCATATTTCTTGATATTTTCCATATCTGCTGGTTCAACTGCTTTAGCCATTGTTCTAAAGTCCATTGCACCTTTATTGTTGTATGCCCATCTTTGTAGTAGTGCCTCTTTAACATCGCTACCTACATTAGGGAATGCTCTATCGATTTCTTCTCTCCACCACATTTCGTGGTATCTAGAAACTTCGTCAGTATCGCTTAGATTATATCTGCTCTGAAGTGCATCAATCTTCTTCATAAAATATGGTAGCTTTTCTGCGAAGTTTTGATCTCTTCTAAGTGCTAGTACCTGTGGTGGAATCATTGTGAATGTTTTACCCACATGTGCATTAACATCTTGTAGAAGTTTAATAAGCTCCTTAGCGGCCTTTGGGTTCTCTCCAGTGACATTTCCGTTTCCGTCAGTGTCTACCATTCCGTGGAACTGAATAACGTCCCTGTCGTACACAATCACGTTAGGATTGAGCGAATAGATCAACTCCATATTCATAAACGATTTTCCATCGTTAAACATAGACTGATCCTTAATTCTTGGTAGTGAGCTTGCAAGATCTTTTGCTGCTAGAATATATGTGTCTTCAACCATCTTAGATGCGTGGCCTGTGAACATTCTAATAATACCATTAAGGTCTAGTGGTGAAACAAGTTGACCCTTGTTTCTAGAGAAGTATACTTGGCCATTCTTTACAGTTGCAAATAGGTTTTGGCCGTCAGTTTTTTCTGTTGGATCTTCTTCAAAGTTTAGTTGGCCCTGTAGACCAGACTCAATCATTTTCTTAAAGTCTCCAAATGTAAGATCCTTGTCATCAAATGGGTGAGACATATGCCCTGCAGCACCGCCCTCTAAAATAAGAGATTGGCTATGGTCAGCCATAGCCTTCTCTAATAAAAATTCATTAAATGAGACAAGGAGTTTCATTACTTTACCAGTGTTCTTTTTAGAACTTCTTCGTTGGCTTGCATTCTAGCAAGTTGCTTATCAGAAGATCTTTTGCTCTTAGGACCGCCAACGTGCTTTAGTCTGTTAGTCTCTTTCTTAGTAAGGAATTTCCAATTCTTGTAATACATTTTAATTAGTTTAATTGTTATTTAGACCATGCATGGTTTTTGCCCACAACGTTCTTAAAGTTAATTAGACCAAGTACTTCCTGGTCTTGTAGATCTGATTGAAGTCTATATGTTTCGTGGTCATATTTCCAATGAGCATCTTTAGAACCTTTTCTAAATCCCCATGTCATATCTTCTTTCTTATCGTATACTACTTTGTTATCCTTGTGCAATTCTTCATATGCTTCAACAAACTTTTTGAAGTCATGGTTGCCAACGATTTGAGTATAGTTTAAGAAGATGCCCTCGGTAACGAAGTCTTCAAATAGCTTAATGTGCTTCATCTTACAATTTGTCCCAAGTTCTTTTAACAGAATCCTTAAACTCTCCGATGATACCAGGTCCTCTAAAAGAACCGCCGATTTCATAAGCTTCGTCGTTTAGTTCCTTTAAAAGAGACTCGAATCTCTCTTTAGCGCTAACAAGGAATTCAGCTCTAGCTGCATCCTCAGCATCACCACCGTGTAGTTTTGCTTTAGCTTCTTCAAGTGACTTAATGTATTTCATAGTGCTAATATAATAAAAAGATTTGACCCAGAAAAATCCAGGCCAAATCTTTTTTAGTATTTTTATCCTTTTGCGATCTTAACAAGCTCGCTAGCAAGCTTCTTCGCCTCTGAACCTTTATAGCCTTCAGCATCAACAACTTCAACAATATCTTTTTCAGACATTGCTTGCATTTCTTTTTCTGTATACTTACCAGTCTTAGGATCAACTAGCTTAACGTAAAGCTCCATAGCCTCTTGCTCTTCTTTAGCTCCTTCAACTAGTGGCTCAAGAGTTACCTCTTTTGGCTCTTCGTCTACCTCTTCGCCATTGATAACTTTCTTTTCTTCACCTTTAGTAGTATCTGCTGTCATTGTCTCAGCTGGGATTGCAGCACCTTCTGCTTCATTAGCAAACTCTTCTGCATTCTCCTTATCTTCTTTGTCGACGCTTTCAACATCATACTCTTCGTCGCCTACTTTAAAAGTCTTTTCGCCTTTTGCAATTGCTTCTGCTCTTGCAGCACCGAAAGCGTTACCTTCTTCAACTTCAATAGACTCTTTTTCCATATCAGCCAGTTTGTCATAGTATTTAGGGTCTTCGAATAAGTGATCCATTGCAACTTCATGTGCGATCTTTTCATCATCAGTGTGCTCCATCTCAACTTTAACGCCTTTTACAAGTGCTGCTTCGATTTCAGAGATGTCAATTCCGTGTTTGTCAGCAATTTGCTGAGGTGTTATGTCGCCAGATAGACCACCTGGAATCACATCTTCTTCAACCTCTTCTGACTCGTGAGTTGGAACAACACCTAACTTATTAGCTGTTTGGCCAATCTTATTTTCAACACCTTCAAGACCTTTAATGATACTTTCAATGGCTTTTCTCCATTTGGTATCTGTAGTCTCTTCAGCTAGATCATTTAACTTACCGTATATGTTATGAATATCGCCGCCGACTTCATCCATAATATCTACCTCAGCTTCATTAACTTCAACTGCTTCAAAAGCTGGAACAAGATCTCTATCACCATAAACATCGACCATGTACCACTTCTGGTCTCTTTCGTCGAATAGGTAAATATATTCTGCACCCTGTGCGTCAGCATCGTTAACATATTTCTTAAGGTTCTTAACAGTACCCATCATTGGCTTCAAGCTGTTTTGATCGCCGTAGAACTTCATCTTGTCTGGAGAAACCTCTAGACCAGAGTTATCACCTTTACCTAGAACTGCATCAACGTCAGTACCTTTTTTGTAGCCCTTCTTAATAGTTGGAAGCATGTGCTCTGGGTATGAATCGTAATGTGTGTATACTGAAGCGATTTCACCAGACTTATAGATCTTACCGAACTGGCCTCTAGTACCTTCCATGATAGCAGTTACTAGATCAGTTGTTGCGAATGCGATAGATTCGTTTAGATCGTATTTAGAGATTGCTTTGTAAAGCTTGTTAGCTGCAGCTTCTTCACCAATTTCTCTTAGGAAATCAACTGTGCCGTTAGCGATTGCATAACCATCCCAGCCTGCAGCTGAAGCGATATCAGAACCCTTTAGACCTGAAACCTTGCCCCTTGACGCAGAGCCGATAGCTTTAGAAGTACCCATTTCTTGGTGGAAATTAGCATCTTCCATTGCATCTGCATAAAGTTTAGCAATACCGTTAAGGTCTTTAATGCCAGTCTTCATCCAGGCTGAAGCAACCATTTCTCTATTCTTGTTACCTTCTTCGATAACTTCAGCCTCAACTGATTCGTTAGACTTGTTTTTCTTAGCAAGAGCTGCAAGAGCTTTACCAACTAGAGCAGTGTACATCTGTGCAACTTGAGCAAGTGATTTACCTCTTGTTTGACCAACAGTCTTATCACCAAGGACTAGACTACCGCCGTCAAAGTAGATTGAGTATGGGTAATCGAAATCACCAGGCGCCTTATCAATACCAGCAGCTTTAGCCATTTGAATACCAAGGGATCTTAGGATATAGTAACCCTCTTGATCACCGTAGCCGGCTCTCTCACCCCATTTTTCATTACCATATTTCTTTACTATAGAAGCAGCAACTTCAGGACTAAGGTCTATGCCCATAGCTTCTTTAATAGTCTCAACTGATTCGTTAGTCTTTTCGAATTTGAAATTACCAACTAATTCAGACATGAAATCCTGTAGTTTGTCTTCAGTTACGTCAGCAATAGTAGCCGCTTCGTATTTTTTAAGAAGCTCAGCAAATGCAGTGGCAGAAGTTGCTCTTTTTACATTTGTTTCTTCAAGTGTAGCTTTCTCTTTTAGCTGTTTTTTAACGTCTGAGAAAGACTTAAATGATTGAATACGTTCCATTTTTTGCGTGGTTGTGTATTTTTATATTATTGTATCTTATGGTTATATATCCCCTTCAAAAGATACCTTTTTGATTTCGTAGCTGAACTTCTCCTGTCTGTAAATCTTTTGTCTAGCTAAACCATGTTTGTATAAGTAATTTTGGTGGCCATCAAAACAAATATCATCAACAAAATCAATGATATTTACAGAATCTTTTGACTCGTGCTGTCTAAGACCACGGCCAATAGACTGTCTAATAATAACCTCAGACTTAAATGATTCTGTAAAGAAGATGTTGTGGATTTTCTTAATAGAGATACCAGTTGAGAATGTACCATAAGAGGCCACGATAACTACTTCGTCGCCAGCTTCCATTTTCTTCTTGTATTCTTCTCTAATATCCTTATCAGTACTACCATCAACATAGTAAACCTTTTTGTCGCTCTTTCTTCTCAATAACTCATATAGTTTTTTACCATGTTCGATTCGATGGAAAAGAACTAGTGAGTTTTTAGGAACCTTTGAAACAACATTAACAATAAAATTAAGTCTACCTGGTGATTGAATAATATAGTTTTGTTCTAACTGGAAAACATCTTTGTTCTCATATCTGTTTGTCGAGAGTTCCATGAATGCTTTTCTGGCAGTCTCAGGTGCATAGTTCATTTCAATGATCTTAACTTTACACCCTGCAATGTGGCCTTCTTGTTGTAGGAAAGAAGCCTTAACCTCCGTGATTAAAGGCCCAGTATATGCCATGATAGTTAACCTATCTAATGTATTATCTTTAGGAATGGTTCCAGACAGGCCATATCTATATGTTGCCTTATCACATTTCTGTAGGATAGTCTTAATCGATGTTGACTTAGCCTTGTGTGTTTCGTCTACAATAACACAATCAAATTGATCAAAGAAGTCTTTACCTTTTTTTACAAGTGATTGGTAAGTTCCGATAACAACATTTCTACTGTCCTTGATCTTTTGACCAGAGTAGACTTGTTGTACCATCATCTGTACTCTGTTCTCATAGTTGTATTCAGCAAAGTCCTCAGTGGCTTGTACAACCAATGAAACGTTTGGAACAACAAACAATATCTTTTTAGCGCTCTCCTTCTCTAGCATGTATGCAATAGTAAGGAATGAGATCATGGTCTTACCTGCTGAAGTTGCAAGCTCGGACAATGATCTTCTAAACTTTAAGATATTAAATGCTGCTTCAAGCTGATAGTCTCTAGGTGTTAACTCACTACGCTCAAAGAACTCAAGAGACCAGGCTTCAAAGCCTTCGGCTGTAATATTCTTGTCAAAGAGTCTAGTTATACCGTTGATCTTTAACTCGTATTTGTACTGCTTACAGATCTTTGTAATTTCTTGCCATAGACCAGAAGGGATCCACTTGTTATCTTTAATATAAGACACATAGCCATCCCACACACCTCTTTTGACCAGTGGGTTAAACCTCCAGCCTTCGATGCGTCTTGTTAACGAAATATTCAACTGTTCTAGTTCTAGCTCTGTAGCAGCATCGATTCTTAAGAACTGGTTGTCTTCTGTAAGCGTTAGCTCCACCATTAGTTGAGCATTTTTATTCTCGCTGTATTACAGCCCATTTAGCTGTAGTTTGTTGCGAACGGCCCAGCTCATGTTGTCTAGAGTCTTAACCGATTCTTTGTAAAAGTCCATCTGTGTTTCTAACAAAGATAGGATCATGCTGTCATCTGACATATCTGCTTTAAGGAATGATTCCTTCTGCTTGTCAGTAAGTTTGTAGTCGTATTCGTAATATTTAATAAAGGATTCTTTGTAGACCTTTGAGATCTTACGCTCTTGTTGCTTTATCTTAATATTAAGCTGAGCAATTTGTTCGATGATAATCTGGCGGTATGATGGAATAGTCACCATAGCCTCGTTAAGGTCATCAATATTTTTAAACGCTTTTGCCAGTTCCCTGATCTTAGCGGTCCATTCTTGACGTTGGTTGCCTAAGTACTGGTCAATCTCAACAATCTTATTCTTTTCTGACATTTGGTTACGTTTAAAATAGAGATCCTTTATCCTTGCCCTGCTTAATCCATTTATGTGCCGTCAACTTCTTCTTCATCTTAGGAGTTCCAGGATTAAACACAGGTCCAGTATAGGATATCTTTGATTGTTGAAAATCTATCAACATCTTTAGATTCCTACGGCCTTCGTGATCATCATGAAACTGATCTAACTCCTGATCCATCCAACTAAAGTCTATCATAGGTATAAAGCATCTAAATGTGAACTAGTAAAATACTCACCGATCTTCTTATGTGCATCACTCTTAAGCTCAAAACACTTTTTAATCAAATCGTTTAGATCCTTTATATCGTCATTGTATATATTCAACTTTGTATCCTTCAAGAACTTTGACCACATAAAGACAGCCTTTCCTTTACGGAGCTTCTCTAGCATCTTCTTCTTTCCGGTTTCATCATTGTCAAACATATACCTGATTGTTGGTACTTCATCAAGCTCTGTTGTTGATCTACCGGCAGTAGCCAGGGCGATAGAGTTAAACATGAACTTAGCGTCAAGAGGACCTTCAAAGACCGTAACTGGTCTCATCATATCCACTTGCATAATACCAAACAGTGTTGATATTTTGTTGACAGCAATCAAGTCATCGCCTTCTAATGGAAACTCACGTCCCATCTCTTCATAAAGCTTGGCTAGATCGTATGTCAAGTATTTTGTCCTGGCGTTCTTTCCCATTTGTCTGCTCTGACAACTTAGGATTTTACCGTCAGGTGTTTTATTTAATATCCAAAGCTTCTTGCGTTGGGCTGAATACAAGAATTCATCGGCTCTATTGTGTAGTAATCTACCTCTTAGATAGAACCACGCAAAATCACCAACGCTTATATTATCTGCTTTGAAATGTCTTTTGAAATCACTAACCTCAATGGCTAGCTCAACTGCAGTGTTGTATACACTATGTTGTAGTGTACTAATCTCTTTAACATTAACCTTCTTGTCTTTAATATACTCGATTACATGAATAGAATCGTCACCGGATCCAAAGCGCTTGCCGTGGTCCCTAAAGAAAGAAGTTAGATCAGAGTGGTGGTTGCAGTTATAACAATGATATTGGAGAGTGTCCCAGAAGATGTTACCTCTTTTCTTGAGAAGATCCGTTGTAGAATCCCCACAATAGGGACATGCCAGGTTCAAACGACCTGACATCTCCTTTATCATTTGCTTTGGAGGAGCAGAGTGGTTTTCAACAACCACCTGCTTCACCAAAACTCTAATTGTGTTCTTTAAATCCTCTGAAAGATTAGAGATCGAGGTCATTCAAGAATGATTCTAGATCGTCATCTGCATCAACTTTAGTCGCAGTAGAAGAAGGACCGTTAAAGTCGAATGCTTCCTGTGTTGAAGCTGGACTGATAGTCGAGCTTGAAGTTGCAGTACTCTTAGATTCAGAAGCTGCAGGGCGTGAAGTCACAGCACCTACTGCCATACCTGGATTTGAAATGTATTGTCCAAGTACTGAGTTTACGAAGTCACGGGTCTGATCGTCCCACTGACGGTATTCGTAAGGCTCAAGCTTTGGAGCGTTATCAAGTTCAGCCTTGATTACAGTCATCGCATCTTTAGTGCGCTCAACAGGAGCACCTTCGATAACGATAGCAGACTTGCTAGCTGAGAACTTAGACTTATCGTAGTTATTGTATTCACCCTGGCGTGTGATGATCAACTCAAAGTTCTTACCTTCGAAAAGGTCAAATACTTGAGTAGATTCGCCGAATGAAGGCTTCAACTCCTCATCGATCTTTTCTTTGATCTTGTAGCCATACTTGAATACCATGTATTGACCTTCCAAGTCTGGACGTTGTGGGTCCTTAATGATCTTGATAAGTGAGTAGAACTGTTCACGACGCTTCAACTTCTCTGACATCTTGCGGTCGACTGCTGAGTCTGACTTGCGAAGACGGAAGAATGCGTCTTGAATTGGGCACTTCTCGCCGACTGAAGCGGGAGAGTCTACCAAGCGACCATTGCCTGCAGGGTCAGTCATCCAGTGGACATACTTGCGAACCAATGATTTGCGTGGGTTTTCTGGGTTTGGTACAAAGCGAATCAATGCTTTATAGGTACCGTCCTTACCGTCATCTGCGGTAGGCTTGTAGATGATATCTTCTTTGTTTGAAGATGCCGTTTCGTGAGTGTCAACGTCTGCAACACTCAGGTTGAAAATGTCAAAATCTGCCATAATCCTTTAAGTTACTTTTAAATTGTTTAAACCTGTTAATCTCTCTTTACTTCAAAGATGCTTTAACTCCTATTATACAAACATCCCGAAGAATGTTTCAGAAAACTTTTAACTCTTAATAATCTCTGTCGTGCTACCATCCGGGGATTGCCACTTGGATTCTCCCATTTGTACATAACCTGTCTTAGCTAGGAAGGCATTGGCTTCCTCTTTATTAATGCGATCACATGCGACCATATCTTCCAAAGTGGCATGCAGTCTAAGAAACTGTCCAGAGCTAATTGTTTTCATATACTATATATCACGAAACATTTAGTTTGTTTCATAATCTTGTAATAATATAATATATTTTAGGCTAAATGAAACAATGCCCCAAAACGAGCATACAAGAATTGGGTTTCAGTTCCAGGGGTAAGATTACATCGATTGGGCTAACCTTAAAAGGTAGTAAGCATCTACAAGGTCATCAACCGGTTTAGGTAACTTCTTAAATTCAAAGGACTCGATGGTCTTGCAAAATTTCCAAAAGGGAGAGGACTGAAAGGAGTCATCTATTAAGAAGTGTTCCCACATCCCTTCTTTCTTCATATTGCCTTTTCCAACAAACTTCTTAATGGATGTAGGGGCAATAACATCTAGTTGTTCGATCTCAAATCGGTCAAACATAAAGCTTTTAAGGATCGAGCTGGCTGAAGCCAAGTCAAGGAGGGAGTTTGTTCCAAATCTAGATGTCCCGTAGGAAGCACCTTCAAAAAAGATTCTGTAGGGCTGAGATGTGTCCGTGTGTTCTTCTATGAGGTTGCAAATTTCTTCCGCGATGTATCGGTGTCTTAAAACCCGGCTCATCTCTTGCCTATCAATGTTAGGCTCTTCTTGGAATACTAGATGTACATCACCTAGTTCTGTCATTTGAGACTGTAGGGCCTGTTGGGCCTTTGTACCTGTGGTTGGTTTTAAGAATGCAATGAAATATGGATTTCCATCCTTTAAGATGCAAATACCTGGAGAGTTAATTGAAAAGTCGATTGCTACGATATTCATCTTAGATATTCTTACCAAGAGAAGCGCCTAGAGCAGCACCTACAAGTCTTGAAGTTAATAGATCATAGAAAATACCTTTTTCAACACCTAGTGCCTTGGCAACAATCTTACCAACTGACTTACCTAGTGCGAAACCTGTTAGACCGCCTAGGATAGAACCTAGAAGACCCTCATTAGTTAGTTCTTCGTTGAATCTATCGAAATCGTAAGAACCATCTTCATTTTTAAATTCCTCAAAGAACTGCTCGATTGCAGTATCAACCTTAGCCTCAAGCTCAGGAGTCCACTCAGAGTTTAGAGATTCATTAAGAATGTGCATCTCCTGCTCAGTGATTTTATTTGATTCTAGGTATTCGATAAAAGTTTTCATACGTTATATATCAGTCTAATTCGTTAAGTAGGTTGAACTTATTGTAACTGAAGTCAACCGAGAATGTTGTAAATTCTGCCACATTCGAAGACATATTTAGTGAAAGCTCATTAATGCCTCTCATAATAGGCTTTTCAAAAACAGCACTCATAACATGAAGTCCTTCGGCATCTAGGATCTGTAACTTAATATCATCTAGATACATTTCCTTAGTACTCCTGTCATAGTAATATAGAAGAGTATCAGTTAATATCCAATAATTAATAAAACCATCAAGTAGTTGCATCTCGATAGAGAATTCACGTGTGATTAGATTCTGAACAGGAACATAACCCCTTTTGTAAGTAATAGTACCTGGGTTAGGGTCTTGTTGTACTGGATCAAATGCAATACCTGGAACAGTAACACCCTGGATTGAATAGTTAACGTAATCAATCGGCTCGCTAATAATATTGCCAGGCATCTTATTCAGATACGGTCTATATTTGTCAGCAACTTCTTTAGGTATAAATGTTCTTGGGAACTTTAAGTTATAAAGATTGCTCCTAGAGTTTAACATCATAACGCTGAAGTGATGTTTTGTTTTGTAGCCTGAATAGGTGCACTTACAGTTGTGTTTGCTGAAGCACCTAGTACTGTATATTTACCATGGTGGATCATAGTCTTATCTGAACCATTCTGGATTGAAAGCATATAAACATTGTCCGAAGAGTTTGCAATAGCGTTCTTTGCTTTTTGTGCATTCTCCTGTGAGATCTTGAACATGATTTCACCATCAGATAAATCAACATCATCATAGTTCATGTTGTTATCGATTGAAACACCGGCAAGATCAAGTACAACCTTATCTGCACCTTCAAGTGAAATAGAGATTAGATCGTTACCATCTTGTTTAGCAACTTTAAATTTAATATAGTTATCAAATGGGCTAAGCGTTAGTTGGCTATTTCCATCAGAATAATATGTGATAGTAGAGTTGTCAACAACTTCGTTTTGTGAAACTGTAACACTAGTAGAACCTGTAACAATGTTCATACGCTCAATGAATGTAGGTACGAATCTTGTCTGGTTGTTTGGTAGTGTTGCAAGGTTCTGAGTAATCTGTCTGTTCTCAAGAATATTAGGCATAGTATTGTATACCTTAAGGATCTTGTTTGAAGAAGGCAGATTGATTCTTGCAAGTTTCTTACCATACTTGCCAGTTTCAAACGAAGTATAAGATGCTCTCTTTACAATTTGAGTATTATCCTTTTCATTGTAGATTCTAATTACATAGTCAATGTTGTATGAAATAGCATTAGATGCATTCTGAATAACTGGTCTAAATGGAATCGGAACATCGAAGTTTTCAACTTGAACAATGCTCATGTTATATGTAATATCCCAGTAGCTTGTGATTTGTTCATATACTGTAATGTCATGGAATACTGTAATGTCATCACCAAGATTTTGAATTCTATTAGCAATATAAGAATCAAATGCAGTGATAGATCCATTTCTAGTTGCATATAGTTGGAAGTAGTCGCCGTCTGGTGCAGGAATAAGATTTGCTGCAATATCGTTGAACTCATCTTCTTTAGCAAGAGTTAAGGAAACTTCATCAACTGTATTGATATAATCAAAGCCTCCAAGATCTTCTACTGATTGGATATGTTTAAATGTGATCTCATAGTTACCTAGTGGATCAACTGCATCTACACCTGTTCCAAAAAACCATGTAGCAAAGTTAGGGTCCATATCAGTAAGAGCAGGAACCTTGATCTCAATAAACTTAGAGTAAAGAGTTTCACCGATAATAAAAGGTGTTGGGTTTTGAATCTCAAATGATGATGAATTCAAATATACAATAGAAGTATAATATGAAATAACACCACTAACTCTTGGTACACCAACCTGGAATAAGAAACCTTGAAGACCTCTACCAGCAAAGTTGTATCCAGATCTTAAGTGAAGTCTTACTGTATCGTATGTAATAGTATTAGATGGAATATCTACAGCATCAGCCTGATCAATAGTAGATGAAGTTGAACCTGTCCAAGTAAGGTTATTGTCGATAAAGTTATTTGTTGAATCTAGAAGCGCATATCTAGAACCGTTGATGTCATCGACTAGTACTGCATGGTACCTTTCAACAGTACCTGATCCAGTCTTAATATCATTACCAGTTTCTTCATCAGCAGTTGCATATAACGGATTAGCATTACTTTGAACTGTAATAATGCCACCTAAAAGAAGTGGTGAAGAATATGCAAATGTTCCATTTGCAGTTGGATTATAAATAGCAACAGTTGTTGAAGGTACGAAACCAGAATCGTTAATAGTAAAGTCAAGTGGATTAATTAGAGCGCTAACATCAAACTTATATGTTTTTCCAGCTTGAAGTGTTAGGGTTCTATTTGCAAAGTTCTCAATGACTAGTCTGTCAGATGCCTCTGTAACATCAAAGTTTACAACATTAGCACCTAGCTCATGAATCAAATGGCGAGAATCAGAAGCAGATGCAGTCGTATTAAGAGCTTTTACATGAGAGCCGTTATCATCGATCTCAATTTGATAGTTAACAAGTGTGCTAACATTTTGATCGTGATAAATGAACTCTAGTAGAACATCTTGGTCTAGCCTAGCGTATTTTGATGATTGTGCCATTTTAATTCTTTATTTTAAAATTGTAACCACTTAGGTGACCATCCTAACATAACACCAACTGTCGGTGTAACTGCAAGGCCTGTCGTACCGTTAGGAATAACTCCAAGTCCAACACCGAAGTTTATATTCCAACGTGATTTTTTATTGTATGCATTTAATTCAGCATTCACTAGAGAAACACCTTGTAAGTTGATCTCGTCGAATGGATATTTAGTACTAAGCTTTAAACTTTTCTTACCGTCTTTTTCATCAATAGAAGACCATAGGGTAATCTTCTGTTCAATATCAATTGTGCCAGTAACTTTAGTGTCAATCAATTTACCATTAACCCAAGTGTATCTGTAGTTACCATCGCCATAATCAGCTGAATCAGCAAATGAAAATGTAGAGTCTGGGTTTAAGTTGCTATTGAAGATAATACTGTCCTTGTCTGTAATTTCAGCCTTAAGAAGTGAGTTTACTCCTTTTAGCTTTTTATTTAAATCAAGGGCTTTTGCATAATCACTAGCCAACTTTTTATTAGTTTTTATAAGTTGTTCATTAGTCATTTGAAATGCAGAGATTTCAGCAATCATGTTACCGTTTTCTTGGCGTTTAATTTCAACAGAATCTTGGCTAGCCATTAAATTAGCTTCACCTAGAGTAACTTGACCCTTAAGTTCTTTAACCTTATCGCGCAGAGATGCATTCGAGCTACATTGGCCCAAAAGAAGGAGTACAACGATCACTAGACCGATGAACGTAATATTGTCTCTATTTAATTCTAATTTGATCATGGTCCTACTGGTAATGGTCCGCCACCGCCTGATGTGTCATAAGTTAGAGTTGCACTACCTAGATAGATCATGAAACCAACTACAGTACCTGGAGGAACTACGTTTACGTTATTTACTACAGCCGACGTACCAGAAGTTCCCGTTGAAATTTGTCCAGTTGAACTAGTAACATAAGGGACATACTTGGCAGTAGTTCCCGCTGAAATATCAGTATATGCATATCCACCACCACCAAGTGCAACATTTTTAATAACGTGACTATGTGGTGCTGCAAAACCTGTATCAATTGCTTGAAGGGCATCCACTCTGCCCTTGTTTGTTGTAAGAGTACCATTGGCAGTATAAACTTCAGCTGAGTAACCACCAGCACCTTGCATGGCAGTATTAACAAAACCAACAGGCATTGCCTCTCTCATATCAGGAGTCTCATAAGTACCCCACGTCTGACCCCAGCAATAATACCAACCTTCCCAATCAGTACCAGCATTACCACGACCTACATAGTCAGTACCTAATATACCAGTAGAAGTCCAGTTAATATATCCATTTGCAGGATCTAGAACAAATTTAGGTACCATAACAATAGTACCTACTGGTGTTTCATATGGTGCTGTCCAAGAAGCAACGCCAGTTGCATTCGAAGTAAGAACCTTACCGCTACCTGGACCACCAGAAGAAATTCTAAGTGTACCACTAATCAAAAGGCTTGAAGCAATTTCAGATGCTGTAGAGTCAAGTTTAATAACTTCACCTGTACCACCATTAAGAACAATAGTATCTCCGTTAAAAACATACTTTTGAGTACTAGCACCCAAAGCAGTTGGTGCCCATGTCAGTACTCTATCAACACCATCAGCAGTAATAGAAAGAGTTACAAATTCATCAGTATTGTCAGTTCCAAATTTGGCAAGATATGGATGATCAAACTGCTTAACATATAGTAGTGCATCAGTTTCTGAACTAGTACTAAACGGATCTAATGGTGCATCGCCAAGAATAAGAGATGCGGGTTTAGAATAACCAAGAGGTGCAGTTGCATCATCTTGTCTTGGTGTATATGTAAACTTAGTACCATTGTCGTTTCTAAAGAAGTAATCTGTAGCAATGCCAGGATCTCCTTGAGGACCTGCAATACCCTGATCACCCTTATTACCCTTATTGCCTTGAGGGCCTAAGTCACCCTTAGAACCTTGAGCACCTGTAGGACCGCCACCATTAGCAACGATCTGATCGAAGTTATAATTTACCTTATCTAGATGGTCCGTTGCCGAATCAGTACTAAATAACTCTTTAATGTTAATTGCCATTTTAACTGCTTATTTTTACGTAGACATATAGCTCATGTCTAAAGCCAGGTCTTTTGTTATATATTAACCTTACATTTAGTGGTTGTACAGGATCATATTCAAGTCTAAAACTCTTCTCCTCTACGAATGTAGTGTTTAATATTTCTTGTAGGTTTTCTGCAGAAAGAACTGCTGATTCTACAATCTGTTTCGTCTTATTATTCCAAACTCTAATCTCTTCGATACCCATTAACTTGATAAGGTTAGCCTGGATATATTTTGTGATGTCGTCATCTAGTGATGTTTTGTCACCGTAAGAATTAGAAGCATCTACATATTTTTTAATGCTGTATCCAGCGTTGTCATCCTTTAGGATATTTACAAGATTGTTCTGTAAGTAGAAGTCCATCCAAATGTTAGAATCGTCTTCGAATGTAATAAGGTCACCTACATAGTTTCTAGCATCCTTATACGCCTTCATTTCTTCTAGAGATGTTGCCTTGATAATGTTTGAATAACTAGTAATATCATAAGCAGCTCTAGGTAGGTTTAGAGTTGATGCAATGAATGCACCCTCTTCGCTGGCCGATAGAGTTCCGAATACAAACGATCTGTTAAACTGGTTATCGTTCTTAGTATAGAAGCCATCCTCCCATGAAGATCTAAATACATTAATATCTCTTTTATCAATAGCAACTTCACCGATTAGTGGATAAACTGGTTGGTCCTCTGTAGAGTTTGAAAGCTTAAGAATACCATCAGCCTTTTCAGGATTGATCTTATGAAAATGCATATCTTCGATAAGACCAAACTTATCATAGCCTAAATTAGTGTATGATGCAAACGCAATACCTAAACGATTATATTTGTTATATACAACTTTTTGTCTAGCCTCCTCATCAGAAAGACCAGCCCATAGTTTGTCAATCTTGTTATCTCTGTAAAGATCTGTAAATGCAATAACAGTTCTATAGTTAGGCATATAGTCACCTGCCATTCTAACAAGCTTAACATCAATAGGAGTAGTTCTATTAGTATTAACATATCCGACAATACCACTACTAACCTTATAGCTCTGTGGTTTCTTTGAATCTGCCTCTACAACAATAGTAGATTTTTTAGTTACATGATTACCATCTTCAATGTTTAGAATAAATCTATTTGGATTGATAGTTCCACCCTCTTCAACTGTTAGGTATTCAATGTCTTCTGTATTATTAGAGTTAAACAGTTCTGCAATATATTTTGCAGACACTCTTTCAAATGTACTCTTAGCTAAATTGTAACCACCGCCTTCATAAGTAAACTGAGTACCCTGCCATACAATTGACGGTAATGAAGTAGGTGTTAATATTTGTGTATTTGTTATATCACGCAATATACCACCCGGTGCTAAAATTCTTAATGAGTTGTTGTTAAATACTTTCTCAACTGGGGCTTCCCATGTGTAACCACCATACTCAAAAGTAATAGTACTGTATGAACCTGAACTATTAACCTGAACTTGTCTAATAAGTTCAGTGTTAAAACCTTTAACATCTAGTGAATCGCCAAAACCAACAGCAGATGAGAAATCAAGATAACCTTCAAGAGGTGTTGCCGTAGCAGTAGTACCTGAAGTATAGAAATCTCTCATGTTATACAACAACTTTCTGTTAACATATTCAACAACTTCTTCAGTAGAATTTACCTCAACATAAAGAGTAACTGTTTTCCACTTCTTGTTTTGAATAGCCTTATACTTGACTGAGTCTTCTGGTTCTTTACCAAGCTCAACTTGAGTCTGATAATTATTGAACACAAGAACTGAACTGAACTTATAGTTATTGAATTCAGGTGTGTTGATTAGATTTCTAGGGTTACTTTCGTTAAACTCTTTACGAGCATACATCTTAACCTTCAATCCTCTAAACATTGTTTCAGCAGGTTGAGCAGTAGAGCCCTTAATTAGTCTTGTGTACTTTTTATTAATTACAGTTGGAACCATTTCGCCATCAACTTCAACACCCTCAAATGTAAATAGTCTGCTAAACCAATCTTCCGTAATATTTGTTAGATTATCACTAGAAAGATTGATAGACTTTTCAGGTTGAATATAACTGTAGAAGTCTCTAATGATATCACCCATACCAGCAGCAGTTTGTGGAACTGAAGAATACTCAGGGTATCCATAAATATAGTACCATTCGTGAGTCATTGCTTTAGGGTCTCTTCCAGAAACATTTAAGTCAGGTGCAAAGTTTGTTTTACCAAATGCCTCAGACATTGATAGGAAGTATGGCTTCTCTCTTGATGTTAAACCATTTTTATAAACCCACTTATTAATAGTAGGAACAACTCTTGAAACAATCGAAGTCTCTTTAGTATAATTCTCCTGAAGACGATCATACTCGTTAGAGATATTATTGTTAGGTGTGATTGTCGGAGTAATTGGTTGTAGGATGCCTTCAAGTTGTTTGAAGTATGTTGACCAATCCTCATTATATTTGTTAATGTCTTCTAGCTGAGAAGTATTAACATTTGTATCCTGTTCTGTTTCATGGAACAGTTCTTTTGGATCAGAGTTTTGTGTTGAGAAGAAGTTGAAATCAAAATCAATGAAATTAAATACCTCAAACTTACCAAACTCAATATAAGAATCTTTGTATAGATTTACTGATGCCTCAAAGTAAAGGTTAGTAGAAGTTTTGCCACCTAGGCAAACTCTCCATCCATCATAAAAAGGATCTTTTACGACTTCAACTATTCTAATATAATTAGCACCGTCTTTAATAAAAGTATTGTTATCAATATCACCGATCTCTGAGTTAGGAATCAAATAACCAGTATTAACAGAAGAACCACCGACTGGATAATAAGTCAAATATGTTGCATAATCTGCAGTATCCAGGTCGACTTTCTTAGTAACATTGTCATATTCACCAACCTCAACTTGAATAGTATTAGAAGTGTTTGTTAGATGTATTCCAAAGAAAGATCTATGAAGTCTGTTACCTGTTGAATAGTTCTCAATAATTAGAGAGCTGTCAACTCTAGTAATCTTAAAAGGATTGTCATCGATATTATTAAATGCAGTAAGCATTGCAAGGGCAATCTGATTAGTAGTTCCTAGATTAGAAAACTTTAAACCATCTGCCTTACCAGCGGCAACTGATGAATCAGCAAAAATAGTAAAGCCATCTTTGTTAGTTGTCGGAAGCCATTCAGTTTTTGCTGCTAGAACAAACTTCTCACCAGAATCAGGAGTTCCAGTAATATTAATTTTGAAGAAGTCTTTAACATTAGGAATAATAGACTTAATCTCAAGGGTCTCTTTCTTTTTAATCATTCCGCCAATCACGTTAGCTGGAATACTAGGAACCTTTAATTGAAATAGTGGAATATTTTCGTTAACAACGTTATAGAAATTATCTCTAGTTCTAACCCACTGTAATACTGGCTTGTTAAGATCCATAGTAGGCAACATAGAGATGTCTGTTAAAGACGAAGCACTTAGATCATATTCAGTTTCAATTGTAGATATATCAACGTGTAGAATTCCTTTAGCAAACTTAGATGCTTTAAACTTACCTTCTGTATGTGCTTTAACATAGAATCCAACATATCTGTTTACGTCATATGCTTCAACAGTTGCATCATCAAAAATAAACTCTAAGTTGATTAGGTTTGCGCAAACCATTTTGTTACGTCTAAAACCCTCTGTAATAAATTGATTGTTTAGAATTTCTTGACGGTCAGTGACAACAAACTCGTTATACATAAACTCAGCCGAAGATGTAAAACCACCTTTAACCAAATCAATACCATTCCAAGTTGATTTCTCACTTGATTCAAATGATACGGTTACAGGAGCATATGGAAACCTAGGATCGTTTACATAATTATCTAGATAGTTACCAAGCTTAGAACCCTTACGCATATCAAACGTTTTGACAAGAGTTGCCTTCTTAAGCATCTGCATAATTCTAGCATTGATGCCACTTAGACCATCTGATAGATCAACCTCAGAAACAGGTTCATCGATTCGGTATACTACAAAATATTCTGGTAGATCAGATTCCAACCATAAAGGTGCCATGAATCTGATGTTGTCCTTGTAAAGCTTTGAATCATTTAACCTAGCACCATAATGGTATTGCTCTTCATACTGACTCTCATAGTCTCTGTAAACAGATAAATCAGATGTGGTTCTATATGTTTCAAATGCCTTGTCTAATGGTGTATTCTTGTAAAACTTGGCTAGATCATAGGCATAGCTACTACCAGAATCAACTGAAACCTTTTTGTAACGTTGGTCCGATAGTACTCTATTGGCACTAATGCTGTCCATATACAAAGAACCATCCGAATCAACTACAAGCTTTACGTTAGAAGTTAGATTTGGATTCGTTCTTAAGACTACATTAGACTTATTTTCGAATGAATTAGAGTTTGCCTCAAAATTGATGTTAGCCATTAAACGAGTTATATTATTAAGCGCTTAGCTTATATATCCCCTGCTCCAGGCGCGCCTTTAGGCCTTATACTTGGCGAATACTTCTAGATCGAATGAGAACTGATTACCAGACTTATCGAATAGATCGAAACCAATCTTCTTAGAATATGAAAGGTTATTAAGTGTCGTAGAAGCAATACCACCAACAAAGCCAGCAGCACTATCAGAAATACCAGAGTAGTCAGTCATTCTGTACTGGAATACAACATCAATAGTGATCGCGTTGTTCTCACCAATCTTAATAGACTTAATACCAGAGTTGTTATCGGCGTTAACAGATAGTGACGTTGCAGAAAGAGGTGCAACAAATAGGTATGATCCACAAGATCTACCACCCAATAGGTATTGATCATTAGGTTCAAATGAAGACTTAACAGTTCTTCCTAGAGCAGAGTCATAGTAGTATGCCGTTTGCTTAAAGCCTTCTGCATCTGTAGCTTTTAGGTTAGCAGTTTTAGCCTGTACAAATCTACCACCATTGTCGTAAATGTCACCATATGTTGTAGTAGATGCTAGAGCTGGGTGGCTAGGATGTAAGAAGATTCCAGAGTCATAAGTTGCTGTAGTAACAGTAGCCAATGGAAGGGTATTTGGTGTAGTACCAGTCCATGTACCCTCGAAGATATATTCGCCTGAAGTAGTAGTTGGAGTAAAAGTCGACACATCATACATACCATATTCGAATGCATTTGCACCGGATGAATCTAGTAGGTTAATGTTATTGTATACGTAAAGGTCTGTGTCTGTTGCAATGTTCTTAAATCTCGAGTATGCAAACTGACCTCTTAGCTGACCTGATTGATATGGAGAATCGTTGAAGTATGGAAGTGCCAAGTTCAAACCTGATACGTTCTGGTATTGAACAGGAACAAGGTCATACTTACCAACAGTTCTATAGTAATTATCGTTAGCTACGTTAGGATCAACTGTAGTTGAAGGTGCAGTACCAAAGCCATTATTAATGCTCGTACTTGAGTTATATGTTGGAAGTGTTCTATCACCTACCAGCCTAGAGATAAGTTCAAGAGGAGTTGCCTGTGTGTTCTCAATGACAATCTTGAACGTCTTAGTAACAATGTGACCCTTCTTGACAGTTAGGTTAGCAATCTCGTCAGAGTAGTACCCTGCAAAGATCTGCTTGTTGTCATTGTTTTGAATAACTTCTGATGAACCATCTTCACGAACAATCTTAACAAGAAGTTCACCCTGAACACCCTCAATAATGTTACGAAGTCTTAGGATCTCATTTTGCATCTCAGTCAACTTATCAAATAGGTTGATTGGTGACTGTTCAGGAGTCAAGAAGCCAGAAGCAATAGAACCTGCTTCGTGTGCAAAATACTTTTCGTTAACCGCAAATGAATCTGCTACGTGCGAGTAAAGACCTCTAGACTCAAGTTCTTCCATCAACTTAACTTTAGCAATCTCCGCTGAGTTTTGATCGACGATGCTAACAACAGACTCAGTAGCTTGCGTACCATTAGCAAACTCGACTCTAGCGATATTAGACCACTCAGATTCCACTGGGTTTGCAGGCCATCCTGCCTCAGAGACAGACTTAACTCTGATCTCTACAACCTCTCCAGACTGGATAGGAAGATCTAGTTGGTTAATATTGATTGCCTGGCTGTCTTCAACGTTTTCAGAGTCCCAGTAGTATTTACCAGTTGCCTCATCTTTTACACGCTTTCTAACAGGAGTCATTACTTCATTCCAGTTAGAGAATGCACCAGTCTTCTCCTTACCAGATACTGTATCAGTAAATGGAATTTGTGTAATCGGCGCTGGCTTGCCATCAGCAGATAGGTATCTATATTGAACCTTAAACTGTACAACTTCTTGGTCAATCGTGTTAGCAGACTTCTTAGGAGCTGGAATAGTCCAGAAACCTCTAATTCTATATTTAGCCGCAGTGCTTTTTACAGAGTTAACATCACTTAGAGATCTGATCTCATTTACAAGAGATGAATAAAGTTTAGACTCAGCAGATCTTTGGTTTAACGCAGCTGTAAGTTCGTTTCTATCTCTGTCTTTTTCAACAGATGTATTATACTTCTTAGTAGCAATAGAAGATCTTCTAGCAGCAAGATCCTCGTCAAGCTTCTTAATGTTCTCTTCTGCTGTAGTCTTACTAGAGTTTAGCTTTTTGATTTGCTCAAACGCGTTGTTGGATGTCAGGTGCGCATTAACCTGTACAACCTTAAAGTTACCAGTCTCAAGAGTTGGTGAGTCTGGAACCACTCCAAGTGTTGATGGTGGGATCGAGTCATCTTTTAGTGCCTTGATCAATTGACCAAAGTCAGAGACTTGCTCCTTGTAGTATTGTGCTAATGTCTGAACTTCACCATTTGCAAGTGTGATGATCAAGTCATTAGTATAGATCGCAGTACCAGGTGACCAGAATTCAGCCTCTAGGTTTGAGTCTGGATCAACAGGCTTAATAAAGATGGCTGCTCTCTCATCGAAACCAACGTTGATGTCGATAGAAGAGTAAGCCTCTTTGTTTTTATAAACTTTTAGTTGGGCGTTGCCGACTTTAATAGCTTCATAGCCTTCTAGTAGAAGTAATTCAACCTCAAGTGTATCTGAGTTAAGTGCTACGATTCTGTATTTAGTCGAGTTAGTGCCGGAGTTAACAAGTAGTTCATCACCAATCTTAAGAGTCTCAGTATCTGTTTGAGACTTCTTAGCATCAGTATATGTTAGCTTGTTTAGGCTGTATAGCTTTACTGATTTAGTAACTGAAACACCATCAACAACTACATTTCTTTGAGCAGTCTTTACTTTAGACACATCAAAGAAACCCGCGTATTGTGTTGATCTAACTGGAGCATCAATAACCTCTTCGTCAATGATGTAAGCAATGTTGTTAGTTTCTAGATCAGAAATAAGGCCATTGATCTCAATAGAATCAGAGCCTTTAATATTGTTATCGAACCACTCAGCAGAAGCTGCAACAGTAGAATCGATTAGGTATCTTTTAACTTTGATCTTCTCAGTATCTGCTGGAACTTGACCCGCAACGTCAAGCTGAATGCTTAGCAATGGATTAAGGAAAGACTCAAAGAAGTTATTTGATTTAGTTGTAAATGTTCTAGGTGCAGATACAGATGTAACTGTCTTAGCAGGCGACTTTAGCTTAGACTTATGAATCTGTCTAAATGTACCATCAGCCATTCTAACAGCTGCATCACCTTGGCCAAGACCAGATAGAGACTTAAAGTTCTGATCTAGTCTTTCGATTTCACGCTTAAGGTATCCAAATGCTGGGACTTGAACTGTCTTAAGATTACCAGACTGGTCGAATAGATCAACCGTTACTGTCTTCTTATCAGTCGTAATCGCTTCAGAGATCTTCTCATAAGTCTCCAAAGAGTTCTGGTTCATTTCCAGAAACTGTCTAATGATTTGTGAAATACTGTTATTTGCCATCTTATCTTAGTACGTCTGTTGCAAACGTTAATGTTAGTTCATCTACACATACCATTTCAATGTATGGCTTAGAAGCATTTAAATCGCTTGTTACGACTGTAGCGACATTCTGCCATCCACCTTTCTTGTCAGTGTAAATGTTGATGTTATATCCGTCCATATTTAGTACACTATCAAAAACAATCTTGAAAGATTGTCCATTGGTCCACTTATATGTAGAATCATCAATGTATATATTTACGTCCTCAATCGCGGTAGTTGACGTAGTAATAACTCTAAGCATGTTAGAGAAATCCTTTAGTCTAACATACATACCATATTGATCGGCAGTATTAGGATCAAATGCATCGATCTTCACACCGACTGCACTTGTATTATTATCCCATTGGAATAGAGTTGGGAACTGATAACCCTTATTAATGTTATTAATCTTGATCTTGTTTGCAGTAGACTTATCTACCTCAATACCAGGACCTGCAAAAACAACGTTAGTATTATATTGTACTTCTGTTGGAATAGTACCGTTTACAATACTATTAACTCTTCTATTAATCTCAGTGATCATGTCTAGAAGAGAAGCTTCGTCAGCATAATTAAGAGAAGCATTCTCAACTTGAGTTTGAAGACTAGCAATTTGAGCAGACATTTCTTGTGCATCTTCAGATGAAAGAACCATGTTCTCCATCACATTCAGTCTGTCAAGAATGCCGGCATATCTATCATTAGCTTGCATAAGTAGCTTGGTAGCATTCTCAAGAACAGAAGTAGTATCAAAGAACAAATCCATTGAGAACGTTGTAAAGTCGTTGATTGAATTCTCAACGCCAACATTATCAAGAGATGTGTTATACTTGATATTAAGCTTTAAGGAGTATGCATTACCATTTAGACCAGTGACAGAGTTTGGCTTGTACTTGATAAGCTCTCTAATGTTACCATCTTGAAACTGATCCAATAGAAGGATACCGTATAGGTTTGTAGCTCTGTTACCAGGATTTGTTTGTGAGTACAAATCATAGTAAACTAGAACAGCATTAAACGTAAAGTTACCACCTCTTTGTGAAAAATCATGTAGAGTATTGATAGAAGAATTTACGTTAACTGCATAGTAGCTAGCCTCGTTGAAATCAATACCTACAGCTGGTGTAGTATTTGTATTGATATCATATACTGGAGTAACACCATCAATATCATGCAACGATAGTACACTTAGAGAATCTGGATGGCTAGATCTACCATTAATATTTGTGCCTGGAGTTAGAGTCAGGCTAGTTGTATTGTATGTGTCTTCTTTAAGAAGAACTGTTGGTGTATAACCAACTGAAGTAGGAACGTTAATGAATACCTCTTGGTATGTGTTAGCTGCGTAATTCTTATCGTTGATTACGTCGATAGTACCAAGATACTTAATCAGTCTTGTGTAATCACTACCAGTACCAGTTGCATTAGGAAGTTCTACGTATCTACCTAAAGTAGAAAGAGCCTCTGAAGATGAAGCAGCTTGAATCTTAAAAGAGTCAAGAGCTGCAAGATACTTAAAGAAGATTTTCTCGGCATCTGACTGATACATTACAGGATCAAAGTCATCGTCATTTCTAATGATCTCCTCTAGGTTTAGAGCATAGTTCTGAAATGACATTGACCAGTTCTCGTTATCATCTGTAGAAAGCGTAGGAAGTGACCATGGCGTAGCCCCTTCATACAAGTTTTCCCATTTAATAGAGTTGGCAGTTGTACCAGCATTTACTTCTGGAAGATCCAATAGAGCATAGTGAGAGAACTCGAACTTCAAATCCGGGTCTCCTTGCGCTCTAGTTAAATCTCTAGCCGCAGAAGCAAACGCGAACATAGTTCCGCCTTGCTCTTGAACTTTTCTTACTAATGGTGTTGCCATTTAATGCCTAATTATTCTTTTATCGGCTTAAGCCGTTTTCAATTATACGATCGTTACGTTGAACGAACCTAGGATGTACCAAGATGCACCGATATATCTTAGAGTAAGAGTACCGTATTGTTGGATATCAATAGAAGTAGATACACCTGCAATGTTACCAACTACAGCGAATTGTACACCAGCTGCATCATTTGCAATAAGTGTGATTTGCTGTCCCTCTTCAGCTGCATTAAGTGTAATTGGTGTTGCGCCAGAATCGATCATGTATGTGTTTGAATCGAAACCAAGTGCAGCAGGCATTGAAGTTGTGATAATCTCCTTGTCGTAGATAACTGCGTCATTGAAAGTAATTTCACCGTCAACTGCAGTAGCAGCTGTAAGAGTGTTACCAGCAGTTTTAAATTCAGCAGCAAGACCACCATCAACTAGTACGCTAGTAGCTTCAGCTGCAGCAATACCAGTTAGGTTACCAGTAACAGGATCCAACTTAGCAGTTACAGTAACCAACTCATCGTTGATAGCTGTAAAATTATCGTTCAATGTAACCCTAGAAGCTGATAGGCTGTCTGTACCTTGAATGTTTGTAATAGTCGCCATTTGTTTGTATTTTATTTAATTGTTAGTGCGTTTTTTACCAGTTTGTTAGTGTTACCGTTAACATCAGTAACTTCGAGCTCAAGTGTATAGTCACCCCTGTGCTCAAAGAGATATGTTAACCACTTACTATTGTAGTATATATCCTCTACTTCTTTACTAGTATTATGTAGTTTCCAGTCATATTTTAACTTACCAGGCATTCTAGACTTATCTACTGAGAAAGTCATGTGTGTAAGTAGTTCAATTTCAGCATGTGCCTCAGCAATCTGAACATCGTTATATGTTGGATTATGTTGTGTATAATTCTGTCTAGCATCAATAGTTACAACAGTAGGGCTAGTTGATGCCTGATCAACTGTTACAAAATCATAGGATGAAGAATACTCCTTACCGACTGCTAGAATGTACAGACACTCGTCATTAAAACCATCATTATTATTATCAATAAACACTGGGTTATAATTGAATTTAGAGATGATAGGATCTGTAGATGTATTTAGATCGTCCGCTGCTTGTTGCCAAGATGGCAAGTCAAGTGGGTCATTAAGATCAAAGTTAATCGTAGCATAACCGTATGCATAGACACCTTCACTTACTTGATGTTTGATTTCAATGATTGAATCAATGTCAGCTTGTGTGATCTTAAATGAAGCGGCCACATCAGCACCTACGTGAGTTGCATCCCACCAAGTGTGTTTACCATCATTCCATACATGCTTTTTAAGATTCTTCCAGAAGTATGGCCCTGTTGTGTCTGAGTATCCAGTAGGAGAAGATGGATCTAGATATCTTCTAACCATAGAGAAGTTAATACCATCAGTCTCATCATGTAAATAGTTAGCCCTATCAAGAGTCAAATAAAGTGTACCAATCTCTTGGTCAACTGTATCATCGTTCTGTTGTGGAAAGCTCCATGAACCACCTGCTTGACCCCACTTAAAATTAGAAGAGAACCAATCATATTTCTCACGATCCATCCATCTATAAACACCATAGATCTCAACCTGCTTCATCTTAACTTCAATAGAATTAGGGTATCTTAGAACTGTAGTGTTATTGAATAGATCAATTTGTTCGAAGACAACTGAATAGGTTCCTTTGTATGGAAGTGCTATAGCAACCTTTAGTACATCATCAATAGATCCTGTGATCACCTGCTTCCAGTTCTTAGGACCTGTGATTGTCCATCTTAGTTCATACACATTGCGCTTCCACCAATTAGACCAAGTGATGTAAGACTCAGCATCATCCCAAGTAAACATGGCTGCATCCCATGTGTCATCAAAAGAGGTACACTCAAGCATAATAGGAGCACCAATAGGAAGAGCCTCTGTAATATCAGCAAACGTTGTGCGAGTTAAATTGTAATAGTTATTATAGAATGCAAGTGTGTCGGCATATAAGGTAGCCCTGTCAACACTTGACAGATTTTCAAAGTTTTGTTCCTTACCAGTATAAAGATTTGAAACTAAATTTAAATCTTCGATAAAAGCTTCAGCGTTGTGGATCTCAATCTTAGGTTCCACACCAGCTGTCATGGTAGTAATAGGATTCTGGTTATTCCAGATATTTGTATTATAGTTCGTGAAATAGTCGGCCTCACCAATGATGTCAATGATCTTGGCATTTAGTGGTAGATATTCACGCTGTAGTTTAGACTTAAGACCATAAAGCTTGATTAGTACCTCGTCAGCTGTGAAGTCAAATACTTCATCAACTTCTGGAATATCCCACTTGTCAAAGTTACCATTAGGTGTGTTTAGTTTATAGAATAGACCAAATCTAGATGTCTTCTTATATGTTGAAGAAGGCAGTCTAACACCCATAAGTTTGTTAGAGACATAAGCACCCTTTGAAGAGTTAGGTACTTCAAATGCCTTAAGTTTACCAAACATAGGTGATCTATCGTCAATGACTAACCAATATTCTTTAAGTGTAAGGTTGTTATATCCAAAGAACTTAATAGCATTTACAAGAGCCTTATATGTTCCAACGAATGGTTTGATATTTGAAAGTTCTAGTAGAAGTTCTCTACGCTTTCTATTGATAAGAATCCAGTCAGGAGCTACCTCGTTGATGTCATGATCCTTAAAAAGGAACTGATCAGATGCAGTAAAGTTTGCACCTAGGTTACTAAGTAGAACAGAAAGTCTTTCTTCTTCAGCAACAGTCTCACCATATACTTCGATCTCAACAACAAGAGTGTTATCAATTACATCAACAACATGTAGGTATCTAAAGTGAGGTCCTTCAACTTGAGAGTTTAGGGCAACGTTTACCTGAAGTGCCTCTCTAGTAGATGCGCCACTTACAGTATGAATGCCATCAAGTGTACTAACTGCAATTGAGTTATCTTGTGGATCCAAGTAAACCGAATCCTCAATAGAAATAGAAACATCACCATCGGATAGTGACGCTGTAAAGAGATTGATATCTTTACTAGTATATTCAGTGTCCGCAAACTTAAACATAAATTGAGAACCAACGTTAGAACCAATTGGTGTCATAAGGGATGCTGCACCATATTGTGTAACAACCTCTTCTAGAATAAAGATAGTAGCAGCTTCGTATAGACCTGTTGAAACCTCATTTAGGTTTAGAGTACCAGTATAAGCACCGAGTGCCGAGTCAAAGCTCAGCTCAATTTCAGTGTTCATGCCATTAAAGAATCTAAGCCCCTGGTACCTCATTACTTAACTTTTAAATAGTCTTTCGGCATTGCAAATGCCTTGTATAGTTTTAATTGTGTTACGGTCTTAACACCGTTCACAAACATATCTTGAATGAATCTAACGAAATCAAGCATTGTATCATTACGAGTAATGTGTCTCGATAGGCCTTTAAGCATCAAGTCATTCGTGTAGTCTCTGCCTTCATTTAGTCTACTATCGTTAGAAGACTTAGCAATATCATATCGCTTTCCTAACTTGTATTTCCAAAGGCCTCTGTATAGTTCGTCTGCCATTATAATGCTCTTCTATTTGCTGACTGTATTTGTGTATATACTGATCTTGGGATAGGCTTACTAAAGTTAATAGAAAGTGCAGCCAATTCACCGATTCTAGCAGAGTCATTTACTGTAGCACCGTCTCTATCTGCCCATCCACCTCTAAACATAGCAACTTCTTCTTTACTCAAGACGATATCACCAAACTCATCAAGACCTGTAACATTCTGTCTTACTTCAGCTGGAATACCTTGAGTCTTATCAAATGTAACAGTGCTAGAAGTAACAGTCTTCTTAAAGAACATCATTCTATTTTTACCGTTACCAACATCTTCAAGTACTGGAGTTTGTGGTGTAATAGTAGTTTGTGTAACCGTATACGTTCCAGTTCTCATGGCATCTTCTTCCGCCTTAGATAGAAACTGTACGTTTACAGAATCAATACCATCAATACCTTCTAGTAGTGCAACGATGTCTGACTTAGGAAGTCTATCACGTCTTGTAATAGAAAGGATATATTGTGAAATCTTGCTTCTTACAACACTCATAAGTTTAACTTCATCAAAGCCTTCAAAGTGTCTGATCCAAACATTCATTGCATACATCTTAGCCTTTGGATTCACAAACGAAATCTCAGTAGTTACCATCTGCTGGCCTGAAAGTTCAATAGCCTCTCTAATACCTTCTAGTTCAGACTCCATAAAGAAGAACTCTTCTTTAGGCATAGAGAAATAGTCATGTCCTGTTCTTAGCTTAGACTTAACGTCTGGTAACAAGAATAGGTACATAACGTTGTCATCGTCTAAGTATTGATCATCAGTCAGGTTGTATGCATCGATGTAAGAGAACATGTTATAACGCGCCAGGAAGTGCTCGTAGTTCTCTGGTGTAGCCAACACAAATGACTTTGAGTTTAGAGGTGCAATAAGCTTTGTAAATTCAATTGACTCAGGGTCAGCACCCATCTTAGGAGCTGAAGTTACTCTAACCTCGATAAGGTTGTTTAAGTTATATTCATTACCGATACTATCAAAGCCGGCTGTTTCAAATTCAAATGTGATATCAGGAGCATCTCCTAGGTTACCTGCAGAACCGCCTGTTTTAATATATTCAACTAGGATGAATGCACCTAGATTAGGCATCATACCGAAGTTACCATTACCAAAGAAAAGATCAATACCACCAGTAACACCAGTTCTAATAACAACACCTCTAGTCGTTGCGTTCATATCGTAAAGGCTATTGTATACAGTCCATTGTTCACCATTTACTGAAACATATACCTTGTCATGTGCTGTAGCACCGCCAGTCTGAACATTAAAGGTTTGGAACGGTTCACCAGTACCAGTAAGAGATTGTCTCTGTACCTCACCTTGAATAATAGGTATTCTAATAAAGTTTCTTTCAGACTTAAGTAGTGGAATAATATCATCAGAAGATCTTAGTAGATACTTTAAGCCATTGTTCTGTGATTTAATAACAGTGTTGCTAGAGATGTATAGAGTTTCACCTGCAATAGTGTCTTGTTGGCCTGGCTGCCATGCGATTTCAATTTCGCCCATAGCAGAGAAACCTCTAGTTGCATTGTGACCTGTAAGAGCGGCTAGGCCATAGATTGATTCAGGTTGTTGAGCTGTTAAAATATTCTGCTCAACAGTAGCGTCTTCAACATAGTACATGATCATCTCAGTAAGCTCTGAAGCCACCTTGACCATTTGCGCAAATGGAGAAGCTGAAGTAAATAGATTATTGGCACGACCATAAACCCTGCTCAAATACGATTTAGTATCCTCCTGAATTTGGGTAGCCTTGACTCTTGCGGCACTAAGAAAGTTAAAATCAGCCATTGATAGGGTTTATTAATTTATGTAGACACCGACTTGATACTTAGAATCAACTACAATGTCAATTTGCGCAATGTCACGTACAGTCCCTTTAAAGAAAGATACAGACACTTGCGTGTTATATTTTTGTGCTAACGGTGAGAACATTTCAATTTGCTCTTCAATGAGTCCTCGAATCTGCCCTTCGTTATAGTTTAATGTGTACACAAGGTCTTCTAGATTAGCTCCTAGTAATGGTTCACCCATAACATCACCCCTCTTTGTGAAAAGAATGGTTTCGAGTTGTGTAAGAACCATTGAAATCTCACTCTCAGAGTGGATTTTATATGGATCAAAGTTAGGATCACCGTAAGCTCTAATATAGAATTCCATTGCTAAGTTTATATATCAGTTTAAGAATGGAACATCCAATCTGTACCTTCGTCTGTTTTGATCTCTTCGATTACCTTATCAAGTTCTTCCTGTCCCATAGACTGGATAACATCAGCATTGATAGTAATGTTACCAGGTAGATTGTAGCCAAAGATAGCTAGCTTCTGACCAAGAGAAACCTTTACCTTCGCAGCAACATATCTAAAGAAGATCTCGTCACCGAACAGAGCACAATCAGGAATAGTCTCATAGATCTCAAGAATAACAGGCTTGTTTGGTGTTTGACCTGTGAACTTAAGTTCATGAGTCTGTTGTGAGTAGTGGAACGATAGTGGATTTTCTAAGATCTGGCGCGCCATGTCAAAGAATGATTCGTTGATCACATAGTATTGTAGGTTCTCAGCACCTTCAACAACAGATGAACCGCCTGAATATAAAGAACCAAATAGGGCTCTTTGAATATCAAAGTCACCTGTTGTAAATGTAATAGAAGAACCAGCACCATATCTAGATCCAACCATAGCAACAGCGTAGATAGAATAGACTTCGTTACCTCCAGTCGCTGGGTTTTCACCAGGCATAGTTAGGGCCCTACGATTTTTAAAGTGCTCAGACTGGAATGCCTCTAAAGGAATATACAAGAAGTTCTCAGTCATTGAGTACTCATAGTTCTTGTAGAACCACTTCTTTGCTCTTTTAATAATATTGTATACCTCGGCTCTAGGCAGATTCATAGGAATCATACAAGAACCTGTTACCTCACTTGCAATCTCATCGATGAAATCATTCAAGCAGTTTGGATCATACGATGGTGGTGTTGTTAAATCACCTAAGTTACCTTCGAAAATATCTCCCATTTTCTTTAGTCTATTTTTGTAGAGTTCACAATTTCAGTTCCGTCGAATTGTGCATGTTTTTCGCTGTATCCACCCTCTCTGAAGATACCCGCTTTCATTTTACCTTTAAAAATACTGTCAACGCCAAATACATAACAGTCTTCTAGGGTACAACTTGCATGCGTATAACATGATTGTACCTTAGAACCTTTAATAGATGTTGATTGAAATAGATTACAGCTTTGTAGATCAGCACCTTCAATTTTGCAACGATATAAATCACTTCTTTTTATTTCGCCTCTAATCTCACAATCAACAAATTCATAACCAGATAAGTTATGTGCTGCCATTAGTTTACCGTCTTTAACCTGAACCTTAGATCTATCGGTATCATAGTTGATATGACCCTCGATTAGACCGCCTTCAGTAATAAGCTTAATGACTTGCTCCTTGATCTGATCCCAATACATATCTATCGTTTCACCACGATTACCACCATCAGGACTTAAATCAAGTGTAAACTTAATATTCTGAAAGTTCTTAAAGTTTCTGTGGTCCTTGTATAGATCATATGTTGGTTTTAACTTGTTCATGATCCTACGTAGTTCAAGTCTGTTCAACTCATTCAAATCTGGATTAACACACGCATTCCAAAGCTGAATCAAGAACAGGTCCAATAAATGTAGGATTGTTGTAGTCTTCTTCTCGTAGTCTTTACCACCTAGATATCTAAACTCTAGATAGCCATCATTTTGCTTTAAGAAGTTAACACCATAATACTTAGTATCTGGATATTTAAACTGCTGTTTTGAGATGTGGTTTTCATCAAAGTTAAACAACTCGTTTTTAGGTAGAATATACTTAATAGACTTTGCGTAAACGAGGTCCCTTCTTTCAGGGAAGAACTTATAAACCTGATCCTCTTTAAAGTCAAGAATAAACTTAAGAGTATTCATATGTGTGATGAAATTTGCACCCACCTGCTTCTTATCAAAAGAAACATTCAAGTGGATACCTGCTCTATCTGTAGTGTATCCATTTTCCTGAATCCACGCTAGAGTCTTGATAATAATCAATCTTGCATCAGTATATGCAAGTGCGCCGGTCACCATTTCCATGAGACCGGCACCACCTGACATATCGGGTTCTATCTTAAACTCTCTATCGGAAGGTTTGAAGTCCGAGTGTGCTTTTTCTTCGACTCTGACCTTTCGGTTCAGTACCTTTCCAAGCATTTCAGCAGTCTGTTCAACCGAATGGTTTGAATAAAATTCAAACTCAATTCCGCAAAAAGCTTTTAATAGAATATCTTTGTTCGCTTCGTTTAGCATGGATATATTGGAATCTTACTATTTAAGATTATATATCCGCCTCAGAAAGCGTATTAAGTTATTACATAATGACCTTCAAGAATACTCTCTTAGTGTCTAGATCAACCTTAGTAACTTCTACTTTGATCTGTTCACCCTTAGTAAACGTATCCTTTAGGGATGTTCCTTCTGGGAACTCTGAGATATGCGCCATACCAACTACAGAACCATGTACTGAGATGAATACACCATAATCCTTAATAGATCTAATAACAGCATTTTCAACAATCATAGGTACCTTCAAAGTCTTTGAGAACTCTTCCCATGAAGTGTCTTCCTTAACCTCTGCAACTTCTTTTTGTGTTAGGATAATCTTCTCATTTGATACGATCTCCTTGATCTTGAACTTAACCTCTTCACCTGGTTGGATGCTTTGAGATCTGTGTCTTTCAGCAAGGTCTTGATCTAGGTCATTAACGTGAATCATACCTGTTAGGCAAGTATTAAACTCAACGAAGACACCATACTTAGCAGAACCTGTAACACTACCAGTATACTCGTGTGTCATATTGTTCTTCACCTCTTCGATTTGGTGTGGGATCATAGCCTGTAGATACTTTCTGTGTGATACGACAATAGTACCTTTTTGTGCAGAGAAAGAATCTGGAACAACATACATCTTTGTGCCAATGATAGACTCAAAGTCATGTAGCTTGTTAATACCTGCCAAAGAACCTGGCATGAAACAATTAATACCTTGTACGCTGACAATGTAACCACCGCCTGGAATCATCTCCTTAACAGTACCCATGTAAGCAGTACCACCTTCATCTGCTGCAACTCTTAGTTCAGCAAACACACGCTGCTTAGTTCCTTCAGAGATAGACGCAGTTGCGTATTCTTTCGATTCTGTCTTATCGCTAAGGATCTTAATTGAAACTTCGTCACCTGGCTTGATATCTTCAATAACATCACGATCTTCTTTAGCTAGATCAATGTAAAGCATCTCACGATAACCGATATCAACAGTAGCCCATTTCTCACTCATAGAGTGGATACGACCAGTCTCAATACGACCTACACCAAGTTCAGAAATAGTTTCTTCAAACTGTACTGTTGAGATCATGTTGTAAAAGTCCTGTGCATATGGCTCGTGGCAATACACGATATCCTTATGACTTCCAGTCTTAATACGATCGTTACGTCTTAGTTTGGTGTTGTGATGAAATTCATAACGATCCCAATCGAATTCGCCATTAGGCAATAGGAATGTTTCTTCATCTGACGCATCATCTGAAAGATCTAATACGTCTACTTCAAGTGATGTTTCTTCTTGAAGCTTAACAGGAGCCTGTTCTTTCTTAGAGAGCCTCTGTCTTTTTGGTTGGCCGTTGCTATTTGCACCAGCCTCTTTTTTTGAGTTCATTTTATTTAATTTAGAGTGAATGAATACTTAATATATAACTCGCTTCTTTTTAGTGTATTATTTGTTGTTAATCTTAAAACCTAGCTGTTTACCATACTCAAGAATCTGTAAAGTAGTATCTTCC
>Ga0208897_1000144_pt1 | contig 35380 bp, 43 predicted proteins | sample ColrivemetaGS697_FD_187594 | JGI IMG/M metagenome (GOLD analysis project Ga0208897, IMG submission 187594) | Estuarine microbial communities from the Columbia River estuary, USA - metaG S.697 (SPAdes) (version 2) | ecosystem: Environmental > Aquatic > Marine > Intertidal zone > Estuary | place...
GTTTCAATTTCTCCGTAAGCACTATTCGATGATTTCGTATTCATAACCGGCTACTTTTTCAATTAATTTTTTGGTTTTTTGGTTGATCCCTTGCGATTTTTTCTTCTCAAGAAGTTCCGCCATTATGATCACAAAAGTTTTGTCATTTATAGTTTGTTCTTTACAGTAAATCCTATCGTTAGATTGCCCTTTGAAAAATTTCATGGCTGTAACGCCTTTACTTTTTTTATTGATGTTCTCCTTATCATAAAGCTCAGTATTTCGAATCCGCTGAAGAACGAGATTAACGATAAAATTGAACTTTTTCTTATGACGTGCATCCATTGTAAGATATTCAAGAATGTGTTTATAATTTTGAATATCGATACAAACAACCACGGTTCCTTCCTCATTTGTTCTGATTATCTTGGCCTGTCGTTTCACAAAATTAAGCTATTAGTTCATTTTTACCAAATTTTAAATTCAAAATCTAGTACATAAATGCTAACGATAAATTTGACTGAAATTGCACGAAAAGGGCTGATATGCTACCTATCAAGCCTGCAAACTGTTAAGAAATGTAAATGAGCGTCAGTAGAAATACAGACTTACTTCAAACGCATACCCAAACAAATCTTTAGGTATCGGTTATTCAATACACCGTATTTCATTTCAGTTTTCAGGTAATACGTATTGGCACCAAATTGACGGCTGAGACCAAAACCACAGTTTGCACCAGTATTGAAGGTTGGAATATTCTCTCCACTACTAAATGTAAGCAGTGAAGTAGTATTTGTCGGGTACACAGAACCCAAACGATTGGCACTTATGATGGCCTCAATAAAAAAACCGAAATCGGTAAAGAATTGTGTTTTGTTTCCAAAGGTGAATCGCAAATTGGCTGGAATCGCGAGGCTATTCATGGAAATTAAAAAATCACTGGTGTCTAATTGTGTTGCTGAATGCCCACCATTAAATTGATACGCCTGTAATTGTTTACTGTAGTTGAATTCGAATCCGGTTAGCAAGTGCATATTTGGACGCAACAAAAAGGATGTGTAACCGCCTGCGCCATAGCCAAAGGTGTGGACACCAAAATTGTAAATAGAATGGTTAACCGAAACATTATACTCTGACAGAAAAAAACCAGGTTTTTCTTGCTGCTGTGCATGACAAAGCGATGAAATTAAGAAGGTTAGAAGTAGAAGGCGCATAAGTAAATTTAAATAAATTCAACACACAAAACTACACCACCTCAGTATTCCCCTTCCCGCCAAACAACGGCTTTCCCTTTAAGGCCTGAATAAGTGTTGACAGCGCTAACAGGCCATAGATGATGGCCATCAAAATAGTCAGTTTCGTATTCTTTAAAACATAAAACGAAAGTACTGGCAAGACCTGCAGTGCATGCATGCCGATGAAATGCGAGACGCGCAAGTCGCCAACGGTTTTGCTCCAGCCCATGATGAATAAATTGGAGTTGTCGTTGAGGGCGCCAACGCTGTGATTGAGTGTAGAGCCCATGGCGAATCCTTCGAAGGAGAAGATGACGAAAATGAGGATAGACAAGCGAATGGCCCACAAATAATAAGTGGGTAGCGACTGAAAATCATTACTGAAAAATTGATGCCCAATATAGGCGGTGTAGAGCGTTGCAGCAGAAGCAGCGAGTGCCATCATGGAGTAAAGTGCCGCATAAACTGGTGTACTCATGTTGTAATGCGAGAGTTGGCCCCTGCCCGCTTGAATGGCAATATAGGCGATTTCGAAACCGAGCAACACGATAATAGACCAATTGAATAGCTTGACATTGAAATTGGGCAAGTAATAGCAATACCAACCCATTGCCCAAGCAAAAGTCAAGGTAGAAAAAGCGAATTTAAAAGGCTTGTACCAGGCACTTACGCCATAAACCTGTGTGGAGGAGGTTCTGGCTAAAATCAAGAAAACTATGGAGAGCACGAGGCATACCATGCCGAAATAAAACATGGTTTCATTGCGGTATTTGAGTTGTTGAAGGAATTGGATCATTTTGTCTATTTAAACTGATAAACCGCACCAAGGACAAACGAACTCACAAAGAGTTGATTGTAGACATTACCTACCTCGCTGCCTACACCTGAGAAGAATCGGTATCCAGTTTTAAACTGAAGTTGATTGTTTAGCATGTAGGTGGCGCCGAACAAATAATCAATTGCACCTCCTGTTTTGTCCACGTAAAAAACATCGCCGTCGACAAGTAAACCGAGGTTTTTTGTGCATTTGTAATTGAGAAACGTATTGATCAAGGGCACAATGCCACGGTTGTAATTTCTTTCGTATTTGTTGTCTTGTTTCAATGAGAATTCTGCATCTCTTAAGTTAAGTGTCAGTCCTAAGCCAAATTTCAGTTTATCGGTTTGCACAAAATGATACCGGTAAGTGAGGCGGTAGCCACTGAACTTGTAGAAGCCTGTTGTCGCTTTTTGGGCATCAAAGACAGTGCTATTGAAAATCACTGGATTTTGAAACGTGCCAGAGGTGGTATATTGCAATGGTGCTGCCAAGCCACTCAAAAAATGTTTTTTGGATTGCCCAAAAGCGAAACTAGCCCTCAACCTTAAAAGTGGACGTGCAGGATTGTTAAAATCATTTGCGTAAGAAAACAAGGTGCCTTCTGTACCATTCAGTTCGCCAAAGCTATTTTTCCAGGAGCTACTCGCATCATTTTGATTGACAACATAAGCACCGGATTCGATGTCGAAAGAAAGTTGGGCATGGCTCAAAAAGAATAGGAGCAAAAAGCTAGATAGTTAGGTATATTTCATAGATAATAATTATAACAACGCATGCATCAAATTGTTAATCACAATTTCAAGTTCTCAGATTTGCTTTGATTCGATATCTTCTTATTCAACTCATGACACAACCACGCCGATCCGCTGCCGATGAGTGCGCCTACAAGCACATCGCTCGGGTAATGAACGCCAAGGTGCATGCGCGAGTAACCAGCAGCGCTTGCCCAGAGCATACTGGGCGCAATCACATACCATTTGGGGAAAACCAAGCTCAAAGAGGTAGCGGTGGCAAAAGCTTCTGAAGTGTGCCCAGACGGAAACGAGGGGCTGCCCGCAGAGGTGAGTTTTTGAATGTCGGGGTAAGTCACGAAGGGGCGATCTCTATCGATAGCAAACTTCAAAGAGGTTGTGACAATTGCGGATGTAAACAGTGTTGCGCCGATGTAATAACCCTGTTTTTTGATAGCATTATCTTTTTGAATAAATCCAATGGAGTAGATTATTAACGGTGTTCCAATACCTATTGGTGCAACAGAATTAGTAATAAAATTAAATGTTGGATCTAGTGCTGTATTGCGTTCAAGATTAATTTTTCTAAGCAGGTCGATATCTAGGTTTTGGGACCAGGCATTCATACTCAATTGCAAAAAAATCAGGCAAATTATTGTGCGCAACATCATCGATTATTGATCTAATTTTCGGATATCCTTTACGGAAATAATATCGCTGATATAACCTTCAGAACAAACACGGATCATGGCATTAGCGACCTGACCCATGGTACTGATGATATTGGGGGAAACTATCTTGAGAAATGGTGACATCCAACCCAAATAGTTGTAGTACTTCAAAACATATTGCTGACCTTCTGCCGGAATCATCATGCCAATTCTGAAACCAAAAGTTTGTCTAAAGGCCATCCTTGACAAGTCATTTTCGACTTTTCCTTTGATTCGAGCCCAATGTAAGCGGCCTTTTTCAGTGCGATCTGTACCCGAACCACTTACATAGATAAATGAGAGCTGCGTTTGCGCACCAATTGCCTTAGCAAATGCCATGGTTGTATCATAGGTAAGTTTTTCATAAAGCGCTTTATCCATACCGACAGAACTTACCCCTGCGCAAAAAAAGCAGGCGTCAAACCCTGCGAGTTTAGGATCGCTTTCTGGTAAGTTTAAAAACTCAGGCACAATATATTCACTTAATTTAGGATGTGTTTTGCCACTTGGTCTTCTGCTAACGCTTAAAATTTCTGTTACACGTTGGTCTTTTAGACATTCGATTAATATGCCTTCGCCTATCATTCCAGTGGCGCCTGTTAGGATGATTTTCATTTTAAATTTAATAAGTTGTATTCAGGTCCATGTCAAGACCCATTTTTTCAAAAGCTACGTCATTAGGCTCCCATAATTCGATTTTGTTTCCTTCCAAATCAAGGATATGGAGAAATTTGCCGTATTCGTAAACCTCAATTGTATCGAGTATTTGTACGCCATTTTTCTTGAACTCACCAACTAAATAATCCAAATCTGCAACGCGGTAATTGATCATAAACTCCTTTGTGGAAGGACCAAAATAGGTCGTTGTCTCCTTAAAAGGACTCCATTGTAAAAATCCTTTTTGGGTGCTATCTCCTCCTCTGTAAAATTCAAAAACTGCTCCGTATTGATTGGTATTCAACCCTAAGTTATGCTCATACCATTCTCTGACCGCTTTTGGGTCTTTACACTTGAAAAAAATACCACCAATACCAGTGACTTTTTTAGTCTTTTCCACTGTTTGGGTGCGATGCATGATCTCGTTTAAGGTAAAACCAAAAGTGGTGGAGAGCAAGATAAGTATAATCGTTTTATTCATTGGAATTTACTTTATTCTATTGATAATTTGGATCTGGAAATAAACTATATATGTGATCTGTGTCGACTTCGTCACCAAATTCATAGCGGTGTTTGATGGTGGCTTCTTTTTGAAAGCCAAACTTTTCCATTAGGCGATTCGAGGGCACATTATCTGTAGCCACAAATGCCTCTATTCTTTTTAAATTCATTTCATTTTTACCATAAGCCAAGATAACTTCCAGGGCTTCTGTCATATAACCATTTCTTTTCCATTCATCGGCCTTAAGACTATAGAAAATTTCAGCCCTTCTGTGCTGTTTCGCCCAAGAATGGTATCCTGCCCAACCAATGACAGCATTGGTTGCTTTATCTTTTAATTGAAAAAATTGAATGGTTAGGTTATAAGTAGAAAAACCGCCTTTGTAGCGCGAACATTCGAGTTCATATTCTTCCTCATTTTGATGACCGAAAATAGCCATGATCTCCTCTTTTTGACAAGTGGAAAAGATAGAATCATAAGTCGTTTGATCAAAAGAAATTAAGTGAAGTCGAGAAGTTGATAACATCGGTTGAAAAGTCTTCATTAAACGAAGGTACTCATTCGCATTCAACATAAAAAAATCAGGTAGAATTACTACCTTTGTTTTTATGCGTAACCTTATTGCTTTTTTGCAACGTTTTAGGATCTTTTTGGTCTTTGCTATCCTGCAAATTTTAGCTCTGTCTTGGTACGTCACTTACCTCAGTTTTCCTCGCAATCAATTCCTTACAACCAACAACAATATTGCGATCAAAGTGCTAGAGTGGGAACACGATCTTACCAAGCACTTCAACCTTAGCAAAAACAATACTGATTTGCAATGGGAAAATATCTATTGGCGAAAAAGGCAACCTCAATTCATGTATCAGCTTTCGCGAGGCAAGGTCAAAATAAACGACACAATCTACGAACAGCAGTATGCCTATATACCAGCTGAAGTTATTAATTCGAGTGTAAACAGACGCAATAATTATTTCACACTCAATGTAGGGTCTGCCCAAGGGATCAAACGTGGCATGGGAGTATTTTGTCAGCAGGGTGTTGTAGGGATTATTCACTACGTTAGTCAACACTACAGCTTGGTTAAAACTGTCCTTACCAAGGACATCAACATTGATGTGAGCATTCATATGAAAAAAACGGATTTACCAGGGTTGCTCAAGTGGGATGGTAGAGATCCACGCTATGGTATGATTACCGGTATTAATAATGATTTACGCATTAAAAAATGGTCAAAAGTAGAGACCAGAGGTGGGTCTGGAATCTTTCCAAAAGGGTTGCCCGTTGGTAAAGTTAGTTTTACCGAGCCAATTGAAGGACAGGCGCTGTGGAAAGTTGAAATTCGGTTTTCAGCAGATTACAGACGCCTTCAAAGGGTTTATATTATCAAAAATCTTCATTTGGCGGAGCAAACAGCTCTAGAAGATAGAATCCCTGAAGACGACGAATAGTATGAACATCGCCTATAAACATATCATCCGATTTGTAATTTTTGCTTTTTTACAAGCATTGGTATTCAACCAACTCAATATTGGATTTGGTATTCACCTCATGATACAACCACTCTATATCATGCTCTTGCCTTTCGAATTGACCGTCATCCCATTAATGGGTATTGCATTCTTGTTAGGACTGGTGATCGATGTTTTCTCCAACACCTACGGACTCAATACTTCAGCTTTGGTATTAATGGCCTATTTACGCCCCATTGTTTTTAAATTTTATGGCCCCAGAGAAGGCTATGATCCACTTAAAGAACCAACAGCCCATGACATGGGAATAAGTTGGTTTGGTCTTGTATATGGCATTCTATTGAGTTTGCATACTTTTTGGTTCTTTTTACTTGAAATTTTCGAGATTGGTCGCTTTGGGTTTATCTTACAAAAAACAATTCTTAGTGGTGGACTTTCCTTTCTTTTAGCCCTCCTCATTCAAAGTTTTATTTTGAATAGCAAACAGAAAAAATGAACCTAGACGCACGTAGAAATGTCATCATAAGCTTTTTTATATTGGTAATTGGTATTTACCTATTCAAGCTATTCTACATGCAGGTTGTAGACGATACCTGGACCCTACGCGCTCAGGAGATCGCTGAAAAACGCAAAGAAATTTTCCCGCCAAGAGGCGTCATCTTTGACCGAAATGGCAAAAAAATAGTGACCAACCAAACCTACTATAACCTTATGATGGTAGAGGATAGCATTGTAGACCTAGACACTGCTGCCTTTGCAAAACTAATTGGTTGGACTCCCTTAGAAGTGCGCAATCGATTCAAAGAAATTATCGAAGGTGAGGGTACTTACTTCAACAAAATAACTGGCAAGCGAACGCCAAATTACCAAAAGATTCGTGCCTATCCTTTCCTAAAAGAACTTACGCTAGAAGAAATGTCCAAAATTGCACCACATTTGGCCAATTTCAAAGGATTTTATGAAGAAGCAACAAGTGCGCGCAATTACCCCTATAAAAGTGCTGCTAATATTTTAGGTTACTTATCAGAGGTCTATCGGGAAGAAATTGATGTTGATCGGTTTTATAAACCTGGGAATAATATTGGTAGAGCAGGTATAGAACGATTCTACGAAAAGGAATTGCGGGGTATCAAAGGAATTAAATACATCGTGACCTCAGCGCTCAACAATGCTATTGAATCCTACGCTGATGGAAAATACGATACAACTGCTCGTCAAGCCGCTCCACTCAAAATGGGTATGGATGTTCAACTTCAAACCTATGGCGAAGAACTTATGAATAAAAAAAAGGGTTGTATTGTAGCTATTGAGCCTTCTACTGGTGAAATATTAAGCATGATTTCTGCTCCCTCCTACGACCCTAATCTACTCGTTGGCAAAAGAAATATCAGCGCCAATTACCCCAAACTAGCTCGAGATCCTAATTTACCACTCTTTCCAAGACCTCTCCAAGCAGAATATCCGCCGGGTTCTATTTTTAAATTGGTCCAGAGTTTAATTGCCATGCAAGAAGGTGTCATCACCGCAAACACAGGTTTTCCTTGCGACAAAAGTCTTGTTGGCTGTCATAACCACCCCTCGGCGCGCAACATTGCTGAAGCCATTCAGTATTCCTGTAACCCTTATTATTACATGGCTGTCCGAAGAGTTATTCAACAGGGTGTCAAGAAAAATAATTTTGCAGATGCTGAATATGGACTCAGTAAATGGTATAAGTACATCAGGAGTTTTGGCCTTGGTGAAACTTTTGATACTGATGTAAGTGGGCAAAGACCCGGACTCATTCCAAATCCAGCCTTTTACGACAAATGGTATGGGCATCATGCTTGGGCTTTTTCGACAATTCGTTCTATTTCTATTGGCCAGGGTGAAGTGAAGCTAACCCCTCTACAAATGGCCAATATTGTTGCCATTATTGCGAACAAAGGCTGGTACTACACGCCGCATTTTGTGCGCTCAATTGGTAGCAAAGGTTCTTTACCTCAGTTTAAGAAAAAACGCTGGACAATGATTGATCAACGTTATTTCGACCCAGTTATAGAAGGAATGCGTATGGTTGTCAATCAGGATGGCGGAACTGGAAAACAAGCACGGATGGAAGATATTATCGTTTGTGGGAAAACAGGAACAGTACAAAATCCACACGGAGAAGACCACTCTGTATTTTTTGCTTTTGCGCCTATAGATAAACCTAAAATTGCCATCGCAGTCTTTGTAGAAAATGCAGGTTGGGGAGGTTCTTGGGCTGCACCCATTGCACAACTTATGATTGAAAAATATATCAAGCGAAAAATCTCAGACAAAGACAAAGAAAAACGGATGAAAGAAGCACAGATTGCTTATCAAAATGTCTATTAATGCGCAAACAAGAACGCCTCACTGAATATCTTGATTGGCCACTTTTTGGAGCGCTGATTGCAATGCTCATCATGGGGCTAGGTACCGTCTATTCTGTTGCTTTTAACGAAGACGCTCCTTCGTTATTCAACTTCTCAGAAAAATATGGGCGACAACTTTTTTGGATTATATTCTCCTTGTTCTTAGGTCTTTTGGTTTTTCTCATTGATTCTGATATTTACCGAAAGTTTGCAATTCCCATTTACTTATCTACACTCGTATTGTTGGTTATTGTACTGTTCATGCCCCCGGTTAACGGTGCACGTGCATGGATTGGAGTAGGTTCATTTGGGGTACAGCCCGCCGAGTTTGCCAAAATTTCTACCTCCCTATTGCTCGCCAAATACATCAGTGGACTTACAGTAAAGCAACAAAATACTGCTACTGTCTTGACTGCTAGCAGTATTCTACTCATTCCAATGGTCCTGATCCTATTACAGCCAGACGCTGGAACCTTTGTTGTATTTACGTCATTTTTATTTGTGATGTATCGGGAGGGGCTCACTTTTGATCCGATCATCTTGAAATTGATCAATTCAATTCCTGGCGTGCGTTACAAAGAAACCTGGGTGGGATCTCACTTTATACCCATTTTATTTGCATTGGTATTTTTAAGCGTCGTTACGCTCCTTCTGGATAGTGTTTCTTTTACAATCTCTTTTTTTGGAATGGATTTAGAGCTCAGTGGATCTTATGGAGTGATATTTGGTTTATTGCTACTCTATTTCATTTCCTGGTTACTCTTACAGCGTTTTAGTACGCGTCGTGAACGTTCGCGCATGATGGTTGTTTTGACGCTTGGTTTATTAATTAGTAGTGCAATAAGTTTCGGTGTGGATACAGGTTTTGACAAGCTTCGCACACACCAAAAAGATCGAATTGAGCTCTTTTTGGGCTTAAGAGAAGATCCAAACGGAGATGACTACAACCGCAATCGCGCTATGGCAGCTGTTGGTTCAGGTGGATTCCTTGGCAAAGGTTACCGAGAGGCTTCGGTATCAAGCGTACGTTCCAACCACGTTCCTGAAAGTGAAACCGATTTTATTTTTTGCCCGTTTGCTGAAGAATGGGGCTTTGTCGGGGTTGTTGTACTATTTATTCTTTACTTTTTTATTTTGTTTCGCATCATTATCATTGCCGAAAGACAACGGGCGTCATTTAATAGGATCTACGCCTATTGCGTCGCCATGATTCTTTTTTATCACTTCGCGATTAATATTGGTATGAATATTGGATTTGCTCCGGTTATTGGAATCCCTTTGCCCTTTTTTAGCTATGGGGGTTCATCCATGATGTCTTTTAGTGTGATGATGTTCATTTTATTGAAACTAGATGCTCAACGAAAGGAAGTCTTACGTTAATTAGTTGTAAATTAATACATATGAAAAGAAATGCACCTGTTTTAAATAGGCAAGAACAAAAGAAAATGGCCAGATTATTTTGGCTGCTTGCCCTATTGCCATTTATGCTAGTGGCAAGCATTCTTTTGCTTCAATCTGAAGATGACCTTCCACCTGTGTCCATGTTAGACAACCCTCCAGAATTACAAGCATCCCTCATACTTGCTAAAAAAAGTGTCAAAGAAGATACTGTAATAGGCAGGTTTTGGCAAGTCAATAGAACAAGTGTGAAATACAGGGAAATAACACCATTTGTAACGGATGCGCTCATAGCAACCGAAGATGAAAGATTTCTTCAACACTCAGGGGTAGATTTCCGTGCACTTGCTAGATCACTTACCTCAATGGGCCGCTCTGGAGGAGCATCTACCATACCCCAACAATTAGCCAAATTATTATTCACGCTTCAGCAACGCCAGCGCGAGGAGATTGCGCGTGCGAGTGGTGAGAGATTTGATTTGCCTTATGTGGGTGGCTTTCTTGGAAAATTTAGACGTGTGAGCGAAAAAGCCCGCGAAAATATTATTGCCAAACGCTTAGAGGAGCGCTTTACAAAAGAGGAAATCATAACGATGTACCTCAATCAATTTGATTTCTTGTATAATGCGGTAGGGATTGAGAATGCTTCCCGTGTATATTTTGATAAAAGGCCCAGAGATTTAAACAAATCTGAAGCTGCTACACTGGTTGGATTATGTAAGAATCCAACCATCTACAACCCATATAGCTATCAGATTAGAAACTATCGGGCTATCATCGCAGATAAAAAAGGCATTGCTCTTGCAGAGGTTTCTAAAGCAGATATCTTAGTTGCAAGGTCCAAAGACTCTACTACTGCTCATGAAAGACGCAATCAAGTTTTATTTCAATGGCTCAAGAATAGCGAAAAAGGAAATGAAGCACTTCGTACTAAAATTACACGGGAAGAATATAACAAACTCATCAAAACTCCAATCATCGTAAGATACCGTTCCCTAGATCACAAGGAAGGTCTGGCTCCTTATTTCAGGAAAGAATTGCGTACGGAAGTACAATCCATCTTACTTGCAAAAAAAGCCGATGGATCCTTTAAATATTTGAGAGAAGATGGAAATCCTTACAACATTGATGCAGATGGGCTCAAGATATACACTACACTCAATCCAACTATGCAACGCTATGCTGAATCAGCAGTGGAACGTCATATTTTTGAAGAGCTACAACCTCAATTTGACATCAACAATAAAGGTTTAAAAAATTATCCTTTTTCGAATAGTATTAAACCTGAAATTGTGGAGCAGATCATGACCTCTGCGCGTCACAATTCGGATCGTTACAAAAAGCTTGTAGCCCAAGGTTTATCTGAAGCCGACATCAATACTAACTTTAATGAACCTGTAGAAATGACTGTTTTTAGCCTTAAAGGTGAAAAAGATACCATCATGAGTCCCAATGACTCTATTCGATACTACAAAGCATTTTTACATGCTGGATTGGTTTCTATTGATCCTCGTAGTGGATTTGTGAAAGCATGGGTAGGAGGTATTAATTTTAAGCACTTTGGGTACGACCATGTCAGACAAGGTAAGCGACAAGTTGGTTCAACAATCAAACCTTTTGTATATGCTGCTGCGCTTTCAATGAAAGTTGTTAATCCTTGTACTAGTTTTTCTACAGATGAATACTGCCTTAATATCGTTGACCATCGTACCAATAAAGTAGTTAGCCAATATTGCCCCGCTGGGCCTGCTGCTGCAAACGTTCGCGATGGACTCGCTAAGTCTTCGAACAAGGTCACGGTGGCGGTCATGGGTCGGATGGGTAGTTTCAACCCTATTCAAAAAACAGGAGGGCCTTTCCAAATTGAAAAGCTACTTAAAAAGATGGAAATTGAACTGAACCCTAATGATGTAGTCCCATCTATGTGTTTAGGAAGTATGGACCTTTCTTTATTGCAAATGGTCGCTGCTCAATGTGTCTTTCCAAACAATGGTATTTATATTCGTCCAACATTCATTGAACGTATCACAGACCGAAATGGTAAAGTAATCTATAGTGCGACCGAACACCGAGAACAAGCTCTTAATTCAACTGTAGCCTTCGAGATGCTTCAGATGATGAAGGGGGTGGTCAATCAGGGTACGGCTGGAAGCCTGCGTGGAGGTAGAAGCTGGGGAGGTATCACCGCACCAACTGCTGGTAAAACAGGAACCACTCAAAACAATTCAGATGGTTGGTTTATGGGAATAACTCCAGAATTGGTTACTGGTGTCTGGGTTGGTGCAGAGGACCGTGCCGTACGTTTTAAAACAATGACTTGGGGACAAGGTGGGCGTATGGCCTTACCTATTTATGGTTATTTTATGCAAAAAGTTTATAAAGACCCTGGAATTGCATTATCTACCCGAGACTTCGACCCCCCATCGGATTACGACCCGTCGGTCTATGACTGCACGGCAACCCCGCAACCCGAATCAGTCGATGAATCAGAAGTACCATTTGAATTTTAAAAAATGAATAAAGTAGTTAAAAACCCAGCACTAGCACTAGCAGGAATTACAGATGGCATGACACTCATGGTTGGTGGATTTGGTCTATGTGGAATTCCGGAAAATTCTATTGCGCAACTCGTTCAGATGGGCGTTAAAAATCTAACCTGTATTTCTAATAATGCCGGTGTTGATGATTTCGGACTAGGGCTTTTGTTACAAGGTAAACAAGTCAAAAAGATGATCAGTTCATACGTTGGAGAAAATGATGAATTTGAACGTCAAATGCTTAGTGGAGAATTAGAGGTTGATCTCATTCCGCAAGGATCCTTAGCAGAACGATGTCGTGCCGGTGGAGCTGGTATTCCAGCATTTTTTACCCCAGCTGGCTATGGAACAGAAGTAGCCGAAGGTAAAGAAGTACGTATGTTTAATGGAAAGCCCCACATACTAGAAAGTGCACTAACCGCTGATTACGCAATAGTCAAAGCTTGGAAAGGAGATACCGAAGGAAACCTTATATACAAAGCAACTGCCCGTAATTTTAATCCTATGATGGCAATGGCTGGTAAAATAACCATTGCAGAAGTCGAAGAACTAGTTCCTGCTGGCACACTTGATCCCAACCAAATCCATACACCTGGAATTTTTGTACAACGTATTTTCAAAGGAGAAAAATTCGAAAAACGCATCGAACAGCGTACTGTTCGACCCAAAAACTAATAATATGGCTCTAGATAAAAACGGTATTGCTAAGCGCATTGCTCAGGAACTGCAAGACGGTTGGTATGTCAATCTTGGCATTGGTATTCCTACGCTTGTTGCCAACTACATTCCAGAAGGAATTGAAGTAGAATTTCAATCTGAAAATGGTGTACTTGGAATGGGGCCTTTCCCTTTTGATGGAGAGGAAGATCCAGACCTTATCAATGCAGGTAAACAAACCATTACCACCCGAGATGGCGCTTCATTTTTTGACTCAGCTACTTCATTTGCCATGATCCGCGGACAACATGTGCAGCTTACGGTTTTGGGCGCAATGGAGGTGTCTCAAAATGGAGACATTGCTAACTGGAAGATTCCGGGTAAAATGGTCAAAGGGATGGGCGGAGCCATGGATCTAGTTGCTTCGGCAGAAAATATTATTGTGGCCATGATGCACAGCAATAAAGCCGGAGAATCCAAAATACTGAAGGCCTGCACTTTACCTCTCACTGGTGTTGGATGTGTCAAAAAGGTTGTAACCGAATTGGCTGTAATGGAAATCAAAGAGGGGAAGTTTTACCTACTTGAACGTGCTCCTGGTGTAAGTGTAGAAGAAATCATTGCCAAAACTGAAGGTGATTTGGTTGTTCCAGACATAGTCCCTGAAATGAACCTCAATTGAAACACTGGCCTATACCATATCGCATTGCAATAGAAGCCGCCATTGCAGCCTCCAAAGCGATCATGGAGATTTACCAACAAGAATTTTCTTTTCAAGATAAATCCGATGGTTCGCCAGTAACCAAAGCGGACCTAGCCTCTTCCCGCATCATAGAACAACACTTATCGCCGCTTGGAATTCCAATCACAGGCGAGGAAACAGAGAAGCACCCTTTTGATATGAGGCAAAAATGGGCAACTTGTTGGTGCATTGACCCCCTGGACGGCACCAAAGAATTTATCAAAAGAAATGACGAATTTGCTGTAAATATTGCCTTAATTGAAAACGGGAACCCTATTTTTGGGCTTATTGCTTCTCCTGTTGAACAAAAAATAATCATTGGTGCCAAAGCTATAGGAGTATTTGTTTTTACATTCGATAAGGCTCATATCCTAGAAAATTGGCAAGAAATCAAGATTCCAAAGCACATCAACAAGCCCATGATTATGGCCTGTTCACGAAGTCACCACAGTGGTCCTGTCTTACAATTTATCAATGCCTTAAAAGAAAAAGGTCATCAAATCGATTTTATCAAAAAAGGATCAGCTCTCAAATTCTTTGACTTAGCCCTAGGAAATGCGGATATATACCCTCGTTTTGCACCTACTATGGAATGGGATATCGCAGCTGGACAAGCCATTTTAGAGGCACTTGGTGGAGAAGTTATTCATGCAATAACGGAACAACCCCTCTACTATAACAAAGCCAACTTGCTAAACCCTTACTTCATAGCAAGAACGGCCGCTGTCAAGAATCAAATTTGACATTTTTATATTGAAGGAAAAACTGATAATGATCGTTTCGCACACGTTCTGCAATTTCATTGATTTCACTTTCCGCGGTATCAAATTGGCCCAGTACTTTGGTGAAAATTTGCAATGACGTTTCGTATTCCTCAGGAATGACATCATCAGCCCCAAAAGCCAATAATTACCTAGTTCGGCTGATGGGTTGAAAAGTTGATTTGCTCAATCAAATAAACTGATTAGACTTTTTCAAGAAATAAACAATGAAAACCGCTGAAAGAAGTATAATCAGGATATCATTGAGTATTGGGATGTGCATTATTGATCAATTAAAATCTATCTCATTTATTTCAAAAGAATAGTTGTGAATGGCCACAGCACGCGCTTCGTCAATAACTGCATTCCAGTTGGAAATGGAATTGATGTCCTTTTGTAGCGTATCGCCATCAGTATTGGTCACTACAAATGAGGTACCAAAAATGGCTTGAGGATTCAAAAGTTCTGTTTGTTTTCCAAATTTGCTCCATGCCGCTACCTCTTTTGATTGGCCAGGGCTAATGCTATCGTTTATGGGAAAATTAGTAATGATGTTTGTGCCATTCAAATAAATTGTTGATGCTGTTTGATTCACTATTTCATAATAAAAAGAAGTCGTCTTCTCACAAGAAGTGAGGAGTGAAAGTAGAATAAAAAGCGCGTATAAGGTGAAAATTTTCATTGTTCTTATATTAGTTACCAATTTACTACTTTTTTCTCACTTTAACCACCAGACTATGAGGATTGTCTATATTTACCATAAAACCATTTTGCTATATTCGCTCCTCCTAAATCTTTTCAAAATCTTTCTTCATCGAGCAATACATACAAGTATATCTATTTACTTTTTGTTTTTTCTTTTTCCCGGTCAAAGCCTTGGACAACAAAAATTAATTGCAATTAAAACATATGATTATTTCATTTCTAACATTGAAGACTCTAGTGTTTTTGTATACAATACCAATAACGGATTTCTAAGTTCAAATCAACCAAATTTTGAATTTGATGGGATATTTTTCAATTGGGTTTACACCCTACCAACAATTGATTGTACTGAAGAATATAAATACATTGCCACATCCATTTCTGGTCCTTATGACACGGTGACTTATGAATATAGCGCAGGCCTCCTAATCAAGACACAAAATTCGCTACTTCCACCTCAAAGAACGTTATACACTTATAATACAAATAATAAGCTGATTGGCATCGAGAAGCAGAATTTTTATAGTTTCTCATCCAATTGGTTAACAGAAACTAAAGAAGAATTTGAGTATAATATTAACAATCAAAAAAGCATAACGAGAAAGTATATTACGGAACAAAATCTTTTAACTACTATAGATTCCTTTTTCTATAATTCTTCTAACCAGTTGATCCGATATAACTCAACAAATTTTGATATTACAACAATCCAACCGAACAATGCATTTGAATCAGTAATCAATTATAATGGAAATGAAGTAAGTTATGTAAAAAATTCCTACGGAAATTCTATTTCTTCGCTGCAATTGGTATGGGATATAAATTATACTTATAGTGCAGGTCAAGTAAATCAAGTTTCAGGCCTGAATCTCATAGATGGACAAACTACATTGGTAAACTTTATTTACGACTTAAATAACCTCAAAATTGACTCAATAGTTGCATTCACCAATGGTATTATTGACCGAATTGTAACTTTTGATTATAACTCACAAGAATTGATCACAAAAGAAAAGGTTCAAATAAGCACTTCTCCTGGTGTTTTGTATGTCTCAAAAGAGAAAAGTTTCTATTACGAATCTACAACAACTGGCATTGATAGTCCTGTACCAACTCATTTTAACATATTCCCGAACCCTTCTACAGATTTTATGAATATTCAAACTGGAGTAGACTTAGTTGGTGAAACATTTTTAGTCTATAATTATCAAGGTAAAATTATGTTAACCGGAGAATTAATATCAGAAAACACAACCTGTAATATACAACACTTAGAAAGCGGCATTTATTTTGTAAAAATAAATGATCTTACATTAAAATTTTTCAAAAAATAAATATCCTTAAAACAACTAAGGCATGTAGGGTTGGTAATAAAGTAATCAACCAGAGGCTAAGCAGTGATTTCTGTTTGAAGACTCTGATACTGAGGTAAAGGAAGAAAATAACAACAGGTACTAAAATGAAGCCATCAAGAAATGGAAAAGGAAAATGATTGGTTAAAAAAAGTTGTGCGAAGCCCAAAATCGACATAGATACAACTCCTAAGTAACGGGGCTGAATAGGTAACTCTTTATTTGTAAATATGAAATAGACTACTGCGAATGTAGTCAAGGTTTGTAAGAATAAAATTGAATTAATCAGTAAAGAGAGGAAAACCGTTGGAAATAAATCATTGTACAACATGCCTGTTGTTGTCAATATTTGGATAGCCAGTATTACCTTCTCCCAAATGCGCATCTCTACTTATCGTTTGGTGAGGCAATCAATCTCAACAATTGGCCCAACCATACAAATGCTACCAATGAAGGTTTCTGCTTGATGATACTTGACCCAAACTTTCATGCCGTCTGTAGGTGATATGTTGAAATCATTAAGATTCATCGGCTCTAGCACTTCACCGCTTTCTAATTTAATCACTAAACCACAACCGTCTAGCCCTGTATAATCTTCAATGGTTGCTGCTTGGGCATTATCACAAGAAGTGCGCGTACAGGCAGTAAATACCAAGGATGATGCAATGAAAACGAATAATCCTTTCATGATGAGTAATTTATGCTTTCTTAACAAATTCAGACTTTAGGCCCATAGCACCAAAACCATCTATTTTACAATCGATGTTATGATCACCGTCGTTGAGACGAATATTTTTGACTTTTGTACCGGCTTTTATTACGGGTTTTGGCGCGCCTTTGACAGGTAAATCTTTGACTACAACAACGGAATCTCCATTTTGCAAGCGTGCGCCATTAGCATCTAAGACTACTAGTTCATTTGCAGAGGCAATATCCGCTTGATTCCATTCAAAGGAACATTCTGGACAAGTGTACTGATTTTCTCCACTCTCGTATCCATATGGTGATTCACACGAGGGGCATTTTTGTAATTCTTCTGACATGTATTGAATTTTAACTAAAGGTACGACTTTACTTTTTAAGCATCTGCTCATACATCTCAATCCAATCTGCAGCGCTTATTTTTTGCATGAGTTGACCTATGAGGTCGATCGGAATTTGATCCCATTTCTTGAAACGGATACAGCTTTTACCCATGTCAAGTTTTTGTGTGCAATGTTTCGGATATTCCGCAACAAACCAATCCAATAATTTTTGATTGGCATATATACCCATGTGATAGAAATTAATACTGTTCTTCTGTGAAGCTAAACTTGCAAATGGAAGCGGTTCGGAAGGTTTACAATGATAACCTGCAGGATAAAGGCTATGTGGAATGACGTAACCCAACATACCGTAACTGATGCCGGATTCAAATCCCGCTGGTAGGTTAGCAACAATCGTCTGATGTAGTTTTGAGAAAGACGCTTTTCTTTCCTCAGGGACATTGTCCAATATTTCTTGAATCTTAGACATTGACCCCAAATAAAGAACCAACACCTGCAGATAGTGCCATAGCGATAGTACCCCAAATAGTAATGCGCATAACCGCTTTCCAGATTGGTGAACCTCCTGTGCGTGCGGCAGTTGCACCAAGTAAAACCAAGGCAAGGATGGTAAAGCCATACAACCAAAACTCCATGCCTTTGAGCGGTGCAAATAAAATGACTAACAATGGAAAGATACCGCCAACAGTAAAGGCTGCTCCCGAAGCTAATGCCGCTTGAATAGGGTTGGCTTGAGTGATTTCATTAATGCCTAGCTCGTCGCGGACGTGGGCAGCCAAGGCGTCATGTGCTGTTAGTTCGACAGCTACTTGCATTGCCGTTTCTTTCTTGAGTCCACGCTGCTCGTAAATTGCCGCCAAAATTTGCAATTCTTCATCGGGCATTTCGGCAAGCTCTTGCTTTTCTCTTTCGATATCAGCATGTTCGGTGTCCATCTGCGAACTTACCGACACGTATTCACCAGCCGCCATTGAGAGCGCACCAGCAACCAAACCGGCAACTGTTGCCAAAATAATCGGTTCTCTAGTAGAACTTGCGGCGGCGACACCGATTGCCAAACTCGAAACGGAGATAATACCGTCATTGGCACCTAAAACGGCCGCTCGCAACCAATTACTTCTATGGATATAATGGCTATCGAGGTAGTTGTCTATGTTGATATCACTCATATCAAAAGGTTTTTACAAAAATACTATTCCCTTACAAATACATACTGAAAACCGTCGTAAACCTCATCACTTAAAAACAAGGTGTCATTTTGGATTTGAAAAGATTGCCTGTAACCTACTAGTCCATAATGAATCATAAGTTGATCGGTCTGGCCTGTAATGCTCGTTCCCAATTGCAACGAGAAATTCATTTGATCCATAAGTTGCCCATCTTTACGGTGCGAAAACGTGCCATTTTCTTTGTATTCGTAGGTATCAGTAGCATCAAAACTTGCATTTCCTGCACCCGAAAAACCGCCTGAACTTGACACAAAACGCCAAGTACCAAAAAGCTTTTCCGCCTCCGCATTTGGTGTGTTTATTTTTCCGCAGCCTAAGATCAGGACAGTCAAAAGACTAATTAAAATGGTTTTTTTCATTTAAAATTTATTTTCTCAATATCTTCTCCATCGCCTTGCCTTTTGCCAATTCGTCGACGAGTTTATCTAAATAACGTACTTTTTGTGTCAAAGGATTGTCGAGGGCTTCAATTCGGTAGCCGCAGATGAGCCCTGTGATGAGGTGCGCATTCGGATGTAAATTGGCACGATCAAAAAAGGATTCAAAGGTGACCTTCTCGGCAATTAATTGTTGTTGTGCTTGAAAATCAAAACCAGTTAACCATTCAATTACAACCCGCAACTCTTCTTCTGTTCTTCCTTTTCTTAAAACCTTTGTTAAATAATGAGGGTAAACACCTGCAAAAGTAAGTTTGGCAATTTTAGCGTTGTGTTCGGGTGTTGGGATCATCTTTAATGTGAAGCAGTTTATTTCAGATTCATCGCTTGCATTTGTTCAAGCTGCGACATAATGTATTGTTTATAATAGTTCAATTCATAATTGTAATCCTCATCTGGATGGAGCAGCGCTTTTTGAATCAGTTCGAAAGACTTAATTCTTCCCTGACAATACCTCTCAAGAATTTGATTGCGGCGCAGCAATTGTGTCGGTAATTCATATTTATATTGATCCCTCACAAGAGAAAGCATGCGGTGCCATTTGGGAAGTCCGTGATTATTGACCTCGTTATATACAGTCAAATCAGAACTCTCTTTAGGCAGACGGTATACTTTTAAGGCTGCTTTTTCTATGACTCCAAAGCGCTTCAAGAAATGATTATATCTTGCTATATTATTGGGGATAGAACGTATTATAAAAACACTTGTTGTGAGAAGAAAGACGATCAAAACAAGAAGAATAGAAGCATTTAGCACCTGATTTTTAGGTCTTTTCAGACTTGGAATAATGGCAAAACCAAATACAAGCCCAGTGAGGAATCCACCAAAATGCGCTGCATTGTCTATGTTGGTTTCTTTCTTGAAGGCATTGAGCACCATATAAATGACAAAAACGAGTGTGCTCGTTAAAAACGCGCGCTGGATGTTTTTATCGAGTGTTTTGCTCAAAAGTAAAGCAAGAAAGACACCATACATACCAAAAATTGCGCCTGAAGCGCCAACGGCAACCATGTAGTCATTCCACCACAAACTGGCCAAACTTCCGCCGATACCCGCCAATAAATAGGCAATTAAAAAACGCACAGTGCCTAGGTGTGGCTCCAGCAATAAACCGATATAAATAAGGGCATACAAATTGAATATCAAATGAAAAATACCCGCATGTAAAAAACAAGCGGTCAGTAAACGCCAACCTTGACCGGCGAGCGTGAATTCCCTGTAATTTGCCCCCCACCGCACGAGTTCATCCACACTGGGCTGAAAGCAACTCACGCCAGCAAAAAGCATAATCACAAAAACCACCAAATTCAGATTGACTAAAATTGGCGTCACGCGATAACCCTCGGTAATTCTAAAAATGGAAAAGAAATGCGAGATTTTATCTTTAGCTGAAGAAGTTGGCGCAATAAGTGGCAGCTCTTCATGGAGAGTCTCCAACTGACTTAACGCCTGTAATTTTGATTGGAGTTTTTCCTCTTTTAAAATGCGGCGCACATGCTTGATTTCTAATATGAGGTTCTGAACATTGCGCTTATTCTTACCCCAATCAAAGAGTTGGTTGCCAGCACACTGACTACGAACGGTTACTTTATCTATGCCGAAGGTCAGCGTGATTTCTTCTGCCCATGAATAAGCAGACATCTTGGTATAGACTAAAATTCCGGAACTAGAGACTTTGCTCAGTTTCAATTCCAACCTATCTATTGCCTCAATGGCAATGGCTAAAAAGTGCTCTCGATCCAAGCCTTCTAGCTGATAATCTTGTGCGTATTGTGGTGAAAATCCGAAGGCCATTGGCGCTTAATACAAAAGTGCTTTTTTAGAAGCATTTCTCCAACCAGCTTGGTTCTCATAGTTCACAAAATAAACTTTGAGGTCTGCTTGATTTTCGTATTTAACGAAGTAAATTTTCTTTTTTGCTTGATTGGCATATTGTGTAAAGTACCATTTGCCATCGTTGAATCCGGCTTGGTTTTCATATTTCACTTTGTAGACTTTGAGGTCAGCCTGATTCTCGTACTGCACCACAAATACCTTTACATCAGCTTGGTTTTCATAATCAACGGAATATACTTTTTGAGCATTTATTTTGTAAGCTGAAAAAAGCAAAACGCTTGAAAACAGTATTTTTTTCATACACCAACTTTTTGAATTTAAAATTAAATTAGAACAATTTATTTAATTGTACAATAATTCATGTTGTATTGGATATATCAATGCAATTAAGCTAGATGAAGGGAGATCACCAAACGGATTAACGGAATTGATGAAATTTGTTCTTCTCATACGAGTAACTATACACCCAATTGTCTTGTCCGCCGTTACAAATATTTACCCACTTTGCATAGACGTAAATATCGTAATCTTCAGTAATTGGTTTCTCGATTCTTAGGGTCTGAATGATTTCTTGGCCTTTAAGCACAAAAATAGAGTCGTTTTGAAACAAGAGATACCTATCCTTTATTTTGATAGGCAACGAAGAGCTTGCGGCTATTGGCAGTGCGCTTGCCTGCACAAAGTATTGGAGCGTGTCGTTTAGGTAATCGAGTTTCAAATGGTCTAAGGACCAAACATTCAGTTGGCTCGCTTCGATTTTCGACGTTTTGTTGTCAAGAAAAAACTGCTCGATTTGTTTAGAAATCGTTTCACTACTTACTTTCTCAAAGTCGCTCGTAAAAAAGGGCTTCCAATTTGGGTCAGTAAAATAATCTATGAATGTTTTGAGTTGTTGTATGGAAGCAAAACCTGAATAAGTCACAAAATAGCCTTTCTTTCCTTGACTTATATTCAAATAATTATAAGTTAAAAGTGGGTCGTAAAGTTGAATTTCAATTTTTTTGTTTTGCAATTGTCCAGATTGAATTTTCATAGCAATGTAGTCGTTCAGAATTTGAGCACGAGCTTTAAATAGCAGCGTTCGCGTCTCGTTATAGTTTGAGTAATTCTGACACAAATAAATGTTGAGATGTTCTTCTTTGAATGTTTTTTCAACACATTCTGTCGCCTTCACAGTTTGGCTCAGAAGCGAAAAAAATAAAATTAAAAGTGTTTTATTCACTACCATTTTCTCTTTCCATTATTATGTCAACGATTACCCTGAATACCACATAGAATAGTGCTGCGATCATCAATAGGATTCCGGTCCTATGTAAGTAAGCTTCATCTATTCCAGGTTTGAAGCGGGCATAAAAGGAGATACCGATAAAAAAAGTCACATTGAAAAAGTAAATGACCAAATAAAGATGTAAAAGTCTACTCAATCTTTTGAACCTATTTACAACCATTGGTAAGGTAAGCAAACTGATGAATGTGACAAATCCATGAAGATGATTATAAACGTTTAGATCCATTTGATGCCACTTAAAGTTTTGAAAAACAAAGAAAAAATGGATCAAATGATTTATTGCAAATAACGTAATAAATAGCTTAAATAACTTAAGCTTATTGTGATCACTATAGATTGTTTTTAGTCCAAAATGTCCTATAAAAAACAATAAAAATAGGTTTATTGCTGCAGCTGTTCTGCCCGAATTTCTTGCACATTCTGCAAAAACCCGATCTGCAGTTTCGGTTGACAACGCGGTGAAATAAATACCAATATTCAATAGAATTATTAGTAAAATAAATAGTTGTATTTTCTTATTTCTCAGCATGTTGTGTTTTTGACACAAACGAAGAAATTAAAGAGTTATTTTATTTATTCCATTGATGAAGCTTGTCGAAATTTGTTAATGACTTACCTAGCATTTTTTCTGCATCTGTTTTGGCATTCGCAATTTGTTCGTGACTTAATTGCTTTTCGAGTTTTTTTATCAATTCTATTTGTTGTTCTTGAACTCTCACAGAAAAATCACTTTTACTTTCATTATATATAATGAACCAAGTATACGATTTAACAATATCCTTATTCACGCCTTTGCCATTCATAAACATATGCGCTAAATTCAATCTTGCTGAGGTTATTTTTCCACTTACATTTAAATTTTCTGAAGTTTCCATTTTTGCAAGTTCTACAGCCCATTCTAAGACCTGAACACTATCTTTCTCCGTACCTATTCCATCAGTATAGCAGCTGATCAAATTGAAAATGCATTCCACATCTTTTTTCGTTGCACATTTTAAGGTATAAACAAAAGCTTTCTGCTCATTCTTTTCAATTCCTGTTCCTTTGATGTAGGCATAGGACATTTTATATTCACTATCTGTCCAACCTTGTTCGGCAGATTTTAAATACCATGAGGTGGCAACAGAGTCGTTTTGAACTGTTCCGTAGCCAAATTGATAACAAACTCCTAAGTTGTATTGTGATTCAGCATTACCCAATTCAGCGGCTTCAATTAGAATTGGTAAAGCTTTTTCAAATTTCTCCTCATTTAATAGCTCTTTCGATTTAATATTTAATACCTCTGCTCGCTGAGCATTTGAGAAAAAGGTAATTATTGAGAATAAAATGGCTATTATTAACTTCATGTTATTGATGGATTATCATCTTGCGTCAAGTCAAATGTTGTTTAATCCTAGAAAATAAAACAATAGCTTTTTATGAAACTGTCCTTCAATAATTAATTTTCTTCTTTTTGAATTTTCACATTAAAACTTGGAGCTTTATAATCTTTATCTAAGTAATCAGTTGGTAAAGTACTCCTATTACCATCCCTTGCAGCACGGTAATGTGGCGAAAGTATTTCAATGCCAACTTCATTGCAGCAATCTTGTATATTTTGATGCAACATAGAATATATTGTAGCTTGTTTGTTGGCGTCTTTGGTATATGCATTTATTTGATAGGAAACATAGAAATCATCTAAGCTTGTTTGTAAAACAAACGGTTTAGGGTCTTTCAATAAAAGGTCTGTTCTATCAGCGGCGTTCAGCAATGCTTGATGCATATCTTTCCATGGTACATCATAACCAATTGTTATTGTGGTGTGCAAAATCAACCCTTTACCCATTTCAGCTTCATTGCTGAAATTAGTTGTATGACTACTCATTACAGTTGAATTCGGAATGGATATAATTTCATTTTTTATTGTTCTCACTCTTGTAACTAATAGTGATTTTTCTATTACATCTCCCACTACATCACCTATTTTTACACGGTCACCTATTTTAAATAGTCTCATATAGGTTAGTACAATGCCAGCTACAATGTTTGAAAGTGAGCCTGCCGAGCCAAAAGTAAACAAGAAGCCAAGAAATACCGACACACCCTGAAAAATAGGAGAGTCACTTCCAGGTAGATATGGAAAAATCAAGACAAACATAAAAGCATAGAGTATAACTTTTAATATTTGAAAAGTCGGATTTGCCCAATCAGGAAAAAACCCTGCTATTTGCAATTTCCCTTGTTCAATTTCATTTTTAAAGAAGTGAATGCCTTTAATTGCATACCTAAAAACAAAGAAAATAACTGCTATGGTAAAAAGATTAGGTAAATAATGCCACAAGCCACTTCCTATGTTTTTAAGAGGATTGAATATATAGCCAAACAGCGTTTGAGCAAAAGTTTGTGTCCATGGGAAAAAACCAAAAATAATTGGTAGTGTTATATAAATTAGTAGCAAGATAACTACCCATTTTGCTATTGTATTAAGTGAAGTAATAAACCCGACTTGTCTTGATGCATCGAGTAATGTGTAGTTTTTGATTTTTAATCCATTTAACTTTTCCCCTTCTAATTGTATTATTTTTTGCTGTGTCCAATTGAATAGTCTGCTCACTAAATAAAGCAACACTATAAGGATAATTAGTACCAAGAGAGCAAGGCCAATTTCCCTTAACAATGTAACTAAACTTGTTTCTTGATTATATTTAATGACTGCAGCAGTTATTGTCTTTTGATATTGTTTTGCTAAATCCTTTTTTGTCGTATTGTTCCAAATGGCATCGTTTTCCGAAACACTTAGAATTACAGTTTCTCCATTAACAATATCAAAAGTTGTTTCTGATTCTACAACCATTAAACTTTTGTTGGTAAATGAATAATCATTTTTTAATGTATTTATTCTCTCACTTATAGCCAATGACCTATCGTGGGCTGTAAAACTCCCAAGTTTGTTGTATATCAAAAACAAGGTGTCATTAAAGAAGCCATTTACAGGATATGATTTTGCTGAAGCGTTTAACAAATCATTTTGCCCAAAACCTGTAACGGTAGCTATTAAACAAATTGCAATACATAATATCGTTTTCTTCATTTTCATCTTTATTTTCTCAGAGAGGCAATTCTCCAACTTATCCCAGTACTAACAAAATAGTCTTGTATTTTTTGATTATTTCCATATCCTGTCGAAAAATCCAACTGGACGTTGTCATTAATCAAATAAGCAAAGCCACTATCAATTCTAGTTTGGAATAATCCTTGACTAACTTGTCCGTAGTTTTCAAAAAAACCACTGAGTTTGTTGTAAATGGGAAATCCAAAATTCAAAACATATTGTCCAGTTGGGTAAGGGTCATTACCATTATAAGACAAGATCCAGTTACTTGCTAAAGTCATATTCATTGGCAAACTCCAATTAGCGATAAACACCATTACAGTAGCCAATTGATTTGCTCCATAGTCATTAGACACTTTTGGCATTTTTATACGCATTTGAAAGCCTGTAGTTGGAATCCAGCCTTTTTGGTCGTTGATATGTACTCTAAATCCTAAGTGCAAGTTACTAAATCCTGAACTTTGAAGAGAGTTGGTGTCAAACTTAGTGTTTTCATATTGATAGTCAATTAGAGCGCTTAACTCAACTGATTCTAATATGCCATAACGAATAACATTGTCGGAAACATAAGCTCTCGGCGGATATTTTTGTGAAGCAATCGAGTAGTAATCAACCCCTTGTTGAAACTGTAAAACACTTTTACCTACTGTAAATGCACCAATAGCTTGTCCTGGTCTACCGGTCCGAATTGTCTCGCAGTACTGTCCAAAAATGGTCTTTGTAAACAGAATAAAGAATGCGGTTGCACTAAATTTAATTAGGATTCTTGGTGCGATGGAAAAAAATAGAAAAGTAGAAAAGCCTGCTTTTGGGTCAACTGCCTGATTAATCACTTGTGATGTTACATTATATTTATTGCTGTCGTTCATTGTTGCTGAATTGTCAAAAAGGCTTGCATAAAACCGTTGGCTATGAGTAATATTATTTAAAAAAATCTAGTCTTCAATAGTTTGGAATATCCGCTAGATTGCGTGGTCTAGAAAGATTTTTATCTAAAATAAAGTAATTTTCATCAATCATCAAATGGCGATCGGATTTCGAGGACACACAAAAGGCGGCCGAAAGCCGCCTTTTGGATCGTTTGGTTGGTGAGGGATGTTAAGGTAAAATCACGAGGTCGTTGATTTCAACTTCGGTGACGAAGCGCCGCTGTCCACCTAAGCGGTAGAAACGGCCGACGAGTTTACCCTCGATGGCGAGGTGCACGCCTTTGGCACCGAATTCTTCGACGACTTTGGCCCAGCGGCCCCAAGCGGTAAGCAAGTGCCACTGGCTGCGTTGGCGCATGATGCCGTCGGCGTCGAGGAATTGTTCTTTGGTGGCGAGCGTGAAACGCATGAGTTGCTTGCCGTCTTCGAGCTGCACGTGACGGGCTTCAGCGGTCATGTAGCCGATGAGGTTGACGTGATTCATGTGCAAGTTCGGATTGGCTGATATACGAGGTAACTCAGGCTGCGTTTTCAGTTGCCGACTGCTCATGGCTCACGTTTTTTTTGGGTTGGACCATAATGAAATCATAGAGCTCGATGATAGTGGCAAAACGCTTTTCGCCTGCTTTGTTTTCGTATTGTTGGTTGACCAACTTACCTTCGATCACAACTTCCATCCCCTTTTCTAACTTTTCGCCTACTTTTTCGGCAATTTTACCCCAGGCGTTGATGGTATGCCACTGCGTAAAGTCGTGCCATTCGCCATTTTTGTCTTTAAAATTTTCGTGGGTTGCCAATGAAAAACGGGCAAGCAAACGCCCTGAATCAAATTTGACAATTTCTGGCGAACCGCCCAAGCGGCCCATCAGACTTACTTTGTTCTTAAATGCATTCATAATTATTGATTTAATTGGTGAAGGTCAAAGTTGAGACTTGAGATGGTTATTAGTTGGTAAATAATTGCTTAATGTCGGATACTCCTCATACTAAAAATCATTTGCCTCAGGATTTCTTAACTCTCCAACTAAAACAAGTGTATCAAATAAATAATCGTACCTTTCGTTTGTAGTAAAAAACCACGATCATGTCTAGAATCAAAAACAATCTTTATTTTAAAATTGGTGGCATCGTACTCATCGCCTTGCTTTTACTCATTCCTACAGGCATGATCAAAAGCATCATTTACGAACGTGAGCAAACTCAAAGAGAGGCTATTAACGAAGTCAGTGACAAATGGGGCGGCGAGCAAACGCTTCAGGGGCCAGTACTTACTATTCCATTTACTCGATATATAAAAGAATTCGATAAAGCCACTGGCAAAGAAAAATTGGTTCAAATTACAGAACGTTTGCATGTGCTACCGAGTAAACTTAATGTCCAGGCAAGTGTAAATCCAGATAGACGTCACCGAGGTGTTTATGAAATTGTAGTCTATAACTCCATGTTGCATGTCAGCGGAGAGTTCAATAAACTTGATTTCAAAGACCAAGAAAGTAAAGGCCATCAATTCAAATTAGATGAAGCGGTATTAAATGTTGGTATCGGTGATTTACGAGGCATTGAAAAGCAAATTAATCTGAATTGGGACGGTCAAATCATTGATTTTAATCCTGGTGTTTCTAATCGAGATGTTTTTTACACGGGGATCAATGCGCAGGTCGAGATTTCACCTTCTGATAACCACCTTTATCGATTTAGCTTTGACGTAGAATTAAAAGGGAGTCAGCAATTATTTTTTACTCCCGTTGGAAAAGAAACCGACGTGGTCTTGAACTCGAACTGGAAAACGCCTAAATTCACCGGCTCTTTCTTGCCAGATGAGCATACAATAGATAAAAATGGTTTCAAAGCACATTGGAACGTCTTGAATCTCAATCGCAACTATCCTCAAAGTTGGACAGGTTCAAGCTACCAACTTTCAGAATCTGCATTTGGAGTAGACCTCAAACTACCCGTAGATAACTACCAAAAATCGCATCGTACTATTCACTATGCATTACTTTTCATTGGATTGACCTTCTTGGTTTTCTTCTTTATTGAGATTTATCAGTCTTCTGGGATACACCCCATTCAATATATTTTGGTAGGGATTGCACTTGTGGTCTTTTATACCCTATTGCTCTCCATTTCCGAACACATCCGTTTCAATAGTGCATTTTTACTTGCTGCTTTAGCAACTGTTGCACTCATTAGTACTTATGTACGAGCCATATTGGGCTCTTTGAAATTAAGTTTGTTTATCGCTGGGCTTTTGTCGATGCTGTATATCTTCATTTTTGTAATCATCCAGCTTGAAGATTTAGCACTTTTAATTGGCAGTATTGGGGTGTTCATCATCCTCGGGCTCGTGATGTATTTCTCCAGAAAAATAGACTGGTATAATATTAACCAAAAAAACAAGGAAGCTTAACGCGACCAGATTTCGTAACTTAATAACGCTTGGTGCTGCAGCATGGATAAACCGTTCATAACTGCGGCACCTTTTGTTTTGGCGCGTTTCATGAGTGTTGTTTCGGCTGGATTATAAACCAAATCGATGACCAAGTGAGCCGGGGTCAAAAATTCGAAAGGAAGCTCAATAGACGCATCAATGTTTGGAAAATTCCCAATAGGCGTGCAATTAACCAAGACCTTGCAGGCATTGAGCATATGCACATTGATTTCCGAATATGAATAGATACGCTTGGTATGGTCTGGTTGTCGAGAAATAAAATAGACCTCAACACCTAGTGTTTTGAATACATGAGCAATTGCTTTGGAGGCACCACCCGTTCCAAAAATAAGCGCGCGCTCATGCTCAAAAGTCAAAAACGGCTTAATGCTTTGGGCAAAACCATATGCATCTGTATTGTAACCAACCTTCTGACCGTTTTCAAAAGCAATGACATTCACGGCACCAATTTGGGAGGCTGTTTCGTCTAGTCGGTCTAGAAAAGGAATGACACTCTCTTTGTAAGGAAAAGTTACATTGAGTCCGGAAAGGTGTTGATCAAAAAGCGATTGAATCTCTGCGATATCAGTCAATTCAAAATTGGAATAAGTCGCGTCAATATTGTTTTTCTCAAAGTAATCCTTGAAAAAGGCTGCTGAAAACGAATGCCCGAGGGTTTTGCCGATGAGGCCAAAATGTTTCATCCTACAAACATACAAATGTTTAACTTTACGGCATGCAGGGGCTCGTTCTGAAATCGACTGGAAAATGGTATCAAGTTTTACTTGAAGATAGGCAAATTGTGCAAGCGAGTATCCGTGGAAAACTGCGGCTGGAAGGGCTCAAAACCACCAACCCCATTGCTGCTGGTGACCGTGTAATCATAGAAGCAGGTTCTGACGAAAGCTGGGCTATTCTCTCAGTAGAGCCAAGACACAACTATATTGTGCGCAAGGCCACCAACCTCAGCAAGCAAATGCAGATTTTGGCTGCCAACATAGACCGCGCTTATTTGGTAGTTACGCTCAAGTCTCCATTGACACAAATTGCGTTTATCGACCGCTTTTTGGTAGCTGCCGAATCTTTTCGGATTCCAACGACCCTGCTCTTCAATAAAACTGATCTTTTCAATCAAGATGATCAAGAATATTTCGAAGCCTTGAAATATATCTATGAAAATATTGGGTATCCGTGCTACGGCATCACTTCTAAAGACCCCAATACCATTTCATTTCTAAGAGATGAGATTGTGGGTAAACAGGTCATGATTTCTGGGAATTCGGGCGTAGGCAAAACAACGCTTGTCAATGGCCTCGACCCAAATTTAGACCTCCGCACCGGCGAAATCTCCAAAGCACACGAACAAGGCAAGCACACCACAACTTTTGCAGAAATGCATACGCTTTCCAGCGGTGGCTATATCATAGATACACCAGGAATTCGCGCCTTTGGTTTGGTCGACCTCGAAAAGGAACACTACGCACATTATTTTCCTGAAATGCGCGCACTTTTGGGCGAATGCCGATTCAATAACTGCAAGCACCTCAATGAGCCCCATTGTGCGGTAAAGGCATCTGTCGAAAACCAAGCAATTGCACCGCATCGCTACCAAACCTATTTGCAACTCATGCATGAGGACAGCTCTGATCCGTATCGCAGAAGTGAGTTTTAAATCTGAATTCAGGCACAACCATGAGAATTGTTATCCAACGTGTAAGCGAAGCTAGTGTAAGAATTGACGGAGACCTTGTAGGCCAAATTGAACAAGGTCTTTTGATCTTACTCGGCATTGAACACGACGACACCGAAAAGGACGCGGATTACCTGCTTCAAAAGCTCATCAATTTGCGGATTTTTTCAGATGCCGATGGCAAAATGAATTTATCGGTCCAGGATGTCAATGGTGGTATTTTAATGGTGAGTCAGTTTACCTTACACGCCGCCACCAAAAAAGGAAACCGTCCCAGTTACATTCGTGCAGCTCGCCCTGAGCAAGCTATTCCATTGTACGAGTACTTTGTTGCGGAGATCCAAAACCAATATTCAGGCACAATACAAACGGGGCAATTTGGCGCCGACATGAAAATAGGGCTGGTGAACGATGGGCCGGTAACGATTATAATGGATTCGAAAGCGGAGATTTAGCTTGTTTACTGAAAGTAAATCGGTATGCGAATGTAAACCTTTTCTGGCTCACCGTTTTTACCTATCGCTGGTGTCCATGATGGCATTTTTCTAACTACATTGATCGCTTCGCGATTACACGGGGGGCAATAAACCGAAGCGCGCTCAACATGTATATCTGTAATTCGGCCATAGCTTCAAAACCTCCAGGATATTCGGCATCCACCAAAATTTCTTGAACAAGCGTGGTGGCGTTTGTGGTTGGCGTTTGAGAAATAGCCACATTTGGCAAAATAAATAGCAGGAAAATTGTTAATAGCTTCATCATATTTTTGTTTTCAAAATTTCAAACACTTCCTCGCCCGCCTCTATATGCGCCATATGTCCACAATTTAGAAAATGGATCTTGCCATTTGGTACTTTTTGCTGCAGTTCTTCTACACTTACCAAGCAATCCAACTTACCATGAATAAATGTAAAATTTTCTGGGTTCAGATTGACAAAATTTGTAAAATCATTTCTTTCGCGCATGGCGAGTGCAGCAAAAGAGATGGCTTCAGGCGACATGCTATTCGCCTCTTTAATGAGTGACTCAATTTCTTGCTTATGTTCTTGCGGATTTGAAAACAAGTTGTGTATGGCTTCACGGATAAAATGCGACTTTGCTTGGTATACAAAATTGGCAACTCTAAGACGGTCCTGTTTTTTTTGTTCGGAGTCTGACCAGCAATTAGAATTGAGCAATATCAGACGTTCAAAGCCTTTCAATCGCGATAGTTCAAGCCCCACATATGCGCCCATCGAATGACCAATTATACTAAATCGAGTGAGCTCCAAATGTCGGACAATCTGTTCTACTTCATTGGCCATTAAATGAATAGAAGGGGAATCCAATAGAGAAGTTGAACTGCCATGACCAGGTAAGTCTATCCGGATTTGCTGAATAGGAAGTTTGTCAAGCGAGAGGTAGTCCCACATGGTGGAAGATTCTAAGAAGCCATGCAAAAAAATCCAAGCAGGGCCCTTTCCTTTGATTGAAAATGAAAGCATAAACGCCGTTTAAGCGTTCATTAATTCTTCGATATGGTCGGCCTCAATTGGAATATTACCCATCAAGTTGAATGGAGCGCCGCTTTCCTGAACAACAACATCGTCTTCAAGGCGAATGCCTAGGCCTTCTTCCGGAATATATATACCAGGTTCTACTGTGAAGACCATGTTGGCACTAATGGGCTCGTGCCATAAACCGACATCATGGGTGTCGAGACCCAAGAAGTGAGAGGTGCCATGCATGAAGTATTTTTTATAGGCGGGCCAAGCTGGATCTTGATTTTTAATGTCGTCTAAAGAAATAAGACCTAAAAGAACCAATTGTTCTTCCATGAGTGAACCCACTTGATTGTGGTATTCGGCCATAATGGTACCCGGAATCAACAATTTAGTGGCTTCGTTTTTGACGTGCAAAACAGCGTTGTAAACTGCTTTCTGACGGGCGGTAAAACGACCATTGACAGGAATGCAACGCGTTAGATCTGAAGAGTAGTTGGCGTATTCTGCCCCTACGTCTAGTAAGATAACATCTCCGTCTTTACATTGCTGATTATTTTCGATGTAATGCAAGACACATGCATTTTTACCAGAGGCTATAATCGGCGTATAGGCAAAGCCTTTAGAGCGCTTGCGCAAAAACTCATGGGCAAGCTCAGCTTCGATTTCGTATTCCCAAACACCAGGCTTAATAAAACCTAGCAACCTGCGCACCCCTGCTTCGGTAATATTACAGGCTGTTTGCATAAGATCTAGCTCAATTTGATCTTTAATAGATCTGATTTTATGCATAATCGGCGCAGACTTATGCACTTGATGAGCGGGGTAATCTTGCTTTACTTGCTTGATGAAGCGGTCTTCTCGGGTTTCAACCTCGGTGTTGGCGCGGAGGTGCTCGTTGGTATTGAGGTAAATACCACTCGCCTCAGCCATCATTTGTTTAAATATGGTTGGGAATTGTTGCAACCAATATACGGTCTGGATACCTGAGGTTTCAAATGCGGTTTGCTTGGTTAGCTTTTCGCCTTCCCAAATAGCAATGAGCTCGCTGGTTTCTTTTAAAAACAAGACTTCTTTATGTGCGGGATTACTCGCCCCCGGAAAAAGGACCAAAATAGATTCTTCTTGATCCACGCCAGATAAAGCAAGGATGTCGCGGTGCTGAGCAAAAGGCAAAGTGCTGTCTGCTGATACTGGATAGATATCATTCGAATTGAAAACTGCTAGCGTATTTGGCACCATTTGAGCAACAAATTTCTGGCGATTGGCAATATATAGAGCGTTGTCGATACGGTCGTATTTCATGAAATAAGTTTGAAGTAAAATTAAGGGTTCTCTTTGAACCAACTCGAATAAAGGACATAATTATTCGCAATGCGCTGCACCTCACCTGCAAACAATTCAGGGCTTAAGGTCTTGATTTTTTTAGCTGGAATTCCAGCGTAAATACTCCAAGACTCTACACGAGTTCCTTCTGTGAGCACAGCTCCGGCAGCTACAATGCTATTCGTTTCGATGTGACAGTTATCCATTACAATAGAACCCATCCCGATAAGTACGTTATCTTCGATGTTACAACCGTGTACCAGCGCGTTGTGGCCGATAGAAACGTTATTGCCAATATTTAGTTTGGTCTTTTCATAGGTGCAGTGCAAAACCGCGCCATCTTGAATATTGACTTTATTGCCCATTCGGATGCTATTGACGTCGCCGCGAACCACAGCAGAAAACCACACCGAACACTGCTCGCCCATCTGGACATCGCCTACAACCGTTGCGTTTTCAGCTAAAAAACAATCTGGGCCAATTTGAGGTTCAAACCCACGACATGATTTAATAAGTGCCATATAGGCAAAGGTAGTGAATTGCGGCACTTTGCAAAATGAAAAATCGTGTAACTAAAAAACTGAAATTGCGTATATACCACGTTCTTAATCATATCCATGAAACGCATTTTCAAGAGTAAGTGGTTCAAAATCCCATATCAAATTGCATTGTACGGCTTTGCTGCTTATGGCGTGGCACTCGTAGGGATTTTCGTGGCGCTCAAACTGCGGCTTACTGACGACAAAGGTTTGGTAGATAACAATAACCGCTATTTTCAGTCCATGCATGATAAATACAATCAGAATTTCCGTCTGGACAGCGCTTCCTTAATTGCTTATCGAAATGAAATTTTACAACGCATCAATTTAGTCAATGAATACTACCCTAAGAATGCAAGAACAATATTAGAGGCTTGGTCACAAACAAAGTCTGAAAAGACAGCACTTCAGATGCTAACAGCCTTGGACTTGAGACTTAAAGACAATAAAGTTTACCAACAAAAACTCAGGTCACTTTTGGCAAAAAACCAACGGTTTAATCATACCAAAGAGGGTAACGCTTTTGAATGGATGAACTACATTGAGTGGTCCTATTTCAAGGAGGCGGTTGCAAAAGACAAAAAATACATCGACTCCGCTGCTGCAGCTTGTGGTGTAGAGTCAAGAATGATTGTAGCATGTTTAGTTGGTGAACAGGTCAGGCTATTCAATTCAAGGAGGGAACGATTCAAAGATTTTGTAGCACCGCTGAAGACTTTAGCCCTCGAAACCAATATGTCATTTGGAGTTACTGGAATCAAAGAACATACCGCTCGAAATATCGAATATTATTTAAAATATCCAACAAGCCCCTATTATTGTGGCTCCAAATATGAACACCTTTTAGATTATGATTCAACGCGTAATTACAACAATGAACACAACGATACTTTAAGTCTTCGAGTGAAGAGATTGGTACAATACAAAGACCACTATTATTCCTATTTATATGCCGGTATTTTTATCAGACAAATTGCTACACAATGGAAAAATGCTGGTTATCCGATTGAAGAACGTCCAGAAATCCTTGCGTCTATTTTCAATCTAGGCTACAACAAGTCCAAGCCAAAGAAAAACCCAGCAGTTGGGGGGGCAAACTTTATGATTAGAGACAAAGAATATACTTTTGGTGGAGTAGCCTTTGACTTTTATTATTCTGGAGAACTCCTTGAAGAATTTCCATATGCCCAAGTTAAAATGATTGAATTATAAGTTTAAACCACCATTGCGTTTGATTTGATTATCAGAACAGATTTATCTAGCTTTGCCTGATAATCTGATTCATCAAGAGATTGTACGTCGTCAAACTAAAGTGGACTTTTTCTTAGTTGGAGTTCCGTGTTGATTCAAAACTATTTATTTTTCTTTGATTTTCAAAACTTTGGCACAAAATAGTGCGTTGGTATTCTTTTCTTCTT